>Ga0179593_1696442_pt1 | contig 14871 bp, 19 predicted proteins | sample CZODoug2_1_08_16_FD_185931 | JGI IMG/M metagenome (GOLD analysis project Ga0179593, IMG submission 185931) | Vadose zone soil fungal communities from Angelo Coast Range Reserve, California, USA - CZODoug2_1_08_16fungal (PacBio error correction) | ecosystem: Environmental > Terrestrial > Soil >... | reverse complement strand
AATCGCTCTGTTGATCGTTCAGTCTTTTCTCCCCCCTTTTTCAATGTGAATGCCCCAGTATTGGCGACGCCTTTTTCCCCTGGTCATTCAACCACTCGGTCGCAACGCTTTCCCTTCCTTCCTTCCTAGAGCGCGCTCGGCACTTTCCGGCGCCCTCTGGCGGCGACGCCTTTCCGCGACAGTGACCACTTCCGAGTTTTCGCTCGTGCGACCGACGGAAACTTTCTTTTTTGTGGGCACAAAACCTCCTTTCTGAACGTTGTCCGAAAGGCTTCTTCTCCAATTCGGCTAGCGAGCAGTCCCCAGATGCCCCCCCCCTCCCCTTCCCATCTACTTTTTCCCAAAAATGGTTTCCGCCTGACGGTCACATCAACAATTAAATTCCCCCCCCCCTCATCGAGAAACGCGATCCCGAAGACCCTACAGGAGTGCGATTCCCGGAAGGTCTCTCGGCCCCTTCGACCTTTTCCCAGAACCCTACCACTCAAACTAACGTTGACTTACTTCCCCCCCTTCTCCTTCCCTGTTTTGACACACTTCTTCCCCCCTTATTTCCATATAAAATCGTCTGAAACTTCAGCAATATCGTCATTGACGAAGCCCGCTTTTCTCTTTTTCCCTGAGGGTTTCCCTTTTCCTCTTCCTCCCCAATCATCGACTATAGCGAGGTCAACTTTTTTCCCCCCCCCCCTCCGAAGTACTCCTTTTTCCCCCGCCGCGCCAGACCGAGCCCCTTGAAAACGTCAGAGAAAATCTGCGTCTGCTTGTCTCCATCCCCACAATTTCCAAACTCTCTTGTAACGAAATGATTCCTTCCCTTTTCTTATGTCCCTTTCCCATTGACCAAAGCTTTTTTTTGGTCGTGGAGATCTCTTCACATCCATTTCCTTTTGCTGGTTTTTCTTTCCCTTCCTTTTTTACCCTAGCTGAGCACTCTTTCCGATGAGCCCGGGCGCGAGGCGCCCCTCGACCTCCCTAATTGTCGAACCAGCCGAGTTTCCGGTGGCGCGACTCTTCTTCCTTTGCCAGGACTTTTTGCGCCGAAGCGGGAATGCACATGTCCAGCGGCGGTCGAATTACTCAGGACCCCCTCCACTCCCCGATGAGTGTCTCGACCCGAGATCGTCCACCGGTTGTTGTTGTCCCGCCATCTCTCTCTCCCCAAAACACAAGTTGCCCCCTCCTATAATTTCTGATCGGTCTTCGCATACCGCCTCTCCCACAGGAAATTCGAAGTGCACCTATGTTTCCTCACAAATTTTTGACGGGTTTCGAAACCGCTAAGCCGATGCAAGATTTTTTTTTTAAATATCAAAAAACACAACCATCCATGACCACTTCCAGACAGGTGCTATCGCTCGCAGTCTTTATTGAAGAACAACAGACATGATGACAAGGGAACGGACTTCAATTCCTGGCCCCAAGAAAAAGAAACACGTAATCGAAAAAAAAGAAACAAACCACAAAAACACACAAAAAACCCCCCCCCCCCCAGCGAGGGCCGGTTTCACCCCTTCTACCAAAGAGAACCCAACGCACTCATCTTCTCTGACTCTATGAACTACCCCCACGCGCCCCTCCCCACAAAAAACCATAAACCCACCAACACAAAAAGTCAACAAACTCGAGGAGAAGACCAAAGACTACCGGGCCCGGCCCCCTCGCCGCACGGACGCGGCCTATCCCCCTGGACAGCGGCGGGCCCCTTTTACCGCTGCTGTTTTACGCACCGCAAGCACCCATCACCCCCCCCTTCTTTCCACGTTATCTTCTCAGTTTCTCCCTTTACTCCATAAAAACAAGAACGCCCCGCCCCTCCTCCGGCCGCCCTGCCGCCATCGTGCCCCGGCGGCCCCCATCAACCCTGGCTTTTCCCACGCCCAACAGGCGCCTCGCTTTTCCTTCCTCCCCTCCAAACAAACCCCCCCAAAAACAAAACATGCGGCTCGGCACGCTTCATCTACCCCCGGCACAGCAGAGAAGCGCCAATCCCACTCACAAAACCCACAACAAACTTCTTGCCCGCCGTGACACCCCACCAAACCTTCACCCGTTCCCCTTTCAGCCCGTGTGCCTTCTGGTTCTTTCCCCACCAACAAAAACAAAAAAAACAACTCAACAACCATCTACTTCTCCCCCCTGTTTCCGGCGGCCCTTCCGCCGCCTCCCATTCACCGCCTTTGGTGCCGGCCTCTGCCCCCTCCCCCCCCTATTACAACCCTCCACCCCAAACAACCACCAATTAGTTTAACGACCAAAACCAATACACAAACAACACACCCTGCCCCCTTGGCGCCCCCTTCAATTTCTGCGCTCCTCAAAAAACAAAAATCCGCCGGTGGGTGCTTATCCCCAAACACACGCTGCTACACAATAAATAAAAAAGAAAAAAGACAAGAGAATGAAAAAAAAACCAAACCCCCCCCAACAACACTCCTGCGCACCGCCGTCAGAATAACACACACACCAAAAAAATACACACACATCCAACCCCCGTGACAGCAGATCTCTGCGAAACGTTTTCTTCAGCAAATCGAACTCCTTTGAACTTCTTAACGTCCCCCCAACTATCTTATTCGAAGATCAGAGCGATGAGGCCTTCCCGCCGCCAACTCTTTTCTCGGAGAATTAACCTTCCGATGCGCTCAAGGGTCTAAGCCTTTGCGGTCTTCCTTTAGATGAGTATGTCTCCCTCCCTGCATTTCGCTTCCGGATCAGGATCTGATGATTTAAAAGACTTTTCCCAGATGTGCGAACTTCTTCAAACCTTCTTCCGATACATCCCGATCCGATTAAGTTTTCCTTCCAACTTTTGTTGGGCCCCCTCTCTATTTTCATCCTCATTTTTTGTCATCCGCAAAAAAAAATGTGATTAATAAGGATCGCTTCAATGTGACAACCATGGGTGCGAATATTCCTCGGCCAAGCAGGTAGTCTCCCTCTCCCCCCCCCTTCGGTCCCCCTAGTAATGATCGGCGCCACTTCTGAAACGGTCGTCTTTTAGCATACCGCATCGCTTTCCTTCCCCGACCTTCCCAGTCAGGAACGTGAGCGCCCCTCCCGATGTAATGCGCGCGCGCCCGTTTCCCTGGGACTTCTACCTCCGCTCGAGCATTTAGTGTGTCGGCCTACGGCTTCCTCTCCTTTGAATTCAAGAGCTAGCTTGTCGCCGTGACGTATGCTGAATGCTCTTTCCGCGCATGGCTTGAGAATGTCCCCTCCATGACCGGGCGTCCTTTGCCCCAACCGCTTGAATAGACTGACGACTCCCTCCCCCGAGGCGCCATCGATCCCCTTGCTCGCCATGAATAATCTACTTAAGGATTTTCGCCCCCCCCAATGATGCGAAGCTTTTTTCCCCCTTCCTCCCGCAGCACCCCTCTTTGGGAACCAGGAAGGCCCCCCCCTTTGGCTTTGTCCCGGTAGCATGGGTTGCGCTTTCCCGATAAGGATAAGGATCAAGCAAAAGTCTTTCCTTCCTTTTTCGACGTCCTTTCCCCCCCCGAATACGCTCGGACCCTTTTCAGAGTGAGAAGCGGAGTTCGTCCTGAAGGTGAGTTCCCCTCCCTCATCGGGGAAGGTAGGACTCTGGCGTTTCTTTCCTTTCCAGACGGATCCTCCCTTTCCTCGAACCTTGCGTAGAGTGTGTGATGGTGAGAGGACGTGACCTCTCGCATGGGAGACTGAATTTGCCCTTCCCCCTGAACTTCCCCAGGGATGACTTTTTTTTTTCTCTTCCTTCTGCAGCTTCAGGGGCGAATTAGCATCAAACGATGTAATTTTGGGTAGCCGTTTAAAGTGAATTTCCTCATCGTGATTAAGCTCCTCCTCTTTCCCCTAGATGGATAAAGTAAGTTTCTACTCTTCCCCTATCTGGTGGACTTCACCCGGAGACTTCTTTTTTCCCCCCTCTGAAACCTCTGATTCACGAAAGATGACGCTACCCTCCTTCTTTCTTGACCACTTCCCTCTTACGAAGAGGGACTGCCCTTTTCCCCTGCATGCGGTATGGAGAACCCCTGGCTCGATGAGCTGGTTTGGATTCTCCTCCGACCAACGTGTGGACGATTTGGGGGGTTGGGGGGGGCCGATTTTGACGCACTCATCAAGCTGCGAAGCAAGGCTCTCCTAGTAAGTCCTTTCTCTGTGTCACTTCCTTCTGAATGTGCTGAATCAACTGCTTCGCGGCAAGCCCTTTTCTGCCACCCGATTTCCCCTCCCTTTTTTTCCGCGGCGTTGCTCCTCCCTTCATCTTTCTGGTCTTCGCGGTCGTCGTTCTCTCCGCTCTCTTTCTCTCCTCTTCCCCGCACGGAAAATGAAAACCAGCAAAGGCAATTGAGTCTCTCTTCTCTATCCACGACACCCCCTTTTCGTCATGTGAACATATCTTTCACGATGAGACATTTTTTCTTTTTCCCCTAGTTATCCCCTTCGTTTTGGGATTTTTCCAAGAATATTATATGTGCTTCGTTCAGATTTATCTGACCTTTTCTGGAGCGCGGGAGGTTTCCTAAAAAACCGAGTATTGTCCTCCTTGATCTCGTGCTAGTAGTAGGTGTAGTCGCAGACTTCACCCCTCTGAAATGATTCCAGCCAGATCTTTTTTTTCTCGATAGTGCTTTCGCCGATTCGACTATCTTGCAAAGGACTCTTGCCGAGTTCGTGCTCTCTCAGTGAATTTGTATTTTCAGCCTTTGGCATTTTCGTCTATGCCAACGGAATTCGACCTCCCCCCTTCGCAGAGACCTTCCTGGAGCCTTCGTGGGGGATCCCGGTCCACCCTTTTCTTTTTTTTTTTCTTGTCATTCCGATGTCAGTTTCTTTTTGGGGCCACTCATTTGTGAATGTTATGAGTCTGGTTGTCCCCGTCCCCATTTTGCCCTTTTCCCCCTAAGAGTTGATCTTTTGATTTTTTTCGAAAGATGGGTCTTTTTTGGCCAATTGTTTTCCCTCCTTAAGCGTGGACTTCGACGATGTCTCCTCTTTTTTTTTCCCACTCCAACTTCTCTTTTTTTGTCGCACGAATCGAAAAACTCGCTTCCCGCCCCATCGACGTTGGGCACTTTCGCCTTTCCCCCCACTGGCGTGGCCGCCCTGCTTCTCCCGATTCGCTCTCTTGACGGCGTCCAAATATGGGTCCTCTTTGATTCTTCCCTGTTGACCTCTTTTGTCGCCAAGACTGGAGGCAATTTCCTGAAAACGGCTGGCGAGATGGAGGGTTTTATTTAACGTAGCGGACACAGACCGGGTATCCCCCTCCTACGTGTTCTTTTTACCGGTCGGGGGCCGCGGGATCGTTCATTTCTCGTCCTAACCTACCATCTAGAAAGCCTTGGCGAAGCGGTGATTTCCTTCTCCACCCCCGCGATCCAATCCCTGGAAGCCGGCGAGAGCTCTCGGGCTCGCTCTTTTTTTGCGCCATATGCTTCCCTTCCCGGAGAAGCGCGTTCCCCACGTCGATGGGCGGTCTTTAGTGCGACCGACGGTTCAACCTCTTTCTCCCCCACCACACAAACGAACGCGTGTCATACCTCCTTTTTTTCGACGGATGAATTTCTCGACAAATTGCCACGTCCCCCCTCCCGACACCCTCCAAAAGATCACTTCCTTCCGTGTCCCTCCTCCTATCCCCATGACGGCCCTCATCCTCACTCCTTGCCACGGCTCTTTTCCCCCCCATAAGCGGAAAAGGGACATCGTTTCCCGAAGACCCTCCAGGAGTTCTCTGCTTCCTCGGAACGGAGTCTCCCCCAGCCCCGCGAAGACGTTGAAGAGAACCCCTTAACGTTGACTCACTTACCTCGCTAATTTTTGAAAGCAATTTCGAACTCTGAAAAGGTTCCTCCCATGTCGAACTCTGCGGCCTTTTTTCAAATCCCGAGTGAGCAAGATCTTCTTCCGATTTCTCTTTCTTCTCCGGAGTGCCCAGGACTATTGACGGCCTCTTTCGTCAACGCGGGTGACACCGGCCGTCCTCCCCCCAAACTCCCCGGCTCCCCTCTTTTTCTCCTCCTGAAATCTGCGCCGCACCCCCTTTCTATCCCCAACCCTCCTTTCTCCCCCTACCGTTGTACGAAATGATCCATCGTTAATCAGGCCTTCTCAAAATTGACCACACTGATGGGGTGTTTTTCTGTTCCATCGACTACTCACTTTGTTTTTGCGTCCTTTTTTTTGTCATGAGGTAGAAATCGCTTTCTCCTTCTCTTCGATGGCGACGCCTCTGAATACCAGAAGTGAGTCCCCTTCCTCGGTGACTGGGGTACGCATGCGTCGCAAGGGTGGCCATTCTCCCCCCCCCCGGCTTGCGCTCCCTCCCCAGTTCCCGCGGCTGTTCTACTCTTTTTTTCTCTCCAATAATTTCTCGCCTTGCTCGAATCTTGCTCTTTCTCCAGAGATCCCCCGGTGTCGTCGTTTCCAACCGCGCATCGAGCAGTTATCTTTTTTCTAGGCGAAAAGGAAATCCCTCTGTCTTTCTTATGAGGCGATCGGTTAGGCATCGTGGCGTAATTTTCCCCCCCTTGTTTCTATCGCTCCTCCTCTCCGTCCGGTCGCGAGGTGCAAACTGCTCTTTCTGCGTACACGGACGCTTTCCCCTCCGATCCGCTCCCTTTTCGTTTTCATTTCCTCCAAGGCGCCACGAACCCCCCCCCCTTTCTTTCTCCGGTCCCCCCTTCCTTACTGCGGAGACGCACATGCATAGAACTATGGAGGTCACTTCCCGCCGATACATGTTTTTTTCCCTGCAGAATCCCCTCCCCCTCGAGCAAGGATTCCCCTTCTCGTTCGGGTATGCCGTCTCCCTCCCCGACCTTCCCCCGACACTGCGCATCGTCTTTCTTTGTATGCGGCGGAACGCACGGCCCTTCTTTCGACTTCTTTCCAAGGGTTCAGAGATATTTCTCTTTCGTGATAGGTTTTGAAAAAAGACTTCTGATCGTAGGAATCCTCCGTGCCCCCACCTTACTTTCCTTTGAACCAGCCCGGGTGAAATTATGTTTTCTGCTCTTTCGACCCTTTTTTCATTAATAGCCTCATACACTTCGGCGCACCGAGCAATCCACTAATTAGAAACACTTTTCTTTTCCCTTCCTCCATTTCCCTCTTCTAAACGATTTCCGCGCGCTAATCTCTTCTATTCCAGCTTTCCAGATTCTTGCGGGGACCTCTTTTTCAGGCGCTCCCCCTTTTTCTTTGCAGCAGACGGAGCATGGAGCCTCTCCTCTCCAATAGCCCCCCCCATTATTACCGGCTTTCCTCACAACTAGAAGCCCTCGTTTTTTCCGAGCGATGCTCTTCGGCGCCACAGAGGAGCGTGGCTTTACATCGACGTGCTTCAATCCCGCGAAAGCATTTTCTTCTCCCCCGCTACCCCCCCTCTTTCTTCGCAATAATCGCGGGTTCCGATTTCCCCTTTTTAGGCGCAGGATCCCGTTATGCCCAGACATGAGACCGTCTCGACTTTCTCTTGAATGCATGCGACTTTTTTTCCCCCTAGTAAGCTCTCCAGTTCCATTTTTTCTCGTACCCGGTTGGACTGCTGTTGGATGATCTCTCTCATAAGTTTTGTTTTTTCTCTTTTTTCCCCCCAATGGCATTGGACAAATAAACTGACTCTACTGTGAACTGTCTCTCTTTTCACTAGGGTGAGCAGTTCTCTTTTCTTGCACCAAAGAAGGTATCTTCCTTAGGTCATCAACTAGGCTCGAAAGAGCGCTGTTTCTTTTTGTTCACCCTCGATCTCCTCAGATAGAGGCTCTAACGCCTCATAGTTTTTGACAGAGGTGACCTTGATTCAAGGAGAAGAAGGCCTTTCGGTGGGAGAATTTCCCCAACCACCCCCCCCCCCCCCCCCCCCCCCCCCCCCCCCCCCCCCCCCCCCCCCCCCCCCAACCCCCCCCCCCCCCCCCACCTATACTTCGGTTCAGGCGAGCACCTCTGCCCTAGTGTGTCTTTGGGATTCGAGTTGAGCCCCTTGTCGCAAGGAGATTTTTTCGTGCTAGCCTCGCTTCGCTGATTCCAATGCCTCCCCCTTTCCAGGACTTATTAAATAGCTCTATTACGACAGGAGAATAGTTATCTGATCGCCTGTAATTAATGTACACCACTTTAATTTATTCAGGATTGATCTGCACCCTTTTTTTACGTTAGAATTTCCCCTTTCCCGCCGACCCCATTTTGAACGAGAGTTCTTTAAACCCGGCAGGGGTCATCCCCCTCTAATGGGTTGGCGCCTTTTTTCCGGGTTCCGAGAAGCGGTAAGTTATAAGCTTTATAGAACGATATCCCCTAACTATTCCAGTCTGTACACTTCGAGAAATCCCGTAGTCCTTTCCTCCCGCTTGCACGTGGCGGCCTTTTTTTTCTTTTTAGTTTTCTTTCCAGACGGCTCCCACCCCCCCCCCCCCCCCCCCCCCCCATTGTTGGACTTTTTTTCCCTTTCGTCGATGCGGGGTTACTGCCCCCTTGAACCACGAGCAATTTTTTTCGGAGATTGTCCCGAACTTTCTTGTGCAGGCGCTGATGATGGTCTTGTCGCCGCTTCGTCTGCTCTTTTTTTTTCTTTATCCCATCAACGATGTCAGTGGGTCGGTTTTTTACTGAGTTCATTCTCCTCGCTGAGCGCTGGGCAATTAGATGGATCCTTTGTACTCCTGCCCCTCTTTCATTTGCACATCCGGAGACCGGCGGTTTTCCCCCCTTTCCGCGCTATAGCCCCCTTCTTTCTTCTGCGCTCACGATTGCTATCGCCTCCGTTTTCCCGTCATCTCATAGTAGAGGAACGTCTTCCGCCTAGCATGCTGTTCCCTCCCGTCGTACTTCTCGATGCGCTGGTTTGGGATGCGTTTCCCCTTCCCCGGATTTCCCCACCGTGACGATCTCTTCCTCTCCTTTTTGAAGCAAGGCGAGAACCGTTCTTCCTCAGAGTTCGCTGGATTAGACAGCGCTGTTTCTTTTCCCCCTGCTTCGCGCCGCCCGGTTGGTTCCCGAAGCCTTGGTATTTCCCCCGTCCGCGGCGTTGATACTCCCCTTCCTCTTTTTTTCTACCAACAACCAAAAAAAAAAAAAAAAAACCTCGGTCGTCGCGACTCGCGTCCGTCTACGGTTCTTTCACACCAGCTCAAGGAAGACCCCCTAAACAGGCAAGTGAGTCTAATCTCCACGACCAACACATCAGTTTTTTCCCCCTCGCCTTTGAAACATCTCTTTCCGATGATCATTTTCGTTCCCTCGTTGTGCACCCGGGTATCCACTTTTCTCCTGCAAAGCAAGAAGATATTTTTTTTTTCCTTTTTTGGCTGTGGTCGGTCTGGCTTTCGTTTGTGGCGAATAAAACAGTCGGAATGGTGTCCCGCGTTCTCCTTTAGTGCAATAAGTCCTTGTATTCTTTTTGTTTGCTTTTCAACTCGAATAGAAATGCTCCCTCCCCTCCCTGATTTTTCTCGATGGTTCTTCCCCTTCGCTCTTTTGCGTGAGAAGATTTTATCCCTTTACTCTTTGCCGAGTGGTTAGTCGTGACCCTTTCTCGGTTGCATTTGTCTGACTCACGTTAGTTGAATTTTGTTTCCCCCCCTTCTTCGACGACTCTTCTTTCTTCAGGTCCGAGGGAGCCTCCGTTGTTTTTGAAAACCTCCTGAGGGTCTTCTCCCCTCGATGATTTTTTTTTGGGGGCCTCCCTGGAATGTTATGAGGATGAGGGAAGGTTCAGCTTTTTCTTCACGTCCTTTTGATTGTAGGGGAAGCTTGTTGGAAGTGGCAATGTAGGCTTCCCTCATCCGTTAGGACCCCCGCACGAGTTTGTTGCATACAATCTCAATCGTTTAAGTCCCTACCAATCGATGAGCGACCCCCCCTCTTCGCTTACGAAGGTGCCGCTCTCCACTGGCGTCGAAGACAGTATTTTCTGGGAAGAAGTACGCGCTCTCCCTTTCAACCTCTGAGCGAGTTCAATGACCTCCCCCCCCCAAGAGGATTAAATGTCAAATCCTTGACCCCCCCTTCTTCTTTTTTTTTTTCTCTCCTCCTGAACGCTCACGCTGGCCCCCCTCCCGAGGATAGATCCTCCGTTGTTTTTTCTTCTCTTTCCGACTACCGTCCTTTTCTTTTGCGTACTACAGACCACTTCCAGCCGTTTCAAGGATGTGACATTGCCTCCCTTTTTTTCCTCCTTTTTGATGGTCCTGGTTTTTTCATTTTCTTATCACCGCCTTTGGACGACGGCGCTCGCTTTTTTCCTTTTTCCCTGGCGCAATCTTTCTCTCACCGGCGAAGCGCCGTTCCCCCCACGCCGATGGGCTTTTTCTTCGTGCGACCTTTTGCTCTTTTTCTTTGGTGTGTTTGCACAAGAACGAGTGTCCTTCCTCTGTCGCGTTGTCCGCCCTTTCCTTCTAGCGAGAATAACACTCCCAGCTTCCCGACACTCAAAAGACTCAATGAACAAAAATGTTCCTATCACCTAATAAAATTCAAGGTCACCTTCTCCCCACACAATCCCCCCCTTCCCCCTCAAGACCCTCCAGAGTTCCGATACCCCCCCTTCTCCTCGAACAGAGGACGGGTCTTCTTTTCCCCCTCATCCGGGCGTTGCAGAGAAACCTCCCCCCCCCCTTTCCCTTTTCCCAAAAATGCACCGAGATTCCCCTTACAGCAAGGGGTCACGAACTCGGCACCCCCCCCTCAGTCGCATCGTCCCCCCCCTCTTCTTCGAATCCATGGGGAGTGAGGCCTCCCTCTTTTTTCCTTTCTATGTAGATGTTTTCCCCTTTTCCCGAACAAGGAATATTTTCACGTCCCGCGAGTCAACGCGGGTAAACCTAAAAAAATACCCGTCTGCTCCCCTCTTTCACCTAAATAAATCTGCGCAGCAACCAATTTTTTTTTTCTTTTTCCCTATCCCCCTTCCTAAAACTAGATTGTCACGACTTGATCATCGTGAAAAGGCGCTTATTCCCCAAATTGACCCACTGATGTGTTGTCTTGGTTCTCCCCCCACTTGGCTTTGATGGTTTTTTACCTTTCTTGTTCTCTAGCTTCGACTGATCAAAGATCCTCCCCTGCGCCGGGGCCTCCTCTTCCCGAGCCTCCAGAAGGACTTTTGCCACTCCCAGATTCCTTTTTTACTGCAGACGTCCTCGGGTGGCTCATGAACACCCCTTGAGGAATGCCACCAGCTCCCTCCGTAGCCTTTCCCCCCTCGACTAAGGACCCCCTTTATTCGATTGTCTTTTTTCTGGACGATATCGTCCACCGGTTGTTTTCTTTTTTTTTTTTTCCCCCCAAACCGCCGCCCGAGCAGGTTATCTACTTCCTTTACAGCAGGCTAGTCTCCCCTTTTTTTCGGCGTTCCGACTAATTCGATGACGGGTACCTTTTTTTTTTTTCCTTTCTTTAAGCGTCACCTTTTTCTATCGCGCGAAGTCCTCTCTCCGCCGGTCGCCGGAGTGCCCTTCTTTCAGGAGTACACGGACGTGTACCCCCCCCCCCTTTCATCAGCTTTACGTTGAGCTGAAGGATGCTTCCTTCCCCAGTCGCCCCCCCTTAAAGGAGACAGGTTCATTTTTCCCCCTCGCAGACGGCCTCCTCTTCATGCACCTAGAGCAGGCTTTAACAATGGGTCCTCACTTATCGTGGTTAACGGACGCATCCTTTTCTCAAGGATCCCCTATTCTCTTTCTTTTCCTGTCTTTGAAAGCCCCCCCCTACCCCCACACGCAGAGGACCCTCTTTGCATCGTGTATCGGCGTGAACCTCCCTTCTTCGGGCGACGCTGCGAATAGAGGGCCAACTTTTTTTTCTAGGTGTCCTCTTTTCTTAGAACCAAGCCCGAGCCGTACTCCGATTCTCGGACTCCCCCTCTGACGAACAAATGCTTTCTCTCTGTGACTTCATGGTTAACAGTCTTTTTTTTTTCTGAACTTTTCGGAAAGCGGACTTCGCCGCATACATTCCCGGTGAATTCCGTCGTCCCTTTTTTCTCTGAACCTTTAAATAGAAAAATTGTGGCCTTCCCCCTTCCCCTTGGAGATCCCCCCCTAACGATGAGAGCGCCTAGATCGCTTGCTCTGTTGTTTCCTACCGGAGACGCTCCTTTTTCCCTTCGGGTCCTTCTTCCCCTTCGGAGAGAAAGCAGTCCATACGGCGCCTGGAGAACCGGTCGAAACTCGTAATTTTTCTTTCCCTAATAGAAGAGGAAGACAAACTTAGGCCCCCCCCATCCCCCCAACTGGCTCGCCTGATCCGAGTCCCCACCGGAGAAACGAGGTCTTTTCTTCAGTCATCTATCGTGAGATAATGTGTCGCTTACACGTCCTCCCCTCCTTCCAGGGCGCTCCTCTCATGCGTATGCGCAATCCTACGAAGTTTTCTTTTGCGGCGCCGGCTTGTGCTTTAACAGGAAAAGAAAGTATCGCCTTCCTCCTGATGCGGAATTCTCCCCTTCCATAAGATCAAGGTCCCCTTGCGATCCGTATATGAATTTGTTTTTTTCCTCTATAATCCATAATAAGTTGTTGGTGTTGTAGATCTTCCCCCAAATTGGACCCTTCTCCGGATAGCAAGAATGTTCCCCCCTTTTCGATCGTATGGTTTTTCAGAAGTTCGCATCCCTCCCCCAATCGCGCGAAGTTATTTTCCTTGCTTTTTCCTCTGAGCAGGATCTCCCCCCCTTTCCGAAAGCGGTCTCAATACGCATCGTAGCCCTTCAAACGGACGAATAGGAGGTCTCCCTTTTCAGCGGACCCCTTTCTTCCTTGTAATGAGAAGCAAGCTCTCCCCCTTCGTGTGGGAGCTTTTGAATAGGCGAGCCACGTCCCTTCCGATGATTTTTTCCTCAGAGCTTAGATTTCCTCCCCGTCGAAAAGGGTCGCCCTTTTGTCTTGATTTTCATGGCGCGTCTCCTCAAATGACGAGGACGCCTTTCTGCAAAAAAATGACCCATAGACTGCGAGAGATCTTAGTGATCCGTTCTTTTCATATGTTCACTAATTTAATCCTTTCTAATTTGATTTCTTCTTTCCCGGAAAAAATGATGACCTACTGGCTTTACCTTTTCAGATTTGAACTTTTGAAAGGAGAGTTATCGGGGCCCCCGTTTATTTCATGCGAGGGGTTGATTTCTTTAATGGTCCTCCCAAAGCAAAGTAGTCTTCTCTATCACGATACAGAAGAGATCATCCCCCTCGTATGCTCCTCCTTCTAGGCATTCCGACGTGCTTCCTCCCTCCCCGCTTGCGCACGATGGCTTTTTTCGGGAGTTGTAGGTTTCTGATCCCCCAACCGCCGAGAAGAATCCCCTTGAGTTCGTCTTTTGATGGTGATTTCTTTTCACGGGTTCATGGTTGCGACGTTCAGGGGAGGAGATTTTTTGCTCTATGTGCGTGTTTTTCGTCCATTTGGGGAATTTCGCCGTTTGCCATCCCCCCCCGGTGGCGACTTGTCCACCTTTCCCTGACCGTTCATCGATTTCTTTCGCTGAGTCGGCTCTAGTTCAGTCCGTGTACTCATGACCTTGCTCCCTCTTTTGCCCCTTCTATCGCTCGAGCGATAGCCTTCCTTTTTTTCCCCTAAGATTGAAGATACGTTCTGATCGGGACCCGTCATCGACTTTTTTTTCTTTTCCCCAGAGTACTCCTTCTAGAATGCGTATGGCGAAGACCTCTTTCACTGCTCGCCCCCCCCTTTTTTTTCCCGAAAAAAGACGAAAAACCTTTTTCCTTCTTCCTCCTCACCATACAAAGATTGCGCTCTTTACCCAAGTTAGTTCCTGAGTCAGGACTTTTTCACGTGCATTTTGAGCTGTGCATTCCTGCTTCGAGAAAGCCCCCTTTTCTCCACAGTGCTTCCTCCCTTTTTTCGTCAGAGGCGGTGCGCCCCCAGTACATTCTGTTTTTTTTCGGCGCCTAGCGGCCCGGGCGCCCTTCCCTCTCTTACTTCAATAGTTCCCACCAGATAAGGGAAGCCCCCTTGAGTCTAAGTCTTTTCTCTCTTTTCCTTTCCCCCCAACATCAAGGGTGGTCATTTTTTTTTTAAATCAGAGCCGATTCACGATGACCCTCTTTGTTCCCAGGGTTATCCCCCCTTTTTTCCCGCCCCTAGAATATTTGGTGCGCGCTCTTTTTTCTGGGGACCTCTCTTTCGTTTTGGCGAATAAAACTGTGTTTACTTCGGAAATGGTCTTCCTTATTAGTGAAAAGTCCTTTTTTTGGAGTTTTTTGTCCTTCGTCACCGAATCGATCTGGCTCACTCAGCTGGCTTCTCTCCCTTCTTCACTAAGTTCGCTACGGAAAGACATTTCTCCTTTTCGTGGACCCCTTGGATGTTCTTTTTTGTGTCCGTGTTTCCTTTTTGGGCCTTAGTTTGAAACGGCTTAGCGAATTTTTTTCCCTCTCCCTTCCCCCAGTTACTCTCATCCCCCCTTCCTCTATCGGAACTCATGGAGGGTCTTCGTGTCCTTTTTTTCCGGTCCTATGAGGGGGTTATTGGGCCTTGAATGTGAATGTTTATGAGTTTTCTTTTCCAACCCTTTGTAAATTGGAACTTCCTCTTTTCGGGGAAGCTTTTTTTTTTTCCCCATTGTAGGCTCGCTAGTAATTTCTTTTCCTCCTTTCGTCCCCATGTCCCCCCCGTTCCAATCTCCGGTTAGTAGGTCGCAAGAATAGAACCAATCGCTTGTCCCTTTTTTTCACTTTCTCTTCTCCTGTCCCTCAACCAAAACTGTCGTTCTCCTCTCTTTCTCCACGTCGACGAGAGTGCCTTTTTCCCAAATATGGACTTGATAGCGTTTGACTCTCCATGAAAATGAAATCCCACTCCCTGTCCCCTCCTTTCCCCTTCCTTTTTTTTTCCAATGGGACTTCCCGACACGGTATATCG
>Ga0179593_1396713_pt1 | contig 14871 bp, 17 predicted proteins | sample CZODoug2_1_08_16_FD_185931 | JGI IMG/M metagenome (GOLD analysis project Ga0179593, IMG submission 185931) | Vadose zone soil fungal communities from Angelo Coast Range Reserve, California, USA - CZODoug2_1_08_16fungal (PacBio error correction) | ecosystem: Environmental > Terrestrial > Soil >... | reverse complement strand
CCCCTTTGACCCCCCCCCCCCCAACACGTTTCCCCCTTTTTTTCGGGTTTTGTTTTAACCTTTTGCGGGATGGTCTTTTTTTCCACAACGAGACTGTTTTGTCGATGAGTCCATTTCCCCCTCACTTTTCTTCTTGATTTTTTTTCTGTGTTTAAAATACTTTGTTTTGTCGTATGCTTTCCCCCTTCCCCGTCTTGTCTTTCAACTTTTCAGAAAAAACAGTTTCTTCCCTTCTACCTTCACGATTTTGTGTTTTTTTTTTTTTTAAAACCTCAAAACACCCCAAACACCCCCGTTTACTCCTGAGATGTGCTCCCGTCGGATTTAATCCCACTTTCTTCCTCCCTTGCCCCCCGCATGGCTCGTGCCTTGAGGGACAGCCTTTTTGCGCCGGCGGGGGAACTGTTTTTTTCTTTTTAGTAAATACCGCGGAATCCTGCTAAGAGTGTGTCGTGGTAAGGTATTCCCTTAGGTTTGTCTTTGGCTCTTCCATTACCCCCGCCCCCCCTTTTTCTTAACATGGCCTTCCTTTTCCCTCCCGTCACAGGGGCCCTCCCTGGCTTTTTCGTTTAGTATTGTTTTTTCAACGAATGGGTGCTCGTTCTTTGTTGTCTCCTTATTTTACCGGCTGGGGTGCCCCCGTCCAACAACATAAAAAGGCCTTTTTTTTTTTTTTTTTGGCCGTGGTTGCCGTGGTTCTCGTCCTTTTGAATGGGGATGCCCACGTTTTCGTTTCCCAGTTCCCCCCCATGAACTCCTCCCCCTGAATTCCTTTCCAACGCCTTCCCTTTGGACGATCGAACGCGGCATCCCTCTTTTTTTCCTTCCTTTCGACAAGCTTGATTCTTCTCCATGGATGTTTTTGTCTCGGAATCCTTTGAAAAGAGTTTTCGTTGTCTACCTATCCCTCGTATGTTTTTTTTCCCTCGACCTCCTTTATCTTCCCCCCGCCCTCTTCTTCTTCTTTGTCGGGGAAGATACTATTTTTTTTTTTACTTGGGGATGTCGAACCTGACTTCAGTTGTTGTGGGTCCCTGGGTATCCGTGTAGTTCGTTCCTCCCTCGTCCCTTCCCTTTTTGCCTTTCCGGATTCGTAAGTTTCTTCACCCCGTTGTGTCCCATTCGGGAAGTATTGCGTTTTTTTTTTCCTTGAAAGTATCTACACGTTTTCCTGCGTGTGTTGATTCCAGTCGGGGTGTTGGCATTCCTTTCTGCTCTCCTTTGCCCTGGTCACTAGGCCGCGGGTCCATCCTCACGGCTTTCCCTTCTTAATGGGCGACAAGTTCCCTTTTTGAACTCCCCGTCCACCATGGTTGTCTTGTGGTTGGCCTGGATTTCCACCCTTCTTCTCTTGCCCTGGCCAGTCGCCTTGGTTTAATGCCGTCCCCCATACCCTGGCTGTCTATTCAAGGTTGTCGTCTTTTTTTTTGGGTGGGATATCTCAAGGGGTTTCCCCACCCGTTCGTTTTGAAGATTTTTATTTTCAAAAACGCCTAAACTCCCTATTTCCCTCGGTTCCCGGTGCCGCTTCAACACGCCCTTTTCCTTATTTGTGCCTGGCCGCTTCTGCCCCCTTGCCGTTCAGTCACCCTTTCCCTCCAGCATTCCCCTCCCCCCTTTTTTTTTTGTTTCTCTCTATTGGATTGCTTCGCCCGGGGTTTTCTTTGAAAGATGGAAAAATTACCCTTTTTATCTCGGGGCAGGCTGAGGAGCGTTGGCCTTTTTGCGGGATTTTGTTTTTTGTGTTCCTTGTTTTCTGCTGGACTGGGCCCGGACTTTCCCCTCCAACTTTTTACCCCCCGGGGTTTTTGGCGCCCCTTTTTTTGCGAAGGAGTTCCCTGTGGCGAAGTAATTACCCCCCTATCTTTTGATTGTCAACTTTGGGCAATGGCCTTCCCCCACGGTTGGTTCTCCTTTGTAAAGGGGGAGTGGTTTTTGGACAACAACCCCCCTTTTTTGACGTTTATTGTCGTTTTTGCTTTCCCTTCTTTTTTTCCTGCCCCCCCCAATTGTAACGCTTTTTTGTACTTTGGACCCGCTGGAAATTTTCCCTTTTTTTTTTTTTTAACGGGGGGAAAAAGCCCCCTAAGTGACGCGGTTCAGGGAGTTTGTCCCCAAACAACCCATGACCCCCCTTCAGTTGTTCAAGAGTTTTGGAGCACAACATTAGCTCCCCCAGGGGTAGGTCTTTTTTTCCATCTTTAAGATTGGTCTGGTTTGAGGGCTTGTTTCACCCCCCTGCTGTGAAGTCTACGTCTTTGTCTTTCACTCGTTTTTCCCCCTCGCCCCGGGCCGGTCCTTCCTGCGCTTTTTTTTTAGGTTTCGGGTTTTTTTCCGTTTTTTTTTTTTCCCTCAATCGGAACCTTTTGGCCACTGCCTGATGCCGAACCTGTCAGCGTCCCTCTATCTTTCCTTGGCGAACTCGGTTTTAATCTGGGTGGTTCCGTTTTCCCCGATGAACTTCCTGTTCTTTCCCCTGCCCCAGTGCAACTTTTTTTTTTGAAATCGAGTCAGGCTCGACCAAACCCCATCATTGCCGAAGCTTTTTTTGCGTTCCGTTTCTCCTTACTCTTTTTAATTTTTTGTCCCTTCCCCTTTTCCACTTGGTCCTCAGGTTCCCCCTTGAAGTGGTTTGACGATGTTGTATTTTCCGGATGGCTTTCCCCCCCTTTGGCAATTTTTCACGTTTCTACCCAACCCGCTTGCACCCCCTTTTTTCCTTCCAACTGAACTTTTCTTGTTCCCCCAGTTATCGTTTCGTTTTTTTTTTCCTGATTCCCCTTTTTGGCAAATCGCTCGTGGCGCCCATCAGGTGGCAAAACAAACCGAAACACTCGTGGAAGGGGTCATGTCCGGTTTAACCTCCCTTTCCTTTCCCTGGCTATTCTTGGTCTGATTTTTCAGGGCGATTGTTTCTTTTTTTTTGTTTTTTCCGGGCACCCCTTTTTCTTCGCCACCTTTTGTGATCTTACTAGGTTTTTTTTTTTCTTATCCGTTGAAACCAATCTCTGTCCCTCCCTTTTCCTGTCGCATCTTCTTCCGGAAAAGGTCGGCCTTTGGCAGTCCCTTTCGTTTTTTTTCCTTGGGCGATGGTTTGTATAAAGCTTGGTTGCCCTTTCCTGCTTGTTTCCCGTGTTTTGTCCTGAGTTACCTGGGGCTTTTCCGATTAAGGCGGTTGACCCTTTTTCGTTGCTTATCCCCAGCTTTTCTTTTCTGATTTTTTCCTCGTTTTTGAACAGGTTCGGGACAGGAGGCACGTTGTTTTTTTGGGGTTTTGGGTTTCTTTTTTAACCCTGCTTGCCCTCCTCCTGCTTTGGTTGCTTTGTTAGTGCACCTCCCCTTTTTTTCCCTTTTCTTTCAGCCAACGTCATTTCGGTATTGGTGTGGTTCCGGGTTGTTCATTCAGTTTCCCCCATCAGATTTAAAGGACGTTTGCATTTCATGGTCTTTATTGTCAGTTGTGCGGCGGAGTGGAAGAGCGATGGTCCCGCGCTCCAAACCGGGCAACCTTTCCGGCGCCCCGCTCTGATGGCAAGTTACTTTTGTTCCCTGTTCACTTTGATGCGAAAGCCCGGTTCCTTTTTTTCGTTCTTGTCCCCCGTAAGTCTCAACATCAAACGGCCGGCAAATTTTTCAGGCTTTTCCAGGTGAAAGTCCCCCCCCCCGGCGGTTATTCATTTTTGGACGTCCAGGAGCAACTGATGTCCTAGACTGGGGCGGCACTCTTTTCGGTGGTTTGGCAGGGAGTGAAGGGCCTTCCCCTTTTTGGTTTTTTTTTTTTTCTTGCCCCCCCTCGACGGGGCTCCAGTGTGCGTGTGGCCCCCTATTTTTTTTAGTGGTTCCCACCTTTTTTCGTTCTTTCTTTCTTCGCCGTTTAACCCTAACTCTGGTAAAACACTGGAATCCTTTTTTCTTTTTTTCCTCTTTCCCCTCAGTGTTTTGTCCTTTTCTTCCCCACGGTTCGTTCTGTTTTCCGCCCTTCCTTTGTGGCCCCCAATGCTTGATTTTCACCCCCGTTTTTTTTCTTTGCCCCCCTCTTCTTGGGCGCCCCGTCTGTTTCGGGAATGTGGCCTTTGCTGGCGTGGCCGGGTTTCGTCTTCTTCGTTCCCTTTTGCACCCCGCCCCCGCGTTGGCCTTCCTCTGGATTTCCCCATTTTCCCCCCCTTCCGTCCTGTGTCTTTCTCGCCGTTCTTCCTTTTTTTTGGATTTTTGATTTGTTCTTTTTTTTTTTATTGAAAAGGTCAAACCACCCTGTTGGGCTGTGTTTTTGATTCCCCACTTTTTCCGTCCCCAATCCTTTTCCGCCGCCTCGTTGCCCCGTTAAAAAACTTTCTTTAGTTTTGCGCTGGTTTGAGTGCATCGCTTTTTTTTTTTGTTCGCGTTCGCTTTTCTCCCACATCCTGAAAACCCTTCTGTCCCACCCGAGGTGGTGGCGGATTTGTCTTCTTCCCTGAAAACAAAAACACCCGGGTCCACCACTTCATACTGACCCGAAAAGTGGATTTGACCTCTTTCCGTTGTTACTTTGCACCCCACCCTCCCGCCGATTGCCCGTTTTTTTTCGTTCTTGCGTTGAACATTTTCTTTTCGGCCTCGCCCCTTCCCCGCTGTTTACCAAAGTGAACGTTTTTTTTTTTTTTTCCGGAAAAAGTCTTTCTTTCTGCGGACGACTTATTTGTCTGATTAGGACTCTTCCCCCTGGTTTCCCCAACCCACCCAACCACCAAAAACCTCTTCCAACCTGAAGATGTTTTTTTTTTTTTTGCCGGCATAACGCAGCTCTTGACTGCCCCCAATTTTCCGGTCCCATTCCCCCAATGCGTTTTGGTTGCCCGTCTTTCTGGCTCTTTGAACTTATTTTTTGTTTCGATTGAGGCGGGGGTCTTTCCGCCTTTAGATTTTTTTTTGAACCCTTCGGGTTTTTTCCCCTTTTTTTGTGCTGCCTTGACTCTGGCCTGTGTTTCACAAAAATTTTCCGTGTCAGCGCCCCCCCCCCCCTTGCATTGTTTTTTCTTCCTTTTCTGTTCCCTCTGGGTGAACGACTGCCGCCGATGGCCCCTTCGGGTTGACCAAAAAATTGTTTTCATTTTTGCGCGCGTAGGGGTGTTTCGGCCGCATTTTGCAACCCTCAAACCCCACCGATTCTGCGGTTCCATGGCGCCCGTGCTGCTTTTTTGTTTGTTCGGGGCCGGAGTGCCCCCCCCTGGACCCGCCCGGTTGTCCAAATCCCAGTTCGCCCCAGTCCCCTTCGTTCCCCTACTTCCCCCCCTGACCTTCCTTGAGGTTCGTCCTTCCGTTTCCCCTTTTTCAAATCCGAGACACCTTTTTTTTTTCCATGATGTTTTCTACGCTTTGTTGCCTGTCTGTTCAACGGCAAGTGGACCGTTATTCGGTCTTTTTCCCCCCCTCTTTCCCTTCAAAAACCAACTTCGCCCCCCATATCATCGCCCTTTCTCTTGTTTTTTTTAATCAGGACGTGCTTCCTTCTAATTCGGTTGGCGCCTTTTTGGGGACTTTGTCTACAACCTTTCCCTTTTTGTTTTGTTTCCCTTGCCCGGTCTCTTGTGTTTTTAAGCGGATGAATTTTTTCTCCCACCTGTGCCTGTCCTTTTTCTTCACGATCACCCTTTGGGGGGAAATGGGATGTTTTTCCCCTGTCACCCGGATTTTTTTTTTTTTTTTTTCCCCCCAACTTTTTCTTTTTTTTTTTTGATCATTTTCTTGTTTTTTCTCCTCACTTGTGCCACCCTCGTTTGTCCGAGGCCCCAGGCCGTCGTGGTTCCCCTTTCCCTCAAGAGGTTTCCAAAAAAACCAAACACCGTCAACCCTTCTTTTTTTTTGGCCCTGACGTGGCTGAGTTGCAAGGTGCCGTCATTTCCTAATTGCATGTTTTCCCTCCCGTTTTCTGCTATTCGGTGCGTTCGGCGGGTTGTTTCTTAGATTTCGTTAAAGAATGTCGCTTTCCCCCCTTTTCTTTTTTTTCGGGGTTTTTTCCCCTCGTGCCAGGATCCTTCTTCAACCCCGCGTCCCGCCCCCTCCCCCTCCCCGTTTTCCTCTATTTTTTTCTTTCTTTCCTTTTGCCTTCTCCTCCTCCTCACAAGCAGAAGCCCCCCTTTTTCCTTCCCCCGTTGTTTTTTTTTACACGCATTTTCGTTTCCCTTTAGGTCTGGGTGGGCGAACCGTCCCCCCACTTTTTTCCCCCCCCCCCCCTCCACCCGTGGAAAACTTCGGGGTCACCTTTTCATTTAGAGGGCCCTATCCCACTGTTTGGGTTTTCTTGGGTTGTATTTTGTCTTTTATGCAAGGACCCACGGTTCACGTTTAAACCCTATTCCAGTCCCAGAACCTCATCCGTCCTGTCGTTAATGCCCAATTGGGGGACCCCCGCCTATTTGTTGCCTTTTTTTTTTCCTTATTTTGTTTCCCAGGCAAGTTGGTAAGTTTAGCCGCACCTACCCCCCAAACACCAGCTTTGTGTTTATTTTGGCAGTTACAGTCACCAATTTGTTCCATTTTTGTGTTGAGGTGTATTTGTGAGCCTCCTCGGTCGTTCCCACGGGTCCTATTTTTGAATTTTGTCGGGAGCTTGCGGCAGCACTTCTATTTTTACCAACAAATTTTCCAATTTTTTTTTTTCGGGGGAGGGGGTTTTATTAATTTTTTTGTTTTGAACGCAAGGCTGGCCCATACCGAGTTTTCCCCCCCCTTTGGTTCGTGCTGAACCCCTTTGGGTTTCCCCCCAGGATTGACTCCTTGGGTCCGAAGCGGGTTGTTACGTTTTTTTTGTTCCCCCTGAATTAGGCACCTTCGGGTGAATTTGGGTTCGTGTGCCTTGGGAAGGGACTTTAATTTTAATATCCCGTAAAAACGGTGTCCGGCTCTTCAGGGTCCTTTGTTTCTTTTTTATGAATTGGGTTTTTCTCCTTTTTTCAGCGTCGGACTCCGATCCCTTCCCACGGGGGTTTTCGGCCCTTTTCAACAGCTTTTTCTTTCTCAGGTGTTTCCTTTTCTTTGCATTCCTCGGAACCCACCACCCACCCCTGGTTTCTTGGCAGTCCCATCTTTTTTGAAGACTCAGTTGGCCCCAGCGTGATATGTGCTTTTTGTTGGAAAGTGTCAATTTTCTTTCATCATTCGCGGTGGACTTGGTTAATGGTGGAACCCTTGATGGGGTGGCCCCCCTGGATCCCCTTCCCAGTGGCCGGTCAGGCTTTTTTGCGAACGTTGGATTTGTTCCCTCCCCTGCCGACTTTTTTCCTGTCTAGTTTGGCTTGTCCCTAAAGGTGTGGCCTCAGTGTTCTCTCTCCTTTGCCCCCACCCATTCCTTTTTCCCAAAAAACCCCTTCCCGGAAACCAGACTTTACGGGCTTTGCTTTTTTTTTTTTTTTTTTTTGGTTTGCCATTTACTCCGCTCAAAAAAGTTCAGGGTCGAACCGGATTGAGGGGGTAAAGATATTTCCCCCCTTTCCCCTTTCCCTAAGGCCTTTTAGCCCTGGATTACGTTCCTCATTCCGAGTCGGAGGGAAGATTGTCTTTTTCCCCCCCCCGAATCTACCTCCTGGCCGAATTTCTCTTTGCTGAAGTACCCGGCCTCATTTTTTTTTCTTGTCATTTTGTCGAAGGTTTGGTTTGTTTTCCCTTGTTGCTTTCTCCAAAGCGGCATTTATTTTTGTTCGGTAGGTTCAGTCCTCGTCTTCTTGGCTGCTGTTTCTCCCGGATTTTTACCTTGGTGCTATCCAATGTAAAGCGTCCCGCTTAGAGGGGGGTCCGGTGTGGTAAGGTAGTTTTTTCTTTTTATTTCCCCTCAGGGAGGGGCTTTTCCCTACCAGGCGATTAGTATGTTGGGCGTGGCTTGGCGTTTTTGGTTCAATTTCATCCGTTGGGTCCCTAGGTTCATTTCTTAGTCCTGTAATCTCTTTGGTAGCGGCATTTCCTCCTGTTTTCCTCCCTCCTCCCCTCAAACCGGCAACCGTTAGAGGGAGCCTTCCCTTGGTTCGATTCCCAGGTGAACGGTCTTTTTTTTTTTCCTTTTTTCCGGGTTCGAGGTTTTGGTTTTCATTTCCCGCGTAAATAAGTGAGTTTGCAAACCGAGTCCTTTTTGTCTACAACCCACCCCCGGAATCATCCTCGAATCATTTCACTGCCGTTTCCCCGTTATTGACTCCCGCCCAGCTCAGCCCCGCCAGGTCCACGAGTGCACGTGACCCCCACGAACGGTTCGCTTTTTTCCTCCTTTTTTAAGTACCCACTCAGTCGCCGGCCCTTTAGGGTGCCGTTGCGGTGTCGCCCTTGAGTGGTGGAAAAAAATTTTTCTTTTCTCCTTGCGGGTGACTTCTCCCTGACCCAACTCAAAAAAACCCCCCTTGTTTTGGATATCTTTCCTCTTCCTCCTTTTTTTTTTGTCGATAAGATTAGTTTGGTTATGTTTTTTAACCTTTCTCCTCCAAATAACGAGCTGATTTCTTTTTTTCTTGGTAACCCCTTTTTTTTGCTTTTGTTTTTGTCCGGCAGGTTACGTGCTTTTTTTCCTCTTCCCTTTTCTGTCTTTTTTCTTTTTTTCTCCCACTGCCCCCACCGTTGACTTTTGTTTGGATGCAAAGCGTATCTCAAATGCCCGGGCCTTCTGTAATTTTGATTAGCCGGTTTTTCCTTCCCTGTTTCTTGCTGTCCCCGATTTTGATGCTTCTGGTACTATTGGACGAACCCGGGGTGCTGGCCTTTTCCATACTGGTTTCCTTGTTTGCCCACGAACTTTTATTGCTTTTCAAGATGTTTTTTTTCCTACCCTGTTTTGACTTTTTTTTCCTTTCTTTTGTTTGCGCATCGCCTTTTTGCTTTTACCGGAGTATGAATTTAGTTTGACCTTTCCCACGACAAACGTCCTAAGGGTTCTGATCATGATGGCGATCCCCCCCTTTTTTTTTGGACCCCAAACCTGGTGGCCTGTTCCCCCCTCGGGACGTTTGCTGACCCCCCTTCTTATGGGAGGGAGGCACCCCCCTTTTTTCGCTTGTTAAACGTCCTTTCTCGGTTTTTGGGGGCCTTTTGGTGACGCTGGGTTGTCTTTTTTTTCCAGATTTTTTCATTTTAACCATCTGCTACCTCACTGTCCCTGGGGCCGGTCTTTCCCCCTGTTTCCTTAGAAAGAAGATGACCCCGGGGTTTTGACCCCCCTGCCCGGATGGCCTAACCCACTGGCCGCCGCCCCGTCACCCCCACCAAAATGGCCGCCCTCCCTCTGAACGTTTCCCTGCTTGCCGAGAACGTCTAGGACTTCCCCGCGGCTGTTCCGATTCTGTTAGCATTTTGTCTTCTTTGTTTGACTGATACCCGTCGCCAAGGGGCGGTCTTTTTTAAAATTTGGTCTTTCCCTACTCCTTTTCCCCCGTTACCTGGCTTCTCCCTGCCATTTTTCTACCTGTTCGGTTCACGCTGGCTTTTTGAACGGCAGAACATGACGGCCCGTTTTTTTTCCCTTGATGATGCTTTCTCGGTGGTTCCGCTGGGTTTTTCCAACCGCAAAAGAACCCCGGGAAGTGTTCTCCACTGTTTTTTCCCCCGCCGTTGTCGGACTTGCGGATTGGCCACGGTTTTGTTTTACGTCTCCCTGAAGCGGTTCATCACCACCTGCCCCCCTGGAATTCTGGGTTGCGGGTCTACCATGTTTGACGGTTTTTTTTTTTCTCCCCCGTTCTTGCTCACGCTTCTTGCCTGCGCTTTGTCCGCCTTTGCGATTCCCTGACTTCTTCCCTCTTTTTTTGGTTATGATTATGACTTATTTCCATCGTCTTTGGCCGGCTTCAAACTTCCCTATTTTTACCCCCTTGCCCCGTTCTGCTTTCTTCTAGGGGCTGGCTCCCCGTATCTTTATTCCATTGGAACTTGTCTTGAAGCAGTTTCTTTTTTTCTTACAAAAACTTTTTTGCCTTGCCCCATGTTTGTACTTTCATTGCATTTTTTCCCTCACCCCCGGTCTGCGGTGCTTAATCTGGGTTTCCTTTTACCCCCGTGGGGGTACCCCCGGACTTTTTTGCGCGTCCGAGATTTCTGTTTTTAACACCCCGTGCCCCGTTATTTGATTCACTGTTTTTTTCTTCGGTTTGTCCCCATACGCCCGTGCCCTACAAGAGGGTAAGAGTTCTTTTTCCCCGTTTGGGCCGCCTCTTACTTCGAATCATTCATGTCCCCACCCAGCCCAAATAACACCCTCACCCCCCTTTTTTTTTCCTGTTGTTTTGACTTGTCCATGTGTTGAAGGCATTTGTGTGTTTCCGGCAGTTAATCCGATTTTTGCTTTGCACGCCCTGTTTTATTCTGGGCAGCGTCTTCGTAGAGTGGTGTTTATTCTCATTAGCCTTTTTGTCCTTTTTTTTTTCAGGATTGTTATCCCAAAACCCGGTCCCCCTGTCTATTTTTCCACCTCTTTTTCCTTTCTCCACCGTTCATCCAAACCGTCTGTCAGGTTCTGGTTCGTCAGAATTCGCCCCTTTTTGTTCCTTTTTTCCCCTTCCTTCCCCTTGCAAATCTCCCTCTTTTCCCCCTCATTCTTCCCTTTTTGTAGCGTAGCTTTCGGAACTTCTTCCGTCTTTTCGAAAATGTCCCATCTTCCCCCACCTTCAACAACAAAACGTGGACTATTGATTGGGGCGTGGCAGTTTTTTCGCTTCTCCCTTTTGTCCGGTTGGATGGGCGTTTTTCCCCCCGCTTTGCCCCGGGACGGTGTTTTTTTTTAAACGGAAAACACTCTTTATTTCCCACCAGGGCCCCCACGTTCCAAAATTCCCGTTTCCCGTTTTGAGTTGGCCCCCCACATCTTTTGAGGGGCCGCGGGCCTTGATCCCCTCCACCAAGGTTTTTTCCCGTTTTCCTCCCCCTGACACCCCCAAGGTTTGGGACGTTTAGTGCTGGTCGTTTGGCTCTTTTCCCCCAAGCCACTGTCGTCTGCGGCTGGTGTCACGCGGCCCCCGACTTTCGTTTGGGGAAAATGGTGATGCTTGCGGCTTGCCTCGCAGCGTGACGGCATGAGCAAACACTCGTTTGTTTCTGTTGCACCCCTCTCTCTTTGGGGTCCCAAGGGCAAGGCGTTTTCCCCCTTTTTTCTCGTGTCCCAGGTTTTGCTTTTTCCGGGGACCAGGGGCTTGTTGCCTGGTCTCGGTCGGCAGCTGAACCACGATTAAATCACGTTGTTTGTTGTTCCGCTGTTTTGCCGGGGCCTTGCCGCGTCTTACTTGAATATCTTTACTGAACCGCGGTCACCTTTGTCAGCAGATTCAGTTCTTCTTATGCGAAACGTTAAGCGGCATGAAGGGATTTCACCGGTACCTTGCCATTCGCTTTTTCCCCCCCCCCCCCCCAACCGGGCTTCCTGTCCCACACACTGGCGTTTTTTTTGCCTTTCCTCTTCCCCTGTGACAAACAACCCCCCCCCCCCTTCACAGGCAGCCCCGGCAAGCGTGATGTGGCTGGAGGGATTTTGATTGTTTTTTGGACGTCGTTTGGCTCTTTCCCCCTTGTCCGTCCGTTGGCCTCCTTTGGTCTGGTGGTCTGCTTGTTTGGGACACTTGTTTTTTTTTTCCTTTTTTGTGCCAGTTCGCGAGCGCGGCACGGTTTGGGCACGGCAATAGCAAGGTGCTATTCTTGCTTCTTGGCGTGGGGGAGAACCTCCGCTTTTTTCTGCCCAAGTTTGAAGTTTCCCCAACCAAGAACAAACACTGAGAGTTGGCGGAAACCCAGTGTGTGGCACCGCCTTCTTTTTTTTTGGGTTTCCAATGTCAGGGCTGCCCCGTGCAATTATTGACCATTGGTTTCTCCAGTTACTCCCCTGATTTTATCTTGTTTAAAAAGCAAAACCTGATCGTGGTTTCGAAGGAAGAGGTTTTCTTCATAGCAGCCATGTTGCTCCCCCGTTTCTTAATGGCTCCTTCCTCTTTTTTGGTCCAACCACGGACGTTTGTCCTTTTTTTTTTGGCGGAATTGTTTCTTTTGGTCTCCGTAATCACCGGCGGCAGTGCCATCCTTCTGTGACTTTTTCAGTTCCTATTGTCCTAACTTGCACGTTCTTTTCGTCTGTATTCACTCGTTTTTTTTTTTTTCCACAAGAGTTACGTTCTGTTCATAGGGAAACTTTTCGGGTGAACTGCGTGATGTCGTTTGCTGGTTTTGTTCCCCTCTTCCCCTGCGTGCCTTTCCCTTCACTCTACTGTAATTTGGTCCCCCGTGTTTAATTAGGTCCATTTCCTCCGCTCGGTTAGTACAAATCTGTTTGCACGTTTCAAACGGAAGGAAGGGCTGCACCCCCTGTCGGCTGTGGCGCCCCTGGCTCCTTCCCCCCCCCTCCCCCGTTAGCCCCTGCGCTGCCCTGGGCCCTTTCAGGGCCATTTCCGGGCACTGTCAATCTGCTTTTTTTTCAGATTCGGGGGTCGAGTTAAGGCAGGCGTCATGCGGCAGGGAACTCAGCGCCGGTTGTCCACCCCCCCCCCACCCCTGCTATTTTCCCCTCCGGGGCAATGTTCCGGAGCTCCCTGGAGAGGTTTTTACTTCCTTTTTGCAGTTGGCAGGGCGTACAGCCGGGTGGCCCGTTTTAAATTCGGCGGACGTGCACCCCTTTTTTCCCCCCTGTGAACCTCGTTCTGTTTTGTGGACCCGGCAGGTGCGGGTTTTTTGGTAAACGTGGTTGAACACCCCAAACCATGCTTGAGCCGACAGAAACCAACTGGATTCTCTTCTTAATCTACCTCGTTTTTTTTTTTTATTCCTCTTTTTTCCTTTTTCAGGTTCCCGTATTTACCGGGCGCGCCCCCCTTCTCGAAGCACTGACCCTTTACCCCCTTTTTTTTTGTCGGGGACATCCTTGGTGCGTCGGTGTGGGGTTTCCGGGCGTTGCGCTTTTTCGGGCGTGCGGTCCTGTGCCCCCCTGGTGTCGTCTCTTATTTCGTTCTTCCACAAACCTCACAGTTATTTTTTCTCACAGGGAGGACCTCTAACCCCTGGCCGGGGTATTGTCATGATGGATCTTGTTTCCCCCCCCACAAAACCTTGGACGCTTTGGTTGGCGCTGTGATGAACGTTTGAATGCGCTCGGCCAGGTTAAACACCCTCTTCGTCTGTTTACCTTTTCGTCCTGGACCTGTTTTTTTAACAATCCCTGGACTTGGTTTTTTTTAGTGCCTTTCTAATTTTTTCCGGTGTTGGTGGGCCGCTGGGGCGCAATAGTTTGTGTGAAGCAGTTCCTTCTACTTCAACACAATCACTTTCCACAAACCCCCACCTGATGAACCTTCCCAGCTGGTGATTTTCCTTTTTTTATGCTTGACCCTTGATTTTCCAAAAAACCCGGACACCCCGCCCCTTCTCCAACCCTCCGTACGGGTTGACCGCTTTTTGCAACACAAACGGCGCCGATGTGCTGCTTCTTGGCCCTGGATGACCGAATGCCGGAGTTCCTTACGCTTTTTTCTTCACCATTTTCGATTCCCCGGAAAAATTTTTTTTGATCCTGGGGGACGGCAACGATTTTTCTTTCGGAACAAGCTGGAAAAAAAAACAAAAACGTCCCGTGTCCGAAGGCTGCCTGCCTTTTCCTCTCTCTCCCACACCAATTGCCCGGCCCTTCTTTGCCCAACTGCGCCCTTTGGACAGGTTTTCCCAGGGGGATGCAGGACGGGTGGCCTTTCGATCGTTCGATCGATGACCCTTTTTTGTCCCCTTGATTTGGTTGGGCCCCCCCCCCCCGTAATCATGGGGTCGTAAGAGGGTCCCATTGGTCCATAATTCCCTTTCCTGATTAGGCCTTGCTCGCCTTTTGGGGGTCGCTGATGTGGGCATCCCAACCCTGGCTTTCCCTCTCTTGGTTTCGTTCGTGTTTGGCACAAAAACCGTCTTTGGGGACCTTTTCTTTTTGTTTATACGCTTTACAACCCAACGCAAAACGCGACCGGATAATTTGCTTTTTTTTTTTTTCTCCCTGGTGCGCGGACCCGAGGGCCCCTTTTTCAGTGCCCCCCAACAGGACCTGACAAGCAATTTGCCATGACGGCCGGGATCCACGGATAAGGGTCTCCATTTTTTCTTTTGCTTCGGCGCTCCAGTCGCCGTTAAATTGATTGTTGGTCGTTTTCCGGGTTTGTGCCTTATGTTCAACCCTTGATCTTAGAAGATTAACACCTCCCCTTCATCTTCCCCCTTTTTCTTTTTTTTTCTTTTCTTTCTTTTTTGCGTTTAGGATATTCCATTTTCGTCATGTTTCCCCCCCCAATGGGTCGCTTGGTGGAAGACCCCTTAACTTTCGGGGGGAACGTCTAAATCCTTGTTTCAGCCACGGAAGTCCGACGTTACGTTTGTCCCTTTTTTTTTTTCGTCTTCCCCCCCCGTGTACACCCTTTTTGATGGTGCTCCCATTCTGTCACAAGACCTTTTCTATTTTCTGGCCGTTTTTTCATGTTGGGCCCGTCGTTTGGTCTTTCTGTTTTTCCTTTTTTTTTTTTTTTCTCCCTTGCCCCGTGGTGGGACAACCAAAAGGCGGGGTCTTTTTTCGTTTACAGGCATTCAGCCACGTTGTTTGATTCAAACCGTCCCCAGTTTTTTGCCCCAACTAAGTCCAACACGGTTGGTGCTTTCTTCGTTCTTGTTGCTGAGAGGTGACAGCCCAGTTTCCCCCCCATTTTTACCAATGGTTTTTCGTCGGGGCTTATTCAATCGGGGAGTTTCCTGAAGGGGTGGTACTATTTTTTTACCCCATTTTTTTTGGTTTCTTCCGTGGCTGGATCCCCCGGCCCAAAGCCCGAACCAGATATCGTTTCTTTTTCAACCAACCGACCTATATGTGTTATCAATAGGTCCCTTGTCTTCTTGCATCTTTCCCCACTGTTTCCA
>Ga0179593_1594350_pt1 | contig 14872 bp, 12 predicted proteins | sample CZODoug2_1_08_16_FD_185931 | JGI IMG/M metagenome (GOLD analysis project Ga0179593, IMG submission 185931) | Vadose zone soil fungal communities from Angelo Coast Range Reserve, California, USA - CZODoug2_1_08_16fungal (PacBio error correction) | ecosystem: Environmental > Terrestrial > Soil >... | reverse complement strand
TCCTTTATGCGTTTCCGGTTTGCTGCTATCCTTCCTCTTCGAAGAACGGATTTCCAACCCCCCCGAACTGGTTGGTTACCCCATGCCCCAGTGTTCTTCATGGGTCCCCCCTCCTTTGATTTTTTAGGCGTCAATGAACCCTCCTTCCCCTGCCGCTTATCCGGTAATTCCTAATTTCCAGTGAACGGCGAATTCCCTTGACTGGACCCTTCTTCCTCCCAGTAAATCCTTTCTTATGGCCTACGTCACGATTTCTCGTATGCGTCCCACTATAATCTTTGGTTCAACTGATCCACGATGATGTTCAAGATGGTTTGCGAATTTTCTTACTTTTTTTAGCAATTGGCTGGGTTTTGTTCGCTGGTGGCTTTTTCCCTCCATTCCCCTCCATTAGTCCCTTTTTCTGACTCCCCTTTCGATTCAGCGATAGAAGAATAGGCTGAATCCTGACAGCATGTTTCCCCCTCAGGTAGTCCTCAGGCAGGGACATTTTTAGACCTTCATTGGGTCAATCAACCCTCGGAACGGACGGCATGCGTTCCTCGATAGTGCCCCAGTCTTTCTTTGCGCCGATGAATAGTTTTCCTCCCTGATCCATACTATTTCGATTTTCTCCTTTTTTCCGACGCTCTGCATTCCCTTATTATGGTATGCTCCCAATGCCGCCATACTCCCAAGGAGTATATTCCTTACTAACGTTAACACGGCGTTCGTCCCCCAATCGATACTTCCTTGCTTGTTTCTCAAGTAAGCCATTTTTTCTTTCTTTTATTTACACTCTTTGTACCCTCAAAGTCCTTCTTTTTTTTTCCCCCAAGCTCCCCCGTTTCGCTGCGATCGGTCCCCTGGGATTGCCCCCGCGAGCGCGTCCTACTCTTTCTTTTTGTGAAACGTTTAGGCATTGACCCCCTCTTGATGCTTCGAATGTCTGACGGGGACCCTTGCGCTTTACTAACGACACCCACTTTCATGTGGTCCGCGTGAAGAATTTTCGGTTTAAGCAGGACTTTTTGAAGTTGATCCTATAGACCCTTTGCGTCCCGGTCCTTTTTTACCTTTTGGCGTTAACTAACCCTAATCCTACGGTTGTCCCAATCTCTTTTAGGGTCTGACTTTAACCCACAACCTTGTCCCCCCCCCAAGAGGATTCGCCCACTCGCTTTTTTTCTACCACCCCCTAGGCGTGGGTTTTGTTTCGTAAGGTGTTCACCCCCCCCCCTTTTCATGTTTGATGGTTTAGACTTCCTGCTTTTTACTGCTTCAGTTTGTTCGGCAGAAGCCTGGCATCCCGTAGATCCCCGAGGATTGTCCAGTAAGGTTCCCCCCTCCAAATTTGATTTCTTTTCCCCCCCCCCATGCTGTGTCCCGTGGGGCCAACTCATTTGCCCCTAAAACACCGGGCCTTAGAGGGACTGGTGTGCCCCTTTCCCCTTGAAGAACCCAAATTCCCCTTCCCCCGCTTCCTTCGAGCTGCGCCCAAGCGTATCTTGGAGATGATGAGCCGAAGATAGGGATTTCTTTTTAAGAACGGTTAACATACGATCACGGTCTGAGCGCGGCTGCTTTTTTGGTTCTCAGCAACACCCTCTGCCAATCATCGATCCTTCTTGTACATGGTTATCTCTCCTTCGTGGTTCAGGATGTCCCCTCCTTTGCGAGTCCGTACGATATGAAAGGTTTATTTTCCCCACATTCAACAGTCTTTGTCTTCGTGGAAGGACTAAGCCTCCCTTCTCACGAGGGCCCTCAGTAGGATTCGGACGGCACTTTTGGTTGGATCAATCAGGTCAGGATATTGTCAGTCGTCACTGTTTCTGTTCCCCGTCGCAGTATCGTTGCTCATATTCCCCCACTCCCTTTTCTCTTTCTCTTGACCTGACAATCCTCCAAAGGTTTTTTTGTCCCTTTGCCCGGGATATACACTACTTGTGGTTTCTCAGGGGTGTTCGGGAGAGGGTCTTGGACAGGCTCTTTCAACGAGCCCCAAAAAACCCCCCACCCCTTTTAACCCACCTTTTGTAGCCTCGAACCTCTTTCGTGCAGAATTCTTTTTACGCTCGTCCCCTTCTTCTAGGACCTTTATTCATTGATTGTGGGTTCCTTTGCCTGTCCCTTGATTCTAGTTCCCTCCGACGGTGCGATGTACGTCTGGTTCCCGTCTTGCTTGACACCTTGTTCGCGGCACGCTTAAATGACAAATTGCCAGCACCCCCTTGCCGGTCAGGCGGTCAGTTTCCTTTCGCTAATCGTTTTAGGTTCCTCCCTTTCCCGATGCGGGACTCTCGGTCTGGTTGCAGAAGGATGGCCCATTTCTTCTTTTTTTTTCATGGCCAAGTTTCCATTTTCCTCACCTCCTTTTGGTCCCCCCGAAAATCTATGCGCCTTTTACTCAAAAGGTTTTTACTTATCATCATCATTGATTCGCTCGAGGAGATGTTTGTCATTTCAGCGCCTCTGAATCTCTGCGGTTACGACCTTTTTTAAGATCATTCCCCCTTCGTCCCCCTCCACCCTAGCGACATGTGAAGGAATCTTTCCCCTTCTCGAGTAATCCGATTTTTTTCCCCTTCTTTCCTTAGGAAGATGACTCCAATTGGGAAACTGACAACCGACTGGAAGCAGACTAAGGATTCCTTTCCTCGCCAGTGCCGACCTCACTCACAACGAGACGGTTCCGTGACGGTTCGTCTCTCAATTGAACCCCTTTTTAATGTGTATCCCTCGTTTGCCTTCTCGTTCAATAAAATAACGTGTTTCTTTTTCGTCGATTGATTTCCCCACGCCTCGGATGGCCGGTGCCGCGGTTTCTCGACTGACCCCTAACCCATGAACCTTCTTTCTGTTTTCTTTTTTCGCACGGCGTCTCCATTAGCCGGCCAGGCGTCTTTGTCATTTCCCACCTACGTCGCTTATTCGTTCCCCACTGTCGTTCTTTTTCCCGTCCGCACCGTTATATTTTAGCCAGTTTAGGATTTGCTAGTATGTTGGCGGTTTTTCTTTTCTCTGTCCGGCTCCCCCAGACGCGGAGGCGCTTTATCCTTTTCCAAACCCTCTCCCTCCCCCGACTTTCATCTAATCCTGACCCCTCTTTCGAGCGGCTAACATTTTTTTTTTGAAAACGGTTTTTCCGTTGTCGCTTCTATGACCCTGCCCTGATTTCACTTCCTTTCCCTCACTTCCCCTCCCTCCCATCCTAATGAAATACACGTTTACGCATCGCCTTGAACCTTCTCTACCATCGCGATTTACCCCTTCTAGAGAGATTTGCGACACAGCGTTTTTGTTACCCTGCCTTTTTACCCGCGCCCGGTCCCATGCCCAGACCCTTTTTCCCGCAGATACCTGTCTTGCCCCCCTCTCCCTTTGGATGAGCCCCGACCCACATCCTTGTTCTGCCCATCCCTGCCCGCGCCAGGTCCCGGCATCTTGAGAATTTGACCCCCCTTTCTTTCCGCTCGTAGTGTTCTTGTGTTGAACCGTTTTTTTTGGGTGCTGTCCTTATCAGTCGCATCCCCTCCTTTATCCCCCCCCCCCCCCTTTTGATAAGACCCAGTTCGCTAGCGATGTTCCTTTTTCTCCCCTGGTTTGCATTCCTGAAAACCCATCTGATATTCTCTTAACATGGAGGAGTCGCATCCCGGACCCCTTTTTCGTGTTCATTTAGTGCCTTTACGCGAAGAGCTGACGGGCCTTATACCCCACCTGTAAGTGTTTTCTTCCAGAGTAGCGGGTAAACCAGCTGGCTCGTCGTTTAGGCGGATTAGTCTTAACCTGCGCTGGGAATTGGAAAGTCTTGATTTGGTTTAAAGTTCGTAGCCGGACGTTTGTATTATAAAGCCCGCAGTAATTGACTTTCCCCCCCTCTGCAAACTCTACCATCCCTCTTTTCGAGGACTGCTGCGATGTTGGGAGATCCTTTTCGCCGTTGACATCTTCTCCTGCTGATGTATTTTTCTGTTCCCCCCCCTTAGTCGTACCCGTCTTTCTCGCATGCTTTCCTTCGCCACGAAGCGAGTGCTTCCCCTTCCATTGGATATTTTAAGTTAAGAGGGTGCGTGCCTCTTTCCCCCACCCACTTTAGCGTACCATTTTCCGTTTGGCCTGCTCTTTAATTATGTTTCACTCTTTTGTTCAGCAAAAGTATGTCCCCCGGCGGACAAGCCTTCTCCAGAGTTTCGAAAGTACGGCCGGTCTTTCCCGGGTCATCCATGCGCCATTCGTCTCGCCAAGTTTTTAAAAACCAACCAGGCCCTGTACACAGTGACCACTAAAATTTACCCCCGCTTTTTTGACTCTTGCATCAACCGGTTGGAATCTCCCAGTGTGGTGTGTTTAGAAAGACCCGTCTGTTACCCTGGCTGATCTTCCCTGCCCCCGCTCTTACAGCGCCGTTCTTTTGATCCACTTCCCTGAGGAAACCGTGGGGGACATGGTTGATCGTGTCCTCTCAGCCCAGTGACCAACGGTTCTTGACACCTGAGCCGATCCCGTTCCTTCTTTTACCCTAGTCTGTCCCGGCGTTCCTGTCAACATAATGAGTGCTAAGAACTTCCCTTTTTTTTCGTTTTCACTGACTTCTTGGAAGCGTCACCACAAGCCTCCAAGGCCGGGTTTCTCTGTCCCTGGCCCACCCCGACAGCTTACCTTGCTGGCATCCAGACGTTGTTCTTCCCGTTCCTTTTTCCCTAGAGTCGCTTACGCCTTGACGGCATCCACCTTTCCTCAGTTCCCCGTGGTTTTACCCTTTTGCGGCTACGTAGACCTAGCACTTAGTTCGTTTCCTTGAGTAGATTTTTAAGTCCCTCATGTGCCGCCGGCCCTCCTCATGCATCTTGGTTCTATACCGATAATTTCTCCTTTTTGAAGACCTTTCGTCATTCTGATACCTTAGTCTCTCGTTCCCTTCTCGTTGTCGTCACCATAGGGTTCCTTCTTGTTGTTTCCGTTTTTACTCGTGATTGACCATCCAGCGACACGACTACCCATGGCGAGTAACGCGTTTTCCAAATGATCTGTTCCCCGCCCCCTTGTGCCATTGGCGCAAACATTCCGTGGTTCTCCCCTTACCTTTTCCCTTTTTCGTTCCCCAGATATCAAGCCCCCGCTCTCGTCCTGATCATACGTGATTTATACCTACTTGGGATTAAACGCCTGCTTCACGGCTCGTGTTTGTTGGTCTTTTTTCTGCCCCCCCTGAATTCCCGTGGAGATCTATTTTTCACCATGCTTCTCCTTTGTTATTTCGTTTGTCTGAATGTATCCTTCCTCTAGAGTTTCGTTTTATCTTGATGTTTTCTGTCTAGGCGGTGCCCTATATTTTCCTCCTACTTTGTTTTTGATATAGTTTCAAGGGCAATACCACGTACCACGCTTCGATTCTTCCCTCAATGGACCCTCTGCGTTATGTTCAACACTCTCCTTTCTATTTTCTTTTCGAGTACGATTTACAACACATCATCCGTTTGCCCGATTAATCCTTTTCCTTTCTCCTCTTTGGAGATACGGGTCTGGACTACGCCCTACTTTTAAATCGTTTCCAACGTTCAGCGAAGTTTACAGTCTAGTTTTGACCAACGATGTCTCTTTCCCTGAATCTGATGTCCCCCCATAAGAATGTTCCCTCCTTTTCCCCCGTTAATCAAATTTGCGTCTCTCGTGGCTTTCCCTCATTTACCAACATATAATTCCTTTTCTTGTCTCATAATGTCTCTCCTGACCCCCCTGACTTTACCCCCCGACAAGACGGGTCCTGTCATTCCCGTGCCCCCTTTCAAGGATAGGTCATGACTCCTGAACGGGCATTCTGTTTTCGTTCCCGCTGCATTTGATCCACGAGGAATTTTCACTATCGCCCCGATTCCGAGTGGCTATTCAGTTGTAGCCGTACCGGGTGATTTTATTGCTCTACATGCCGCCAGGTATATATCCAGGCTATGTATCCTCTTTGATCCCGCGTATCACCGGCTGTCTCCTCAGATGTTCCTCCCGTCTTTTTGCGCCCTTTTTTCTTGTCACTGACGCGTTGTCTTCCCTCTGCTCATACCCCTTTTCGTTTCAGTGCAGGTTTCTTTTCGTGCTTGCGCCCTTGGACGCAGGCGAGGAACAACGAAGGCTTTCTTTTCTTTTCTTTTGGCCAAGGTGTCGTCCCCTTGGTGGAACTCTTTGATCGACCACGCCCCCCGTGTGGTCCCGTTTCCTTTTTTCTTGCATGGTTGGAGATCCCTCACTTGCGCGGAACTTCTTTTTTTCGATAATCTTCTTCGTTCTTTCCCCCCCCCCTGTTATGACAAGCCCACTGAGGGCCGATCGCAACACATCTAACTTGGTCTGGTAGTCGGTTACACCTCTTGGGTTCAGGCGAGACGGCTTTTTTCTCCTCCCTTAATACCTTAGCTTGGCGGTCTCTTTCGGTTCCTTCAAACGTTGCTGGTACACCCCCCTTGTTTGTGGGCGGACCGGACAGTTTTTCTTCTATGCCAACTGACAGGGCTCCCTGGGGCCTGCAATTCGGCATCCCCTGACCTTTTACCCCGCGTAGGCTTGACAGAGACTCACGTCGCCTTGTGGGAGTCTCCCGCTATGCAGCACGGGGGAGACCCATACCCTGCTCCTACTTGGCGCGATTCCCCCTCCCTCATACGCCCCCTCTCTAGTTTTGATCATCACCTCGCAATGCTGGTATATGCTGGTTTCCTTTATTATTAAGGGACTTTTCAAATAATTTCGTGCCCATAAAGATGGTTTACCCAAACCCCCGGTCGTTCTGATGTTGTATTCCGACCCCTTCTCCCGACTTATAACAGATTTCCTCCGGTGTTTTTATTTTCTTGGTCCCGTTCATTCAGGCGTAATTCCCGTCCTCGCCAGGTCCGCGTTTTTCTCTTCCCTTCCCCCCCTGGTAGACACGAATTAAATTCATGGTTTTTATTTTTCATCCTTTATTCTCCTCCCAGAGAGGTCTCGTGCGCTACACGACGGTGTTCTAGACCCTATATGCTCGGGCACATCGTTCGCGCAAACAACAAACAACCAAACGTTGTGTTTCAAACCCCCTTTTCTCTCCGCCAGGTGCGGTCTTTTGCCTGCCGTTTTTAAGTTTTTTTGGTTTTTCTCGGGACATCGGAAACAGTAGATGTGAGGGTCCTCTTTTTCTGGATTATAGGTTCCTCCCTCCGGTATCTGTTCACGTTGTTATTTTTACACAGCTTTGGGATCCGCTCAACCTCCATTGTCAAAAACCCGTGTGCCCTGTTTTTGCAGTCTCGTTCGGGTCTTATTTCCTTTCTTCGGTATGTTACCTTTTTCCAGTTAACCTCTTTGGCTGGGGCCCTGTAATTGAACACGTTCTCCTTACAGTTCCCCCCTGCCCTTTTTTTCCCTTCCCGTCCCCACTCCTACAAAAAAGGATTCAATGCACAGTTTAGGCGCGCTGTATCCTTCTGGCCAGTACCGCTTCTGTTTACCGGACTAAACGCTTTTTTCGATACCGTGGTTGCGTCAGACACCCCTCCAACATACGCGAAATGTGGCCTTCCATCTTTTTTTTTCAACTTTTTTTGCTCTTTCTGTTCGCTTAATCGACATGGTTTTTTGGATGCGAATTCCCCAATTGGAACTTTTCATGTCCTTCGAGGCCCTTTTTTCCCCGCTCATGTTAACGGGCAAGATGACTTCGGCAGACCCCCCCCGACTATTGAAGGAGCGTGCTTCGTCTATTGTCCCGCGTGCGCCATGCCCTGGATCTTTTGGTTTTTTTGTTGTTGCGAAGATTAACCCTAACCCGTCCGTGAGACGCGGTAATTGATTTAAACGCAAACCCCTCTCGAAACGTTTTGGTACGGCGTTTGCATCTCGATCGAGGATGTCTGTTTGGACTTGACCAAAATTCGTTCCTTAGTTCCCCCTTGTCGGATTTGTCTATCCTTTACAATCTGATCGAGCATGTTCTCTTTTTAGCGTTTGGGGGCTTGTCTTCTTGACTTTATCTTCACACTGTCGTCGCGCCTTTTTTTTTTTCGCTTTACGCTGTAGTCTCGTCAGAGGGCGGTCCATAACTAATTCTAGGATGTCTTATGAGCTCCCCGGCTTTCAAAGTTGCAGGTGTCAACTCGTTTGATGTTGCGCGTTGAGTTCACCCTCCCTTTCGCCACGTGAAATGTTTCCCTTTTCATAATTTGACCATTATAAACCCTTTCCTTAGGAACATCGCCGAATATTCCTCCCCATGCGATTCCGGAATTCAGCTTCCAGCGCGGTTGAGTTCTGATTTTTACTTTCATATGTTGTACCATAACTCCCCTCCAGGTAATCGAGATTCCTCGGCGACCAATAGATCACCCTGTCAAAGCCCCTCCTGTCCGGTTCATGCATCCTGATCCCCTTTTGCTGCTTAAAAGGCATTCTTTTATGACCAATATCTTTCGCTGCGAGTGAACTTGGTTTTGTTCCCGCGTGCGCGCGTACAATGTCCTGATCGTAGATCCGCATATTGGTTGCCCCACCCCCCATGATATCCCCCATCCCCAGACCGCCCTTCGGCAGCAGTCGGGATTGCCGTACTCCTTCATGCTGTCGATGAGCATAGTTTGTGAAGAGTTCCATTAGCTCAGTACGCTTTTAGAGACCCTTCTCGGTACTCAGGTCAACCTGTGCGTCTTCCCCCGTCTGGGCCAAATCCTTCAGGTTGGTCGGTCACTTTTTCCCCTTGCAGCGCATTGCAGGGGGTGACTTGGTTGCAACCCAGAGGGTTCCCAGACTGAGTTTTTTCGATTCTTTTCGGATAATCCCTCTACTATACACCTTTCAGTTTTTGTAGATCGATGCGGGGAGTTTCTAGGGTGGAGCAGCAGAGTCCTCCTGATTGCCCCGGGCCACCTTCAGAGCCCCTTTCCCCCCCGTTCTCGAGGTCGTACTCGGAAGTCTCTCGGTCCAGGCAGTTATTGTTTGTGGGATGCCGTCAGGACAAAAAATCCCTTTTCTTTTTGCGTTGTCGTTGGTTACGTGCAGGATTCCTTTCCTCAACAAAACCCCACACAACTAGTTCCACCGTCGTGCACTTTTTACCTTCACCTTCTGCAGCTTGAGCTCAAGCTGCCTGGAAGTTTTGCGTCGTCCCGCCCCCCTGCTGTTTCGCCGTCCTGACCCCCCAACCCATTTCACCTGTCACCTCCACTTGATTCGGTTTGCGATCCGATTTGACCCCTCCAAAGGGGTCTGCACTCACGACACCGTTTTTGTGGTTCTTTTCGGTGCCCTATGTGTCTTCTGTGTATCTATTGACCCCGTTTCTGTCTTGCGATTGTGCGGGGACGTCCCCCTGGCTTGGAACTTACCCCTGTGACTTTTCTTGATTTTGTCGGTCAAGTGACCCCCCCCCGGGACCGACACAAATGTAGCGACATATACTTTCACCTTTTTTGACTCCGTCTGTTTCCCGTGCTCGCCTGCCCTTTGCTTTCGAATGTTACCCTCCCCCTTAGTACGGAGAATGGTCTGATCCTGCAATTTTTTTTCTTGAGGCGGCAACAAACCCGCTAGTGTAATCCCCTTTCCTTTTCGGCAGAACCCTTCCCCCCTCAACGTAAAATCGCGGGTTTTTCTAAGGTGGCGGCTTTTGGATTGAGCTCGTATACCATACGATGTAAGTAGGCCTTTTTTCTCGAGGAACAGTGCCCGTTCACCTTTTTCGGATAACCTCTTGTCCCCCTTTCTTCAAACTTCGCATCGTCCGGCGCATGTGTAAGATTAACTCGTTTTCCGCCATGCCGACCTGAACTCTTTCCCCCGTCCCTTCGTGTACGCGTCACGGTGTATTCCGATCAGTGCCTTTTTCCCAGTGAAACGACCGCGGCCCCCCTTCTTTCTGGTTATATCCTTAGTTCCCCTCGGATGATAGAAAGCGTTTCCCTCCCCGAACAGTGTCCGTTCTTTCCTTGACTTTGTGGTACCGCTGTGCGTGACACCCCGCCCCAGCCCCCGACATACACTTCTTCCTTAACGCTATTTTCCCCCAAACTTCCTTCTTGTCCATCATCCCTTCAGGTTCACCTAACCACAATTTAGTCCTCCCCTTTCCCGGGAATGTGCCGTTCTTCCGTTGTATTGCCTTATCAGAACCGCTTTTATACTGAGCGGTAGTCAGCTTCCATTGTTCTCCTTGCAATCCGCTTCTTTCCCCCCTTGGCAGTGTGTTTACTAGGTTCTTGCCTTTTCCACTGAACTTTTTTCCTTGAGAAGATTGTGCACATTCCCTCTTTTTTTTGAGGTAGCCTACCTTTTTTTTCTTTTCGAGAAGATCTTTAATTGGGATTTAACTTTTTCTCCGTTGAGCGGGGCGGGAATTTGCTTCCTCCGTTGTTTTTTTTTACTTCCAGACTTCATTTCGACCCGACCAGCTGTAACACGAACTCTTCCGAGCTTAGCTCCCCTACCCCCCATGCTGCCCAAAAACTTCTCCTTAGATCTACAATTGTTCTCCAATTTGCCGTATTTTCCTGTGGGCTTCAAGACCTTCCCAACACTGCCCGTTCCTCCTGGCGCATCCCTATTTCCCCCCCTGCCCCTGTGGGGCCCCCGGCTTCCCTAAAGAAATCGTTTTTTTTTTTATGTTAAAAAAGTCAGCGCAGTCTCGGTTCTTTTCCTTCCCCGCCCAATCCATTTTTTTCGTTTTTTCCCCCTGTGCCACAGATGAGGTTGTAAGAATGTTTCGCATCCGCTTTCTCTCCCAATTGGTATCGGTCTGATTTCAGTTTTCTTCAGTATTGAACCCCCCTGTTCCCCCACCCACCCAGTAGCCGGGACACTGTTTTAAACCAACCTCCCGAACTGTCTCTTTTTCCAGAGATCCGTACGCACTTTTCTTTATCTTTTTGTTTTGGCCCGCCGGTCCATTCGGCCCTGACAGTTTGGGAGGGCAACCCACCCTGAAACGCGGAGACGGACAAATTTTCTTTTTTTTTTTGAACGTGTTTGTTGTCGATTGCTCTGACGGCACTTGCGCTTTTCTTCTTAGACTCTGTTATGACCGCCGGGGACCTCCAGGGGGTCTAGATCACCCTCGCCGGATATTACCGTTATGTATACGATCCTTTCCTATCGTTAACACGGTTTCGGAAAAGACCTCCCTCTTTTCCTCTCTTGGTTTGTTTTTTTCGTTAAAGTATCGCCTTTTTGAATGGTCGAGTGGTACACGACGCTTTCTACCTCCTTTGCCCTTGATCACCCTTATTCGTAGAGTGCAGGGTTTTGCACTCAATCTCTTTGGTTTTTTTTAACTCGGCCGGGAAAACATGGAATAGCCTTAACAGCCGGTACTCTCTGTCGGCTTCATTACCCCGGGTTTTTTTTTGGTTTTACTTGCATTTTTTTCCCGATTTTTCCACCCCAAGAGCCACGTGAGACGGTTCCGCAGCATTTTGCTCCACGCCCATCTGCGAACTTTTCTTTAAGTTCCCCTCTCAGATTTTCATTTTAAACGGCCTTTCTATGCGAATCAAACACAAAATGGTCGATTGGCAGCCCTTCCCCCCCTTGGGTTCTCCACTCCAGATAAACCCTCGGTCAATGTCTTGTCTTTTCCCTTTTTCACAGGTTCACTGATGGTTTTAGCAGGACGGAGGACGGCGCTTTGGTGGACGGAGGCAGACTTTTCTTACTTGGTTCTCTTTTCCCCTTTGAGGAGGATTCAGGTTCCACGTCTTTTGCTGTCGGTGCCCCCATCGGGCCCCTCGGGTTTGCTTGACACAGAAAGATGATTCCAACGTCCCCCCCTTGCCCTTTTTTTAGTTAGTGTCCTTTTTTTTACTCCCCGTGGACGGCAGCACACCTAGAAACATGACCGCCCGCTTTTGACGAGCGATCTACCTCGTTCGTATGTTCTGACTTCCGTTATTGATTGAGGGGAAGGTGACGTCCCCTTTCCGATACTATAGCGGTGCTTCTCTCCCTCTCTTTATAGCCAGATTGCCACCCCTGCATTTCCCCTAGCCACAGTCCTCTCTTTTTTCTGCGTATCGTGGTTCAGGTGATCGTGCTTTTCAACCTCTGACCCCGTTCCTCTCTGGTTCCCCCCCCTCTCAAAGGAAATTTCTTCCTTGATGCCTTGAGTTGATCACTTCCCGTCTTTTTATTTCCAACGGCTCCCCCCCCCCTTAGGTTTTTTCCTTTTTATTCCCGTCCTTTTCTTAGTCCGCTGTCTTTCTTTTTCCCCTGCCTTCTTGAAACCTTCTCATCCTCATTTGAGTACTGATGTACTTACCCGCCAAATCCCTAAAAGGGGTTTGTCTCTTCCTCTTTATAAGAGGTGCGCTACCCTACTTTTTGTGCTTTGGGTCCACCATATTGTTCCTTTTTTTTTAGTCCCGGCCTCCTCTTCCCTTAGAAAACAAACCCCCCCGTGTTCAACCTCCAATTGCCGCAGCGCCAAGGCTCTGTTTTTCTTCCCCCCACAGGTTTACTTCTTCGGCGGCTTCGGTCCAGGAACGTACCCCCTTTTTCTGTTTTGTCCTGGCTCATCCTGGTCCTCTACTTTTTTTCCGAGGTATCGCGGTATTTCCCCTCCTTTGTTTTTTCTTTTCAGTGGCTGAGGCTAACTCCCCCCAATTACGCCAAACGTCGCGGTGAAGTGCTGTCCCCTTGTCTTCGCCGTGTTTGAATTCGCTCGTCATTTCTTCCTGCGATTTTCCCCCCCGATTCTTTGACTTTGCCATTCCAATTTAACATTGGAGCAGGACATCCCAAAGTGGAGACAACGCCGTTGTTTTTGTTCCCCCCTCCCTCCAACGCTATATCGACCCCCCCCCTGATTTTCCCCTTCAACAGTTTTTCTCTCCCCCCCCCTGTTCAAGGATCAGGGATTTCTTTTTCCATGAGGAGCTGTTTGAACATCTCCTGGCACCGCGTCCCTTTTATTTGTTTTCCTTACCCGTGTGAAGATCACCCTTTTAATCCTAACTCCTCTCTTTTCAGTCAATCTCAACTTTTTGGAGCCAAATCCGACTGTCCCCCCGTGCGAATTCTGACGTTTTTTGAAGAACTAAATTTTTTCCAATTTCCCTCCCTCGCCCATGCCGTGAACTCCTGCGAGACCGTTGCTTCTTCCACTTCTAACAATCCAACCCCCCCTAGACGGTTCATTTTCTTGCGCGTTTGTAGCAATCGTAATTTTCGAAATGACGGGTGGATCATAGTCTTGGATCCTCTACCCCCACCCCCTTGTTTCTCCAGTTTTACCCACCGCCTCTGCTCCACCCGTCTTTGATTTTTCAGACTCCTCCCCCCCTCCCCTCTTCAATCCCCTTTTTTTGGGGTTCTTCGCACGGGTCTGCTTTTTTTCTTTTAGTATGAGCTTCTATCCTTCCCCCCCCCTTTCCTTTTCCCACCCCCTTTCTCGTTCTTAATTTTCCCCCCTTACACCTTTTGTTCCACAGACCCTCTCTCTCTTTTTAAAGTTCCTTCAACAGTTGGGTGGTGAGTCGCTTCCTCTCACCGGGTATCGAACCCCCGACCGCGTCCATCCCCTTTTTGAGTTCTTTTCCCGGTAAAAGTCCATCCTTGATTCCCTTCTCGTCCCCTGATTATTCTCCTTGCGTTCACCCTGAAAAAAGCGACTGTTGTTCATAGTTTTTTCGTTGCGATTTCTTCTTTCGCACACGTTGACCCTTTTATCCTTCCGTTGGCCCTCCCCTCTTTAACGTGTGTCCCCCGGCCTCGAACCCTTCTCCGCGATGCCGTTCTCTTCCTGCCTGAACCCCCTTGCGGTGAGTGACAATTGCTTTCCCCCAGTTAGCCCCCTTGCCTTTTTTACAACTAACCTCGACTTCTGTCCCGCCGGCGGTCCCATCTACCCTTTCAGGATGTCACCAGAGGGTTACGGTTTTCCCGTGAAGGAGAAATTGCTGATTCGTAAACTTTGGAATTGCGGACCCCTATATTTCCCCCCGTGAGAGATTGGAGCAACCAAGTTTGGTTTTTCGTGCACTGTCTGATCCGTATGCCCGGGTCAATTTGACTTAGCCCCACATCCAGGTCGGTCTCCCCCTTCCGGTAATCCATAGGCTCCCCAACAACCTTGGCTTTGGCCTTCCGACCAGTCTTTGGTCGACCTCTGCTCCTCCTGCGATACCTGGTTTCCTTTCAGCTGTACGCGGGCTGATCTGCCTGGATCCCCGACCCACAACTTGAAGCCGTATGGTGGTTCCGCTGTAGCAACTCTTTTGATTTTCACTGCATCCCGGGTGACTCTTGTTTCAAACCCAGCGCGGAGCAGCCGTTAACCCCGAAACGAGGTCTCAAGGACCAACTCTCTCCCTTCTCTCCTTAAATTTGTGTCCCCCCGTCCAGCTGAGATGTGGGAGCTATTTCCTTAGGACATCTCGCCTGAAGTCTGATCGTATTTTCAGGTCACCCCCCCCGATGAGCTGCCGCCTGCCCCCCCCCCCACACCCGATAGCGGTTTTTCCTGGCCAGAGTCAGGTCCAGGTTCAGATGTTGCTTTTTAATTTGGGATTTTCCCCCAGCCTCTGTTTTTCCTTTTGTTCTTTGGCATATCCAGCAGCAGTTTTTTCCGCACACAGCTTCCCCCCCCTTTTTTTTAAGCACAGACAATTGACCGCGACTGATTCCCTGTCCAGCTGTGTCGTCGTTTCATCCACAGGACCCCCAGAGTCCTTTCTCCCCCAAACCCCCTTTAACCGGGAAGTCCCTTACCCCCCCCCCCCCCCTCCACTTCCTTTTTCGGTGTTTCGATCGATTCCCCAGGATTCCGAACAATTGTTGGTTTTCTTCGCACGACGGGTGGACCTTCTCTTCCTTTCCCTCTCAGCTTTAGTTGTTCTTTGATCCCTTCACAACCCTTTCGTCAAAGTCGCACTTG
>Ga0179593_1332727_pt1 | contig 14872 bp, 16 predicted proteins | sample CZODoug2_1_08_16_FD_185931 | JGI IMG/M metagenome (GOLD analysis project Ga0179593, IMG submission 185931) | Vadose zone soil fungal communities from Angelo Coast Range Reserve, California, USA - CZODoug2_1_08_16fungal (PacBio error correction) | ecosystem: Environmental > Terrestrial > Soil >... | reverse complement strand
TTTTGTTTTTTTGCTGTGCATCTTATGAGGGCGGTTTCTTCAACAGGGGGTCTTTGGGTAACGCCCTTTCATGCTCATCAATCGAGGGGTGTGTTAGAGGAATCCCTCAGAAAACTTTTTTTTTCGCACCTGCAGATTGTTTCCCTTTTCTCGGCGAGTACCGGCGACTTTCGATTCTCACCATTTCCTTAGTATCCCAATTGGTGTGGGGTCGGTTTTTTTCTGGATCCAACGCTCAATTTCGCGGCCCAAAACAAAAATTTTTCCCCGGTGCTGCTTCGGTTTCTCCTTTATTAAACTTTGTATCGGAGCGAAAACGTTTTTTTGGTCACTAACAAATGAGATACCCTCGAAAAAAAAAAAACCTTCTCGTTCGAACGGGTTTTGTCATCCCCCATTTCGCCTTTCAAACACTGGAAACAAGCCTCGTTCGGGCCAAAAACCCCTGTGTCGCTCCGTCACAATATTGAAAAAAACCTTGACCCGCGCGCGCCTTTTCTGCAAATCCGTTTCGCGTGGGTCCACCTTTCAGGAACAACTGGCGGGACCCTCTTTCTGTGGTTTTCCGCGAGCGCTTACTTAACTTTTTTTCGTTTTCCCAACGGGCGGTTTTTTTTCCCCCCCGAACGAATGGTTTGAGTTCGGACAGATCGGTGCGCGGCGGCGGACATGTGATATTACTTTCTATCCCCAATTTTCGGAGAAACCGACTTTTTGGTTCCTTTTTTGCTCCAGGTTTTCCCGACCAAAAACTACACGGCTAGTTACGTTATTTTAGGAGGGTCGGAGGTGGAACGCAACCAATTTATGGGGCGGAACCCCCTTCGGTAAACTTTCCTCCACAGGTCCCCCCAACCTGTTCCCCCGTCTTCTGGATTTGTTGAGAGATAAACCAATTTTAGAGTTTTTTTTGGCGTTCTCCCTTCTGTTTCCAGTTGCATCCGAGGTTTTTCGTCGTCCGAAGCTTTCTTCCTTCCCCCAAGAATTTCCTTTTGTGATTTCACAATTGTCCCTCGACCCTCGAAGTTAAGGGCTTTACAAATTCCCATGCCCACCCAAAATTTTTTCTTCCGGAATTGCGAAACAACCCCCTTCATTGGTGGACATCTTCTCTCTTTTCCTGTTTTGTTGAAGTAGGTCAGCAGCCTTGGGTTGTTTCCCTCTCTTATTATGGAAAGCCTTCAATTTGTTGCGAACTTTGGGGCTGGAAAAGGTCAAGGATGAGTCGCGGGTAATTGGGACGATTGACTTATTGAATTTATTGTAGGCTTTTGCATTTCTCCATTATCTACCCCCTTTTTTAAGGGTTCAACACTCAGAGTACGACGCTCCACCCCCCCTTCTAAAACTTTTTTGTCATCTTTTCAAGAAACATTCCTTTCATCGAGAATTGTTTTGGACCCAGGGTTAATTAAGTTTCACAGAATTTTTGCCAAATCTTTAAAAAAAGATCGTCGTTGTCCACGAATCCAAAACTTTGAAGCTTCCCTCCTTAACAGGTTGTGGGAGGAACCTGTTGGAAAGTAAACCAATTTTACATTCGAGATAGCAGGATTTACGCATAGTATGTTTTTTTTAGACCGCTTAACGCCTATAATTCTACAAAAACCCCCCCCTTCTTTCTGCCGTAAGTTGGGCTGGAGAACACCCAAAAACCAAACACAAAAAACAAAAACCTTTTTTTAAAAACGGCCCCCACCACCCCCCTTTTTTTTTTGGGGGGGGGTTGGGGGGGGGGGGGGGGGTGTTGGTTGTGGGGGGACCCCCAACAAAAGGGGTGAACTTTTTGTTGGGGGACTCAAGGACCCCAACCCCCTTTCCAGAACCTGCTTCCTCCGGCCGGTTAGATGTGAAATTCCCTTTCCCCTTTCGGCTTTAAATAAAAAGGCAGGCGTTGCGGTTTTTTCATCTTTTTGAACCAGTTTTTTTTTTGATTTTATGACTGTTGCGAGGATCGACCATCCCGTAGACCTCCGTCAACGTTTTTTGTTTTTTTTTTTTCACGGGGTCGCTTTTCCGTTGAGCAAAACAGAAGAAGAAGTTTTCTCGTCACCTATGGGTAAAGGTGGACAAGCCGCCCGTGTCCTTCTCGCTGTGCACAAGATGAGGCTGTGCAACTTCCTGTTCCGCCACAATTACGGGTGGTAGAGGGAAAATCGACGGCCGGTAAGAATTTCTTTTGACATCTTGCAACCCACACTTTCTGGCCCTTTTTTTGAGGGAGCTTCCAAGCAACACCCTCTCTTTAATAGGGCACCCCGTCCCCTGGGGATAATGGTTACCCCCGCGGCCCGCTTTTTTTTGGCACACCTTTAAGTTCCGCTGGTTTGTATGTCTTTGGCTGAAAGGGCGTGGTTGCAAAAAACAGAACACGACGACGGCCGCATTTCCTTAGCAGGGTTACTTACCCTATCCCGGGCCTTTTCAGGAAACGCCCGTTTTTTGAGTTCGGCTTTCGTTCTTTCTTGTAAAAATTGAATCTCTCCCTCCCGCTGCGTTATTTGGGCTTTTTTCCGTCCAGTTGTGGCCTTTCTTTCCCTTCCCTCTTTTTCCCCAGCACCCTCTGTGGTGATTGGCGTCATAGCGGAACTGTGCGCTTAGTAACAGCGGGTGGATTTGCCCCACTTTCTTCCGCGTTGTCGAAAGGGTTTTCTTTTTTTTCCGGATATTGCGGATCTTTTCCTTCCGTTTGTTGTTGGAGAGGCTGTATTTTTTGCCCTCCCGGTCCCTTTACCTCTTGGGGTCAAAAATCAAAGGCGAACGGCAGGGCGCTATTGGCGCAGGCCCCCAAGTGGTCCTGGATTGATCCAGGATTGGGGCTTGCTTGGGCCCGTTACCTCCAAGGAGTGGGGGGAGCGGGCAGTTCCCTTTTTTTTTCCAGTCCGTTTCCTTTCCCCATTTCCCTTTCCAGGCCTTTCCTCCTTGGGCGGATTTGGAAACCGTTAGAGCCCGATTTGGTCTTCCTTACAGGACGCCAGGCGGCCCGGCTTGGGACTTCTGCTTTTTCCCCCTTCTCTACTTCAACCAAAGCAGAGGAGTTTTATCTTTCCGGCATCTTTTGTTGGTGTTGTTTTTTCTCCGGGGAAAAGTTGGCCGGTGCTAAACTCCCTATCCTGCACCTTTTGGTCTTGAAAGCCGTCAACCTGCTCTTGTTCCCTCTCCGAGGGAGTACCTGCGTAAGTTCGTCTATTTTTTATTTAGGGAACGCTTACGGTGCCGAGCAAAAGGCCGAGTTTTTGAATGGTTTCTTTTTCCCCAAATTCAAGGGGGATGTTTTTTCCTTTCCCCTATTGTTTTTCTCTTCTTGACGTGTTTTATTTTTTTCCTTCCGCGCTTTCCGGACCTCTCCGAAAAAAAATTGATTTAATCTCGTGACCGCGTGTTGCATTTTCAACACTGCCAATTCATTTCAAACGTTTCTTCTCGGTCAAAGGTGAAATTTCCTCAGCCCTCAAAGAGAACCCTTTCGCTCGGGGTTCCTTTTTTCAAGAAGTCGTTTGTCACGGGGTCCAAAAATCTTCCCGGCGAGGCGGCAGCTTTTCTTTTTTGTTATTGAGCGGGGGGTTCTGTTATCGGCGTTTAGTTTTCCAAGTTCCCTTTTCATACCCCTCTTGTTGCGTCTGGTGCAACAGCTCGTAAGCTGCGGGGAGGGCGAATTTGTTAAACCGTGCCCCTTTTAGCGATGAAATCGACTTTTAGAGCCCGGAAACCCCCCACTTCCTGGCGTTACGGACTTTCTTTCGTTGGTGGTGGAGGCACGACCCAAGTATTTGGGGGAAAAATTCTGGACTCATCACCCGTCACAAAAAAACAAACTTCTCTTTCTCCCGGAAGCTGGTTTTCTCTTGGAAATAGGTACACTGCTATCTACCTCTTTCCTTCTCCGCCGAGTTTTTTAATACAGGGCTTTTTTTCCGAGGCCGAACCATCCCTGAGGCGTTTCTTGTAACCACGCGAAAACCCTTTCTTGTGTTCCCAATCGTCCACTTCCTCCCCCACCAACTTCTCTCTCCTTTGAATTGCCCAAAAACCTCAGGTGATGGATCCTCTTTCCTATTTTAAGTTGTGTTTTTTGCTTGCGAGGATGTCCATTCTTTTATGAGGGTGTGTTAAGCATGGCTTCCTTCCCCTCATTTTGCGCTGGGCAGTTGGAAACACTGTTGGTTCGGGTCCTCCTTTCCTTTTCCCTCTTTTCCAGATCTCGGTATTGGTATAGGCCACAATGGGCTGATTCGACTTCGGTGAAAAACTGATACATTCATTTTTTTGTCTCTCAATTTCAGTCGAAAAACAGTGAACATCCGATGCGGACCTTTTCCTCGTGTGGGAGTTCCCCCCCTGCCTTGTTCTCCCCTTTCGTAGTTTGCGGGAGCCCAATTCCACACCCGCAGCTCCCGTTTTTCACACTTTTTGATGATTTTTTAAATGGTTTTTTCTACTTTTATCGCGTCATTTGCCCTCCTTTTCCTTTTAGCATGTCGGCTTCTCCTCCTCCTTATCTTTGACTTTCCCAATTTAAAATCTGGTTGCCGCCAGACACAGCCCCGTGCAACAAACCCCACAGAAAAAAATGACAAAAAAAAAAAACCCTAGTTTTAGACCTCCTTAGGATGAACCCCCCTCCTTTCGCAAAGTCCTTCCCTTTTTTACCACAATAACCCTTCTCGAGTGGCGGTTTAATATTGATTGCTGAGCTCAACCTTACGCGCTTCGAGTTTGTTCATGACTTTCTCCCGCCCCATTTGATTTCCGTCCTCTCGTATCTTTTCTTGCTTCTCCGGCCTGTGAGATTCAGTTTTCCGTGTGCACAACGAGAGGTGTCCGGGGACATTTCATGGGGGTAGACGACCAAAGGGCCGACTCTTTTTTCCTTTTCGGCGTTCCCCCCATGCAGGGTTTTGCTTTTCCTGCGGGGAGCCCCCCCCCAAATGCGACGAATGGATGAGGAAACATTAGGGACGGCCTCAGAATCGCCTCGTCAGATGCAAACACAATCTTGAATTATTGCTGATTGAGCGCCACGCCCCCCTCTCTTTTGCTGCTTAGCTTTTCCCCCCTGCTTTCCCCTGGGAGTTCCGCCAACCTGCCCCTAATTAATATCCGGACCCAACGATCCCCAGGCTTGGAGTTAGGTAAGCGATTTGTTTTTTTCCCCCTCAGAAGTTTTCGGGTTTCCCCGCAAAATGTCATGGAGTCCTTTCCTCCCCTTTCTTGTTCCCTTTTGTCCTTTCAGAGGTCAACTTGTAATTAGGGCGGAGTTGCGCTGGATGATGTAAAGCAATGAATCATGAAAGTTACCCCCCTCTTTATGGTGCGCTTTCCTTCCCTTCTTGCTTCCAAGGGAGTTTTTTTTTAGTCCTCACCGCACTCGGGTGTGGGCGTTCTGGTCAAGTTTTCCCTAAAAGCGTGTGTCTGGACCCCCCTTATGCGCGTTGTCTTTTTTTTTCCCTTTTCTCTTCTCATATACCTTTTTTTTCATATAATAGTTGTTGTGTTTGGATTGATTATAGTAGTCAACTTTCCGACCTTTACGCAAACGTCTATACAAAGTGGGTCCCAATCCCCCGCCTGTAAGCCCCCTCCTTTCATTCTCATTCCTCCTCCCCCAACCCCAGAGGCGTGGATTGACTTGAAAATGGCATATTGGTCTTTTTCTGCTGATTCCAATAAAGGTTCGGGAGGGTCAGCAGTCTCATTTCTAATTTCCCTTCCCCCTCCCCTCCCCGGCCCTTTCCCTCCCTTTCTTTTTTTTTTTTTCCTCCAAAACAGGGACCTTCCGCCAGTGTATTGTCCTTATTCGGGCCCGAGAAGTCTTTGCGTTTTTCCCATTTACTTGCCCTTCATCAATCCCAACCCTTCCCTTTGTATTATTTTTTTCTATTTGAGGGATCGGTGCTCCCCCCCCGGTTTATGTGTGGTAACCTCTTAATACTCTCTGGTTTTTTTTTATGGCTGTTACCTCCTTTGAAGGCCGTCAAACAAGTTGTGTCTCTGGGGTTTTTTTGATTTTTCCCCTTGGAGGGTAACTTTAATCCGTCCTCTTAACGCTTGTCTTTTCTTCCTGGAAAGCAAATTGCCCCCTCTTCCTTTCGCGAGCAAACCTACCAGGGGCTCTTCGGCGTCATCCTTTCCAATTATCTCACGTCTTTCACTTTATTCGGGCTCACTTAATCTGAGCACCCCCCTTTCCCCCCCTTCGTCACTTCTTGGTAAAATCCTTTCGGCAAACACTTTCCCACCGCTCTTTTCTGGTTTCCACCACCAACCCCCAAAGGGTGAAGTCAGTTTTACCCGATGACCCCTGGCCGCGGATTTCTCTTCTTTTTCCGTGTTTTTCTTCTTTTTGAGCCTGCCATTCAGGGCCTCCGGCGAGAAGCTTTCTGCATTGTCTTTTTTGCCGAGTTACGCACGTCTCGTTTTTTTCCCTTCGCCCTTTCTTTCCTTACGGATTGGCTGGGCTGGCAGGGATAATGGCCTTCGTTTTTTCCCTTGGACTCTCTTTTTTTGCAAAATGATGCACTCGATGATGTGACAGGTGCCCGGTCCTTCAAAACTAAGGGGTTTGTGCTTCCGTTTTCTCTTTGATCCGCACGAACAAGCTATTTCCAACAACTTCGGAAAACTTCCCCCCTCCGCTTTCCAAACCCCCCTTCGTAATCTTCTACCGTGGCTTTTGAGTTTTTCCAATTGAGTTTCAGTTTCCCTTTCTTTCCTTTTTCTCTTTCAAATTTTCCTTTCTTTGTTTTTGCTCTACCTTTCTGAAAATGTTGAGCGCCGACAAGAAATTGGGAACGCAATGACGACTCCGCACCCTAAGCCTTCCCCGGGTCTTTCCAATAGCGCCACTTCGCCCCCAAACTTTTTATTATACAGGACCCCACAAACTCCCTTTTTTTTTCCCTTCTCTTTTTGTTTGTTGGTCTTATCGTTTTCAGGCAGCTCTTGTTGTTCACTGCAATCATCGAAGAACAGAGCGCAAGGGGCCGTATTGGCCTGCTTCAAATTGCTTAGGGTCGTTTTTTGAATTTCATTTGTCTTTCAAGATCCTCTTCTGTCGGCGCACTTTCGTCCCCTTCTTTTCTCTACCTGCGGAGGTCCCCTATTCAAGAGTAAGAAGAAGCTTTCCTTTCCCACTTACAAAATTTTTCATAAAAAGAAACCATACGTTTGCTTTTTGCAATTTTGTGGTACTAGGGTGAGTTCAAATTTTCCGCCATATTAAGGGGTTTCTTCTCACCGTCCCCTCTCCGTTAGCCGCGCCTTTAGTTTTTTTTTTGCCCGCGGCATCCCCCTTAGATGAGGTTTCTTCGACCCTGCAGATTCCTGTCATTCTCTCTTTTTTGCCGCCCGTTCCATGATCTGTCCGATCCAACAGGGTTTTCCTTTTTTACTGTCCCTCCTTTGAAGAAAATTTCCCTCCAACCCCCACTTCCCCCCCCCAACGGGGGGGGGGGTGGGGTTGGGGGGGGGGGGAAACCAAAAACAAAAAACCTTTTTGGTTCCTTTTTTTTTTTTCCCCGGCCAGGGGGGGTGGATTTTGGGTGTTTTAATTTTTTTTTTTTTTCAAATGTCTCCCCCTCCTGTCCCCGATCTTTGTGTTTTAATCTTTGCGCTTCCCAGTTTGGCTCACTCTCGGTTTGACTCCATTTTTTTCGCAATCATTCAAACCCGTAAGCTCCTTCCGCGTTTTTTTCCCCTTTGCCTTACTGCTTTTTTTTACGTGGAGGCAATCGGCTTTTTTTTTTCCCTCCGAATCAGGGCTAGCTGATGGACCCCTGGCCGACAGGCCAGGGAAGTTTTTTTCCGGTTTCCCACCCTTGCAGTTATGTGATGTCTTGCCGCCCGTCACCACTTTGCGTTCCGATCGATGTCTCGGTCACCAAGTTAGCAGCAAACCCCCATGGGACTTTTGCTCTCTGGTCCGCGCTCCTCAACTCTCTTGACCTCCTCTTTGCGTTACCCCCCCTTCTCCCATGACGGGGAGTAAAGCCCAACCCTCGCCTTCAGACATGCTGGACAACCCCCCTCTTCCTCTCCTCTTCTTTCGGTTGAAAGGCGTCCCGGTGAAAACAGTCACGTTCCTCCTGGCGCCTTCCTTCTTTTTCCAGGACTATAACCTTTTTTGAGTTTGTTTTTTCTTATTCCCCCCCGTTCGGCCTGGAAGGTGCCTTTTGAGCGATGGAGTCCGAGCACATAATAAAATTGGACTCTTTCCGCCATTTTTCCCCCCCCCCCCCCTTCGTCTGTGCTCCTTCTTGCAGAGTGTTTTTATTCCGGGGGCGCTTTTTTTAACACCGCCCACTTTTCTGGGTCTGGGGGTCTTAGTCTGTTCCCTTGCGTTAGAATAAAGGGGAATCCCCCCCCAATTATCCGATCGTTCTCTTTCGGAAAGTTCTTTACTCCCCCCTTTTTCCCCCCCCCCATCCCCTCCGTTGTTGTTGTTGCTCTTAGAGCAGCGCGGCCCTAGCACGAGCAATGTCAACTCCCAACCGTTTTTCTCTAACCGGAGGGACAGAAGACCGCCGAATTTCCCCCTTCCCACATGTGCCCTTTTTTCACCCTTTACTGCGTCCTTTCTCATTGCCCAGCGCAAACCCCCCTGGTCCGCGGCCAGGAGAGGCCCCAAGCTATAATAGCTTTTTCCCACATCTGTCCCTTTTCCATTCTCCCTCCTCTTGGCCTTTCCCGGAGTACTGGAAACCAGGCCTTTCGAGTTTCTGTTTTTTTCCCTCAGGGTGGGACGCCCCCCCCCACTCCCACCGGGAGCGGGAATTTGAGGTGTTCCCCACGTTCATGCCTTTCCACTCCACGCCATCGGCGATATGATAGTGCTCCCCCCCCTTCCGCTCCTTTGAGTTGCCGAGGTCCTTTCCCCCCCCCCTGTTCCTCCGCGTAAACCGTCCCCATATATCATCATCCCTCGTTTTTTGTCGGGCCTCCTCCATCAAGCGAAGACAAATTGCGTGTGTGTCATCGGAGAGATTTTTTTGCTTTACTCCTTTCCAATTTTTCTCTGGCAATGGTTGCTAGAAGGAAAAGCCAAGTTTTTTTTTTCCGGCCCGCCCTTGCATGCGGCAAAAAACCCTGCCCCCCCGCCCCGTTGCGCCACTCCCCCCAGGCCCCCTCCTCCCCCCCTATTTCTTTTTTTGCTCCTCGTTTTTTGCTCACTTCCGTGCCGGATCTCGTAAGTTGAGCACCACTTTCCCGAGGCCGAGCGGGATGTCAATCTCGCCCACCCCCTTTTCTTTCAAAAAATCTTTTTTCCAAAAACCCTCGTGAGGCTATGGTAACTGGCCCCCAGCACGCACTTTTCAAAGATGCACCCCGAGGCTGGTCCGGTTTTTGTTAACCTTTTTGGATTTTGTCCCTTTTACCCCCATTTCAGGTTGTATCTCACGTCGCTTGCTCTTCTGGCAGTTTTTGTTTTTTCGGAGAGTCGGTTCCCCCCGTCTGTTTCGTCCTCAAACGGAGGACAGATTTGGATTGTTGCTTACCGTTTGTCATGGTGATACTTTCAACCTCTGCCCAATGTCGATGCCCCCCCCCTCAATTGTTTGAAAAATTTGGTCTGGTTTGGTTCCGAGGAACAAACAACTGCTTCGCCGCCAGGCCGGCTGGTTGTTGCCGGCGGTGGAGAGCCCCTGAAGGGTTTTGAACGGGCACCTCTTCTGGTTTCCCAACAACACACCAAATTGAGAATTTACCGTGCGATGAGGTTCCCCCTTGGTGTAATACTTCTTCTTTTCCCTCTCTTTCGCTTTGCGATCCATCCAGTGGGTTTCCGGCAGTGCTTCTCCCCCTTGATCTGTCTTCCCCTGGTGCGGGTCCCACTTTTAACTCCAGAACAATAAGCCCCAATAGAACTCGCCCCCCCAACCTTTCTCTAAAAACCCCCTTAACCCCATTTTCTCTTCCTCTCTTGTTTTGGGGAGGAGATAGCCTGCTGTTCTTTTTTCCAATGCTGATTATAGTTATTTCCTCGTTTGTGCAAAGTTGGCGCTATTGTTAAGGATTTGGTAGAGTATGTTTCATTTGACTCCCTTAGAGTCCAAGTCTTGTTATTTACCCAAACCACCTTTGGAGGAACCTTTTTGATCAGCTCGGACTCTCTTTCCAATGACCCTAAGGCTAGCACCTCCCCACTTTTTTTCCCCGGTCGAGATCTTCAAGTGGTTGGCCAGGGTGGAGGGCGTTCAATGTTTCCCTCCCCCCCCTATAGGTTTACGCTCACCACTTCCCCCCCGTCTTAACGCAGTCCTTTCCTTTTTTCGTAAAAACCCGGCGGACTACTTTTTAGTCTTCCTTTTTTCATCGCGCTGGTGACAGAGATGATAATTTAAGAACGCTTACAGTATTCCTCACTTTTTCCAACTTCCCCCCATCGGTCGCGTGACGTTTAAGGACGGGAAAAAAGGAAATTTGGGCCGGGATTCAAAACTCCTTCTGAAGACACCATCTTTGCCGAACCCAAGGTCGACCCTGATTCACCCCAACGCTCCGCACGGGGGCTCTTTTTTTTTCCAGCGAGCACCAGTTCCCTCTTTTTTTTTCCACGACTCGTTTGATCATTGTGGCGGACGAAGAAAACCCCTCTCTTAAGCTCGGCGTTCCATGGATAGTTGACGCGCATCGCGTCCCGTTGGAGCCACACCTACGCCGTTCTTCTCTTTATTGGTAGACACTTCGAACCCAAGGGGACGAAAGCAGCCCCAAGCTTCGTAAAATTTCGCTTGCTCTCCCTCACCATTTCGCGAAGTCGTCGATCAACCTTAGTACCCCCGTTCGGACCGGTAGGTCTCATCCCCGACCCGAGTTTCCCACACTCTTGCAATTTTTTTGGAAAAATAGGATTCCTGGCGTACCCGGCTTCACCTTTGGAGTTCCACCCATCCCCCCTTTCTCCTCACCCAGCTGGGCGCCCCCCACCGATCAAATCGCCGCTTGCACCTTTCTGGAAACTTGTTCCAGCGTTCAAAACGAAAAGGAATTCCGCGTTTTTTTTTCGTTTGGAAAATTGAAAACCTGCGTTCCTTTCATTGACCGCCCCCCCCCCACCCACCCGCGGAAGGTTGGGCTTTTGCGTATGGTCTCCCCGACCTCTCCGCTCTACAAAACAAAACCCCCATCCCCCATTCATACGACCCCCCCCACCTTCGCAGCGCAAACCTCTCCCCTCCGGCAAGACGGATCCTCCCCCCTTTCTCTTTGGTTATCCCCTCCCCATTATGGGGGTTGGCGTCATAAGGCGTTGCCGTCTGGTTCTCCAAAAGGGGTAGTTTACCCCCCCCATGCGGCTTTTGGAAAGCGGGGTCCTAGATTTTCTAAGTAAAGACCCCATTTGCTGAGGCCCTTTCTTCCTTTCCTTTCCTTCTGGGTTCCCCCCTCGCCATAAAGTGTTCAAACTCCCCCGCATTCGACGCCCCCGACGGGCAGCCGACAAAAGCGGGCTTGCCCCAAATCGTTTCAACTTTCCTCTTCTTCTGCTGTCCTGCAATAAAGGAGGAATGTCTTGGGCCCGCGTTAGATCTTCCCTCGGACACTCATCGACCTCCAGTTTGCCTTCCCCCCCGGGGGGGTGTCCAGGTCTTTTGATTTTTCTCCCTCAGTAACCGCCCCTCGGGTCTTCGCGCCCTGATTTTTTTTGCAACCCCCCCGATTAATCTTTCAGAAAAATTAAAAGCATGGCCTTCTCTTTTTTTACGGTTCTTTGTTGCGCTTTTCTCCTCCCAAATCAGAGTTTGGTTTCCTCACTCTCTTTCCCTTTTGTGCTGACTGGGGCCGTCCGAAATTCAGTAAACCTGCAAGTTGTGGTTTCCTCGCGCGGAGGTTTCTGGGAAGGCTATTTCTAGGAGTTTCTCCCACCCCCTGCCCCCATTGTAGTTCTCCCTGGGGACGCCCTCTCATGCAATGTTTTTCTTTCAGCCACCCTACACGTGCTGGTTCGTTGGCTTTGTTCCCTCTTCTAACCATGTCTGAGTCATCACTTTCTACACGGGAAACCACTTCTTTTTTTTTCTTTCCCTCAGAGAAACCCGAATTGGACCCGTTGGGGCGGGTTGTATTTCATCTAATATCTTAAACAATTCCTCAAACCTATGCAGGTTAAACAGGGTTGACTTACAGTCCCCCCCCCTATCAACCCTCCGCTCGGTCGCCTTTTTCTTTTGAATCCGTCCTTTTTTGACGACACTTTTTCTAACCTGCGAGGAGTCCGTTCCTTTTTCTTGCAGTTTTTTTTTATGGGAGAGGGCCGATTCCCCGGCAAGTTTTTTCTTTTTTCAGAAACTCGGGGCAGGACAGATGGCTTGGGAGTCCTTTTCCACAGCCTCCCTTTTTAAGCGCTAGACCTCTGACCCATGCTCTGCTCTCCCTTCTCCTTCAACCTTTGGTACCAGTTTTCCGAGCGCGTACGGTTTGAGGTGTTTTTTTTTTTGGAGCTTTACCATTATTAAGAATTAATTGGCTTTGCAACCCCCATTTTTTTTCTGCAACCCCAATTTATACAAAACGATTTTCCACCAAATGCGCTCTTTTCCTTCGTTTGGAATGTTCTGCCTGCTGAAACCAAACTTTATAGGAAACGGCTCTAACCTTATAAAGTTCGATGTTTGCCCTTCCCATTTTCCCTAAGCTTTCCTTACAACACTTCCTTGATCCGAAGTACAAACCGTTTAAAAACAAAACCCCGGGGGTGCCCGGTCCCCAAAAGGGTTCCCCAAAACACAAACACCCCCCCCCCCCCCCCCCCCTTTTCCTTTGTCCTCCCCATGGAGAACCCCCTGTCTTCGATCAATGCGGAAAAACCCCTTCCGGTGGCTGACTCTCTTCTAATCCCCTTCGTGGGTTGTGAACGATGTCAAGATGAGGGGTCATGCATGGTCCCCCCCCTTCTCTCCTTGAAGTGTCCGTTCTTCTGAACCTTCCTGTGTCTTTTTTCTCGCATTGGGGTAGTCTTTGTCTCATTATTCTTTGGCAGTCTCTGTCCCCACTGGATGATCACACACATCCTTTTTCTGGAATGAGAGTGAGTCTGTGGTCCGCACTCAACCTTTTGAAGCTACGCCCCCCAGAAAATTGCAATTTTCTTCAGGGGTTGCCAAAAACCCTTTTTTTTTTTCCCCCCCCAGTCGCGGTGTCCTTTTTTTTTCTGGGTGAGGTTTTTCCCACGGAATTTTTTGCCGTCCCATTATGGCTAAGTTTGCTGTACAAAACCGGCAAGCTCTCCAGGAGTTTTTCGTTTTGGCGCATTCCCTTTTTCTTTTCGGCTCCTGAGAAATGTTAAAGGGTTTCCTGCGCATGTCGGGCACGTCCCTTTCCTTTATTACTGGGTTGACTCCATCTTTTTTCTGCCCGTTGGCGATTTTCAAAGTGCCTCGAGATCGAGACACCACCTGCCCATCCCCTCGTGTATGCTTCATGGCCTTTTCCTTTCCCTTTGCCTCTTCACCAACCCCCCCAGTGCCGCGCGCTCGGTGTGTTTGTGACAGTTTCCCCCTGGCACAAGTGATGTTCCGGCTCAATTTGAAATTCCCCCCCGCTCAGGCTCCCCTTCGTCACTTCTTGTTTGCTCGGACGAGGGTTTTTTATCCCCCCGATACGCTGTTAGATTAACCCCCAAACTCTTTTTATAGGTTCTCACAGCGAGAAAGGGAAGTGTGGCTCCCCTTTGAAACACTTTCTGCTTGGCTGTTTTCCTTTGTGCACCTCACCCCCTTGTCAGGCTGTAGGGCATTGGTTTTTCCGTCTCTTTTTTTTTCCGCATGAACCATCTTTTGTTCATTTGGCCGGCCTTTTCTTTTCTCGCCTCCTGGGCCACACCTCGCTTGTTCCAGGGCGGGTACCCGGGTCTTCCCCTTCTGGCAACTCCTTCTCCCCCCCTTTTCCGCAAAGTATGGGCCCCTATTCTGGCAGCTTTTTTTCGTTTTTTGAGCGGGCAACTTTTTTTTGCAAGACAGTTCGCGTTGGGGGGGTTGTTTTGCTTTCTATTTTTGGCCCCAAAAACCCCCACAAAGTGGGGGGAACAAACACAACCACTTTTTTTTCTTTACATTAGATTAACTTTTCAGGATCTTCCCCCCCTCCCCCTTCCTTTGGGTTTCTTATTTCGATTTTTCCGATGGTTCAATAAATGGACAACGGGCCCGTCCACCGTTTATGGATGCTTCTCGCACTTTTATTCTGATAGGGTTCACATGTACACCTCAACCTTATTTCTTTTTTGTCCGACAGGATTTTTTCGGAACTCTTTTTTTGAGTTGGACCCCATTTATTTTTCGTTCGCAAGGGGGCGACCGGTCCCCTGATATATCTTTCTTGTTGGTGAGATATAGGCTAAAGGGTCGGGCACGGCGTCCATTGTCCACAAAACTCCCCTCTCGGGACTCTGAAAGCGTAAGGAATGAGGTTTTCTGTGAACCCATCGCCCTGACATCTTGCCGCTCTTGCGGGCCGCCATAAGGTTTGCAGGCGGGTTCCAGTTTTATAGCTCATTTTTTCTACACTCTCCCTCCAGCAGGGACTTTCGGTACCGTCTTGGCCCCCCTTTTGCAAGGAAGAGTGTGTTGTTTACTAGGAGCAATGGGCTTCCGCGCGTCCCCTTCTTTTTGTTTTTTTGCTTAGCCTTCAGTCAACTCAAGGCATTATGTTTCGTTGGGGCACTGCCTGAGTGGCTAAGAAAGGGGGGCGGGTGTGAAGCCCTTAAATCATCTCTCGGTTGGTTGTGCTTGGTTAGGCGCTTTCCTTCCAGAAAGCCTTCCCCCTCCAAAATGGTTTCTCGGGCGGATTTTTTTCTTATTCGTTTTCCCTCCGTTCCCGGTTTTCAGAGAAATACATAGTACAATAGGGTTTTGCGTGAAGAAAAGCCCATCCGTCA
>Ga0179593_1602762_pt1 | contig 14874 bp, 22 predicted proteins | sample CZODoug2_1_08_16_FD_185931 | JGI IMG/M metagenome (GOLD analysis project Ga0179593, IMG submission 185931) | Vadose zone soil fungal communities from Angelo Coast Range Reserve, California, USA - CZODoug2_1_08_16fungal (PacBio error correction) | ecosystem: Environmental > Terrestrial > Soil >... | reverse complement strand
AGTTCCCGTCCCCCCCTTCTTTCTTTCTTCCTCACGCTCCTCCTTTCCGCTTTGAAAAGAGTAGTTGAACCTTTTTTTTCCTCCCATACCCCCCCTGATCAAGTACACCTTCCAATCCCCTGTTGGACTTTTCTTTGCTTTTTCCCTGATTTTTCGTCGGTTTGACAATGTTTTAATTACCGCTCATCACTCACCAACTTCTCCCCCCCCCTTTTGACCAATCCCCTCCTATGTCGCACTTCCCTTTTCCTTTCCCTTTCCCCAGGATACCCTTATTTTTTTTCATGTTTTTTTTTCCTTGCGATCCCTCATTTTGGGGCCTTCCCCCTTTTTGTTTTTTGCTCAACGAGGGGATTAGTCCATGTAGTCCAACCACTTTCCTTTTCAGCGAATTGACCCCTCATTCCACCTTTTTAGTGGCGGCGAATAGAGAGAATGGCCTTCCCGGATTGGGTTTCGCTCTCCCTGACGGACAGTCAATCGTTTTTCTTCGGCAGAAGTTCGTTTCGAGAGGATCTTTTCCCCAGTTTTTCCCATATCCCATTCTGCACGCCCTCTGGACCCAAAAAGTGGCTGCCTCCTACTCTTTTCCTGGTTTTGGAAGAGTAAGTTGGCCCCCCCCCTTTTTAAGATGGGCGCCAAAACCCGTTTGATTCTCCTAACCTCCATCCGGGTGGTGCCCCGCCAATAGACTCATGATTGCGTCACCCCTTGACGAACCCTTGAAGCCTTCTCTTTCACTCCCTTTCCCTCCGGAAGCGACCTTAGGGACAAATGAGGCTTACAACCGTCCCTTTAATTAAAGGTCCCCTTAAGATTCCGCCACCTCCCCCCTTTCCATCCAGCCCCCAACAGTCTTGCTTTGTCGCTTCGAGTTGTTCTCCCCTTCCCCCTCCCTCTGTGGCTCCGTTGAATTTCAAATGGTTTCCTTATTCTTTCGCCCATGAGTTCCTTTTCCTGCCCCCCTTGTGCCCCCTACGTTTTTTTTGAAGAACCACTTTTTTCCCTTTTAGGATGTTTCTGGCGTTATACCCCCCCTGGGGCCCGGCTAGCTCCCTTTTTTTTAAGAATACATTTTGAATAGTATCGACCCTTGGTCAACCCCTTTTTTTCGCCCGGTCAGTTTTTAATGATTTCGCATCATTTCGATGATGGCCATGGTTCGGTTTCGGCCCGCCCCCCCGGGAGTCCATTGTTTCTATTCTCGACACTCCTGGTGTAACCCCCCATGGGTTTTCCCCTGGATGGCTTTGGTTGTGGCTTTTTTGGGATCCTGAAACGGCCCCCCCTTTTCATGAAATTCACGACCGTCTCCCCCCAGTGTCCTTCCCTCCCTCCCGTATTAACCCCGTCCCTTTTTTTTTCCGACCCTGGGCGGTAAGAGATTAAGGCGTGGCCTGGCCCCCTTGTTGCTCTCCCCCACCTGTTTTTTTTGACTCTTTTGACTTCCTGGAGCGGCCTCCTTTTTTGTTGTACTTCAGCGATCCTCTTTTTTGCCAAGTCCCCTGCGTCTTTTCTTCCCGATCTGTTCGATTTGGTCCTTTCCTTTTGTCCCAAGAGCCTGGATCCTTTCCTTCTGTTTGTGTCTTCTCTGAAGGTTACATGCCTTTCCGCCAGATACCCCTCGCCCCTCCCACCTCTCAAACCTCAGCTGGTTCCCCCCCCATTTTTGACGCTTTCCCTTTCCAAGTGCGGGAACCCCCCCCGTTTTCCCCCGACCTCGACCCTTCTTCCCCCCTGCCGTCCCGAACCAAGGATTTTTTCTTTTGGCCCTCCGTGAGCGTGGATCCCCCCCTTTTCTCGGCATTTTTTTTTTTTTTATTTTTAATTTTACCAGTCAAGCCTCCGCTTTCCTCTATCGTTCATTTCCCTGGCCGTAGTTTTTTTTCGACCCTCGAAAAAGCCGAGTTTGATTCCCCTTTTCCCCCGATGCAAACCATTCCCCCGGGCGTAACAAAACCCCCCCCCCCTCCCTTCCCGATTTCCCCAAGCTGTATCGCCCTTGCGCTTTTGCTTTGCACTTGTTACTCGCCCTATTTGGAACCTTGGGTCCCATGGGAACCCCCAATAGACCCCCCTCCCCCTCGGTCCCCCCTGCTTGCAGCTTTTCGTTCGTGGTTTTTTTCGCATTCCCCGCAAGAGGTCTGCTTCCCCCCTGATTGCGTTTTCCATTTTTCGCTTTCCCTTTCTAAATTAGTCTCCCACCCAGCAAACCCTTACTTGCAAAACCCGCTCTTCTCTTCTTTTTCCCCCCTCTTGTTTGTTGTTTCATCTCTCTCTTTGTTTTTCCTTCTGTTCTTTTGGGGAGACTGTAGTTTTTCCCCAAGTACCCAGCGATGCGCTTGGGTCTAGTACTCTGCTTGAATGCCCCTGACCCCACGAGTTCCCTGCTGTCCCGCATTTCCTGCTTTTTCTCTGTGCGTTTTCGCCCAGTGTTTGACATTTGATTTCCTTTTCCCAGATTCCCCGCCCCTTGTGTTCTGTCCAGAGCGGCTTCTTGTTTTTCCAAGCTGTGTTGCCCTTAAGCGTTTTTTCCCTTTTCGCTGCCCCCTTGAAGTTTGTTTTCCCAAGTCCTTGTTCATCCCTCTGTGTGGCTGGACCACCAAAACTTTCCCCAGTTGCCCACAGCTCCTCGTGCTGACAAGCGAAGCGTTTTTTGTTTTCTTGCTGGCCAGGGGACCCCCTCCTTTACCCCGTCTTTCACATTGCCCGTCTTAAAGGGACTCCTCAAGAGTCCGCCTACCCCCCCCAACCTGGTTCTGAAGTAGGGCTTCCTTTCCTGTTTTTCTTTACCGTTTTACGAGTTCCTCACCTGTTTCCTTTTGCTTGGCCCCCCTCACTATTTGTAACTCCCCGTTTGTTTTTTCCCCCGACCTTTTCAGGTGCCTTTCTTATCATCTTTTCGTAAGACTGCTTCCCTGAGACCCCTCAACCGCATTGCAAGAGGGCTGCTCGGAATTTCTGGTTCCCCCTCCTTTTTCTCTCCGCCCCTTCCGCTTCTTAACCCTCCTTTAGTTTCTTCGCAGAGATTGGTCCCAGCCCCGTAGGTCACCCTTTATGAAGACTTCTTTGATTTTCCCAGTTTGTTGGTTTGTTCCCCACTTTGTTCCATGTGTTATCCCCTGGAATTTTTTACACAATCCCCCAAGCTGGCCGTTAGGAAACTTACACCCCCGGTTGTCCCCTTTTTTTTTTTTCAAAGTTATGTCCTTGGTCCTCACCTTCCCGCCCCTTTTCGCTCTTTTCCGTGCCCATTTTTTCTCTCACAATTTGCCCTCCCGCCCCCTTAGACCCGTGTTACACTGTTTTCCCCCCATCGTCGAGGGACCCCCTGGCTTGACCCAATTTTTTGTTCTTTTAGCGTAGCGTTTTCTCCTTTCTCCCCTTTGCGTTTAGTAGCCCTTTGTCTCCCTTGGTACTAACCCCTTTTTTTCCTTGGCGTCAAAGGTTTGCTTGACGCTTTCTTTGACGTATGTGACATCTTGTTTTAGTCCCCCAGACAGGGAACTTTGCCCCCATCTTTTCTGGGAGACATCCTTTTTGATCTTGCTTGTTTTTCCATATAACGCTCCTGGTTTTTCACCAGCTCCCTTTTTTCTTGGGTCACTTTTGGCGTTTTTTTTTGAACTTTTCCCTTCCGAAAGCCTTTTTTTTTTTTCCGTTCTTTTCCCCTCTCTGTACGTCCTCTGGTTGACCCCCTTGACACCCCTTTCCCCTGGGGGTTTCTTCTATTTTTTCCCCCTTTTCACACAAACCTTAGGCATTTTTTTCTTTTCCTTTTTGATTTACGCTGTGTGCGCCCCTTTTCGTACCCCCAAGCCCTGGGCCCCTTACGCTTCCCTTAGGAGTGCAGCATTTTTGCCTTGATTTTCGCTTAAGAGTTGCTTCTCTTACTCTTTTGTTCCCCGCTATAGCATTCTGCACTTCCCCCTCAGCGATTGCGTCCTAGTATGCGAGCTACCGTGCCCTATCTTCCTTCGTGTCGAATTTTTCCCTTCGGGCTTACAGTGGATGATTTTTCTCACAAGGCCTGTTTTCCCTCTCCCTCTTTCACTATGTTCATTTCCACCTTACCTGGTGACTACCCTCGCCCGACAAAATTGTGATTTCCCCCCTTCGTTTTTTCTCCGAGGGTTTGTTCTTGCTCCAGTCCTTGACCCCTTCTCCCATTTCGCCGTCATGGTGTTTGTAGTCGCTACTTTTTTCTTTTCGGTCTTTTTTTTCCCTCCCGAGTCCCCTTCTTTTTTTTTTCAAGCGTATGAGGTTCCCAGGGCATGGATACCTCTTACTTAATACCCCAAATTTAGTTGTAGTCGTACTCTCTTCTGCTCTTTTACTTTTTTAAGGAACTTCCTCCCATCCCCCCCCCCTCATCCGTCTGTCGTTGTTTGAGTCGCCTGTGAGGCAAACAACACCCCACCCCCAAAAAAAACCAACACCCCACCAACCCACACAACCAACACAATAAAACCAAAAAAACCAAAACGACTTTCTCATGCTCCTATCCTGCGGACATCTTTCCCTTTTTTTCTCACTCCTAACCCCCATTCCCCCTTCCAGACATTGACATTTTTTCCTTTTCTTTTCAGATTTTTAAGCGGGTTCATGTGACCCCCCCCCTTCCCGATCCAAACCGTAGGTCCCGACGACACCCTCTATCCGTTTTCAGCCGCTCCCTCCTTTCTTTTAGGCGTCGCCCCCCTCCCCTTCTCACATGTGGCGTCTTGCCTGACTTCCCGTTTCAAAATTCCTGTTTTCTTTCTCTGGTCCACCTGTCAGGCTTCCTTTCCCACTTTTTTTTTTTTGTCCCACACTCCCCCTATTATTTTTCGCCCAATGGAAGCCCTTGCCTGTTCTCCTTTTCTCGCAGTTAGGACTGTGTGCTCGACGCAAATCTGCTTTTCGGTGGTTGCCTTTCCCCTTGCCTGGATTCCCTGCGTTTGTTCACCTTCCCGGCACCCCCTCTTCCCCCTCCGCCTCTCGACTTTCTTCTCCCGGCCGATGCTCGCCTCTTCACTTTTGGAAGTCGTATTGTTTTTTACTACATTTGTTTTTGACCTTTTGTCCCCAAACGTTTTCTTCTCCCGTACCAAGCCCCCTTGCCTACGGGAACCCCCTACGAAGATTGGCCTCGGCGGTGACCTTTCTAAAACTGACCCATTGACTTCTCCGGTCCATTTTTCATCCGAGTTCCTCTAGTCAAGCCCGGCATGCTGGCAAAGTTTCTCCATTGCGAGGAACAAACTGTCGGTGTGGTGCCTCCCGTCTAGCTTGACTGCCCCGATTTCACAGGAGCGTTATTGCCTCCTGCACATTAAATTCTGTGGCGACCCCCGGACTTTGTCCACCCCCCCCGTCAGCCCTTCATTGCTTGAAAGTTAAAAAGCTCCCCATACGTTTTTTCTGGTTGTCCTCGTTAAGCAAAACTTGCAACTCGTGGATGTGCGGTTTTTTTTTACCCTTGGTAGGGCCTGCGGCTACTCTTTTTTCTTTGACGCCCCCGCGACGCGGTCCCTTTGTGAAGTTCTGTTCACAATTTTTAGAAGTTGCAAGAGCTCCTCCCTCCCCTGTTGTTGGGGGCCCTTTTTTTTCGGTTTCTGCCGCTTGCTCTTTTTTCTTTCTCGACACTCTTCACCTGAAAAGGGTCGCTCCCACATTGCCTTTGCGTGATTTTTTGCCTGGCCCTCCCTTTTTGGCTACCCACGTGCGTTTGCCCTGCCCTGACGCCCCCTCTACGAGGTTTTTTCTGAAATTGGTCCCCCGCGCTGTCCTTTTCCATGGACACCCTCTGGAATATTTCCGGACAAACATGGTTTCTTTAACGACCCGGGGCCGTTTTCATTTGTTCGCCACTTTTCTCCCAGACCGCCTCCTTTGATTTCCAAAGTCTCGTCCCTTTGTAGTCCATGAGGAATTTCCGTTCCGAAGCATTGCATCTTTTGCCGCCCACCTTGTTACTCCGGCTCCGACTTTTTCCCCCCCAGTCAGTCTTACGACCCTTGACCAGCCCGAGTCCCCTTTCGAGGATTCTGGTTCCATTTCCTTCCTTGGAAACTCGCTTAGATCGAACCTGACCTTTTCGCTCAAAGAACCGGAGTTTTTTCTTCTGATCTTTGGGTTGCTTTTCCCAAGGATAAACCTTTGCTTGTTTTTTCCTTTTAGTATTTTTTCCAACTCCTTTCCCCGTCCCCTAAGGACCGCTCCCCCGTCTCAGATTCCGGCGGGCTTTCCGATTTTCCCTGCATTTTTTGTTTTTCCCCTCAAGAGATTCTCCAGTTTTTGCAAAACCTTCCGTTCTCACTTCAGTGCTTGCGTCAAATTTTCTCAGCAAATGCGATTTTCGAACCCCCCCCATGTCCTGTATTTTAGTAATTTGCTTTTTTTAAACACTGCGGTCCCCCCTCACCCCTTTTCTCCGCCTATTTTTATTGCCGCAGCCGGATCGCCTGGTCTTTTTCTATAAAGCAAGATTCTGCCAAACTTTTTCCCCTTCTACTTTCCCGCCCCTGATACCACCCCCAAGACAGTATTGCCCACCCCATTCCTCTTTTCCTCCGTTGTTTTTGATTTTTTTTTCTTTGATTGTTCGGTTTAACCTCCCCCCTTTGGGGTTGGTTTTTGCTTTTTCTTTCCTTCCTGATTTTCACAGCTTTTTTTTTTCTTTTTCTTTCGTTTTTCATGTCTACCCTACCAACTCCTGGACCGGGCGGGTATTGTCTCCCTCAAGACACGGGGAGCCCTTTCCACGTTCCCGAACCGTACTCCCCCCTTTGATTTTCCGTTGATACAAGCTTTTTTCCTCCCTTCCCCTTAGCGTTCTTGGATGGTACTTGTTAGGTTTTGGCGGTTGAAGTTCGAGAGCTTTCTCCCCTCCCCCCCCCAAAAGACCCCGCCAACCTCATCGAAGCGCAGGTACCTCTTCCCCTTCCCCGGATTCCTGATGGCTTTGGTTCCTTTACCTCCTCCCCCCATTCCCCTAGCTTTCGAAAACTTCAAGAGGCCTTTAGACCCACAAATCTTTTTCTTTTTACGTTCGGATTTTTTTCCTCTTTCGTTCCGCTCGTATTTTTTTTTGTGCGTAGGTTGTTCTTGTGTTTTGAATTGTGAGAGATCCCATAATACCCTTTCGGAGTTTAGCGTTGGGACTCTATTCTGTCTCCCCTTCCTATGTTCAATTCCTCTTCTCTCGTTTTAACCTCAAAAGCCATGTCCCCCTGCAAGTTCCTTCGTTCCTGGTTTTTCACTACAGGTTACTGCTCGAACAGGCTTCTCCTTGACAAGTGCACTGATCGCGTCCTTTGCTTTTTACATTAGTCGACCACGTTCTTTCACTTTGTTTAGGCCCGCCTCTTAGTCCCCTCTTCTCCTTTTTTAGTGATCAGACACCTGTTTCTACTGGAACTCGAGCCCCCATAACCTCGGTTTGGTCTTTCTCCATGTTCCCCACGGTCGTGACTTTCTCCCCATTGGGTAATCACCAACTCATGCTTCCCTGCCTTCTTCAAGTCTTCTTTCCACCACCCCCAATGACTAAAGCGGCCCCAAGCCATTGGCCATTCATGGCAATGGATGCGCTTGCCCACTTGGGTTCAATTTTTCATCCCCTTCTTTGAGTCGGCCGGATTTTACTTCTTTTTTTTGTTAGTAGCCGCTGTCCACTGGTTCCCCCTAACCTCCCCGGGAGTTCAATTTTCGCTGACAGGCCATCACCTTTTTTTCAAATTTTGGCCTTCCCAGGAAGAAGGCTGTCCTGCCCCAGCTTTCTTGCCAGGCCCGTTGGTACATCTTTGACACACATAATTCTCTTGGACCCCTGTCCCCCCCACGTTGGTTTATGGGGTTATTCTTGATGTCTTTTTTGCCCCTAACTCTGTCCGTTTTCCCTTCTTTCCACCTCAGAGTGAGCCTTTTCTTTTTTTTTTGAAATCCACTTTTTCTTGCCGTCAATGTTTTTCTTTTTCTTTTGTGCCCCGTTCTTTTATGCCTATCCGGCGGTGGCGTTTCCCTTTCTTTTCCCTTTTAGATTGCCTCCCTTTGTGAACCCTTTTTGGCCCCATATTCCACCGCTGGATTCCGGTTTCGGCATCTTGCCGGTCGTCTTGCCTCGAAGAGAGTGTTCTCTTTTCCTGGTTTCGCCTTTTTTCTTTTCTCAATTTACCGTCCCGCACTTCAGACGACGTTTTTTCTTTAGCGCCCCCCGCTTGTCTCCCTACTCCCCCCCCCTCTTTGCTTCTTCAATTGGTTGATCTTGGTCAATCCCCCTGGACCCATCTTTGAGACAGTGTAATCCCCACATTTTTTTTTCCCCCCCCTGTCCGAACCACATGTGATTTAGCTTCGTTCCGCCTACATTTCCCCCCGCGTCTCTGGATGCGTTCTTGTCGTTTGTGTTTTTCTTATTGCGGCGTTTCCTTTTGACCCTGCCCCTCTTTTTTTCCAAATCGATATGTCCCTTTGGACAGTTTATACTTGCCCTATCCTTCTGTCATACCAAATTTCAGGATTCCTTCGAGTGCTGGACGTGGAAGATCCTCATTACAGGAGTCTCCTCCGGTTGTTGTGCGTTGGCCGACAGATCGCTTTCAAAAAAAAGACCAGGTCTCTTCTTCTTCCTTAATCCTCCGCGTTTACCCCAAATCTTTTTTCCCCCCCTTCCCTCCTCATCCCCATCACAGTCTTCCAATTCCCGGGCTCATCGCGTTTCCCCTCTTTTTTCCGTGGGTGCCTACAATTACCCCCAGTCTTGCAAACCCGACGACAAGAAATTCCTCCCTCCCTCCTCACCCGGCGTTTGTCGCTATCACTTGGAAATGGCTAACATGTTTGTTCCCGGATTTTCTGTCCCCCTGATTGTTCTTCCCTGCTCCCTCCAACGATTCCATTTGCCACCTGTTTCCTTCCCCCGCTTCAGTTCATGTCCCTCCCGAATTGTTCGCCTGGGCTTTCCTTTTTTCATGAGACCCTTTTTTTTTTTTTCTCCTACTCAATGTTTTTTCCAGTCAGTGGCGATGAGCGGACCCATTTGAACATGCAAGATCCACCCAGACCCTTTTTTTTCCCATTGCCTCCGTCCTCTTCCTGTTTTCTCTTTACGTTGTCCCGTTTCGAGTTTAAGCGCCTTTCCCCCTTCTCTCGAAGCCTACCGGTTCAAGACACACTAAGGTTCCTTTTACTCGGATGGCTGCACTTTCTCCCCCCTCCCATTATTTTCGGTTTCAAGCCAGTCCCTTCCCCTGTCCTCTCTCGTCCGGAACTCTTTTCTTACCCACGGATGAGTGACAATAATCCTCCAATAACCCAAATTCCCCCCATCAAAGTTTTCTTTGCCAGAGAGGCCCAGCTTTCTTTCCCCCCAGAATGATTTTTGGAAGTTCCCCCCCATACCCACCCGTTGCCCTTAATTTTTTTTGCAATGCAAAGTCACCGCTTTTGCGTTTTGCCCGTAAAATCTTCCATTCCCGTCAGCCTTCCCCATGAAGGTGCCACCTTGCCTTTATTGCTGGTTTGTCAGATAGCCACCCCCTGCCCCCCCCCATCCCGGGATGTTTTCTTCGTGGGTTTCCCCCAGCGGAGGTTTCTTTGCGACCACCGCAATTCCTTTGACTCCTTTCTCGGGCAAGATGATGCCCCCCATTTCGTGGTCATTTCATTACTCGGGATGAGTGGTCCCTGTTTCCGGGTCGGCCCTTTGCTGAGTATTGGTATTATTCGACCTTTTTCTCACAAAAAACCATTTCGAGGACTGGCCTTTTTCTTCTTGTTTGCTTTTATGGGCCGGCTTTTGTTCGAATTTTTCCCCCGGACACCGTGGTAAGTTTAACGCATTTCGTGCAACTGGAGTAAGTCGATTTAATGCTTCCCATTGCCTCCTTTTTTCGATTCCGCCCCGGGAATAGCCGACCCCTTCTAACTTTTAACGGATGTGTTTTAGCAGCTCCCCTCCGGCCCCGCTCTTCAGTTGATTTCACCCCAAGTTCTCGGTCCTGTCTTTCCAATGGCTTCTTCGCTTCCTCTTCATCCCCCCTTTGGAGTTTTTCCGCTTCTTAAGGGGAACAATTTTTCCCCCGCTCTCCTCCTGAGTGCACCTGCCCCGCTCCCTGAAAAACTATTTGAGTAGCCTTTTCCCCACCCTATATGTTTTTCCCCTTTCCATTCCCATCAGTGTCCAACTTCTCCCAAACGTTCGGTAACTGCACCCTCACTTCAAGACCCCCAGTCATTTTGTTTTTCTTCTTCCCTCATTGATCGTTGATTCCACAGGCTGGGATTGAGTCTCTTTCTTTCCCCGGCATTTCACGCTCTTTTCTTTTCGGAGGCTTTTTTTCGTGTTCTTTTTTGCGCCTTTCCAAACTCTTTCGATGGATAAGGGGCACTTCTCGCCAAACAATTCCCCGGCTCCGTCTTCCTCCCCTCAAATAAGTTTTTGCCGCCCCTCGTGTATTCGAACTGTGCGTTCTTTGCTTTTCCCAAACTTTCGGAATAGTTAGACTCTGGCACAACATTGGATTCCCCCTTCCACCCCTTGCTTCATTGCGTTTCCCTTTTTCCCGGCCTCCTGGAGTTTTTCGCATTCACGCAAGTTTTGATCTTGCGCAACCCCATTCCGCCCCGATACTATACACAACAAATTTCCCTTCACCCCACCCTGCCCCTCTCTCTTTTCCCTTCCGAGAAGCATCATTCCATTTCTGTTTGGGGAGACTAACAGTTTCTTCCCTTCCATCTCTTTGCCTTCCTCCCTTGCTTTTCCACTTTTTCCCCTACCGGCCTTTTTTTTCCTTTTTTTGACGAGGCGGGCTATTTGTGCTTTGACTGCCGCCGTTTTGCCGGATTTTGATGTCCAAGTTATGCTGGACTTTTTCTTCTGTTACCTAGTTTTTCCGCATCCTTTTTTGTCGCGATACTTTTCTTCAGGGGGAATGTTTTTTTTTGCGCTTTTTTTTTTTGTTTTCCGTCTGGGTCCTTCCCACTTTTCTCCTTCGTCGCAAAAAAGAACTTCCCCTCCCCTGTCAGGGTTTGGTTTTTTGTTGGCCGAGAGCAAGCTAGCTTCCTTTTGTTTTTTCCCTTGATGGTTTACCTTTTTTTCCAAGAGCTCCCCCCCCCAATGCCGCACGTCTTTTGTATCCCTTTTTTAACACTTATTCCGACAGACAACACCACCAATAATGGTTTTTGCTTTGCTCCAGTTCCCCAGCCTTCTTACGTTTTGTTTTTTTCTTCAGCCACCTGGGAACTTCTCTCCTTTCCCTAATTGTAATACTCCCTAGGATTGTAGATGTTAATGGGCCAGCTATCTGTTTCCCTTCCCTTTCCCTTCGAAAGCTTCCTACACTAATGCTTCCACGAGCGGTTTGTTATGTTCCCCTCCTGTACTGCTCGAGAGGTCCCCCCCTGAGGCTCTTTTGGTCCCGTAGCTGGAAGCGTGGAGAACACTTTTCCTTTTTTCCCTTTTTCGTTCGTTCCGATTCCCTTTTGTTTTCTTTCAATTCGTTTGACTTTTTTCCTTTTCAATCCCTGGACCAATCTCTTCTTCCCCTCATCCCATTACCCTGTTTTTCTTTTCCAATGCGGCGGTTCTCTAAACCCCCCCCCCGAGTCCCCTGGTAGCGCCGTTTTTTCCTCATTTTTTTTCAATTTCGTTTCCTCCCCCCAAATTGACCTTTGAAGCCCAGGTACACTTTAAACGCCTCCCGCCTCTTCCCTTTTTTTGCGAGCCCGGACCCTTTTTCTCCCCCCTACAGGTTAAGGTAGTAGAGCCTACTGCCGAATCGTCGCGGCTCCCTTCTTCGGTGTAGCCGCGTTTTTATCTTTTTTTAACCCATTTTTTTTTCCCCCCTTCTTTTTCCCTGTTTGTTTCCCGCCTCGAAGTCATAATCTTTTTTTGTAACTTAATGGCCCCCCGGCTTGACGGGAATTTTTCCCCTTTTTCCGGGGGCCAGCCCTTGTTCTCCTTTTGCAGTTTGTCGGTTTCCTTGTCAAAGATCCTGTGTTCAACATCTTCCCTTTGGTTTTTTAATTTCTTTGTTTTTGATTATGGGACCTTTCTAGATCGTTTGCAGCTTTTTCCCCGAAGGCGCTTCCGTTCCTGCTGTGAAACCTGACACGTCCCACGGGGTCGTGTTTTTCCTCCATTTAGGATTCCCTCAGATTTTCCCTTTTGGCCGTTTTTTTTTTTTCCAATTGAGTCTGCTTTTTTTTTTTTTGCCGCTTTTGCGCCTTTGAAAAATTTGCGGGCACCGTACAGCTTCCACAATCGGTCTCGTGTTTCCTTCGGAGAACTCTGGTTTAGGTGTAAATTGTTGGTTTCCCCCTCGCGGACTGGCACGTTTTCCCGTTCCTAGTTCGGTCTCTGTTTTCCGCCCCCCGGTGAATATCTCTTCTTCGGGCTTCCTTTTTCCATTCTGCATTCTGTTTTTTTTCCAATCCCCCCCGGATGTTCGCATCCTTTCGTTGAGCCAGATTCCAACCCTTTTCCCCTAAATCGTCACGTTCTCCATTCTGAGCGAGGCACTTCCCTTTGTTGAGCCGTTCCGTCTTTTGTGTGATGGTGAGATTAGTTCGTCTGTTTCTTTTTTTGGTCATTTTCATGTACCCCCTCTTCACAACTCGGGAAATTTATGGTCCCCCCCCTTTTTCTGTATTTGCTCCTTTTCGTTAGAGTCCCACTCAGGCTTTTTTTTTTTTTCCGGTGGAGTTTCTCTTTTCTGACTCCCTTTCCTTTTTTTTCCGGCACTTTTTGTACTCCTCTTTCCCTTCATCTCTTTTTTTTTTGGATAGATCGCCCAGTTGAGGTCAACCCCAAACCCCCCCCAGTCTTTTTCTCTACGCGCTCATATGGAACCCATCCTGAATCCTATACCCAGAAAGTCTCCCCCTTCCTTCCTCCTTTTTTGTTTTTTTCTTATATCGTGTCCTTCCCCATAGCCGCCATACTTGAGTCAAACTCTTTTTCCCATCTTTCCCAGACCCCCTCCTCCTTCTGTTCGACCGCAGAACCGGCCTTCTTTAATAGAATAGGCTTTAACTTTTTTCCTCCTCTGATTTACCCCCCTTGATGGTGGAATGACACTTTAACAGATTTCGCCCCTGTCCATGTCCACAAGAAGATTCTTCCATGGTTACATCCCGATGGTCACTTCCCTTTTAGAGCTAGGATCCATTCAGTCTCCCTTTTTCGGTTTATTTCTGACCCTCAATTTCTTGATTAGGTGAGTCCGTTCCCCTTTCGTTTTCCCGTCCCCCCCCCCCCCATTTTTTTTTTTTGATCGCCACGCTCCTCGTCCCGGTTTTTCCTTTTCGCCCCCGGTTTCCACCCCCGTTTTTTCCGAACCCCCCCTCCATGGGATTTCCCGCCCATTAATTTGAAGGGCGCCAAACTCGTCCTCTAAACTCTCACTGGGACTTCTGACGACTTTTTTTTGGGCCAGATCTTGCCACATCCGTTTAAACCATTGTTCCTTTCACTGATTTTTTTTTCCCGCCAGGCCGGAGCGTTCCCCTCTTCCCCCTTTCCCGTCCCCAAAATGCGGAACATCCATCTATTTACCCGTTGTATCTGGACCCCCTACGCCACCCCGCCAAAGTTTCCCCTCCCATAAACCACTTTTTGACGCTTACCACCTTGATCTTTTTTTTCGACCCCACCCCGTCTTTTGTCAAAATCTTTCCCCCCCCCCCGTCAGCCTTCGTCCTTTTTTCGGTCAATGATGGACCCTACTTTTTGTTTTTTTTAGCGTCCAGCAAACATGTGACTATCATGGGGCGTTTAGTTTCCAATGTGCTGGATGGCGGCTCCTCAATTGTGCTCTTTTTTCCCCTAGTCTTGACCCCTACTTTTCTTTTAACTGGAAACCATTTTTTCTCCTGAGCTCCCATGTTTTGTTTTACTCGGAGATCTTTTGCTTTTTTGGTTTTTCGTCCGCTTTTTTTTTGTTTTTTTTGGGATTATCCCGCCGCCATGAAGGTTTTTTATTGTCCAGGGCTCTGGTTTTTCCTTGTCATTGCGGCAATTTTTTTCCCGACTGGTTCCCGCCCTTGCCCCGCACTTGAGTTGCCATGGTCCCCCCTTTCTTTTACTGGGCCCATGGCCACCTTTTCAAGTCGATACGCCCCCCAAACCTCTTAATCGGAACGACCGGTCGGCCCCTAGTTTCAACTTGTCCTGCCTGACCCCCTCTTTTTTTGTTCTCCCCCAAGTTTCTCGCGGTCCTCGTCCCCCCCCAGTTACTTGACTTTACTCCAGCGTACGGAGACTTTTTCTTTTCTTCCCCCCCTTTAGAGGTCCGTAGGTTTACATTCGGTAGCCACCTCCGTCTTTTTCCCCAACAGCTCCCCCTCCTGAGGCTTTACTTTTGCGGACCCCCCCTTTTCCCCCAGTGCGGAACTTTTCATCCGCGTCCCAACGGCCATTCCCGTTCAGGTAACCAGGATTTGTTTTCGGTCCCTCTTGTCTTTCCGGTTTCCCACAGGCTTGCAATGTCTCCCTCTTTTGTAAAACTTTCCCGATAGGACAAAACTCTCCGCTTCCTTTTTTCCTTTTAGTTTGCTTGGCCCGGTTCCGTTTCGTTTTTTGTCACAGTCCGATGTGATCCCGACGTTTCCCACAAAAACTTTCATCGGAACTTGTGCCTTCCCGAATCTTTCTTTTGGTTCAAACGATTGTTACTCTCCGCGCTTTCTTTGAGCAGTACCCTTTTTTCCTATTGAGAAGGCCCTGCACCCCCCTCGTTGCGAAACCCGCCACAATAGACCGCCCCGGCCTTTTTTTATTCTTTCCCTCCTTATGTGTTGAGGTTTCTTTCCCGCAAGATCTTTTCTACCGCTTGTTTAAATCTTTCTTCAGACCCTTGCCTAGTATCCCCCATCCGAATACAA
>Ga0179593_1543977_pt1 | contig 14874 bp, 25 predicted proteins | sample CZODoug2_1_08_16_FD_185931 | JGI IMG/M metagenome (GOLD analysis project Ga0179593, IMG submission 185931) | Vadose zone soil fungal communities from Angelo Coast Range Reserve, California, USA - CZODoug2_1_08_16fungal (PacBio error correction) | ecosystem: Environmental > Terrestrial > Soil >... | reverse complement strand
TAGGATGTTTTAAGCGAACCACCCCCTTCCTTTCTGGCGTGCGAAAAAACCCGAGGTGTAGGCCTTTTTGTGCCCCCTTTGTGCCCTGCCCCTCTTGTAGTCGCACAACTTCTTTTCCCATAAGTGGTGTCCTTCCTTTTCTTCCTAGCTTTCTTGAATCGCCTCCCCCCCTCCCTTTTTTTTTCGAAAAAAAAAAAAAAACGGATTTTCATTACTTTTTTCCATCGGTTTTTCCCCCGCATCCTTTCACAATTACGGTTTTTGCGGCTCCTAGCTCCAATTTTTTACTGATGGTTTGTCTCACATGTCGGGAGTAGAACCGGTTTTTGTTTCCTCTTTTATTCCTTTTTTTTCTCCTGACCGGGAATTTTGTGTTCGCGACCCGTCCCCTCCCCCCCCACAAACCCCTGACAACAATTTTATTCTTTTGCGTTCATCCACCCTGCTCAGAAGGGCGGGGTGCTCTTTCTTTCCCTTGGCCCTTCTGGTAAATCCCTTGCTTAGCAAATTTTTCCCCTCAAAAACTTTTTGCCTTCCAACGGCCTCGGGAACCCCTCCTTTTTCGGTTCCTTTTCTTCCCGGATTTCGTTTTTTTTTTTTTTTCTTTTTGTGGTTGTACCCCGGCCTTTCTCGCAGGCCGAAACTTGGCCCTTGCCCCACCCCCCCCTCCCAAACACCCAAACAGCCCCAGCTTTCCTTGTTTTGTCCACTTCTGTGATTCTCTGCTACGTCCTTTTTTTCGTTTCTTGTCTGCATTTTGTACACCTTTCCTTTTTTCTTTTCTCCCCCATCCCAGACCCAAAACCACTCTCCTCTTTTTTCTTCCCCCTTTTCTCCTCGTTTTCTAACACGGGGGGGGTTTTCTTGTTTTTTTTTGCACGATTTTGTTCCACATCTTGTGATTTACGAGTCGGAGGGCTTGCCCCCCTTCTGCTTCTTTTCTAAGCTTGGTTGGCAGGGACCAAGCCCAGGTCGTGAGTCTTTTCGTTTTTAATCGCGGTCCTCCTTTTTTTACGCTCCCCGGGGTCACTAAATAACCACCGTCTCCTCACGAAAATCGTTACTTGAGTTTCTTTTTTTTGCTTCCCCTGTCATGATACACCCAATTTTTTAACCCATCCTCCCTCCTTTTTGGTTTTCATGGTCCCACTTTTCCAGGGTTCCTTCCCCCTTTTCCCAACTCGCTGGGGCGCCTTTTTTCCCCAGCCAAACACGTCTTTTTTATGTGCTTCATTTTTCTCACATCCTCCCCGCTAGGGCCCAATGTTTTTTTTTCACGGTTGACCCTTGGACCCTTAGGCTCAAAACACATATTTTTTTTTTCATTCCCCCCCGGGAGAACCATCGAAATTTTTTTTTGAGCCTTCCATTTCCCCCTGTGCCGTCTCTGGGCCGCTCGATTTTTTTTCCTGTTCTCCCTCGTGTTACCCCGGGCGGACTTGGGCCCATTGTCCTGCGCAGTTCCTTGCTTTAGTACGCTTTTTTTCATTTTGTTCGCTTTTCTTCAGAAGTCGGATCAGGGGTTTGGTTTTGGCCCTTCTCTTTTTTTTCCGGGCTTCACAGGGTTTACCCTTTTTCACTTTTCCCCATCCGACCCCCCCCCCATATTTTTATATGGCATTTCCTTTAGTCTTTTCCTGGGCCTTTCGATCCGTCTTTCCCACGCCCCCCTTGCTGGGTTTCTGTTCCTTTTACCTTCTTTTTGAAGTTCAACTCTCCTACCCCCCCCCCACCCACTGCAAGGACCGTTGTTCTTTTTTCGAAACCTCCCCCTTTTTGGCGACTCTTAGTTGTTCCTTTAATGATGAGGGGGGTTTTTCCTTTTTTTTCTTCTTTTCCTTGGGTACTCTGCACAAAGGGGGACTACTCCTATCTCCTCCCACCCTGACAGAACTTTAATTGAGTAACTGGTGTTTTAGGTCTTTTTTCAGTTTCGGATTAGTGAAACCCCCCTAACCCCAAACCCTTTTATGCTTTTTTTTTTTTTTTTTTTTCCGGCGCGGGCATGCCCAATTCTTCTGCCGTTCCTTTTTCCAGGTACCCTCCCCCACTCTCCCAATTATTGTCCTCCCGTTTAAGTTTGCATTTTTTTCGTTGGCGTTCTTTTTCTTTTTTGTCGACTTTCTCCTTTTTTTTCTATCAACAGTTGTGAGGGGTCGTTCGCCCCTCCAGTAAGTCCCACAACGTGTTCTCGGTTTTTTTCCCCCAAATTTCTTTTTCGAACCCTATCCTCCTGGCTTTCCTGTGACAGGCGCCCCACTTTTTGTGGCTTTTTCATCAATTCCCTTCTGCTTTTTCTGTTTACTTGTTCCCCCCCTTTCCACTTTTGGGAAACAAAAGGGCGATCCCTGCCTGCTGGCGTCAACCCCCCCCTTTCACTTCCCGGTAAATTTTCCCAGTTCTCTATGTGTGTTTTGCCTTTTCGCAGTCGTTCCCCCTTTTCTTTCTTGGAGCGTAGTCCCACTCCCTGTTTTTTTGTGTTTTTTTTTTTTAAAAACTGGTTTCTCATTTTCTAACTTTTCTTGCCTTTCGTTTGCGGTTTTGCGGCAGGGAAACTTTCCCAATCTTGGTTCCTCCAAACCAATTCTTTTGGGCCAGGTTTGGTTTTTTCGTTTCCAACGTGATCAGCTCGATATGCTCCGTTCTCTTTTTTTTCTTTCGTTTTCTTTTCATTTGTCTTTAGTGCGAGTTTTCTTTTCTTCATCTTCCGCATGGGCAGTTCGTCCTTTTTTTTTTTCCTGGCGTGAATCATTTTTTTCCCTTTTATTTTTTTTTTTTTTTGCAGTTTAACAACCGCTCTGTGGCCCCTTCTTCTCCCCCCCTCCCCTTAGCCCTAATCCCTTCCTTTTTTTTCAGGTTTCCTTTTCCTGAATTGCTTGTCTTTTTTTCTTTCCTGGGCTCACCTGTGGAGGTACGGCCCTTTTGCCCCTTCCTTGTCTTGTTTTTATTTTGAAAAAACTTCCCCTTCCCTCCTCCGGACAACCCCCCGATCACCGTTTTTACAGCCAGGCCATTGGTTTTTGTTTTTTTTTTAAGTTTTTCCGCTTGGTTTTTTTCATGGATTTTTTTTCGGTTCATTTCGTTTTGTTCCGTGCCGAAAGATTCTGTCCCCCCGTTCATTTCCCCTTTTCTCCCCTTTCCAATACCAAGGGACCATTTCTGCTTTTGGGTTTTCTATTTCCTGGTTAGAGAAATTGCCCCCCAAAGCATTTTTTCTTTTTTACCTTTGTCCTTTCTTAGTTTTTTTCTCCAGTTTGTGCTTTTGGCTTTTATTCACTTCCCCTTTTTGTAAGTTTTGGATTAATCGGGTTGTTTCTTTTTTTTTCCTTTTGATGCCCCCCTTTCCATTTGGATGCGTCCGCCTTCCCCCTCTCTTTTGCTTCTTTAAGCTCCGAAATGTCTTTTCCCACCTTCTACGAAATACCTTGTTTCCTTTTCCCTTTTTAATTTTTTTTCCTGGTAATTCCGGGGGCACCGATTGAGCTTTCTTTTTTGGTTTGGGACGTTTGGCTTCCTTTGAAACTCCCCTGTGTTGTTTTGGCCCGTTTTGAGTTTTCCCTTTCCTTTTTTTTTTTTGCCGAACCCTTCTTTTCCCAAAGACGGGACTCTTTGAACTTTCTGTCCCCAGGCTGATTCAGTTGTTGTTCACGTCGTTTTTCTTTGGGTGGTTTCTTTCCACCCGTTTTTCTTCTGGGACCGATCAAGCCCCCTGAAGGCCCCCTGTTTCCGCTGGTGGCCACTAGCAGCACGTTCACCCTTTTTTCCAAACCATGGTTTTGTTCCTTTGTAGCCACACTCTTTCTCTCTTTTTTTTCTCATGACATCTTGTTTCCCCTTGGGCCCCCTCCTTTTTTTCTGACCGGGCCTGTCTCCCCTTCCCCAATTTCCAGGAGTACGCCTTTTCCATTTACCCCTTTTTGGCGAGGTATTTTTTTGCCCGCAGCCTTTGCCCCCTATTCTCAACCCCCCCCGGTTCCCTCCCTTTGTTTATTTCTAAACTCTTTTCCCTTTCGACAATGATTTGGCGGAACAATTCTTTTTACCCTTTGCGAACTCCATCGCTTTCCCCTTCACCCAACAAATTTCTTTGGGACAGGGATGTTCTTGGTACAAATATCCCCGGGCGGGTTTTCCTTTTTTTTGGGTGCGGGTCCCTTTTTCCCCTCCCCATCCGAGGGTTCTTTTTTTTCAGCTCAGGGGAACATGGCGCGCAAAAGAGCCCTTTTTGGGATCGTGTTTTCTCGTTTCCCTCACATCAACCGTAAGTAGACCATGTCCACCCCCCTTCCTCCTTGGTTAAGGGGCGACGGTTCCCCCCCCAGGCCCCTTATGTCTTTGCAGGGGCGACCTTTTATTCAGTGTGTATTCTAATCCCTTTTCTGTTCAACTTTGCCCCGTTGGCGATTTTCGTCTTCTGGCTTTTTTCTGTCCACTTGGGTTTTTTGAATTTTTTTTTTGGCTTTTCGGTCCTTCTACCTGGGGCCTTTAGTTTGAACCCCCCCTGACTCCTTTTTGATTATTTTTTTTTTTTTGGGTAGCCCGCCTGGATTCTCACTTTTTACCGTCTTTGCACCTCTTGGGCTGGGTTTGACCCCCTGGTCTTTTCTGGGAATGCAATGGTTTTCACCACCCCCCTGTTGAACCACGAGTACCAACCTTCTCTCCGGCCCCCCCCTTTTCCCGATCGGACTCTGAGTTTACATCTTTTTTTGTTTCTTGGGTGGTCCGAAACCCGTGGGGCGCCTCATTCCCAGTCCCCACGTCTTTGTCAAATTCTCCGTTTTTTTGTCTGATTTTTTTTCCCTTTAACAGTTTTTTTCTTTTCTTCTGGCTTCCCTTCTTTTTCAGGCGTTTGGTTTTTCTCTTCTGTTTCAAGTTCACCTTTTAGTCCTTTTTTTCCCAACAAAGTTGTCTTGTTTTTCTTTCCCCCCCCTTTGAAAAAATACCACCCCCCACCCCACCTGGTTTTTTTGGTTTGATTCACTTACCCCCCCCTCTGTCCTGTCCCCTTTCGGTCTTTCTCAATAAAATTTCGTTTTTGGGTTCGATTTTTGCTGTACCCCGTCTCCTCTTGCGCCCGTTCCTTTTTTTTTTTTTTTGCCCCGAGGGTTTTGCGCTCCCTTTTTTTAAGTGTGTAAGTCCTTGGAGTAAGTTTGGGGATCGGTTCTGTTTCCCTCTGGCCTGCCCGAACCCATCCCTTTCCTCCGGAGAGGGCTGGCTTTTACCCCTCCCTCTTCCCTCAAAAGGATTTACGTCTTCTTGCGTTTTTTTGGACCTTTTTCTCAAGGGATTTGTGATTTTTCATTCATGCAAAAAACAAGATTTTCTCCCACGTCATGGCGTTTTTTCGTCCACGCGGGAGCAAATTCCTGTCCGCCCAGGTTGGTTTTTTTGTTTACATCGTTGGCCCCACCCCCTTTCGTCGTTTTGTTAATTGATCCCCAAATTTTTTTTTACAAAAATGGCTGTCTTTCTGTTTTTTGATTAGGTTTGGCAGGTTATTTCCCCCCTAAACCATGCGGCTGGTTCCGATCTCAAGGGGGGTTTTCGTAAGCCCCCCTCAGTTTAAGCACCTCCTTTTTTCCTTCCGCTGTTTCCGCGGCTTTTGTTGGTTTTTTCCTGGTTTGTTTTCTGCCGTTTTCGGACCTGCGATTCCTTTCCCCCAACCGTTTCGTTCCCCCACCAATTTTTTGACCTCTCCCGGCAATTCCCTTTTTTTGGTTTCGGATCTTTTCCCGATTTTCTGGTTTGATGGGCCACCCCTTTCTTGATTTACCCCATCATTGACGTTTTCCACTTCCTCCCGGGTGACTGCGCCCCCCTCCTTCGGCCGGGAAGGGTGGTTCTTTTTGGGCTTTTGCACAATTTTGTTTTTTTCGGTTTGTTTATTTTTCTTTGGGCGGGGCGAGGTAGGGGACCCCCTTTTCCCGTTTAGGGGTTCCCTGGGGTCCGTTTGCCCTGGTTCTACCTCCCGATTTTTCTCATCGGGTGAGTGATAGATTTTTAAAGTCCCGTCCCCTCCCCCGTAAATTTTCCAACCTGTACCAACCCCCCCTTTTCCTCTGTTCAATCAACCACCAGTAATGGACCCAAGTTTGTTTTCGCCCCACTTTCTTTTTCTTTTTTTACGTTTTTACTTGGCGATGCTCCCTTGTTTTTTTCTCCCTTTTTCACCTTTTTTTTTCAACCGGGTATGAGAAAAACCAACCTATCCTTTTTCGACTTCCGCTTTTTTTTTTGACTTTTTTGGAGTTGGGGGGCCCGGCTTTCCTCCTTCTTCGCAGTTTTTTCCATTGAATGTTGTTAGTACCCCCCCCGCTTCTTTCTCTTTCTTCCTTAGTGGTTTTTTTTTTGACTGAGTTTCTAACTCTTTAATCCTTCCCTTTACGCCCCCCAAATTTCGGTTCGTTGCGACCCTGCACTTGTGCAGTTCCTTTTCTCCATGCTTGCTTCAATCTTGTTCGAAGTTATAGTCTTTTCTTTGTCGCCGTTTTGCGTCCCTCTGCATTCGTCCCACACCGACAGGGCCACCTTTCTACCACCCACCCAACTCTTACCCACTTTTTCCTCACTTTATTATTGAATCGGCTGTCTCTGTTTTACTAGTTTACAATTCGGTTGGTTGAGGGGGTTTTGTTTGCCCAGCCCACTTTGAGGGGGTTTTATTACGGTTTCACCTTTTTCCGTCCTCTTAGACAAAAACCGGGGTCTGCCTTTCCGCTGTTCCTGGGTTTGCCCCCCCCTTTTTTTGGAAATTTGCGCGACCTCGCGCAATGCCCCCCCTCCATTCCAGTTGGGGGGGGGGGGTGCCCTTTTGATTTCACACTGCTAGAGGTTTTGTAGGCCTTCGTTTTTTTAATTACCCTACTGGCCCCCTGCCTGTTTCTACTTCCAGAGGAATACAGTGGGTCATAGAAAGCTCGTTTCCCCCCCGATCGACTTGCACGTAGACGAAAGAAACTGAGTTTGTCGACCCAGTTTTATGTTTTAGTTTGACCCGTCAACCATTGGACCCAACCCTCCACCACAAACAGCCTTTCAACCAGTTGGTAGGTGCTGTGGACAAAATCTTTGCCCTTCGCTGACCCTTTGTCACGAAGTTTTTTCCATCATTGTTTGAATCTGCCCTAATCAGCCCCCCACGTTCGCTTTGACTCAATTTATCGCGTAGCAAAAACCTGCCGTCCCTCTGTCCCCCTTCCCCAGCCCATTGGGCGCTGATTGCTTTCGCTTTCTGAAATTCCTTTCCGCTTGCTGGGACCCTTCAAAACAGTCTGGACTTTTGGTCATACCGTGGCAACAACTCGTCCTGAGTGCCCCGGGAAACAACCGCTCCGTTTTTACCGTTGTCTTCTTTAGTTTTCGCAGCTTTTCTTCCTGTGTGCTCCCCCTCCCAACCACTCCTCCCATAACCGTTGGGTTTCTTTTTTGGGGTAACTCTGTCTTAGTGCCAAACCAGGGCCTGGCCCTTGGCCGGACGTATGGCGCTTACCCGTGGACAGCAAACCGGTCCGGCGGTGTCTCTTTTTCCGCGGTTTTTTCCTTCCAGCGGGGTGGGGGGGGCCTCGGTTGTTTTACCCCTTTTTTTAGGATAGATCAACAAAAAAAACCCTTTTTTTTTTTTTTCATTTACCGGCCAGCCGGTGCCTCTTTTTTTTACTTGCGCATGTCCCCCCAGGCTGAAATTCTGTGCCGCGATCCGTTTCGCCGGACAACAGGTTCCCTGCCCAGGGCGAAATTTCCTTTATGCCAACTTTTTTCCCAAAGATCCTAAAAGTCCGCTCAGTTCAGTGGTCAATGCAGTCCGCGCTTGGTAACATTCACATGGTTCACGTTCATTCAGCCCTTCCCCGTCTCATGTTTCATCTTAAAAAAGTGTGATGGATGCTTTTTTCTTTTTCTAACACTCGTGTTCTGGTCCACTGACGGATTACGGTCAGGACTGTTAACTCCCCAAAAACCCTGCCAGGTTTTTTGTTTTTTTTGGACGAACAAACCCCCTCTGTCAAATTGCCAGTGGGGCTTGACGGGGGAAGTTGCTTCTCATTTTTCCGGAAAGCCTTTTGTTTTTAAAATCCTGGGCCGTAAGTTACCAACCTTCCCTACCTGGTTATGAAACTGGTTCGCGGGGGGTGAGGGCATTTCAATCTCCCCCCTAACAACCCCCCTCTTTCGTTTTGGTTTGCGTCTAATGGACCGGCCTTTCCCTGTCATTCCCCAGTTACCCCTGCCTAATTTTCCTTCATACCAGGACGGTTCTGGGTTCACTTTTCTGTTTAGGGTCAGTGGTCCGTCTGTTCATTTCATTCTAAACGTCCATTTTCGTTCGACCTCCGCGAGTTCACCTTCCTCGTGGGGCCAAAAAATGACCCCTAACTTTCGCCCGAGTATGGACCACAGCGCCGTACTCACTTTAGACGGGTGCGGATTTAACTCCCCTTCTTATGGGACGCGCAACTTGCCGTTGGAAAACGGTGGCGGCATTTGAGGCTATTATTTTGGTTTCTTTTTTCGTCCCCCCCATCTAAGAAACGTGCTACGTGAAACCGTGCTCGGACCAAAATCTTTTTCGGGGAGTCCCCGAGCCACTTGGGTTGTTTTTTGCGCCGCCCGGCATTTTACAACCCCCGTCTGCATGCTTGGGCAATCCCCACCACTAGGGGCGGTCGATGGCTTAACAGCCAAGGCCCGGCCCACTGGGGGCCAGGGAGTTCGAACCACCCATGATTTCTTCTGATTCTTCCGGAAATAGTGGTTTATATTTCCCTTTTTTCTCGTTAGCCTTGTTTTGGGGCAGTTCGTCATCGGGGCTTAGTTAGCCCGGCTTCCTTTGACCTCCACTTTAATTCGCGCTTTAACGCAACAACACTTCCTTTCAAGGCTACTTCCTCCCGCAAAAGGGCCACTGGCTGGAAGGGAAGCCCTGGGGGGCCGGGCAGTCTTTCCTGAGGGGTTGTCAATGCTACTGGAAGTTCACCACCCCAAGGGTTGGTCCTCAATATTTTGCAACATAAATTTAAGGGAATTCTCCGCACCTACCGCGATACCCCGTTACATCCAGACCTATTTCTTCTCTCTTCCTGAGAAAAAATGGACGGCTTTTTCATTGGGGGCTTTGTTCTGGAAGTGTTTGGGCCGGCTTCTGTTGAATTTTTTTTCCCCCTTTGACGAACCCTTGCCTATTTGATTCCAGTATTTTTTTGAGCCTCCCCCTAAGTTTGGGGCCTCCCCAGCGATTTCTCGGCTAACGTGCCCTAACCCCAACGAAAACACCCCGAATAGACTTGATTTTTTTGCCGGGCCGATGTCCTAAAATGGCTTCTTTTTCGCCCTTTCCAGTACGCTTGCCCGACGTTTGGGGACGGAAAAAACTGCACACGCTTACTGCGTGGGAATTACCGAGGGCCCGGGGAAAGTCGGGCTGCTCAAAAGATTCAGACAAAGTTCACCGTTTTGTCAACAAACTCCTCCTCTTGGTTGAAAGGTTTGGGGTGATGTTTTCGCCAGGTCCGACGCGCCTAGTTTTGATTTTCAAGGGGCGCCACGTTTTGTCCGGGGGCCGGCGCGCCCTTTACTCTCGCTCCCGCAAGAACTTTTTCCTATTCCACCTCTTGAGCAAACTTTAACTCCGTTTCCTTGGAAACCCTTGGGGTAGGGTTTTGGTTACGATGTGGGCCCCTTCTTTCTCGTCTCGCTTTCCGACTGCCCTGGCGCCCCCAATGGCCGAAATCTTCCGGTGACCTCCCAGTGGCTACGTTAAGGTACGGCCTGTCCTACTCGGCGTTCTGATCGTTGTTTGGGTTCTTTTTTTTTGACCCCCAAACACACGTTTAGTTTCACTACGACGTCGGGTCCCTCGAAAAGACTGTTTTCCCTTGTTAGAAAATGAGACAGGAACCCTTCGGACGCATTCCTCCCTTTTTGAATCAGTTCAATAGGGGTTCGGGACTCATTTGTTCGCACACCCTTCGCGGCAATTTGATGAGGGGTTTTGTTGGGACGCCTGCCGCGCCCCCCCTGTTTGCTGGGGGGGCATTTCTTTTTTTTGGCAACCCAAACTTGGTGATTGCACCGCATCCCGTTGTTGTTTTTTGTTTGGAATTTCGATTCGATTGTCTGCCCCCTCAACCCCGAAAAAAAATTCGCCCCCTGAAGTTCAACCCCTTTGGTGCCCCCTCCCCTTTTTTTAACGGGGGCCGGGTTCAGGTAATAGTTCGTTCTTTTGTCCCGGGAACCTCGGTCAAGGTCGGGTGCAAGGCAACTTCCGTTAAGCATTATATTTCGGCCAAGCGTTTTGGGAGGGCTTAGTAATGAAACTCATTTTCAGGGTTTTGGGTTGTTACGAGCTTACATCCTTCCCCGTGGGGGCAAACGAAACCCGTTGGAAAGTGGTTGGTTTGTTCTGCTTTACTTCTGGCTCACCTTAAGTCTGCCCATTCTTTTTTCTGATCTTCGGGCTTTTGGCAGGGCTTTATTATTGGTGGTTCCGTCCCTGTTAAAAAAAAACTGCCACCTTAAAAGTTCTTCTGCATGCAACCAAGTTCCTGTCGACTCTTGAGGCGTGAGGCGGCTACTTCTTCTCCCACGTGTGTCGCCTGCTTTCCAATTCCGACAATTCGGGCCCCCGGGGTTTTTCGCCAACGTGTCCTCGAACATTTCCGTTATTTTTTTTTTCCTCGGGGGTCCGTTCTGCCTATTCACTCGCATTTTTTTCAAAAAAAACTTTGTGTTTTTCAAATTGAAAAAAAAACACCCGGGTTTGTCTCTGTTTGGGCTTTGTCACACCCCCCGTGCTTGGGCCCCGTTGAATGCTTTGTCGATTTTCATTACCGTCCCGTTTTGCTGTCAACTTCTGCGCGGGTTTTCCCGGCTTCCTGTTGGCACGTCACAGAGGGGTTGCCCCCATTCGAAAAAAACCCCCAGCTACTTTTTATCCTTTGGGGGATCAGTCCCGGCTCTGCTTTCAAACCCCCCTCACATTTTCAAGACCGGGGAGGCTTTTTTTGTTTAAATTTAGTTGTCGGGGTCTCCCATTTTCACCCCGCGATGTGGGGGTTTCCCCCTCCTTTTTGATTTCCGCCCAAAAAAAAAACGGGTGATCTCCACCAACTTAATGCTTGCCAGGTTTGGGGGGTTGCGTCACGCCTGCCCCGTTTTGGGCTACTCGATTTTTGGCAAGACGCGTTGTTGCTCCCCGTTTCTTTGCCCCACACTTTTTTCTGCATTCGGGGGGCCGACCATTCTTTGTCCCGTGCCGCCTTGACCTTGATCCAATGGGACCGTAAGCACATACGTGTAAAAGCAAATCCTGGGTACTCCGCTGTCTCTGGGCTGTTTGGGTGTGTTGGATGGTGGGTTTCCACCCCGTTTTCCTTGCTCACTGTGAAAAACTTTCCACCCAGTTGTCCGTTCCCGGAATTTTGGTCACGATTCCCTGTTTTGTTCCCTCGGCTCATCTGTTTTTAGATTGTATCTCTTTTCTCCCCTTATTACCCTTCCAGGCCTTTCACAGTAGATTAACCATACGCGATTTACGCTTAGAGGGGCTTTGTATCAGGGCTGTGCATCATTTTTTTTTTGTTTTTTTTTTTTCCTTTTGGTGGCCCGATGGTTCTTCAAATCCCTTGGTGGGTTCCACGAGATCCCGGTTTTCTTACTCACAAGGAACTTTCCCCCAAGTCCTCCCCCCCCCCCCTTATTCCAGGTTGCCCTCCCCGTGTCGGGCGGTTCCCAACCCCCTCCCCTTCCTGTAAAACGAAAATCTTTTTTCCAACCCAACGCGACCTCACCTTGCACTTGGAAAACCAGCGTTTTGTTCGACCCCTTTCCTTTCTTTGGTTTGGTTCTTTGTAGCGTCTTTTCCACGGCACCTTGTCCTACGAACGTAAATTGCCTGTCCTTTCTTTCGACTACCCCCCGAGTCAGTCCGTTGGGCCCTTTTTTCTTTGCTTCACCGGTTCGAACGCGAAGGTTTTCCATGGCTTCTTCTCGTTCTTTCCTACTATCCCTTTTTTGGGTTCTCTAGTTCTCCTCACTTTTAGTACCCATTGTTGCTTGCCCGAGTCCCTTTTTCCCGTTTCAAAAAGCAAGGGGGGGACTTTCTCCTTTTCTTTTTGCCCTGGCTCTTTTTTAGGGCCCTCCTCTCGTTTCTTCCAACAACCAAAAAAAAAAAATTTGGCCCACGCTTACCGGCCTTCTTTTCCGGTGGAATTTCGCATTAGACCTTCCACGGTTTTAAATTTTTCCCCCCCGCTTTCACTTCCTCACTTGTGATTGACCACATGTTTTCCCCCCCTCTTCCTTTACAACTTCTGCGGCCCCCCTTTTATCGCCCTCCCCCCCGATGGAGGGGTTTTTTCTTTGACCCCTTTTTTTTGAGGCAAGCAAACCGCGGGGTTTTGGGATTCTTTTTCGCTCACTTTCCCCTCACTGGGAAAGTGGCGTTACTCCCTCCTTTTCCCCTCCAAACCCGGCCCCATCCCCTCCGTTTCCCGCCTCTTGCGGGGGGTTTTTCATCCCCCCCCTTCCAGGGTCTTGAGGGTACTTTCCCTTCCAATTCCGAAAAACGTTTCGACCCCAACTTTTTTCTTTTTTCCCTTGCCACGGTTTTTTTCATTCTAACAAACTTTGGGGGAATGCCCGGTTTTTTCCTTGTGTTGAAAGGTCAAAAACGTTTCGTTTTTCCTGTTCAAATCCCCCCAAGCAAACCCACCCCCCCACCCTTTTCTCCAGCGGGGAAATTTTTTGGGGGGTTTGACTGGGGTTTTCCCCCCGTATTCTTACGTTTTTCTGTTTTTCAGCTTTTTTTCAGGGGGGGGGTGTGGGCACCCTTTTACTTTGTGTGTGGCCATAATCCCGACCACCTCCCGCTTTTTTTGATACATCTTTCTTTTAACACCCCCCACCAAGGCGCAGTGCACAACTTTTAATTCCCCAGGTCCCACCGTGTCCTCCCCCCGTCCCCCCCAAGCTGTCGGTGCCGTTTCTCTGTAGTTTCCCCGCTTTTTTAAAAACGTTCGTTTTGATTTTGTCCCCCATCCGGCCAAATTTTTTTCCTGGCTTTTTTTTTTTTTGTGGACCGGGACCAACAGCCTCGGTCCCGCCTTTTTAGTATCTCCGGTTTTTAATGGTTCCCCCTTCCTACCTTTTTTTCCGTTTGTTTTTTTTCACCACCCCCAATCTTTTTTTTTTCAAACAGGTAACCCACACCGTTTTTACCCTTTCGGTTTAAAAGACACTTTGCGCTTGTTTTCATCTCTCTGTTTTGCTACCCCAAGTCCCCCTGTTTTGGCAATTTGCCCCCCCATCCCCCCCCTCAACCCCCAACCTTTGTACCTTTTTGGTTTCCTGGTGATTTTCCAGGCAGACTCACTTGGGTGACTTTCCACCCTCTTCGTGCCGTTCCCGCGATCTTGGGCTTCTCTTTCTGACCCGGGGGACGGGGAACTTTCCGTTTTTCTCTTTTTCTTCATGTGGGAGGGGTTTGTTTAGAAACCCTCGATGGATCCAGATGTCGCATCCCCTCTGTTTTTCCTGTTTTTTGGCGCTGGTTTCACAGCATTTTCTTTCTTGCCGCATTTATTTTTTTTTGCCCGCAACCCTAATTTTCTCCCAACTCGTATTGCTTCCAACTCAAATTTTTTTGAGTTCTGTTTTTTGACCCTTTCAGTCTTTTCCCCTTTAAGCTGTCATCCCCCCCCAACCCCTCAACCTTTCTCCGTAGGGGAACGGACAATGCCACCCCAATTTCTGGTAGACGTGTAATGTTTCCTTCAAACAGGACTTTTATATTTTTTTTTTTTTGCTGGGTCACTTGAACCGCATCCCATCGGGACCCTCTCCCTACCCCTTTTTGACAAAATGCCCGGGTTTGTGTTTCCTCCTGGGGCCCTTTCGGCTTTGTCGTGACAATTTTTACAACAACGATCCACACCCGTGGCCGGAGCTCGGCGTAATTCCCCCTTATTTTTCTGCCCAGCCTTTGTCCTTCCCCTTTCAGTCAACCCATTTCACGGCTTAGTTGTAACCACTCGAATCTGGCGCGCGTCTTTTTTGCCTGTGTTCTTCAGTTTAATCCTTTTCACGATGAAGGACCAGTCGTTTACCTGACGTAGTTCCCACTCTTGTTTTTTCCCCTTCCCCTTCTCCACCCCCCCTGACTCGAAACCCCCCCCCTGATTGCGTTCGAGTATGTTTGTCCAGGCGTCCCCCCTTTGCCGTTGTGAATCACCAGGTCTTCTTGGCGACACACTTTTTCCCCTTCGGGCCCAACCTCTCTGTTTTAATTGTCTGGTTCCCAACCATTTTTTGTTTCTCTGGAAAGTTACCGTGCCTCCGCTCTATGCTCGGTTCAAAACATTCTTCTCGGGAGCGAGCCTTCCACCTTTTTGGGGGCCCTCCCGCAATTGCGTTGGTACCACCCTGCGCTTTTCAAATTCCCCACCTCCTGCCGGTTCGTTTTCGTGTGTCAGCAATCAGCCTTTCACACCACTGAACGCAGGAGGTTTTTTTCGCCTCGTCAGTTGCTTCCCTCCAATTGAGGGATCTTCCCGCTTTAAGGGGCCTTCTTCGCCAGGGTTCTTTCGTTTAGCGAAGGTTTTTCAGTTCGGGTCATCGTTCTTTTTATGAGCAAAAGTTGCGGGCGAACTCAGGCATTTAAATTTTTATTGGTCCCCGCCACAACCGTAAGGGCTACTTCTGTCTTGGCTCCCCCCCCTAAACAGCAACACCGGTTCTCGGAAAGAGGCCCCAGGTTAGGGGAAGTGTCATTGCTCTAACTGAGCACTAGGGCCCCACGCAGGACATGTGAACTCAAAACAAATTCAATAAATTACCGAGTCCACCCCGCCGTCCCCTTACGCCGCCATCCCGACG
>Ga0179593_1504307_pt1 | contig 14874 bp, 19 predicted proteins | sample CZODoug2_1_08_16_FD_185931 | JGI IMG/M metagenome (GOLD analysis project Ga0179593, IMG submission 185931) | Vadose zone soil fungal communities from Angelo Coast Range Reserve, California, USA - CZODoug2_1_08_16fungal (PacBio error correction) | ecosystem: Environmental > Terrestrial > Soil >... | reverse complement strand
CCGGGCGTTTGAGCCCTACTAAAAGGATATTACCTCCATTGACAGTCTACTTCTTCCCTCCTTTAGAAGTCTAGGGCACGACCACATCTGACTTTCCCTATCTCCATTTCTCAATTGTCTTTCCCACCCCACAAAAATGGATGTCGACTATGGTTAGACTCTGATTTCTCCTCTCCCCAAAACCCTTTTATCCCCCCTCCTCAACCGCAGACAGTGCCCACTTGAACTAATTGTATCTCGAACTTCCCACAGTTGCTCCTTAGATCTTGAGAATGTTTGATATCGTACTCCTATGTAAAAGGTTCTTTCTCGTCTCCCCCTCTAATTGTTCCCTTCCGACAGTTATCGGCAAGCTAATATGTGATTGACAGTTAGAGCCTTCAAGTCAGCACTTTCCTGCCTTTAGTCTTTGATGGACCCCGAGTTTCTCCTTTCCAGAGCTCTTTCTCCCTCTCCCTGGGAAGCTCAAGTGTGACTTCCTGCAATACATCCTAGGAGGACAATTCTCTCTAACCTGTTCTACTCCAGCTGATCAACTGATGATCCTGCCTTCCCCCCTTCCCTCCTCTGACCCCCTCCCTCCCCGATGAGTGTAAGTCTCTGCATGTTCGCAATGCCCGTCAAGGAGGCTGTTTTCTAATTACTTATCTCGCCCGCCGTTTCCTCTTTTTTCCAAACCCCTCCCCCCCTTTCCTTCCGCGCTCTGTTCTCTTCCGCGAATCTGAGCCTTCCCAATGACGCTCTCCCGAGCTTACCCAGCGCCTATGGTGATCGATCTCTTTCCACATGGGTCCAAGTCCCCTCCTATTTTTAAGCCCTCTCCAGTCTTTTTCTTTTTCTTCTCCTCTGTTTGACTCGATGCAATCTCGGTTTGTTGACTCCCCTGTCGCGCCCAGTTAAGCTGTCGCCTGAGTGTGGGGCGGGGGGTGGTGGTAGGTTCCCCCATCACTCCCTTCTTCACTGAATCTCTTTTGAGTGTTCGAGTCCTGTTTGTCCCTTTGTCCGGTGTAAGATGGAGTTAAGACTGGCCCCCCTCTTAGGGATCCTTTTTTTCCTCCTCTTTTTTTTTTTTTTTCTCGAGCCCTTCATTTCCTTCATGTAAGCCAGTCTTTACAAGACTCCCCAGATTCTTTTTTCGCACCTGCCTCTTAAGAAGCCCATTCCCCGCGCCTGAAATGAATTTGAACCTCTTCTTCTTTTGTCCTCCCTCCCTTCTCGACCCTACGATAAGGCTAACAAACTGTTCAATACTTTTGAGCCCTTCTGCGTACACACAGATTCGCCCCCCCCCCATTATAGGAGTATTTTCCCTCGTGCTCTCCTCCCCTTTTCTTTCCAAGCCCCCTAGGGAGAGGTTCATGCTCGGGCGACGCGGCCTTTGCGGAATTAGCGGTGCTACTTCCTTTTCCCCTGGAAACCGCTTCTTCCTCGAATTTTTTTATACGACCTTTTGGTTTCCTCCTTTTCCGGATGCGCCACCGCCTTCCTTTTGACTCATGCGCCATGCCTCTCCGAGCAAAAAATCTCCACCCAAGTCCCTTTTCCCGGCTTTCCTATGGTATGCTTTCTCCCATCTGTCAATAACCGGGGTTTCTTCCACCTGTGAAGCGTCTCCGTTCCGCTGAGGACAGGCCCTTCAAGAATAAGAAGCTGACCCCTCCCTCCCCTCCCGTTGACCCCTACTTTCCGGCCCCGATCTAATAAATCCTCCGCCTACCAAACCATGGATAACTGCGACGCTCATTCAATCCTCCAACTCAAAAGCTCTCGCCTTCAGTCTTACCTATAGTAATGGCCTTCTTTCCTCTTAGAGGACTCTTTTAATCCTGGCGCCTCGATGGAATCCTGTACCTTTATTCCCGATAGACAACGTAGGTTTTCCTTTTCTTTCTCGTGCTTCTCCCGGAACAACTTCCGTTGATTTCTTCCCTCCTCCATTTGTTTGAGATGGCTCCCCGGCCTCGAACAGAGAAATGAGCTTGCCTTACCCCTTCCTCCCTCTTTTTTCCCCCTTTACCCTCCCCATCTCTTTCCCCTTTTGTGTTTACAAATGACTCTTAATTCCATGATTTGTGTAAAGTTTCACCGTTGAGTCTCCCCTTCCCTCTCCTGGCCTCCCACCCCTACTCCTTCCCGTTTAGCGTTTGTTGCCGAGACAGCTTTTTCATCTCGTTTGAAGAGGCTCAGCACTGAATGGTGTGATGAGAATACGGGCTGATCTTCTTCTTTTTGGCCCGCCCTCCACTTCTCCCCCTTTATATTGATTTTCCCGAGGAATCCCCCCAACATATTTTATGAAGAATTTTCATCGTTCCATGGCGAGAGAATCCAAGGCACCTGTTCCAATGCCTCGTAACCCCCTGGTCATACCCATACCTCCCTCTCAATGGGTTTCCTTTCTTCTCCTTCTGAAGCCCTGGGTCACCTTACTTCAAATGCGAATCCCCTCGCCCATTTTCAGTCTGATAACCCTTGAATTGGGTGGTTGATTTCCTGATTATTGCATCTTCCTGAGGAGAGGATGACCAGGCTCAGACTTCCTTTCTTCCTTCCTCTTCCTTTACTATTCCCCTTCTTCTGAAAAAACTTCCACTCTCCTTGGTTACCTGAATAGGACTACCCCCAGTGCGTAGTGACGTAGCCTTTTTAGTCCGCCCCTGCATAAGGAGTTTTCCCTCTCCTTAGGACATCCATTTTGCCTTTCGTAAAAGCCGTCTTACTGGCTCGCCTTACTAACAAGTATAGAGCGTACTCTACTTTTTCCCTCCCCCCCCTCCTTGTCTGCACTATTGCTTTTTCTTTTGATCCGATAGGTCATACCCCCCCCCGCCTGGCACGGCCTTCTTTGAAACTTTCAGGGTCTCGCCCGTCTCTCTCCACCCTTGTAAAGTATTCACCTTTTTCTACGTTTTTTTTTGTAATTTACTCACAAGTCACCCCCCTGATCCCCCCACCCGAGGCATAATCAGATGGCTTTCCGACCAGAAGGCCAGAATACTACTCCAGACAAATTTATATAGCTTTCAGTCCTTCTCTTCTGCAGACTGTCTGAAGCATGAATCTGCACTGTGAAGAACATAGATTATTCTGACCCTTCAGTCTTGATCCTCCCCCCCTCGAGCCTTTCATATAGAATGGTATTTTTCGAAGACATCCGCGTGATGAACTGATCTAACTAGAGGGCGGGTTGCGGTCACGTCTCTCTCAGTACTCCCTTCACTCCCCCTACCCCTCCTGAAAGGAAAACGGCCCTCTTCAGATTAAGGAATTCTTTATTTAAGTCTCCATACCCACTATTAGTGCTCCCCTCCTTTCACCAAGTCATGCCCCACATGTCCCAAGTCTTTGGGAATGTCTTATCTCTTTACCCGCTTCCTTCCGTGAATCAATTAATATAGAAATCTCCGAAACCTCTTCACTCGCCGCTTCTGGTTTGATTTAATCTCAGCTGATTCTCCCCCCTCCACACTCCCTCTCCCCCTCCCCTTGTAAATCTTCCTGATTTTTTGGAGGGTTGTCTCTTTACCGAGCTTTTCGAGTTCGCATTATCGAGTTTCTACTCCCCATGGTATCTTCCTAAATTCTCAATAGTTTCCCACCCCCGGTTTAGATGCTAGTGGATAAATCCCCAAGTGAGAGAATAGACTTCTTACAAGTCGAAAGTCCCGACTTGTTCTTCCCCCCTCTTCCCCTTCCTTAAGTCTAACCCTTGGACGAACCCTTTCGGCAAGTTCGCCCCTTCATTTGTTAACCTGGTATCCCCCCGTTTTCTTATCCTCCTCCAATACCCTCCCCCCCTCAGCATTTCCCTCACGCAAACTGGACTTCCACATCCTTACACTCGTCTTTCCCAGCTTCCTACCCCCACCCGACCCTCCTAAGAACTTCTGACTCCGATTGGCAGTCTTTTCCTTCTCATTGACAACAGACCCCGAGTAACCCTCGACTTCTTTCTTCTCCCCCCGAGCAAAGGCCTTGAAAAGCTCAAGATCCCTATGATGTCCACCCTGTTTCCTCCCTGACGGTCGTATTTCGGTTTCTCTACCATGCCGCCCCCTTTCTTTCCCCTTTTTTTACATTCAGCAGACCTGTTACCTAAAACTTTTTCTCATGGCCCCCTCCCCCCCTCTCCTCCCCAATGCGTTCTCTACCCTATGGGCGCTGATCGATCCACTTTAAGAAAACGATAGGTTTGCTTGTCGGATATTGGCGAGAATTTGATGATTGCCCTCCACCTCTGAGTCTGGCCCGGTCATCTTTTTCACGTCTCTTCACTCTTCCGCCCCATTTTGGGGGGGTGTAACTATCTGGCAGACCACTATCTTGATTCCCTCCTCTCCCCTGAGATTCATTCTTATTCTGATTTTGAGTGAGTTTCCCCCTCTGATTAAGCGTAGAGCAGATAGTAGTTTGCCTGGCCTTTCGGTTAGCAGCTGTTAGCTCCCTTACGAATGTTCTCTCTCTCTCCTGCTCGAGCCTATCCTTATTTCCTTTTTTTTAGCTGAGCCCGACGCAGTCCTTGAAGGATCCGGAAGGAGGCAAGCTCCTCCTTTTTACTTTTCCTCAATCCCGTTTTTTGTTGCTATACTTCAGATTCCCCCAGACTTAAGTAGATGTAATCGGAGGGTTTCAAGATCTTCTTTCCCCCCTTGCGACCTACTCCCTTCCTTATCTCTTCCTGCATTCTATTCGAAGGACTCTCTAAGCACTTCCCGCCCGAATCGCAGTCACCTCCATCCTGATTCGAAGCGGTCGCTCCTTAAATGAGCGGGCCCTAAATAAGGCAATCTCCGGCCTTTTATCTCCCTTCATCATGCCTTTTTCCTTCCCCCCCCCTCCTTCTGCTTCTCCTCGTATAATCAAGGGGCGTCAAGGCCTTTTGCTCGATTTGCAAAACATGGCACTCTCCCCGTTCTTTTTCCCCCCCCTTTCCCCCTTCCTCCCCTTCGTGTTTCCCCCCTTTTTACACGAACTTAGGAGGTGCGACCTCAATCCTTCTTTTCTGTCATCTCTTTTGAACGCATTTTCGTGGTCGGACCGCCAACAGGGAATGGAAGCCTACTTATCAGTATGCTTAATTCCTTCCATAGTCTCCCACTCTTCTTTCCTTTCTGGGGACCTACTCTTTATCCCCTTGGGAAAGCTAAAGACCTCCCCCAGTTGAGATTACCACCCAGATTTACTATTTCTCGCAGCCAGGTGATATGTTTGGAGAATCTTTCTTTTCCTCTGTTTTGGAATCTTGGTCCTTTCTCTCCAATCTCAATCCCTCCCCGAGAGGTTAGACTTATGCGGAACTATATTTTCTTATTTAGGCCGTTTTTTCCCCCGCTGGAATATGTTCAGAAGAGGTTGATTGATTTTTTAGGGATTTCTCAGGTAACTCTGCACTTCCCATCACCCCTCTCCAAACTTTCTTAACCATGGCAAGAGAACTCCCCCCTTTTCGTACGTCCGTTCTAATGAATTCTACACGTTCTTCGCGTTTTCCCTGGAAACCTTTTAATCCCCCCCCCCGAGACTCTTTGTCTCTTGTCTCCCCTCTGAGCCGCAAAGTTGGGTATCCTGTAGACATTTCGACCGCCATACCTTGGGGGGTTTCCCCCCCGGCTCTGCCCCCTTCTTTACCTTCGTACACAATCGAGTGATATCCCCAGCCCCTCCTTAACCTCCCTCATTCTGCTCTCAAGCGGTTTGAGTCATCACTGCAAGACGAGGGACACCTTAAGCGGCGAGTGACCTGTTTTTTCTCCCCATTTACGATTCTCTTTCTTTTCCATTCTTTTTGCTCCTAAAATTTGACACCCCGATGGCGTCATTTTCCCCGGAACTTGAGAAGGCTGCCCTCTCTTTCCTCGACTTTACTTATTGTTTGAACCGTCCTAAAGCTCTTCTCATGCTTTAATTTGAATTCATCCGTTTGATCTTAGCTTTAATTGATTCCCTTTCCCTGCACTTCCCTTACCAACTTTGCGTTCAGCCATCCCTCTTCTACTTCCAACGTCATTGAGACGAGATAATGCCCGTATTAGAGATTAGAATACATTTTCTCATCCCCCTGATTTTCCTTTACTTTACCTAAATTGGTTTCCATACATCGACAACGGCTTACCGCCTATACTGATTTCTCAGATTATTTTCCTGGATTAGGAAGCCTTCTTTTATTTCTGCCTCTTTTTTCAACATTTTGAGGAGGACGCCCCTTGAGCAAATGGCATCCTTCCAAAGGAGGCTAGAAGGGCTCCTCACGTGCCTATTTTAAATGCTTTCCTTCATATCGTGTCTAAGAAAAGAAAACCTATTTTTCATCCCTAAGCATTGTTCTCCCAGGTTAAGAGAGAGAATCCCGCCCTTTTATTCGATGTCACTCCCCCCAGATTGGGAGCTCCCCTGGATTATATAAAGTACGAGTTCCCCCCGGGAACTTACTCCGAAGGAAATTTACGTACTGTTTTTTCTTCCTGCTTCCCCCTCCCCTGTACTCCCAAATCACCTACTTTTTTCTCTGCTTCCTTTGGTCCTTTCCCTCGGCAATTCATCGAAGATCACCCCTGTCAGTTTATTGTAATCCAATCCCTCTCCGAGTCCTCCCCTTCCATACTTCTCCCCAAACCCAGGCTTCTCATGTGACAGCCAACTTTCCCGGTTGAACTCGACCCATTTTGTCCTTCCTTTCGGCTGCATGATCTCCTGAAGCTTCCACCATGTTCTTTTATTACTCTCTCCTGTTCCTCCTCGATCTCAAAGGTGAGCCTCTAGAAGGACCGATGAACATTCTGCCGCGATCTTTTCTTTGACGGTGCAGGGCGATAGCACCTCACTTCTTTTCAATGTTCCTTCTTGCAATCGCACTCACGTAGGATGTTATTTGAAACCTAATTTAGTGCATGCATCTCGTCCAAAGAGATATCGCATAGGCAACCACAGGAATAGAAATTCTCACTTTTTTTGAAAGTTGGCTCTTCTTTTACGACGAGCCACGACCCTCAGAATAATAATGGCTTCCTCCGTCTGAGATGGAAAAAGCCGAATAATTCCTTTCCTTTCCCCTTCCCTTGGACGGGCCGCCCATAGTCTTGTTTCTATAGATATGGGAGAAGTGACCAAACCCCTATTGTCTATGAGACATCGCCCACCCATCTATTCCCTTCCCCAGCTGGATCTCACACGTACCACCTCACTTGTAATTCAGATCGTCGCACGCCATCCAGGATTTCGTAAGTCTCCCTCTTAACACTCTTTTTCCTCAGGAAGAAACGTCCTTGTCCCTTCCGGATGAAGGAAATCGTGCTGGTAATTACCTCGTTCCCCTATAGACTCCTTTCCTTTTTTCTACGAATTTCCCCTTCCCCCTTCGTTTTTTGAGGGACCCCAAGTCCTTTCACTTGCCAGTCGAGAACCCCCCCCCCCCTTTATATGTAATGGGATGCAGTCCCTTTGGTTTTTTTACTCCTTTTGATCCTTCCCCCGGTTCTCCGCCCGGCAGCGTGCTTCACGTTCTAATTTCATGAGGCGTTAAAATTCTTTTGATCAGGCCCTCCCTTAGAATCCTTTAAAAGCTTTAGTTTTCTTTTGTAGATGCGTTGGCGCAGGGAGGTCTTCTCCCGCGCCCTTTTTTCCTTCTTCGTGTGCCCCGATATGAACCGCCCACGGGCTTATTTTCAAACCATTTCTCCCTTAATTACTCTCTCTTTGTTAGCCTCCTTCACTGCGCTCTTCTTCCTCCAATCCCTCGTCGAAGGAGACTTACAACTGCCCTTCCTCTTTTTTCCCCATATTTACTACCCTCTGGTGCCAAATCATGTCGCTGAAAATGTCAAGATGTGGACTTTAATATTTTATCTTTTCCCTCTCGAATTTTGGTGAGGAGCAACATCTGAATAAGTTTGTTATTCCAGCGATACCCCCAATTAGGAAGAAGCTCTCCGTTTCCGTCAAACCCTATCCCTCCTTCCTGTGAATCTTCTCCTCCCCCTATGGGCGGCTAATCTGGAGTGAGTCCCCCCAAGGGTATGAGGGACACGATGGATGACAGGAAGCATGAGAAGATTGAATTGTTTGATCTATATATATAATACTCCTTTTAGATTGATCTTCATTTCTTTCCCCTTTCCCCTGTCCTCCTCCCCTCGAATTGAGCAGCCCCCCACGTACTCCTATATTCGCCGAAACCTTCCGTCTCCTCTTCCTCAATTTGCGACCTCGACTGAAGCTTTTATCCCTTTTTGTTCCAGCTGAATGTAACACACACCGTTCCCTCTTTTTTGCTCCTTATCTAACCATGTCTGAGCGTCCGAACTCCCCCTCTCCTACCAGCGTCTTGTCTATCTTGATTTTAAAAACGCCCCGAATCTGCTTTGGTTAATGAGAGGGAGAAGATGAATTTTTCCCCCCCCCGGACTCTCCGCGAATTCTCGAGGCCGAACACCCTAGAGAAGATTCGAAATTCGACTGGGTTTTAAAGCACGTCCGGCGCTTTCTCCTTCAGACCCCAGAATCCTTGCCTCCCCCCTGATAACATCCGCTAATCGACACCGCTAAGCACAATCCCCGCGATGTTTCTGGCCGGCGTCTGTTTCCTTTAACTCATTTTTCTCTATATCTTTGATGACCTTTTCATGTTCCCCATTGCGGACGAGCCCTGGTATTGCCAGTACAGGCACTCCTTTTTTTTTGAAAACCAACTTGCCCTAAATCGCCCTGATGCCTCTTCCTGTCTTCCTCTTCGCAGCTCCCTGACAATCCCACAAAATGCCGGCGACATTCGTCAACTTCAAGGATTCGAGGTCCTACCCCCCCTCCATTAAACGCTCTTCCTTTTCCTATAATTTCCCCCGGATAGTTATGCATTGAGCCCGTTGACATCTTCGCAGGAGATTGAACCTTTAATTATTCTCAGCTCTACTAAGGTGGTCGTCCTCTAATACCTCCCTTTCTCCCCGTAATTAAGCTGATGTCTACTTCCCCTCAGTGTGCGATGTCGAATCATCCTCCGTAACCCCCTCTCCCTTTCCCCCCGAGAACTTGATCAAGACCGTCCCCCTCTTAAAATAGTCTGATTTCTTTGGAAAGCTGGCTTGATTATTGCGAACTCATCCCGAACCTACGGCCATCTTCCCTTTCCCTGATTTCGATCTTTTTCCCATATAAATTTTCGCCAATGGCAGCCACCTCTATTCGTTGGCGATGTGACTTTAGTTTGGTTAAGATCCTATCTTCTCTCTTTCATCTCTCCCTCCCAGCTGGATTTTTTCCCTCTCTCTAGGGAAGCCGTGATTCTTCTCCCCCGGCGACATTGAGACTTCGTGATCGATCTCCCAGCGGCACCCCCAACTAAAAAAACATACCTTTTTCCTCCTTTTCTTTTTTCATCGTTTTCCATTCCCCTCTCCCCAGCTGTTTTGCGAATGTCATCGTCCCCAAATTTCCAATTTCTCGATATTCCCTCGCCCCCTGGTTCGCTGAAATTTCCATTAGCCGACCCCAGCATTCCCCTACATGATTCGTTATCTTGGAAGCACCATGTAAATTTTTTCTCCTTCCATTGGGGTGATGCCGTTCTTCTTGTTTTACGGCTTCTTGTCTTGATGCGAAAAAGGAACTTCCCTCCCCTTTTCTTTATTCGCTTCCTTTTCCCCTTTTGAACTGCCCTTTCCCCCCCTCCAAAACCTCGATTTTTCTGACCCCCAATCCGGCGTCACCCTGGACCGCACAGATGATCGTTCTATTGTTAGAGATCTGCCTCCCCCCTTGTTTAGACCTCGACCCAGGGATCCTTTTGTACCTTAGTTAGGCCATCGCGGAGTTATCTGCATTAAAACGTAGACTGCTTATAAGTGTAAGACCCCCCTGATCTTCCCCCCCCTTGACTTTGTTCGGTCTTGTGTAACAAGCCCATTCCCTCCCCTTTTGAAAAGTGCCGTTTGAAGCAAGATCGTCAATTTTTCTTCTGCAATGGCTCATTACCTTTCCTTTCAAAAGATCCACCCCTCGGGCACGACGCCACTAGCTCTTTTCGCCAAACCTCTTCCCTTCCATTTCAATCAGACCTCACTTCCGGGATCTCTCTGTAAGCCCTTTCTCTCCTGTCCCCCCCTTGGCCTCCCCTTCCCCTTTGCAATGTGACCCTCCCCCCCTAGATTCGAGAGGAGTAATCGCTTCTACCCGTACGTTGGTTCATCGCGGCACTAAGACGCACCGATGAATTCTCTAATCCCTCTTCTTTATCCTGTTCCCTTGACCTTAGATGCAGAACCAAGAGATAGACTCTTGGAAAGGAAACGGCCCGTCGCCCGATTTTTAAGGAATGTTGATGCACTTCTACATAAGGGCTTTTTTTCTCCTCCCACCTGTGAAACTTATGCTCCCCCCCTTGTTACTTATACCAATGACCTATCTTTTTGTCCTGTTTTCCCAGGATCCTCTGGGGCAAATCATTAGACCTAGTAACTTTCGCACGCACGAACACTCTTTTGTGCTCTGTCCCTCTCCTGTCTTTTTCATTTCCTCCAAATAACTCCTGCTCAGGGGTCTTTTAAGCTTGGCGATCTACTCCTAGGCCCCTTTGAATATTAAGACCCCCCCCTTTCCCATTTCCTCTCCTTCTCTAGCCTCCTTCTTCCCGTAGATCTCCTCTACGGCGTTACACCGGTCGCGCTCCTCCCTGATGGCATCAAGAACCCAGTTTTCTTATTATTTCGGAACCCCGTAAGCCTAGTGGTCTCTCAAGATTTGGTCTTCGGAAAGGAATTTCCTTGACGAACCTTGCGCCTTCCAACTGTTTCGGTTAAGGCTTTATTCCGACTCCCTTTTCCGATTTTTTCCTCTCCCCTTTTACCTGCCCTAGCGCACCAATAAAAAACTGGTTCCTTCATCTTCCCGCGTTTTCAGCGCTTCTACATCGACAGAATGTCTAGAAGAGCTTTTATCTTCCCCCTTTCCTCTTTGTCCCTCTCCCCCTCCCAGATCAACAGGCAACTCTTCGAAAGCCAAATTCGAAGAGTTAACCTCGAGAGCTGTCGGTACCCCCCAGTGTTCTCTTCTAGTTAGCCGGTCTTTCCCATGAATTACTTTCTTGCCCAGGGAGTTCCAGACCTCATTTTACCTACATGTTCCAGTAACGCTTTTTTCAGGCGGGGTCGTTTGTTTAGCTTCCATAAAACAATTCGGTAATATATTTCCATCTCCTTTCTGTTGCGCGGACTCCTTTTCCTCCCCCCCCCCTCTTCGGTTGCTTGGTCTTCTTTTTCGAATTATTTTCACCGACTTTTGATTGCACCGTTGGTGCCTGCGATGCAGGATCCCAATCTCGTATTATCTCCTGTCTCCTCCCCCATCCCTCTTTTTCCCTTGCCCCTGTCCTCATGATCAAATCGAGTTCCTAGTGTTTTTGCGCAGGTCAACCCGTCCTGCCTGCGTCCCGAAAGCAAGATATTTTTACCATGTTCGATCTTCTTCCTTCGCTGACTTCCTGGTCCTTTTTCCCCTCCCTCGATTAAGAACTTCGTTCCGGAGAAGTTTTTTCTCTCCGACATAGTTTTCCTCTTCAGACGAGTACTCCCGCAGTATTGGACGAGTCAATTGCCTGAATAATCAGTTTTTTTTTTATATAATTGATGTTTGGCCTCTTAGTTTTCCCCTCGATCCCCGATTTTCTGCTTTTTTCCTTCCTGTCGCCGAACCCCTTTCCCTAAGACGCGTTCCCAGTGAATATAGATCGGCAAATCAAGGATCGAGAGCCGCTCTCCCGTCCCAGGAACTATATCCTCTCTCGAGTTCCTGTCTCCCCCTTTTTTCTCCCTCCTTTCCCCCTTTCCTACAGGACCGGTTTCTCCCCTCCAATTCCTTTGCAGGCCAAGACTAGCCACTACTACTCTATTTCATACATTCTCAGATTCAAGCCTACTTAAATTGGAAATATCCTACAGTTCCCTTTCCTTCCCTTCTCACCCTTCTTCTCCCCCCCTTCTTTCCTTCAAAGTCCACTATCCCAGGCGCGCGATCCATTTCTTTAATTTTCAGATCCCTCATTTTCTAGGCTGTACCTTTCCAATTTAAGGTGAAGCGTTTGGTGAAAATGTAGGTAAAAGAGTAGTACCCCCCTTCTCCCTTTCCTGGGTCCTCCTTGTCGGATTTCAGATGAACGCTCCCGTAGCTGTTATGCCACCGGAAGTCTCTTTAACTATGTGCGTACTGCCTTTTTTCCTCTTTTTGCTTTTCCCTCCCTCCCCTTTTCCTTTTATCCGTGAGAGGCTTTAACTATTATAGGCTAGCCAATGGGTCCTCTAGTGCCGTCCAGGTTGCGCTTTTTCGCGTTGGAATGGTCATGGCACGCTTTCTTTCTTCAGAAACATAGGCGTTTTATAATGTTCAAATTTTCCTCCCAGGTCTTTTTTCCTCCGTCCTCCCTAACTTCATCTTTTAGGATACTTTTGCCTTCCTCGGACCTGTGGTCCATCAATGCGCGCATCTGGAACTCGAGGAGAGAGACGATTCCTCCCTTCCTCCCCCCCTGGCCGTACCCGTCTAACCGCTTCTCCCCCCTTCCTAGAAGGCGTTATTCCTAGTACCGACGCTTTCTATGACAAGCCCCCCCTCCTCAGAACTTACCCTTCCTCTTTTTTACCCGGTTTTGTTCTTTTAGTTCACGAACTGGGCCCGAAGAGGTCCCGTGTTGCGTCAATTGATGCTTTCTATGATTTCCGCGCTGCCCTGCGCTGTCTGCATCGAAAAAGGAACCTCAGGTGGTCCCGTTCTTTTTCAGGCCTTTCTCCATAGGCGGCCATTCATGGAGAGAGGTTTAGCAGTGACTCCTGGCACTCGTTCCTGACTCGCGCGCGGGACGGCAAGCTGTACTCTCTCGTGACCTTTCTTCTTCCTGATAATGTTCCTTACACCCTTTCCTGAGAAATTAGTTTCCTAGGATATCAAACTCATTCGACCCCTTAGCTGACCCCTTCCCCCTCTAGCGCTTCTCTTCCGGAAGGGAGACTTTGTTAAAGTTTCTCTCATTTTCTTCTCTTTATTCTCCCTCCTCCCCCTATTGATAAATCCTCCCGGGGTAGTACTCTGCTTTAATTCTGAATTTTATGAGCGAGTTATTCTCTGTTTTCAGCATCCTTTTTGCTCTTTTTTCCCCTTCCTGCTCCCTGGGCTATGGCCAAATGCCGGCTCCTCCAGGGCGCCGCCCGGCCTATTTCAAGCCGTGATAATACTCCTTTTTCTCAAGAAATCAATATGGGTCTTCCCGCCCCTCCTTTTTCTTCCCCCCCTCCTTCTCTTCCTGAGCTTCCGCTTTTATCCACCTCCATAAGCAGTCTTGCTACAATCTCAGTTTCTCCCAAGGAGCATTTAGACCCCTCTCCTTTTTTTGCTCTACCTTCTTTCTTCCACTCAGGTGCTGAGGTTCGCCGCCGGAGACATTGGCAAATAAAGCCGTAGAGTTAATTTTCCCAGACTCCACCCCCTTCCTCTCGTCCTACCCCTCTTTCTCTCCCCTTTTTTTCCTACGAGCTTTCTTCCAGAAGCACGGACTTATTTCATGTACATCCATTCTTCTCTCTGACTCGATCACTTGTCTTGTTAGGTGAGTCGATGCGAAGAGTAAAAACCCCCCTTGTCGCTTGGCTCCTCGCTTGACCCCTTTCCTCCTCTTTCCCCCAGCCAAGTGTTTGCGGAACCCCGCCTTACAAATTCTTCCTCGAGATTTTGTACTTGAGTTTTCCGCGGATGATACGACCATCAAGTGCCTTCCCTCCCCCTCATCCCTAGTTCCCCCCCCCTGGTTTTCCTATTCCTCAATGATATTAAAGAGATTAGCGTCTCTGCACCAAACTCGGCATCTTTTTCACGTAATTCCGTGGAGGAAGGGTCGGGCGTGTTTTCTCTCAAAGTTCTTCCTTGTCCCTCCCTTGAAAGTAGCCTTCTTCCTTTAATATCCCGCTTTTTTCGAGCATAGGACAAGCCTCCCAGCCGGCGTTCTACCTTTTGACGCGTGCATTTACTTCCATGGATTTTTGTCCTCGTTCTCCATAAACCCCCCCCCTCCTTTCTGTGAACTCCGCTTGATTCGTGCTCAAGGAGCTGGACGAGCGCGTCCCACCGGATCATTAGCATAGGAGACAGCCCCTAGGATTAATACGATTGCCCCCCCCTCTCCCTGAGCCCTCTTCCCTCCTTCAAGACGCCCGTAGTCGAAGGTTGAACTTTTTTTACAGTCATCGAAGCCTGCGGTTTTTCCGACGGTAGGCCTAAAGGGTTTTCGTCTTCTTTCTTTCCGTCGCTCTTTTTTCCCTTCACAGGTGCCCTATCGAGTTGACAGTTTCCGCGCTTTGGTTTTTTCCCCGAAGTGAGCTCGGCCTCCTATCGTCCTACCTTTAGTATTTTCCCAAATTCCTAAACCCCCCTCTCCCTTTGATGACATTTTTCAAGGACATACTCCTGAAAGAAGATCAAGTTCGCTGGTCTGTAATCCGTTAATTGAATGTTTCTCTCCCTCTTCCCTCCTTATTCCCCGGTGTCCTTCCCTTCCTTGAGAAGCCCCCGTACTCCCCCCTTATACTTCAGCAGAGTTTACTTCAGAATGCGCTCGGGATCTTTTGCCGTGTGCGTCTCCATCAGAATTAAAAGGACCTGGATGATAGCTCTATGTTGTACCCCAATCCTTCCTCCCTTTCCCGCCTCTTTTCCTCTCTCATCCTGTTATGTTCGCTCCCGCCTCAGGACACAATTTTTCTGTCTTGTTTTTCTTCTGCGCTCCCTATGAAGAAGCTCTCGGCTCCAGAGAAATTATGTAATAGGAGAAGGTCGCTCTTTCCTTCTATCTCTCGCCTTTTTCCCCAATTTTCCCGGTGATGAAGCCTGAGCAGCTTCGGG
>Ga0179593_1490732_pt1 | contig 14874 bp, 18 predicted proteins | sample CZODoug2_1_08_16_FD_185931 | JGI IMG/M metagenome (GOLD analysis project Ga0179593, IMG submission 185931) | Vadose zone soil fungal communities from Angelo Coast Range Reserve, California, USA - CZODoug2_1_08_16fungal (PacBio error correction) | ecosystem: Environmental > Terrestrial > Soil >... | reverse complement strand
CCCAGCTGTAAAAATAATCCTTTCCTGAAAAACCGTAGGACAAAGCGGTCTCAATTGGGTTTTTCCAAAGCCCCGGTTTTTACATACAGGACGTTCCTATCATCCCCCCCCCTTCGAATTTCCCGCAAAAGTGGTTTCCACTCTGGCCGGTCCCAGGTTTTCGGAATCAAAAAAGTATGTGTGGGAATGTTTGTAAAATGACCCTTCCTGGCGACGTCCCCTCTCCACTCCGCTGGCGGGCTCCTTTGTATCGAAGCTTACGGCGCATCTTCTTCCTTTCCCTTCTTTTCATCAAGAATTCCCTTTTCCCTATCCTTCGTGTCCCCGAAGTCAGGGCCTCTCTCTTCCCCGCTTTGAGGAGCATGAGGAAAAAATTTCCATCCTGACGGAGAGTCCCCCCCTTCGCCTCCCTTCCCTTCTGCCCACGGTTACCCCCTCTCCCCTTTCCGATTAATGCTGACTTATACTTTTCTTCGGAGCAGGATAAGACCTTCCCCCCCTTTGTCGGCTCGTTTTCGCCTTAAACAATTTCCTACACTTGTGATGACTTTCGGATTGCGGAACGGCTCCTGAAAACAATTTCCTCCCTCCACCTCCACGGGTTCGGAACCATCTCCAAATCAGAATACCGTAAATCTTCACGGGTCTTTTTTTTCCCCAGATTCGACGTTCTTCCCTGCAACCCTACCTGTTACCTGGGCGTCTTTTTCCTCCCCTTCGCAGAGGGCGCGGTAATCCCGACTTTTGCCCAGCTCAGTTCGATCGGTGACCCCACCCCGGTCGTTTCAAAACTCGCTTAGAACCTTTGTTTTCCCGCTCCCGCAGGTCCCCCTTCCACACCCTCCTTCCTACCTGAAGTTTTAGCTTCCCTTCCTCCTGGCCCCCTCATTGCCGTCTGCCCTCTTCTTCCCATTGAATTTCCCCCATTCCAATACCGGCACCGTGCAGGTTTAAATATTGATTTGTCCCCGTTTTCTTCCCAGTTCCGGCCCCTGATCTCCTGTCCTGCCCTAGTAACAAAGATCCCTCCTAACCTCCCAGACAAGAGTTTTATGCCCATAATTATTCTTCTCTTCTCACCCCCTTGATACTTTTCACGGGACTTGCCCTCGCATCCACAGCCGCGTGGAAATCCTCCTACTTCGGCAAGTTAATCGGTCTAAGGCCCTTTTTGAAGAACATGAGCCGTTTCGGCCTTTCCCCCGGATGGTTCCCCCCCCACTTTCATCACCTGACGCACTTTCGACCGCTGGGGGGGCGTCTCGGGAAGAGGTCAGGGGTGGGCACGACCCTCCTGTTTTTATCCTGAAACCGTTTTTGATTGGAGCCCCGTTTCTTCGCTTCCTTGTTCCAAGTGGTTCGTATAATGCTGATTTTCTGGGAGACCTCCAAAGTAATGGTTCGAAACCTCTTCTGTTTCGTTTCGTTTTGACCCTTTGGTTCTAGTCACTTCTTCCTTCAACTCATGACCCATTCCCCCTTCGTCAGTTTCTCGTTTTTTTCTCGCCCTCACTTGCGTGGGAGACGTTGATTTCTCCTGGGCCTGGCTTACCTCCGGTGTCGTTTTTTCCATCCTATCCTCCATTTTCCTTCTCCCCTGGACGATTTCCCAGGTGTTCTTTTCTTTTTCTTCTATTATTTTTCAGGACACGTTTTCCTTTCGGCCTTTTGGTCTTTGGCGTGGTTTTTTTTTGTGACCAGACTCTTCCCCCCCCTCCGCTTTTTCAGCCTTTCCCTAAAGAAAAGTTTTTTTGACTTTTTCTTTTCACGCTTCTCCTGCGATTGTCTTCGTATTTTCCGTTGATTGTTCTGGGCCTAGCCGACGACTCGTTCTCTTCAATTCTGATTTCCCCGACGCCTTTTTTGTATTTCTGCTCACCGTTTCGACTGATTTCCAGGGAGGGCGGGATCGGCCCATTGTTTATGAATCCTCACCCCACGCACTTCCGGCTCGATGGCAGTTTGAGCCACTTCCATTCTGTGATTGGTGTTCCTTTATCTCTGGGGTTGGCGAAGTTCCCATGTTATCGCTTTCTTTTTTTTTTCCAAAAGTTAGAGCTTGACTTGAGTACCTCCGTGCACGAGCGGGAAGATCACCCTCTTCTCCTCCTTCCCCCCCCGGTTTCCTTGTCTTACTCAGACACGGTAAATTTTCGGCTCGGTGGCCCTGATTGTCCTTCTCTCCGTTGCGAGTTCCGCCCTCCATTCAAGGTCGTGGGGGTTCTCGGCCTTAGTCCTTCGTTTCATCCCTCCCCTGCTCTTTGTTTAATCATCGCTTGGCGGAATCCCCCCCCACTTCGGGGCCAGTTTTTCTTTTTCACTTCACTTTGGCCCCCCTTTTTCCCGGCTGTTCTGGTCGGTTGGCGCAGCTTTAATCCTTTCAAACCCCTATTTCCCTCACCTGTTTTCTGCGACCAATGTTGCAAAGAGTCCTTCAGCAGTGCGCACGAACCAGTTGCTGAAGTCTCCCCAGCGTATTCCTGTTTCCCCACTTTTCCCAACATTTTTCGATTACGTTTGCCTGTGCCCCGTTTCGCCATCGCGACAACAGATTCTGTTGTCCCTCGAACATTTTCCTTCTTTATTCTCCGTCTCCGGCCTCGATGTAGTGCTGGACCCCACGTTTCATGAGAAACCCCTTTTTTTGACCAAATTGCCTGCCTGGCGAACATTGACACACCATCATTGTCGTGACGCACTTGTGACTTCGGAGGACCGACCCCTGGCGGATCCTTTTTCATGGACGGGATCGCGTACGAAAGAGGCACAAAAAGAGTTTTTTCGGCCCCTTCCACCCCTCCGTCCCTTTTTCTTTTTCGCGCTCCCTTTCTTGCATCCCGTTTGAAATCAACGAAGCCACCGACCAGTTTCTCGGGCTTTTTTAGCTAATGCAACCTCCCTACCTCTTGAAGAACTGTTTTTTTTGTTGCGTTTTTGTCCCATCTCTGGTGCGGTATCTGTTGCATTCATTTATGCAGAGTTTCTGACAACCGGTCGTATCGCAGCGGTCTCTTTAACGCGTCGCGAGTACCTTCAAAACTCAGTGGCATGGGAGGCCTCCTGCGGACCAGGTCACTGCCCCCACAGGCTTTTACCCTTCCTGGTCGGACCCCCTCTTTGATCGACCTGCACGTTCACTGAGACAGGGTTTCTCTTTCCCGTCGTAGCGTGTTGGGTTCCAGTTGCGCTTTTTCGGCTACGATTGCTTTCTTCGTTCCTTCTTCATAACACCTGACCAGAGGCTGTACTATGTCAAGACTAATCTCGGTCGTGTGGACCACGCCACGTCTGGGGACCCCGTGCAAGAGCAGTTCTCACACGGATTTTTCGTTCTGTCTTCCTCTCGCCCCCCCAGCGTGGAAGCTTCCATGGCTTCTCCTGTCCCAGCTCCTTGTAAAGTGAGACCTTTTGTTATTTCTCTTGGCATTCACGCCCCCGTTTTATGGTTGAGACACGACCTTCCCAGGTCGTCCTTTGACTGCTATCTTCTCTGTAATACCACGCTCTCCAGCGTCAGCCCACGACGCGTAGTCGGGTTTTACCGCTTATTTCCTCCCTCCACATCCAAGTCCCTGTTGTTCCGCTTTTGGTGCCCTCGTCGGTCTCGCAGGCCGTTGTTGCAAACGACGTGAAGAAAACAACTCGCGCCGATTTGCCCCCCCTTCCAACCCCTTTCCCCTTTCTCAACGTTGTTCTCTCCCGGCCTTAACGAGTTGAATGTTAACCTTTGTCCTTTCAATTCTTCTTCGGGGCCCCATTGTCTTCGCGCGTTCGCCCCATTTCAGACCTCCATCTTTTTCTCCTCCCTGTTTCTAGTCTGATTTTTTTTTGCGCTCTTTTTCGAACCGGTTGGTTGCCCCCGCTTGCCTAGAAGACTTCCCCTCCAGGGTACATTGCATAGTTATGACGAATCCAAACCTTTGAGCCTCTGTGGGAACAGTTGGGCCACTCTTTTCTCCCCGAGTGGTATTCGTTGCGGGTGCACACGGCTGATTAAAAAGAAAACCCCCCACTTTCCGCAGAGCGTTTCGCCCCATTTGATTTATTGACCGGAACTTTCTTTTACCCATTCCTTACGCTTGCCTCTTGAGATGGGCTCTTGTTTTCTTCAGAGACCCAGCATTTTCCACCATTTTCGTCCCTTTTATGCCGTTGTTCATCTTCCCATCCCCCCCCCCCACTTGGACTTGATTGACTCTTCTACCACACCCATCTCGGCTACCACGCTGGTACCGAGCCTCACATCTTTAAGCTTCCCCTGATCTTCGCTAGCCAGACCTGCGATCCTTCTATTCTCTGCTTCCGGACTGGGCCCCTTTACCCACCACCGAGAGAAACGGAACATCGCCCCGCTGTAGTGTAAGGGGAATACCCCCTTCACCGTCCTCCACCAGTCGGCTCCAGAAGCTCACTTTGAATTACGCCTCTAACGCGACCCCTGGCCTTGAACGTTTCCTGTTAGACCTCACGGACCCCCCATGCGTTACCTTAACGTGGGTTTTTTTCCCTGTGGACGAAGTATCGGAATCGAAACCGAGGTTTGTTTGATACCCGCGACTCGCAGTCATCGCTTGCCGATACGACCCAAGGTGGTACGCCCCTCTGCCTCCGCCTGATTGCTGCCCCCAGGATAGCCGGTCAACTCCTTTATGTATTTCCAACCCGTCCCCCCACCACCCCAAGGAGTGGGTTTTGAAATCTTTCTTCACGTGCTGCAAACCAACAAACGAGAGAAACTTCTTTTTTCTTTTGCTGCGCCCCTGCCCTGCTCAATTTAGGTCGTTCAGGGTTCTTGAATGACGCGCTTCAGGGGCTATTTGTCCCAGATGGTTTTGCCGATATACCTTACCCATTTCTACACCTTTGCCCCGCCCACGTCCCCCGCCGCCGCGGTCCAGCGTGTCGTTTCCCCTCCAATGCTGTTTGTTCAGTTCGTCCAGGCTTGCATTTTTTTTTTTTTTTTTTGATAAATGTTGCACTCTTTGTTCCCATCACTCGATTGGATTTCACGGCCCCTCCATCAGCAACGTTTTCGCTGCACAGAAGCTTTTCCTTGAGGCGGACAACCAGCTTGCTGGCTTCTGCTCCGTTTTCCTTCGCGTTTTTTTCTGACTGGCGCATCCTGTCCATCTTCCGCTTGACCTGTACTGAAGACCTTTTCTTTCGATGCTTATGCCCTCCCTTGACTTAGGCGGAGGCAGAAGGTTGCTTCTCTTTTCGGTTTCTAAATACATCACCGGGACCACACTCCCACACCCCGAAGGGGTCCCCCACGGTTTTGAATTGGACCCGCAACTGTCCCGCCGTTTTGGGATTCCTCCTTGCGATTTTTTGCCCAAACTCGCGTGCGTCTGTGATGCCCCGAGTCTTGAACACCGACCTGGGCCTCTTTTTCGTTTCTCGCTTGATTTTCTCATTTGCCGTTCTTACATCCCCTCGAAGGATTTCCCCTGTCTTTTCTTAAGACCTGCTGTTGTGTAAATCTTACCGTACGCGTCGGTTAGGTTTTTTGCAGTTCGTTGAAAGATGGTCCACCCCCGATTTAACTAAGTATACATCCCTTTTTCACCCAAGATGCAAGTCCGTTTTCGAGGGAAAGACATTATAGAACCCCGCGCTTACAATGCCATGCCAATCACAGAATTGTCTATGGGAACATAGAGACCCCCCCTGGCCTCGAGCCTGCAGTGCTTGTTATTGATTCCACCCCCCCCCGCTTTCCGCACTCTGTCCCGTACGATTTCTTTCTTTCCCCAATGTTCGACGCATACAAAAAAATTTCCTTCGTTATGGCGCATGTCATAGTAAGTTGTCGGATTAGAAAAGTACCCCACACCTTCCCCCTCTCTTTTCGTACCCTGCGCAGAGGGAGTCCTCACAGTTCACACCTTTTTGGAGAAAATTTAATGTTTCCCCCCCCAACTTTTCCCTGCCCCCGAACCCCATTGCCCCTTACCTTCATCGGGGTGTCCGCTTGAAAAAATCAGTAAGTCCACCCTTTTGCCCCACTGCCGTCCTCACTAGGACTTTAGCGGCCCAGGGAGTTTTGCCTGTCCCGTAGGTCCCCCCCCTTTTTTTTAAGACTTTCCTTTTTCACCTTCTTCGCGCCCAGCCCCCCTGGGCTTGCTGCTTCAACTCTCCACTTTGTCCGAGAGGTTCCTGGCCCCGTTGACCACACAGGTCAACAAGGGAAAACAACACGTTTCGGTCCTAGAGACCCAAATCCTTTGTTAGGTCGACCTCAAAATCAGCAAGTCCCTTACCCCCTGGACCCTTTTTGCAGAGTGAAGGCGCTTCTTTTTTTAAAATCACGGTTCGTCGAAAACGCGAATCGCACTCCTGTACCCCAACCTGGACCGGCTTAAGATTGACTTCCTCGGAATGTTGATTTTTTTGTTCAAATCGTTCCGTTTCTCCTGGATTACTTTTTCTAATTTGACTACATCTCCTTGCCGATAGAATTCTTTCCACCCTCCCCCGGGTGGGCTATTGCCGTCCGCTGTGTGTCTTCCTCGTCAGGTTTATTTCATTATAGGATGAATCGAAAACGTCTTTCTTTGCGGTCCGCGGATCTTTCGCTTCCCCAGTCTATCCTCCGAGCACTAGCTCCGCAAAATCCAAATTAATTTCGCTTTTGAAGGCCTGTTTTAAGTGTTCCATTAGTGCCTCTAGGTGACTTTACTGGGAAATCTCCCGGTCGCCTTTGATCTCGTGCCGCTTATCGTCGGTTTCCTTCCTCTCTTTTGCATTCATCCCCCTCCCCCCTCGAGCCAGCGCCTGTTTTTGTCCAACTACCCAGTGTCCTTTTGCATCTACCGACCTTTCCCATCGGCCCCTTTTCGTTTGAAGTCTCATCCGAAATTTGACCGACACATAACCTCCATTGACGTCCCCTCGAATTTTTCTTCACGTCTGTATCTTTTCCATCCTTAAGAGTTCGGACCCTGCTGTTATTTGGCTATGTTTCCCTCACACCGGGTATTTTTGGTCTAGGAAATTGTTTTCCTTCTAGAAGGATGACCCCCCCCTCGAAAGAAGAGATTGTCATTAAGATGTCCGTTGAAACACCGAGCCCTCTCCCCCCCTTTTCGTCTTCTCTTCTAGTCAGAGTCCCGGTCATCCAGACCTTCATTTTTCCGCCCACTTTTGCTCGTTGTACCCTTGGTCTTCGTTTTGCGGCGTTTTTTCTGAGCGCTCCCTTTCCTTCTTTCTTTGGTCTAGTCTTCAAAAGCTTGCCCTGTTTAGAGAAGCATCCTTGCCTTAGTTTCGATGATCTGTCTTGAACTTTGAGTTATACTTTTACGTTCTTTCCCTTTCCTCTACTTTCTTTTCATTAGTCAAGACCCTTGTTTAAGAGCCTTTCTGCGGGTTTATAGGGACGTTCTCCGTTCCGTACAGGTGAACACGCCCCCCAGAACGTTTAAGGTGAGCGGAAATTTCCCCCCTTTGGTCTTCTCCCTTTATTTGATGATAGATCAGTCTTGATGTACTCGGGGTCGCCCCCCCCCCTTCTCTCTCTTTGTCATACGTTTTTCGTCCGTCTTATTTTGAATCTTGATCCTCTATTTTCCTCCGTTGTTTTTTCTATCTGCTCAAAGTCCCCCCCCCCCAGACTTCCGTTGAAAACCGTATGAACACCCGGATGGCACCACGTGGTCAATGCCCGGAGAAACTTTTCCTCCCTGACAGACCCCCTTCACACTAACTTTTTGACCGCAAGTGGTTCCACGATGGTTCAGAAAAGGGAGTCCTCCAACACGACCCCCCCCCCCCCATTTTTTTCTATGGTTTTTTGAAAATTCCTGCGGGTTCCCTCCCATTCCCCCCGGCCTGTTTTGGAGCGGCATTTTTAGTACTTCCTCCTGATCGGTCCGTCTTAGAGGCATCAAGACTGGTTCAATCCCGATACTTGCCCAGACTGGGAATTCTTTCCTCTTCCCCCCCATGCGGTTCCTTTTTTTTCCCAAATCCCCCATCCCGGAGGTGCTCACAACGCTCCAGCAGCGATCAGCTTCCCGGTGTAACTGATAAAATTGCTTTAATGGCGAAGCCTTTTTTTTTCCTTTGCCCTTTCAGGTAGGGAAACTGGAGATCTGGTGGTTTCCCCCGCGTCCCCCCACAATCTGAATTGACCCCCAGATGAATGTTATTTTGCATCGGGCGTCCTCCCCACTTTAAGTTCAAGTTCGGAAACATCGCCCTCAGACCAATCTCCCCCGTTCCCCTTTTTCCCCGTTTGATGTCAACACGCTAAAAGTGAGTCAATCCTATCTCCTTTCGTTCCCCTCTTCCCCCCTCTCGCTCTCGCTAGCGGTTTTTCCTTTCCGCATCTTTGGTGCCAGCTTCAGTTTCGCCAGGTTGCCCACTGCACGTTTCTTTTTTCAAAACGAGCCTTTGTCTCCTCGAGTCGCTAAAGGCCATTTTTCCTTCAACACCCTCCCTTAGAAGTTTTTTTCCTAGTTACATAGACCCAGACGACCCTGGAGATTTCCTTCTCCCTCTCCGTAAATTTGAATGGACCACTCATACGGAACCCTCGGAAGGAAGGTCCCCAAATTCGGCGTACTTCTTCCCGTCAGTTTTCCTAGTCATGGCGCCGCGGAACCCTCTCCCTGAAGAACCCTCCCTCGTTTCGAATTCATGCATATTTCTATCGAAGCCGATTTTTTCGACCCCCACACGGCTTCCGTGCAAAAGCTCGTTGGAAATCATTTCCCCTTGCACGAATAGGACTCCGCGTCATACAATTCCTCCCCGCAGGCACTCTGGAAAATACCTCATACAGTGCCCTCCCCGCTTCGCCCCTTCGGTAGCGGTCAGCTCCTTTTGTTGCCGAACTCTCGGAGCCTTTTTTTCTCCTGAACATGGTGTTTTGATTTGTTTTTCATTTCTGAAAGCTCTGAGCGAAGTGTCTTCCCCCCGGCGGTCGCTCTATGGTTGTTCGACATCCCTCTTTTTTCCCACCCGGCCTGTGGGTTTTTCTTCTTTGACCTTTTTCTAAGGACCTTCCTTGAACCCTCCTCTCAGTTTCTCTTTTAAACTGACTCATTGCTTTTTTTTCGATGATTTCTCTGGTTCATTACACGGTTTTACCTAACGAACGCCTGGATTCTCCCAGGGAACCCCATTCTTGCCTGGTGAGGCCACTTTTTTTTTCTTCACTTTTTAAACTTCCACCGTCTTTTCATTTTAAGTCATTGTGGTTCCAAGAGGTGTTTTTTTCCAGAATGATAGTTTCCCTCCCCCACTTTTCTTTCCCGAACTTTTGACCATTTTCGCCACTTCTCCTTTGGCGAGGCGTGTAGTCGGGCTTATTTGGTGGGTCAGAGCCGAAGGCATCCCTTTCGATGCAAATTGCGCCAGAACCCCCCCTCAGAACATGTGGATGATGATCCCCCCCGGTAGAAATGGCAATCGCTTTCCCAGCGGGCGGTCGGCGTCCTTGCGGAATCATAACCCCCCTCACTTACGGTTTCTAGGTGCCGTGTTCGCTCAAATCCCCTTTTCCTGTTTTATGGGTGTTTTTCCAGCGCTGCGGGGTTTGGTGAAGTCACCGTTCTGTTCCCCTAGGACTTGCCGCCTTCCCCACAGCCTCGTTTTTTATCTTTTTTCTTCCTTCCTGCCCCGATCGTCAACTCCACTTCTTGTTGAAATCTTCCTAGTCTTGCCCCATTCCGCTTTAGTACGACGCCCCTGTCGCCGATGTTAATTTTCTTTTTTTTACCTTCGCGACATGTCGTCGGGGCCGCACTCCAAGGCCCCTTCGTTGGTTTCCGGACCTTTTCTCCCGGCAAGACTTTTCATCTGTGCGAATCTCTCCGGTTTAATACACCGTCGGGACAGGTGCGTCACATTCCCTTTGTACCCCCGGGCGGGGTGCTTGATGGCTGTGGTGGTTTCGGACTTCCCGTTTTCGACACCTCCCGATCTTCAGCCCCCTTTTTTCAATTTCCCCCCTTTTGACTTTTTTAGCCTCTCCCCCTCCACTTCTCTTCATGGTGCATGCTGGTCCCACAGTCGCCCAACACCCCGTCTTTCCTGCGGCAAGACCAGCGTATCCTCGGCTCCCCCGGCTTGTGCAGCGCCACTTCTTATCTTGCTGTGCTTCTTGAGACGTTCTCCCCGTGTCTATTTGAATCCCAAGTCTTCGAATCTCAATCCCCTGTCGCCTGCCGATGCCACCCCTCATTTCTTCCGCTATGTGACCGCTTTTTTTGAACTTGTGGCTCACTTTTTTCTTCTGGACTGGATCGGATCCAGGTTACCCCATAACCCGTTTCCCGAGAGTCCCTCAAAAACCTATACCCGCTGAGCCTCTTTACATTTGCTTTCATCCTCAATTTTAACCCTCCTTTTCTCGATTTTCGCTGAAAAGTGCCCAGATTTCACCCCCCCCCCTCTTCAGAACTTGGGTTTGTGTTGGAAATTTTCGGTTGTGTCGACGTCTGTATTCTCTTCCCCCTTGGACTCTGTTGGATTTTTTGCGAGTGTCGTCCACGTCGTATCGTCCGCTGATTGACTGGGACGGTCGTATTCGAAAGCCTCCCTGGAATTTTCTTGAAGCACGCGGACGGCCCCCTGAAACATTCCTGCCCAGCTGGCGTCAAGGCGGGACTACCATTGCCGTTTCCAGGATCCATGTATACGTTCGCGTCTTCTTGTGTCATTTGGTTCCTTTGACCGCGTCGGCTACGAGTTGAGCGTGCTTTGCCTCCCCTGGAAGCCCCGCCCCGGCGATATTCCCGACTAATGATGCTTCTTGTGTCCACTGGCAAAATCTTTGCCCCTCTTTTCCCGCGTGACCCTGATGCGCCTTCGGCTCTTCCTCTATTTGATTTCGTTCTGGCGGCTCCCCGGCGACCTGACGTTGTAACGCCGCTTGGATTTTTCCGAGATTCATAAATCTGGGATCCGATGCCGCCCCTCCATCCGGGTGTACTTCTGATATTTCTCTTAAGCCCGATCGAGCCCTCATACAACTTTTAGAGTCTTACGTCGTCCTTTTCCGCAATCAAATCCCCCCAGCCATGTGGGGCTCACTCAGCTGACGGCCTAGTATTTTGTACAGCACCGGGCGTGGTGACACACCCTCCAGAGCCCCGCTTCCCAGTATTGGCCCAAAACCTTTTCGCCACCTAAGTCTTTTTTTCCCGTTGGATTTTCGGTCTCACTGATTTCCTGTGACACAGGTCCTTCAAGTTTTCAATCTCATTTCCGCTAGCATCTGCTCCCAACCTTCTCTTTTCATCCCCCCTTTTTTTGTTTTTTTTTTTTTTCGCCAGATGGCGATCGCTACTCCCGCAGTTGCCGCCCCTCCTCCATGGTAAACAAGGTTAATTGCTCTTTCTTCAGACCTGCCCCACTTTGTATACAAGGTGGCAAAGGTTGGCCACTCTTTCCTCTCTTTTTTGATTAGTGGGTTTTTGACCCCCTCCTTGCCTCAACGACTTTGCCGCTTGCAGGCAGTTAGCCCCCCCCCTTTGATCTTATGTGTTTTTTTTTGAAATTATACTTACCCCGGCTACTCTCTCTTTTTTTGAGCTTTGTAGGTTGGCCGCGTCCTTAGCCCCCGCAAGGCTTTCCTTCTTTTTTTGCCCCTTCCCAGCAAATGGGCCCTTGATGCCTCTCGAGGACAAAACCCGGCTTTACCAATCGTCCTTTCCAGCCCTCCATTAAGTCTTCCCAAGCGATAGCGCGATCCGCGACCACTTTTGTTCTTAACTCCTCTAGGGGTCCCGACGGCTTGTTCCCCCCCACTAAGACGTCATTAAGTCCCTTCCCCCGATGGCTTGTAAGGATCTTGGCACGCGCAATAAAATATGGATGACGCGTCCCCCCCCCAAACAACCCCCCCACACCCTGTGCCTACATTTACCCCTCTCCATGAACGCGACTTTCTCGCCCCTTTGGCGGTCGACTCCCCAGGGACTTTTTTGTTACTTCCCTTTGTTTTTTCGTGCCTCTCCTGTATCGGTCCCCTCCTCGGGTTCTCTAAGAATCGCGCGATGGTAAATACGCCGGCGATAAACTGTTGGTCCTCCACTATGCACCTTCATGTTCGAAAGTAATAGCCGGACACGTCCACTTTCGGTGTATTTAAACACCCAACCCACATTTACCGAGTTGTTTTTCCCCCTCGTCTTCGCGCACACACTCTCGAAGACTTCGGCGAGGTCTTGGTGACTTTCTTGTCTTCAGACACATTTATCGAGAATGAGGGTAGTTTCTGACTTCTCCTCTCCTGTTTCTCTTCCGTGGCTTAGCTCCCGTCACATGGCCACAAGTGTCGCCCCCTTTTCTCCCCTCCCCTCCATCTTTGAGGTTACGACTGGTGTTTCCCTTTCTTCCCCCCAGGCAAGGTCACTTTCGGTGCTCCAATTCGAAGACCTTTTTTATTCCATCCTCGAGGCCGGATAACGGCTTTTCCTCCATCTCTCAATGATGTCACGAAGTGTGCTCTGTCTTTCTCGGTCTTTATTCTTCGGCACCCTGCGGGATAGCTTGTTCCTGGCCAGCATGTAGGTGAGTCCTGCCTCACTTTCGTGCGCCGGCTGCACTTTCATTTATTGCTTTCGCCTCGCCGGTTGTTTACCCGCTGTCTTTTCTTGTTTTCGCACCTTGATACTTCTGCGCGACCCACACGACCATCCTCCTTTCCTTTGGTCGTTTGAAAATTTACCTCCATTCAGACTTGTGTTTGCTTCCCAGCCAGGAGTATTCCGAAAGAGTTTTCTTTCCGCGCCCGAACTGTTTTTTTCCTCTTCCTTTTTCAAAACCAACCTACTTTTGCCTTGCGTGTGCGTGCCATTCGCCCCCGAATGGGTTTTTTCTCGAACCCTTTTTTTGCAATTATTTTTAAGGATCTTTTCTTAAGAAAGGCTTTCCCGGTCAATATTACAAGCCTCGTTTGCTGTTCGGTGCATCTCTCGTTGAACGGAGGTTTAATCCCCGAATCCAGAAGCCCTCTCTTTTTCAAGGCCCCCTCGCGTAGGGGAAAACGTCCCTTTCGCACCCACCTCCGCGTTTTCCTCCCTCCACCCAGTTTTCCCAACCCAAGGGAATGGCGATTTTCCTCGACCTCCCACGCATCGAGTTCTTACTTTCTTGTTATGGTCTCAGAACTTTAGTTCCCGCCTTTCCCGCGAGATTTTTCGACCATGAGCCTCCCCCCCCCCTGGCGTTGGTTGCCTTTATTGAAGCTGGCGTCCTTATCTTTGAACACCCCCTTCCCTCCGACGCGCCTAGACCCCAGCTTTTTGCGAGTCCTGTCCACCTTTTTCTTTTGGCCCCCGCGCCACAACGTCGATACTGTTTGTCACAAACCCCGCGAGCCAACTCCCCCCCCCCCCTTCCCCTCCCCTCAGCTTTTCCCCTTTTGGACCCAACAATTAATAGTGACTCCCAAAGTGTGGCCAACCCTGCGACTTCCCTTCTGGTCCTCCATGGATTTCTTTCACTCAGGACCCACGTGAGGTACCCTTTTTAGATTCCCCCCAACAGCGTTTCTCCCCCCCCTGGATTGCCGATGCCAATCGGAGGGCAACTGCCTCTCTTATGTCATAGTTCTTCTTTCCCCCCAAGGTCCCGAAGGCCCGCACCCCACACCGGTCGGCCCCAGAACCCCCCCTTTCCTTTAGTTAGACAAGACCGCCCCCTTCCGAAAACTTCAGCCATGCTTGCAGCTGAAGCCCGCTTTCGTTTAACCGTTTTCGGATTGAGAACCCGCTCCCTGTCTCACCATTTCTGTGAACAACTTCCCCCTCGGCCTACTGAAGCCTCTTGTTTTAAGTGCGGCCGGTTGCTTGAGGTTCGGTACGGGATTTCAGCCCTTTTCCTGGTCTTTAAGTTCTTACTTTCCTTTTCTCCTTATAAAGCCCCGTTGGGTTTGGTTCTGCAGTCACGCTTTGGTCCTTTCTCCTCGAGCTTTAATCGCATATGAGGGACTTTTCGGCTTTTCTGTTTCCTTTTGCGGGCCAGCTTAGGCAGGCCTCACTGCCTCTCCCCTCCTGCCACATCACTCGCGTTTTTCTTTAAGTTTTCTCCCAAAGTGAAGAGGGAGAAGCGGGTAGTCCCTCTCTTTTCCATCTTGTCGTCGCCGTCTTGGTAAGGATTCCGTTTTTCTCCCTCGTTTTTTGCTCAGTTTTCTTTGAACCCTCCGTCGGTTTCACTCTCTCACTGCCGACAACATGCTCGGCTCCCCTTTTTCTCCGAGGTCCCCTTAATCGCCGAGAAACTTATCAGTATCTCTCCTTTCCCTTCACGGCATCTTTTGTGACATCGATGCAGAGTTCCGCCTTTCTTTTCTTCTTGGCTGAACCCCCTTTTTCAGGTTGCGCGGAAATTGTTATTGCGGGCTTCCCCTCCCCCATCCGAAACAGTTGCTTTTGTAATCAGTCCTCGTTTCCCCTTCCCCCCCGAGTCTCCTTGCGGTTTCTCCTGCTTCGCGCTTTCCCATAATATTCAGCCTCCCTCCTCCTTTGCTCGTTGTACACCTTGGCGCTTTTTCTCGATTGGTAGAGACGATTCGCTTTTCTTTTTCTCTGCTTCAAAGATTGGACTGAGCTTGCCTTTTTTTCTTTTCTCTCTTCTTTGCATCTTTGATCTTTTTTTTTTCCGGCCCTATTTCGAGCGCTTTGGATTCGAAGAATTGTTGAAAAGATGCCGCCTTCCGTTGGACTCGTTTGTTTTAGCCGGCGTACCCGGTGACCCTCCCCTTCCCACTCCGTGTGTTTTGATTCCCTTTGAGACGGCCACTGTTACCACTGTGCGGTTTTAGTTTGTTTCCCCCTTCCCTTTTTTGAGTAACCAGTTGATGGCCCACGGAGAGTCGTTGGTTCCCCTCCTTTTTTAGTCATTTTTCGTTCGTACCTTCCC
>Ga0179593_1381177_pt1 | contig 14874 bp, 29 predicted proteins | sample CZODoug2_1_08_16_FD_185931 | JGI IMG/M metagenome (GOLD analysis project Ga0179593, IMG submission 185931) | Vadose zone soil fungal communities from Angelo Coast Range Reserve, California, USA - CZODoug2_1_08_16fungal (PacBio error correction) | ecosystem: Environmental > Terrestrial > Soil >... | reverse complement strand
CTATTCCCCCCTTTTCCCCGCCTTTCTCCCCCATGTCCCTTCTTTTCCTGCTATGCCATTTTATCAATCCAATGTACTATCACAGGGCTTTTTTCTGCCACTTCCCGTTCGAGCTCCCCCGGACATCTTTCCATGGTCCCAAGTTTTGTCTCTAGGATGTGTGTCTTCCCCCCTTCCCATTCTTCCCCTGGCTTCAGTCTGGCAGACTGGAGTGACAGAAAGCACCGTCCTTTCTCCCTTAGAGAGTAGTGGACGGAAGGATCTATTTCCTGCCCACCCCACCCTGCTCACAAGTCCGGCTAAGTACGAGCTTCCAGACCTTTTAAACTTCGTTGGTAAGAAAACCCAAGGGACTTTGCGTGAGACCATTCTAGGAAACAGCTGTTTTCTTCACTGTTGGAACGTGGGTTTAAGGCTCTTTCTGAAAACCCCAAAGACTGAGCGACCCCCAGTGCTTGGTATTTGTTTTTCCCCCCAAAGTTCAAGGGGGCTCCGAGTCAGTCCGCCCCCGGACTAACCCCCCGTCTTGATTTGAGTGTTTTTTGGTTTTCCCAGGATTTTGGGCGCCTTTCTTTTTTTCACCTTCCTCCGGGTACCCCACTTTCCCTGTAAACCCCCCCCAAAACAGCCGTTGCTCCCTTCCTTTTTTTTTGTCACGGGGGAAGGGTGACTCTTAGACCAGGGATTAGAGTGCATGGTCTTTTTTCCTCGCCCCTTCCCGAATGCAAGATCTTTAGCCGGTCTTGAACAACTAAGCACGCCCTCGCTCTTCGGCCCTTTCATGGGCGGATCTATCACCCCATTTTAGTAGTCTCCTCTCTCGAGAACCATAGGAGCCCCCCCCCCCCAAATGGTCAAGGAGAATCCGGACCGTTCCAAAACTTGAAAAACTTCATCAGCACTGGAAACCCCACCCTTGTAGCTAGGAAGAGAAGTTCAAGGTACCCGCCCCTGTTCCTCCTGCTAAGGGACAAGGACACGGGGGATTCTTTCCTCCCCAACCGACGCTTGATCGGCGGACCGTCCATCCTCCTTTACAAGAGTCGGATTCTTCTTTAAAGAAAGGGAGGTCACGTGAGGTGTTCCTCAATGCTCTCCCGATGGAATACCCGATTCGCAAACCCCCCCAATAAGCACCCCCCTCTCCCTTACATTCTTCCCCTCTATTCTACCCTCTCTCAATTCCTCTTTGCTTAGCACTTGATGAATCCGATTGTTTTCCCTCGTTCCCTGTGCAATGTTTACACTTAGCATTGTTTTTTTTTGTTTTTTTTTTTTTTTTTTTTTTTTGTGTTTTTTTTTTTTTTTTTTTTTTGTGTGTTTTTTTTTTTTTTTTTTTCGTAACGCCGGACCCCCCCCCCCACTCTGGTTCAGGTTATGGACAAAGATATTTCCCTCCCCGTGCCTTCATGGCACTTTTATGGGAGCCTCAATATCTATTTGCCCCAGCCTTTCCCCATTTGTACAAGACATTTTGGACCCCGAAACTTTGTGATTTGTTCATTGCCGCCTCCCCTTCCCCCCTGGACTTCTTTCGGACCCCGACCCAACACTTGGTTTGTTGGGTTTTGCCCGTAATATTTTTTTAGTACTTTCTCCCCCAAAAAACTTCCCCCTCCTAACCTCGGCGAGTTATTTTCTGTGCGAACACTCTTGCCAGGGAACTTATTCCTTTCGGTTTCCTTCTATTCCCTACTTTACAGCCCAGTTTCAGGTAACCTCTTTTTTAGGCAGATGTCCAAGTCGGTAGGGGTGATACGAACCTTGCCTTCCCCAGGTCTTTTTCCGGAACACAACCCCCCCCACCCACACACATCTTTCATGAGAAGTGGTATCCCTCCAGCTCGACCCTACCTCCTTTTTAATTTCGCTAAGTCACGACCATTACTAACTTATAGGTTGCCAAGGGGAGCGGTTTTCAGTCGCCTGTTTTTTTCCGCCCAATTTCTGAAGGACAATAAGATCCTCGGACAGCCCCTCTTTCCCAGATTATTCCTCCCCTTCCCTCCCCCCTCTTGTTTTTGCTAAACATTATTCCTAAGTTTTGTGTTTGCGGTTTGTAGATGCTGCGAATTGAATTCTCGGCTTCTTTCCTCCCATGTTATAACTTATTTTTTGCCCCCCCTCCCTATGATGTTTTCATGCGAAGTTCGCTCCTTCTTTCCCTGAATGTTTTTTCTCTTCCCCCCATCCTGTCTCCACCCCCTGTAGTCTGCCTGGGACTCCCCACGATTTTATTTTAATTTTCCTCCTTGTGTTGTTTTTGGGCCTTCCCTGTGGCCCCTTTTTCGTCCCCCTGGATCGGGCGTCCTGGGACCTCTCCCCATTTTCTGTATCTGCTAGTTGTTCTTTCACCTTCTCCTCTGGTCTATTGATCCCTATTTCCACCTAATGATAACCCATGCTACAGGATCCTCCGCCTTTATGAGTTTCATTTCTTTTCCAGGACTAATCCTACCTTTGAACCCTCACCCTTGTTCCCTGAGTCCTCCTTTCTCTCCCCTAGGCATGTGTCTCCCCTACATACTTTCATTTAGGGCCCCCAAATACCCCCCTCCTGCCGAGTCATGGTTCATCCTTTGATGGCTTCATGACCTTCCCAGGCCCTGGATGTTCCCCCTTCTTGTCCCCCCCTCATTTCCCCTTTGGGACGATTTCCCACTAAATATGGACAGGCTTCCACCCACCCTCGTCTTCCCCTTTCAGTGTCTTCCCTCCGCCTAGGCAGGTTTGGTGGTGCGGATTTTGAGAAGGGGGACGAGGGGTGTCCAGGGGTTTCTGGAGTCTTTTAAGGATATGTAGGAGGAGGAGGGATTTGATCGGTCCCCCTTTACTTCTATCCGCTTTCTTTTATTTTCCGAATCGAGGAAGTTGGTGTGAAAGACGATCCTAACCCTTTTCTTATTTTTGGACTTTAATAAAATGTAAGGGAACCATGTCCCCCCTCCCGGGCTAGGTCTCAAGTAATACGTTTTTTTCAATGACAGTCCATTGGGCGCTCCCCGCCTTCGTGGAAGACTTTCTTTTTTTAATTTGGCTTTGCTTCCCTTGTTTTCATCCAGCGCATTATGGGGCCACCCTACAAGGTAAGTAACACCCTGGAGAGGTCTCTTAGCCAGTTGAATTGCGAGGCACCCTCTTTTCCAAGCTGCCGACTTGTGGAGTGGAGCTTTACCCTGACCAGTCGAAGTACCCCGCCTCCAGTCGTAATTGCTCATGCTATAATACCAGTGACCGTTTTTTGTTGTTCAGGGATCTCTCCGGGGGTCCTTTTCAATTGTCTTAAAAACTGAGAGACAGGGGCATCAAACTCAGGAACCCCCTCACATCCTTTCAAGCCTTCGACGTTTCTGGATAATGCTGCTTCAACCGGTTTTTGGCTTCCTTCCCCCCCTGCCCAGCGATTAAGTCGGGAGATTGGATGGCCTCTCCGTCACCCGTTTACCCTTGCTCTATCAGCCCCCCCGGTCTTCTCCCCAGATTCTGTCACCTAAGGACACTTTTTTTGGAGGAAAACGTCTTCGGTCCCAATTTCCCCGCTGTTTACTAGGTTGTACAGTTTCTTTCCTTTCTTCACTCCTGGATTCCCTCATTCTGTCCTTTAGATTATCTCGCCAATTTGGAGAGGCGATTGCACATTCACGTGCTTCCTGACCTCCCGCCTTAGCTTGAGGGCCCCAGCCATGCTCCAACTCTTTGCCATTTGTTTCCGTGTCGTTTGAAGTGTCGGGATTTTCAGAACTCCACATTTGTCCAGGTACCCTTTTTTTTTTTTAGCGCACCGTCCGAAGCAGCATCTACCGGGGAAGCTCGATCCCCTTTGCCTTCCTGGTGTTGTTTAGAGCTACATTTTCTTCCCATTTCCTCATCCACTGTCCCATTTTTTTCCTTTCTTATCCCATCCCTCCTTTGATCCCCAACATCTTTGCTGCTGGTTCTTCACTCCCTTGCTCCGATCCGGCACCTGCCAGGCAGGTTTTACCTGGCCCCACGATTGTAGGCGGTTTCCCCTTTTTTGGAAGACCCTTTTGCTCAGTCCATCGCCATGCCTTTTGGATCGTTACGTTGCTCTCGCTGAGATATCCCCATTTAACGTCAAACTTCAGAACCCTCGAGACTCTCTGTTGCCCTTTGGCTGTTTTACCTCCCCCCAAGTCAGGATCCATCGTAAGTGTAGTACACTTGGAGCGTTCCCTCCCCTTCCCCTTTTTAGTTCCTTCAACAGCTTACCACCTTACTTCTTGTCATGTGATCTTCACCCTCATTGACTAATGGCCTACCACCTTTGGATCTGTCCTTCGTGTCGGCAGGACTCCTAGTCAAGGGAGACTGGTTGTTCGCCAGATCGGACAACCCCGAAACCCTCCGCATGCCCCCAACCAATTCCTATTGCCATGATGTACTGGTTTGGGTCCCTTCTCGTCTGACACCTTCAGGCTAGCGCTTATTTCTACGCTTGCACGGACAGGGTGCCAAATCATTCTTTTCTTAGTTTAGGGTCAGCTGAACACGTTCTGCTTTTCCGCGTCTTTTATTCGACTCCATTTTTAGTGCATTGTAACCCGCCTTGTCGCCTCATAGACCTTGACGCCCCTTTCACTGCTTAACGAGGAGGCACACCTGCAGCTATATTGAAGGCTTTAAATGGTCCGATTTGAAGGGGGAAATCGTTTTTGATCCCACCCACTTCCGCAACCTTTTTTGCGATTTGCTAGCACGACCCCTTGTTTTTGGAGTGCTGAAAGCCCCAGTTATGCTTGTGAATTGTAAAGAATTTTTGACCAATCTAAAGCTATTCGGAACAATTCCAAACCTACCAAGTCCCCAACCTCCCACCCTTTTCAAATCCCATGACCGCCTTTAATTGAGTCTCTTACAGCAATTTTTCTTCTGAAGCCGAGTTTTTCTTTTCAAATTCAAGTTTCACCCCCTGACGGAGGGGTTGACTCTATACCCCTTAGGAGCGGAGAATGCCCTTTGGACTATTTCAAGAGTCCCCGCTTTCTCTTTGCAAGTGTTTTTACGGGTTTATTAGACTTTTTTTTTTTATCCTTATTTTGACCCATATTGCCCCACTTGTGTTGTAACCTTTCTTCCCTTTGTGCCCAATCGGATTGTGTTAGAATGAGTCCTCAAAACTATGTTTGATGCAATGTTCTTCCCCCCATATTTTTTCCCTGTAGTTGAACTATGTCCAGAATGGCAAACCCCATCCCCTATCAATTTCCGCTTCTGTTAGACTCGTTCCTAAATGTCGAAGTTCTGATACATAGTGTATCTTATTGTTGAGTTTAAATGACAACTGCAGGTCAAACCCTTCAGCGGCGGAAGTCCTAGACCGTAACGTTTTAATTCCCCAGGAGTCAGCAATTTTGTTTAGAAAGTTCCCCAATTGACCTCCACCCACCAACACACCAGTTGCAACTTTGGTGCTCCATTCAGCTCGATAGCCTGTACGGTTCTCTCGGGGCCCTACCTTACCACCCATGTCTTCACTGCGGTGGCGGTGCCGCAGGGTTCAATTCACCCCAGGACGGTTAAAAGCCTACTTTTTCCTTATGCGACCGTGTCAAGTCCCTCATTCCGATCAGTTTTTAAAAACTTCTTAATGCATCTCTTATAATAATCCCGGTCTTGGCTCGTGGCATCTTCCCCCCTGTGAGATGCCTTGCCCTCTCATTGCCTGTGGGTGTATGGATCCAAATAGGTGACCTTACTCTTGGACCTCTCTTTCCGCCGCTTTTTTTGAAGTGTTTTTTTAGTGAGGGCACCCCTTTCACTCTGGCTCAATTTACAACCATTACAGGCTGTCTGGTAGTTTTGAGAACCTCTTGAGAAGTCCCTGAAGGGGGTTCTGGGGTTGGCGGCCCCTATTTGAGATGCACTTTTTGCACCTAAGTTCCATCCAACTTCTGGGGAGCGCTGTTGTTATCCTTGAGTCCTGCTTTCCCTTGAGGTCTCATTCCGTGCCAATTGCTCCCCATTGCAGAGCTCTAACCTGACTTTTTTTATTGCCTTCTTGGTCCCTTTTTTCTCAGTGTCAGTACATCAAAACAGGATGTTTTGATCTGCAGTCCAGTTTTGTTTTAGGAGTCGTCCCCTCCGCCAAGGTTAACTTTTTTTCCAATTGACTGCCTGTTACACACCTGGTCAAATTGGGTTCTAGTGATTCTCCGAGCTTTCCGTCACGCCCCGGGTTATCTCTGTCCCCCCATTCTTGCTTTTTAGCCGGGTGCGCAGGACTCTTTTTGAACTTCGAATTCCACCTCACCTTCTCCTCCCCCCCTTCCTGTCCCCCTTCTGTCAGTTGTTGAGCATTTTTTTTTTTATTGTAGGTCCGGAGATGGTTCTGTTTCCTATTTTTCTATTCTTTCCTGCATTATTGCTTGCGTCCTGATCGTTTCTTCCAGATCAGTTCGTTTTATCATTTTTTTTTTCAGGACCCGCTGATTTGATGCGGCTTCTGCCCTGCTCTCAACCATGGGTGCTTTTTTCAAAGGTCCGGGCCCCCCTGCATCTTCTTCCATTCATATTTTCAATTAGCCTTTGAAGCCAGTTAAATATTTCATGTCTCGACCTTCTTCCCCCATTCCTCTCTTCTCCTCAAGTCCTTGTGCAACCCATAAGACCTGATACGATTCTCCTATGGGTTCCCTTTCCCCCCTGCGACCTCTGATCTGTACACGTTTCCGCCGAGAACCTCCATGTCCCCAGGTAGCCTTATGAATGTTAGTGCCAGTTGAACAGTACACCCCCTGACCTCTAATTAGACATTGTTTTTTAGTCGATGTGGGAGAGCGAACTTCCCTACCCCACTCGATCTCCCAGGTTTCGTCTTCCTCCACCACAGTCCCCCCCTCTGCTGTTCTGGGAGGGCCTTAGCCCCCCAGGCAACTTGTTTCCCTTCCCACTGCACCGAAGGACGATTCCCCTCCCAACCGGGTTCCCCCTCCTTTTGTGCTTCTCTTGTGAATTCGTTCCCTGTTTTCCCGTTTTGACCACGTCGCCCCTTACACCCCCCTTCGGCCCTCTCTTTCCCAGGTTAGGCCACAGGATGAAGAGGTTTTTATTTGCCCCCTTTTCTTCGACTCTTCCTTCGGTGGAAGTGATATTCTGTTTTACACAGCACGCTTCATTTCCCCTCCTTCCATTAATTTTTTCTTTTTAAGAAACAACAGGCACTCCTCGACGCAGCTTCCCCGGGTGGACCTTCTGGTTTCGTTACCTTGAAGAAAACCTACTCAGTGGTACCGCCCTTTCCATGTTGTCTGGCACCAAGGTTCCCAGATCATCTGGAATATGTAATTTTTTTTTCCCCAAGCCTCTCTTTGTTTTTTTAGAGGCCAAGGATCTGACAAGTTCGTCGGGGTCTCCTTTTGGTTTAACCGGGACTCTCCAATGTCCCCCTGTTCGTGGGTCCGTAAGTCTACCCAAACCCCCTGAACCCGGAGTCCTTTTCCTCAGAGTGTTATTGCTGTTTCTTTCCTTCCCCCCTTTCTCTCCTTTTCTTTTTTTTTCCGTCCCGGAGCCTTTGTGGTTCCCACAAGTTCCTTAATGATATGGAACCCTGAATCTCCCCTTCTTTTCGCGTCCCCCCTTCTAACCAATAGCACGACCTTAACTGACTCATCCCTTTTTTAGTCCCAACACAAGTCTGCTACTCTTTTTACCCCGTTGCCTTCAACTTCTAGAATGGTCAAAAGGCAGATCGGCCCCCTTCCCGAAACAACGTGGAATTCCCCAGCTCGTTTTCCCCTCTTTGGATGCACGTCATACACAGTTATTCCACTCCGTTGTCTAGTTATGTCTTGGGCTGGACAGTTTCTAGACAACTCTAGTTGTCTGCCCCGTACCCCTACTTCTCGTTAAAAATCCGATCATGTCAACCCCTTTCTATTCTTTTGGTTCAGGTACTGTTATTGCCCATTTTCTCTCCGTTTTCTTTCTCTCTGCTATCTACTTCTCCCGGGTCTGTCCAGCCCGGCCCCTCTCAATGTTTCTTTACCTTCTAGAAGCCGCAGTACCGTCCGCTCGTCGCTTCGTACCCTTTTAGTTTTGCCCCTTGCATTGCTGACTACCCAATCGTTCCCACCTGAAAATTCCATTTTTATCCCCTTCCCCCCTCCTTTTTCGCATTGTAAAATTCCAAGAACCTTTTTATACAGCTGTTGCTCTCCGTCCCCTTTTTTTTGCTCCCCTCCTTCACCCCCCCTCTTCCCCCCTCTTAGGTCCAGCCCTCTAATCAATAATGCATCTGAACTCACCATCTTAGGCTCTCCCTTGATTTCTTTTTCAATACCACTCTACAAACCCTCCTTCTGCATAGTCGAACCCCCAGACACCCCCGCCTTTTTTCCCTGCAACCCTCTTTCCCCTTCAATTTTTTTCCTTTTTCTTTCCATTTTTTCCTGGATCTTCCACTTTAGGCCCAGCAGATTTGACCATCCATGTAATGTCTTCTTTTGCACCCATTCTTTCCCCATTCTCCTCTCCAGGATCCCCCCCCAGAGGTGTCATACTTTTTTCCCCTTCCCCCAGTTTAAGTTCCATTTTCACTTTGATTCCCTTTTCTGCTGAGCCTCCCCGGTGTTAACATTCGTGTACATGCACCCCTTATTTCTCCCATTCACCCCATTGCTTTATTTATAGGAAGTCATAACTACTTGGGTTGGGGGGTGCACGGGTCGCATGACGGTAGTAAGGCGCAAACCCCTGGTTAAAGAATCGCGTAGCCGGTTCGTCAAGACCATTCTGACTGCAGTTGCCCTTACATCTTTCTTATCAATCTGATTTATGTAACTCCCCTCTTCATTCCTAATGGAGGCAGCGCCGTTCCCTTTCTTCCCTTCCCCCCTTCCTCCGTCCACATTCACGGCCTTGTTTAACACCCCCCCCCACCCACCCCCAAAATCCAGTCAAAGTGAGTCCTCCCTTGGCTCGTAACCCGAAGACGAGTTGGATCAGGATCGGTCCCATTAACTACCCCCCTTTCCCTTTTCCCCCCTTCCCTTTCGATTCTCGCATTTTTATCCCCCCTCATAGACCCGTTGCTTTCACAACAAAGGAATTTTCCGCCTAGTCCCCAGGGAACTATTATTTTTCTCGTGAATTACCAATGAATCCGGCACCCACATTTTTTCTACCTCTATCCTTTTTTCCCTGTTCTTATCTCTCTTTTTCCTTGGTCTATTACTTTTCTGAATAATTTCAGTTCCGGGTGACATTTCTTTTCCTTTTCATCTTCTTCCCAAATCTCGTACGGTTTCCGGACCCCCTTTCCTCCGCAACAGCTCATCCTTCTGGACTTTGTTTATCTTTCCCCCTGGTCTCAATCTTCCCCCCCAAGTTTCTTGTAGCCGCTTAGATCACCCCTAAGGTGGGTAATTTGTGTGCCTTTTCCCCTCCTTTCTTTTTTCCCTTTTTTTTTAGTTTTTGAAACATTATTTTCATATCCTGCAATTCCAGTCTTCTCCCGTCCCACCTCTTCTTTACTCCACCTCTTAGTGATATGATCATACTTTTTATACCCTGACTCTGACCTTGATGAGTGCATTTTTTCCCCCTTACTAATTCTCCATACCCTTGTCCCCCCCCCCCCCCCCAAATTATTTACACATCAATTCGGGCCCTTTTTTCTTGAAGGTCCTTAAGAGGCCTCCTTGTCATTTGTGCCCCCCATAAATGACCGGACCACTTAGGGGTTCAAGAGCTCTGGAGACTTTTCGAGACGTCGGGCAACTTCCCAGGACCTTTAACATTTGAGTGTCTCTAAAAAGTTGAAAAGGGCTTTTGTTATGCCGGCCGCTTTTCGAACCTTGCTTTCCTTGTTTGCAACCAACCAGGACCTCTGGACATGCTGCACTCATGCTGCTTCCCCTCCAATGTTGGTACATCCCCCTCCAGAGAAAGGTTGAGATATTTTCTTAATTGGTAGGAGGCCTCTAGTCTTTGTAATTCTATCCCTCCCAGATCTGCCCTATCTCAATGTCCCCCCATGCATACGTTCTAGCCCCCGTTATTTTCTATTATCTCTAGCCTCCTTCTGAGGTTATATAAAATTCCCTACAGTTTGCTTTGTTTTATACTTCCTACCCCAGTGGGTTACGGGACCACATTATATGTCATTTACTATTTTCAATATCATTCCCCAATTCAGCCCCAGTTTTTTGACAGCGGTAACTTGTCCTTCTTGTTTTCTCGCTGCCGTCCCTTTTTCTTTTCAGCATTCTCCTGTCCCTTAATTTTGTGACCTTGAATGTTTCTCCTAAACGAAGTGCGGTTCCTTTTTCCATGATTGGTTCCACAGGGCACCTGGCCGAAACCAACACACCATTCTCTGGCACTTTTCGTGCTTATACTCCACCTTCAAGCAAGTACACTCTCCTATCATTGGGCGTCGCTAATGCCCCTACACAGTCCCCCCAAATTAGCAGCTTTTGTTTTTTCCTTGATCGTTCGGTATATATCTTTCCCACCTAGGGAGAACAACTCATAAGTCGGCCCGCCATCCCCGGACAGCCCGTTGAGTTCCTCCTTGTCTTGTCCCTCCTTCGTCAAACAATGCAATTGTGGATCCAACTCTGGTCTCAAGGGTTCCGCTGTTAGCTTGGCCTCTTTCACCACGTCCCCGGACCTTAGACCTACTGGGCCCTAAGGGGACAATCCAGGAATTGGGTGTTGCTTTAAGACTGAGGTCGTCACTGCCTTTTCCCTGGTGTGATTCTGGAACCTTCTCTCTGTTAAGACCCGTGTGAACCCAAACAAGCAGTGCCTACTTCATCCCCCCGTCATACATGCCTGAGTGTCCAATGAAAAAACTGACTTGAATGCGACACCGCTTTAAAGTGTCGTTCAGCCGTGTAAGTTTATCGCTCAGTGAGGTTTTTCACCCGCAGTTCCCTGTGAATGTTTAATGATATGCTTAATAGTCATCAATCCTGACATTGGACCTATGGCGGTTTATCTCCATCCTATTTTCCCCCGTTTGTTGAGTTATTTCCCAGCATATAGCAGTCCATGCTGTGCATCCTTCTTTAATTGTTTCATCATCATGGCCTATAACCACCCGCAAAAGTGCTTTTCCCCTTCCCCCCGTCCGCGCTCCCCCCCCCCCCTGCCCCCACCCATGACACACGCGCACACCAGCCACCCCACCCCAAACTGGCAAGCACGCACTACTCCTACACTCACCCACCTCCTCCCCCAAGCAGACTCTTGACACGACCACAGTCGACACCGCCACCCGGACTGCGATCCGTCACACGCCACATCCCCCCACCCCCCCCCCCCCCCCCGCTCCAGACACTCATTACATCACAGCCCCGACTTGTTCTTTTGATGATTTTTTTCTGGTTTATATTTTTTTGTATTTTTTCTTTTCAGCATCATGCACCTACCACGTCCGCCTGTTCCCCCCCGCCCCACCCGTTCGTCTTGCTCCCCTTTCCCCCTTGTAGGCAGTACAGTGCGCGTGAAAGTTTTTATTTCTCCACAGCCGATTTTCCGACTGCCACAATCGACACTGTAATGATCTTGACCTTTCTTTCTTGTTCTCCTTCCACCCCCTAAGGTCATCATCTGCAGTCATAACAAAGGATGTGCCCTTCCCTTTGTCCGATGTTCGTTGTTCCTTCTGATGTTGATTGTGCACGTATACCCAATTTTACAGGATCTGTTTAAACCCCCCCCCCCCCCCGCTGTCTACCTGTCGTATGTTGTTTTTACTGCATTTCTTAGATCTTACTTTCTTTTTCGGTCATTGTTTCCTTTTCTCCCGTCCTTTTAGCCTTGAAATGAACCCCCCCCCCCTATTCGCTAATTCAGGGTCTTTCCCCCCTTTTTTTCCTCTCCCTTCTTTTCTGTGTCGGCGACATCCACCTGGGAGATATTTCTGGGCGCTCTCTGACCCGATCCCTTTGCGCCCAAGCGTCCCCCCCTTCTCTCCTGACCATTTAACTTCACCTTCTTTAACACCCTGGGTTACTTTTTGTCGATGAATATATTTGCTCGGACCTTTTGAGACCTCTTCTTTTTTTCCTTCCCCTTTTTTTTTTCCCCAACCCAAGATTCAACCCGGCTCTTTCCCTGGAAGCAGCTTCCCAACTAAGCAGGCTGTTTCTTTCCTAGCAATTAACTTTCTTTGCCTCCTCCCTTTCATTTCACTGGTGTAACTTACGTATATCGAACTCTACTGGAATCGTTCGTCACACAACCCCTCACCCATCTTCTGAACATTCCTCCCCTCTTTTTTAAACATGTCCTCTATCCATCCTACCTGCTTTTACTGCCTAGTGCTTACAGACTGTTCAATAATTAAGTGCATGATGTTTTACCCTCTTCCCGTTTACTCTCCTTCTTCCCCCACAAGCCGGTCCCTGTTGCTTTGAACCCGACTTCCCCAGGATTGGTCCCTTTTTACCTGTCCCATTATATACTGGGCTGATCACTATGAAGTCCCCCCTCTTACCCTTTTTTGGAACCTTATTTGGTTTTCCAATCCACTTTTATATCCTGACATTGCCTCCTTCCCCCATTGACCTCTTTGGAATCTGTTTGGTACCTCTCCCCCCCCAGCCCTGTGGGTGTTTGGTGTGCAGTTGTACCCCCTTAGCATGTTCCCCCCCTTCAAGTACTGACAGTGCCAGAGTTCCTTTATCCTCTTGATCCCCCCTGGGTTAACGTGCAGGGCCCTCTCTTTTCTTTTTTCCTTCTCTCCTACTTTCCTGGAATGGGTTCCCCTCTGAAGGTCATCTTCCCCTACAGGTCTTTTTCTCACGACCGTCATAGACCCCCCTTTTCCCTCCCAGGTCCTGTTCCGCAACAAACCAAAAACACTTTCTTCCCCCTGCTCTCCCCCTTTTTTCTTCACAGCCCCTCAGAACAGTCTTCCTTTTTCCTTTCTCTTTCTTTGGCCCTCTAACCCCCCTTCATTCAAGTCCCTTGCTCTTTCTTCTTTTAAGCCCCAGCTCCGTACCTTTCCCCCCGCAGAGGATACATTGACACTTCCCCCCTCTTTCAGCTTCCATTCGCCCTTCCCATCCTTCACAAAGTCCTCTCCAAAACTTCATTTTTTCCTCTCCCTTTTTTTTTGTTTGCGAGTTCTATGGCCCTTTTCACTTTGGATCTTTCCTTTTTCTTCATATGACCTTTTCGGGCTTTGTCAATTTTTCCCGGTTCAACTCTTCTGTTTGTCCCTCCTTCCTTCTTCTTCCCCTTCCCTTAACCTGATACCCCCGCTGTCCTCTTGTTATTCTTTCCAGATGACCATCAAAACCAATTTCCTTGGTATTCCGATCTTATATCCACTCTCTCATTACCTGATTTTTGTGGTTGGTGGGTCCTGCCTACTGATGAACACCTTTTGTCTTTTCATTTCCTTTTACTTTACCTTGAACCTGTATATGTTGGCCTCTGCCCACTCCTCTTCTGCGTGGTCATTAAAAACTATATATGAAAACCCATAGTTCACCTCATATTGCTACACTGATCCAGAGCTTTCTCCGAATGACCATTTTGTGCTTAGGGGTCTCCAGGCTACTGATGCATAACTGCACTACCCTCCCCCAACCATTCTGTTTTCTGGAGTACACTCCCAGGGCACTTCCATCTTATCGGCGGAAGTGTTTTTTTTTTTTTACTGCTCACTCCTTGTAATGTTAGGTTCACAAAATGCCCTGGTCCCCCTGGTCCCCCTTTGGTTTCGGTAGTCCCCTTATGTCACCTCCCTGACCTGGGCGGGGTTTTGAAAGATCTTCATAGTCCACCTTGCCCATTCTTGGGCCGGCGCTATCTCATTTCTGGCATTTCATTAATTGAACCTGTACTCACTTGCTTCTTATACCAATTGGCTGTCTCTGCTTATAGCGGTTCTGCATTTAATTACTTGGGAAGGAGATTTGTAGGTTTTTTACGGATGCGAGATTATTATTTCCTCTTATGATCGGTTCACCTGAACTTCAACTAGACTACATTTCCTGGCCCCTTTTTCAGGACTAGCCATTCTGATGCTGTGACCGCCATCGACCCTTTCCCCTGGGTATAGCTTCACACCGGTGACTGGCTTCACCACTGTACAGGGTCCTCGACAGTCAACATATTCCAATGCCCTGTTTTTCTGTAAATTTGAATTTCCTCTTTAGTGTGCCCATCGTCGTTAACCACTTGTCTTTTCCCGAGAATCCCTTTAGGTTTCCGGAAGATGGCTTGACGATACATAACAATGTTGAAGAATCTATAAACGACCAGCCTACCTTCCCGGTTTTACTAGTCCAGACTTTCCCCCCGGCATCGGTATGCCCCTCCATTGATTCCTGCACTTTCTCTTGCTTGTGGCAGAATCCACCCTTACCACCGAAGTATAATGCTAATTTAAGCCTTTCTCTGCCCCCTACCCCTTCACCCCTTCCTACCTGACTAGACAGCTGTTTTTGTGTTGTTAGGTATCCTGTCGGTTTGTTTGTAGAGCTTAAGACGTTTCAGACCCCTAGCGACCCGGTTCCTACTGTCCCCTTACAGACATAAATCTACTTACGGAGGTATTTGTAGGGAATGAAGATATTGAAATGAAATGCCATTGTGGAATTCATTTTCACCTATTAGATTAATTCATGTTCCGATGTTTCAGTCCGTGGCCTCGCTGGAAACCATTTTGAGAAACTGCAACCGGATCCAAGCCCGGGTGATCTCCCCGGAAAGGGGTCCGAAGGATTGGCCGGAAACTGACTGCCTCCCCTCTTTTGTCTGTCTTTTTTCTCAGTTGAGGAGATAAGGAATCTTCCCCCTTTTCCTAGAGATGAACCCCCCACGGTTATTACGCCTCACCCCTAAGTGTTCCCTGCCCTTAATATCCTTACTTATTCGTTAGGGTTTTTCCGA
>Ga0179593_1584098_pt1 | contig 14875 bp, 22 predicted proteins | sample CZODoug2_1_08_16_FD_185931 | JGI IMG/M metagenome (GOLD analysis project Ga0179593, IMG submission 185931) | Vadose zone soil fungal communities from Angelo Coast Range Reserve, California, USA - CZODoug2_1_08_16fungal (PacBio error correction) | ecosystem: Environmental > Terrestrial > Soil >... | reverse complement strand
CTCCAGAAGGTCGGAAGAGGTGTGCTGCCCGGGTGGTGTCACATTCGTTCCCCCTCTTCCCTTCGTAGCAGAGTCGTTTGGTTTCGCACATCATTACCGGGAGATGTAGAATTGACTCCCCCCCCTGTAGCAGAGGTGCGAGGTTTCCGGTCCCTGGTATTCTCTTTGCGTGGTGAGAAGGAGAGCGGTTCCTTTGGCCGTGTGCGGCAAGGAGGTATACCTCGCCCTCTATGGTCTCTCTCCCAAGTGCACTCCCCCTTACTCTCTTCTCGGGACTTGGCGGAGGATTGTAGCCGTGCCGTGGCGAGGGGACTTCCCTTTTGAATGGCAGGGTAGCGGTCCCCTTCCCGGGGGATATTCCGGGAGTCCCCAACGAGAGAAAACCCCGATGAACAAAATTGTGTTCAACGAGAATTGGTAGTAGTATACTTTTTCACTATTGGTTTTTTCAAGGTCGTTCCCGACAGAGAAAGATTCGGGGAGGGTCCCCCATTTTTTCCCCTGCCGGCCAGGACCCCTTCCTTAGGGACTCCGGGAAAGGAGAAGTAGCTGGGCGAGGTCTATCCAGGTTATTTTAGAGGCCCTGGCGTGGGCAATTGCCTTCCGACCTTCGCGGCATTTTTTTTGGTGCTGAGCCCAGCTCAGTTGTCCGATTCCCTTCTTCTCTTGAAGGTAGCCTTTTGTCGGGACTTTTTGTTTCTGATCAACTGTGACGACGTCGATGTAGTCGGTCCTTCCCCGGCCTCCCTTTTTGCTGGAAAAATCCTTGTTCCTTCCTCCGCGTGGAGGGGTGGGTCACTGTTGGAAGAGGGAGGCATGATCCAGCCACTTTTTTCCCTTCTCTTGGAGTGGTTCTCCCTCCCCTCCTCTTTTTTTGGGACGTGGGAACCCTTTTTCTCCGGTTCACTCACCGGTGCCCGGCATCGCCCTCCCTAGATAAAAACGCCTAAAACTACCCCTTGCACCCCCCTCTCCTCCAGTCCTGAATCATTGGGGTTCTTCTCTTCTTCCCTTTGCCGGGCGGAGTCCTGAATGGTCCTTCTTCCTCCTTTTTTTACCAGGGCGTGCCTGCGGATCTGTTCGTTTTTCTTGAGCAGCAGCGCAGACCCTCTTTTTTTTGCTTTTTTCGGACATTCATATCATCCCTCCCCCCTCTGCCTGCCCCACACGATGCTCGCCTTTTGGTCCCGTAGCAGCAGGAACCGAATCGCCTCACACCCGGCGATCTCAGTACAGCCCCCCCCCACTTTTCCCCTTTACGTTTTGCCCTCTCCCCCTCTTCCCTTTTCCCCCTTTTTTCTAGATAGAGTCTGGCGTCTGTCTTTTGATCAGTGACGGGGCGGCGATGTATATGTTTTTTTTTCTGCGCCCAACAAGGAACTACTTCAGGCCACGCTTTTCCCCTCTTCCCGCAGGTGCGGTTCACTGGCGTAGTGGATTTTTTCAGAAAACAAGCAGGAACCTTCTCTACCCTTTAGGCACTTCGTCTTTCCCTTCACGGTCTTTTTCTCCAGGCGGAATAGCCTCTGAGTTCGAAAGAGAAGCCTTCCCAAGTTCCCGACCCCGCCTTTCCTCCTTCCCCCCCCTCCTGGCACGCAGGATCTCCAGGTCCTTAGGCCACGACAGAAGGTAGGTTAGCCCCCTTCGTGCGTAGTTCAAAGCCTTTCCCATGCTGCCGCGGGGGATCTTTTTCCTTTCAATGGGTAGAGAGTAGGATCCTGACCCTTCTCAGTCGACGAGAAAGTCCTTTCTAAGCGGCGACAAGGGAGAATCGGTTCTCCCCCTTCTAGGGATTCCAGAACTACATACGGTCTCTCTTCTCCCCCCCCCTTCGACATGGACCCTCATCCTTTTTTCTAACATTCAGGGCCATCTAGCTTTTTTTCCTCTTGACATAGGAGGAGATATGCTTTCTTTGGTTTTCGAAAGTTGCTTTGACGGTCCTCCTTTTTCCCCCCCCTCGTGAAGATATCTCTTTTCCTCTGTGATGCTGAGAGATTTCCTCTTGTACTGGATGACCATGAAGAACTTGTGTCCACTAATCAGACTGTTTTCTCTCCCCGCAGCGCTCTCCCGAAGGGATGTCCAATCCCCCTCATAGCGTCGAAAGGTCGTTTTCTGAGTGAGCCAGTCTCTCTTTGTGGTTGCTGGCCCCTAGAGCCACGTTCTTTTTTTCTACGAGATGGAAGAAGAGTCTTTTTGACACCTCCTTTCTCGGCTTCTTGCTCTTTTTTGACGCAGAAGCTCCTGCTTCCCTTTTTCTTAAAAGATTACCAGAGATAAGAAAGCCTTTCTCCTTTTTTTGAAATACCCTTTTTTGAAGTTCAACCTCGCCCCCTCTTTTTGGCTTGGTACCTGGACTGGAGATCGCGGACATTTCCCTTTAGGAAAGAAGTGTTAGACTTATGATCTCTTTTGGGACTATTTTGACCCCCTTCTCCTTTTTTCCCCTGTCCGTACCGGGACCCTTCTCGCTGTTAACCGGATGTGGTAGATGACGGTCTTTCTTTCCTATAACGCCAGAAATCTTCCCTCTCACGCTTCCTTCGCCCTACCCTCTTTTTTACCAAGTGACCACAGGAAATGCTGGGGCCCTCCTCCAGATTGCCATCATAGACGTGCCCTCCTTCAGCTTCTTCTTTTTTCCAGGTGTCCTTTTCTTCTTCCCTCTAACACAGAGTTAGTCCCTTTTCGGCTGTACGAGATAGCTTTCTAGCGATGAGGAAGGGCGGCTTTTTTTTCTCTCTTTTTTAGGCATTGAAGCCCGGAGTCCCTTCCTTTCTCTCTCTCTTGCACCTCCGAAAGTCGGCTCCTTAGGCGTGCTTGATAAAGGACTAGCGTAACGATAAAACCTACTCCTGCACGCCCCCTCCCTTTCCGTCTCTGAAATGCTGGAAATTTCTTTCCCCCTGACGCTGAAGATGACTTCCCTTAGGGCGATGACAACAAGGAGTCAGTTCTTCCCTCTTTATTTCTGGAGTTCCTTTCTCTCGCCCTCTGACGTGAATATGCCGGCCCCCGTTTCGGGTGGACCGTGTCCGGTGCACAAGGAAAACCCCCTCCTCCCGGATACACAGGGAACAGGCCCCCCCCTTTCCGGCTCTTCATGGAACCTATCATCTTTCCTTTTTTCTACGCTCTGTAAACGACCGACTCTTTCTTAGTCCCTCACCACCTTCCCCGACAGGTGAACGCCTTTTCCCCTCAGAAAACGTTCTGATGGCTCCTCCTTACGGCGAAATGATAAACTTCTCCACCCCTTCTTTTTTTCTTCCCCGAGATGATGCCTCCCCTTCTCGGTGCTGCACGAAATGATCTTCTAAAGAGACCCGTCCCCTCAGCGAGGCTCTTACCGTCCTCTTTCTCCCAGAAACCCGTCTCCTTCCCCCCCTGGGTCTTCTGTAACGCTACCTTCCCCGTCCCTTCAGGTAACTCTCCTCTTGCCGTTTTGGCTAACCGCGTCCCCGGTGCACAGGACCTGCCCGCACGGCATAGTTTTTGTTCCACGAACGGGAAAAAAACCCCTTTTTTCCTCTGTTTTTCCCCCACGGAGCTACTCTTTTTCCCTTCTTTTCGGTGACTTTTCCCCCTCTGCCCGAGCTGTGGAGCGGTCCGTCCCATACCCTAGCACGACAGAAGGGCTCAATTTTCCCTTTCCCCCGCAATTAGTTACTGAACCTCCATTCTTGCGTTTGTACAAGGACAAGCATCACGTCTTCCCCGAAGGGCAGAAAAGGGCCCTTCTTCTCGACAACAAGGTCCCCCCTCCATTTCTCCCCGTGAACCAGTCCAACAAACACTTCGCCCCTTTTCAGGCGTCCTCCTCGGTCCTGTGGGCCGTAAATTCTGACAAACTTGCCTGTCCGAAAATCAATGAAAATGGAGAATTTTTCTAGACAATACAAGCCAAGTACGCTCCCCAGCTTCCACGAACTGTCAACCACCCCTCGACAGGTTGCCCCCCCCCCCCCCCCCCATCACTGTAGCGCCCTCCTTTCCTACGATGACTGCCCCACCTTCATTGACACTGATATTTTCTCCACCTACTTCTTTTTTTTCCTCCGTTTTCCCACGCCCATGATTTTTTTTCTTCTTTTTTCCGTACCTTCGGCCCCTCCCCTTTTCCTTTCTTAGCCAGAGAAATGGTTCTTTCTTCCACCAAGGGGCAGTGACAGGGAGGATTTCTTTCTCGTTCCGAGAGGCTTTGAAGGGTTTTTTTTTTTTCTGCTCCCGGTTTTCTCTCTGGGTCCACGTTCTATGTTCTTTGAGAAAGGGACGAGAGTGGCCCCCCCTTTTTTGGACTTTTTTTTTTTCTGAGAAGGAGGGGAAGTCCTCCTCCCCTTTTGATTCTTCTCTTTTCCCCAAGCCGAGAAGAATGTCTGACCTTGGACTTAGGATCTCCTGACTCAGTAATGCTCCACGTAGCCCTTTTCTTTCTAGGGTAAGGAGCAGTTTTACCTCCAAAGCCGGGAGTCCCATTGAGTTTTAACCCCTTTCCGTCGCGGTGTAGTAGTCTTATCAAAGAGGGATAGAAAGTTTTCTCCCTTTATTCCTCCTTCTCCTTACTCCAGTTGTTTTTGTATTTTTAATGTAAATAAGAAGAGATTTTCCCCTTCTTTAGGAAGGTATTTATAAATTCCCCCTCCCTGGAGGTTCTTTTGAAGATTTCAGGATGGTCGGCAGAAGGTGGAGGGGCTCCTTGCCTCTTTTTCTTTTCTTATGAGATGGTAGGCTTTCTGTTTATATTTTCGCAGGGCGGGTCAGTCTTTCTTTTTTTTCTTTGCGGACGTATCTTTTACGCCCGAAGGTTCTCTTTTCTTTAGAGGGGACCCTCTTCCTTTTTCTCCCGTACCGGCCATTCCTCCTTCAACAGGTTGCTTTTTCGCACCTAAGGTGGGCATTTTCTTTTTGAGGGGGTGGGCAAAGCACTTTCGGAGTCTCTTCCGTCGAGTCGTTTCGTTCTTTCCCCTCCTATCCCTTTCCCTCCCCTTTGGTAGCCTGCCGATAAGGTCTTTGTCAGTCTTTTGTTTTTCCCCCGTACTCACCGCCGATGTTCCTCGCTCTGCTGGGGCGAGGCCTAAAAAAGCCATTTAACCAATATCAGTCCTGATCCTTTCCTCTTTTCCTTTTCCAGCTTTAAGAGAAGGGAGTTTTTTTATGGTCCCTCCGAGTGGAGGACAGGGCGTGACGGAGGACTTCTTTTCTTTTCAGAGAGAGAAAGCATAGAGACCTTTTCTTCGCGGCCCCCTTCGGCTAGTGTCGCCCTCTCCCCCCTCTTTGTATCGAAGGCATCCCTTCACGTAGCGAACAGGCCCGAATAGAAGATTTCGCCCCCTTCCTTTCAGCCGAAGTTGAAGGAAGTTTTATTCCGCTCCTTCGTCCTCTTTGTCCCTTCTCTCTCCGGCGTAGGCGAGGTTCCTTCATTTACCCCTCTGATGGCCTTTTTTTCCTTGTGAGAAAAAAAAGGATTCCTTCCTTCAGCTAGTTACTCGGCCTCGGTTTCTCTTTTTCTCCCTTCTGGAAGTAGTGAGGGCGTGATGCCCCCTCAACAAGAAGGAAAGCCCCCAGCTTTAAAGTCTGCTCCTCCCTGCGCCTTTCTTTCCTCTTTCGGATTTGGTTTTCTCCATGCGCAGAAGAGCATGAATTGGATCCTTGTTTTTTGATCGAAAAATTAGCGTTCTTCCTTTTTTGTCGATCTAGTCCGGGACCAAGACCCCCCTTCTTTCTTCCCCGGTATAAAGTACTTGGTCGTTCTTTTCTTTTGCGGGTTTTGCTGGAAGAGTTGTCTTCTCTTTTTCTCCGAGAAGGGCGAGCAGAGCGTAGGAATCCGGCTTTCCTTTTCATTTTATTGCCCCTTTTCTCGTTTGTACCTGTACCCCTTTGCGCCCTCAGGAGGACAGCTCGGCCATTCCACATCCAGCGCGGAGGTCTCTTTTCCGAAATACGGTAGAGATCTTTTCTCCCTGTTTCCAAACCTACCACAGCCGTTCTCCCTTCCCTCGCGGGCTGGGGACAGTCCCTTTTTTTTCGGCGATCTTGCTGGCACAGTGACTCTCTCTCTACGGGGGTACACCCCCCTTTAGTTTTCCAAGAACAGTAGCGTGCCCTTCTCTCTTTTTTGTTGTTGACCTTCTTCTGCCCCACCTCTTTATCTGGATGAAATCCCCCTGGATTCCCTGCAATGGAGGATTTTTACCCAGAACAATTGGACGCCTCTCCCCCCCCCTCTCTTCTCCTCGGGGTCCCTGTCCCACCTTCTGGACAAGGTATTTGTGAATTCTCATGGGCTTGTCTCCGGCTTTTCTCCCCTTCGTGAAAGGACTCTTTTCTCTTTCACTCGCCGACGAGAGGGATGTTTTTATCTCCCGGCCTCTTTCCGTGTTTCTTTCTGTGAAAAGAAGTTCTCGGGCGGACTCGTCCTGTAAGGAGAATACGTTCTCCCAATCTCCCCGCTCTTCCTCCCTTTCTCTCCACCACCGCAAGGCGTGTTTTCCCCCTTCCACGCAGGTGGAAGGTATACCGACAGACCTCTTTCACGCGGTAGATCCCTTTCCCTGGAAGTGGGGCCGGATTCCTACCGAGTGTTCACTCCTTTACAAGTAAATTCTCCTTGGCGAAACTCTCCTCCCCCCTCGTCCACGACTGAATCTGCCTTTTTCCGACCGAGAAAATCCTCCTGAGGGAGGTTCATCTTTAGATGTTCCATTTTTTCTCTTTTAATCAAAGACCCCCCTTTTTCCTTTATGAGGACCGACCGACCTACTACAGCGGATCGGTTTTTCCCCCCCTCACATCCTTTTGTGGGAGCTTTACCTCCAGCTCCCTCATCCCACCAGTAAATGATACTGACCCTGATTTCCCTAGTAGAAAGACTTCCATGAGGATAGGGAGAGCTCTCCCCCCCCGATTTGGCCCTTTTTTTTCCTACGAGATAGCCGTCGTCTTAGGAGATGACGGGCACCCTTTTTCTTCCCTCCAGTGCTGGGAACCCCCCCCCGAGTTCCAGACGCATAGACAGTACCTGCTGATCCTTTTCTGTAGAGAAGTGGAACCTCCCCCTCCCCTGCCGCCAGGTAGGATTTGCCGGTAGGGCCCCCTCCCTGCCCAGTACAATCTAAAAGATCCTTCCCTTTCTCGAACAGCTCGTCGTCCTTCCCATGCAGGAAACCTTCCCTTTTTGCAGACGACATGTGTTTCCTGTTCTCTTGATTACTTTTGTAAGCAGATACCTTCCTTCTTTCTTGCTTCGGTTGGAGAAACAGCCCCCCGAGTGATGACCGTGAAGATGAAGGGACGGTCCTCGCCCGGTCACGGTGAACACGCTTCTCGTTTCCTTTTCCCTGACACTACTGCATGTCCTCCCCCGTTTCCCCTCCCGCAGACTGCCTGGTTCCTTTTTTTCTCCCTCTTCGTCCACGCCCGACGAGAGGTCTTCTCCCCAAACACGTCAAAGAAGGTGCCCTCTCCTTCCTTTCGATCAACTTCTTTTCTCGGCAGACGCCTTCCCGACGGCGTTTAAAGGAGAACCCCCCTACCCCCCCCCTTTTCCCACCGCTTCGTCTTCCCGATGCCAAGACAAGCCCCCCTCTCCCGCTGCCCCACCCCGCACCCCCCCCCCGCGTCCTTTTCAGCGACGACACCCCATCTAAGAATCCTCCCTTTATCACCGGAGGACATTCTCACGATCTTTTCTCTCCCCATGAACTTTTTCCTCCCCCCCACCCTACGCAAGTATGACGTCCACCGGTAAACGTTTCCATTCCTTTTGAAGGTTCCTTGCTTCGTTAGGAGTGACAGGACTTTTGGGTTTGCATAAGTATTTATCCCTTTTTTCTTCTTCGAGGAAACAGAAAGGTTCCCCCCCCTTTTTCAAGATTTTCCAACATTTCACCTTCGATTTTTCAACGCTTTGCAGCCTTCTTATTGTGCCAGATACCCTGCGACCTTCCCCTCCTTTTCTTGTTAAAATGCGCCCAAGGACCCTTCTTCGGGATCAATAATCCCCTTTCTCCTACCAGCGGCGACGGGCTCTTTTTCGATCCCAATTCCCCTCTTCCCCCCGGCCCCGCAAGCAATGGGCCACTTCCTCTTCTCAGACGCCATAGAACTTTCAGAGAAGTCACCCGTCCTCGCTGGATAACTTCCCGAAAGATGCCTGTGGGGTCCCCCGCCCTCTCCCGGTAACTCCCTTGGCCTCCCCGACACCATGGTAGTGGTCCTTTCCCTTCCCCAGGCGGACCCGTCTTTTTCGCGCATACAGATGCACCCATTCTTTGCCCTTCCCTTTCTCCGAATAAGTTGGTGTTTGTTGTAGCTCCTTCGGCAAGCCAGCTTTCTTCCGGCAGATTTGCTGTAAATTCTGCTTTTCTCACTTTGTCAAAGTAGCAGCAATGCGCCCCTTTTTGGTGTCACTCGCCATGGGATCTCTTTGTCGAGAATTGAAGGAACACTTCCCTTTTTTTCTCCCCTTTTCGGACGTTGTGTGGTGAAGTGTGTTTTCCCGGGCATGGTTAGATGGCCCCTCTCCTTCCCAGCGGACCGGCAGTGGCTGGCCCTGCTTTCTCTTGTTTGATGGAGGAAGTGTCCTTCTTTTTGGTATTCGGAGACATTGTTCTTTCTTACCCTGCGCGGAGAGGGATCTCCTTTTTCTTGGTCCCGGCAGTCGAAGTTCGAAGGTGATGTGACCTCTTTTTTGCTCTAGGCGGTTGACCCTCTTGTGTATTTTACAGTTCTGGGACGTTTCCTTTCCTTTTCCGGTCGTGTTTTCGCAGCGGAATCTTTCTTTTTCTTATTTCCACGAGAACAAGGACCCCCGTCGTTTTTTTTTTTTCTTCCCCTGCCTGCCGTCGCGGGGCCCCTTACGAAGAGGCAAGGTTTTTTTTTTTTCCCCACACCGGCAGAACGAGCACCCTCTTCCGCCGTCTTTTTTTTTTTTTTTTTTTGTAGGGAGATGTTTTTCGCGCGGACGGCGGGGTTCATTTCTTTTTTTGAGGCGCTTGGGACCAGGATGCTACCCGATTTTTTCCTGCAGGTGGCATAAGTACGCCTTTTCACCCTTTTTTTTTGGCACGCGTCTATTTGGCACCTCCGGTGTGAAGGACGGCAACCTCTTTTTTCTCGTGGGAAAGCTTTTCACTGGTTTTCTCTCTTTCTTCTTTCTCCTCTCCAGAGCATCCTCCCTTGTGATCTGTTTTTCCTTTGCTGGTATCTATGGTTTCTCTAGATAGTTTCGCTGAGTTTTTCTCTTATCCCATGCGAGCGGATGCGGGACCGGACAACGAAGGTTGAATAGGAAGTAAAGACAAGGGATTGTTCTTTTAGTGTTCTTTTAGCGGACTTTTCTCCCTCCACAATAACTCTCGGATCCGAATGCTGGGAATGTGGAGGAAGGGTAGTTTCTTTTTCATGGTGGCTTTCTCACTCTTTTCCCCCCCCCGTTAACTAAAACGGCCGCGCCTTTACTTTATCCCTCGATGGGGCGATCCAACCGAGAAAAATAATTCCCCCCCCTTATAATCCCTAACCGGTTTTCCCCTCTCTTCCTCAGCAGATACAGAGACACTTGGTTACTGCATGGGTAAGCAGGTAAGCAGTTCCTCCTTTTCCCCCGGAAGTGAAGAGGCATCTTCTTTCGTTCCTTTATTAGTCCTGTGTCCTCTCAGGACCCGCATAGTAACTCCCTTTTTGCGCGTGGGCGAGAGGAACTTCTCCTTGCTAGAAGTAGTTTTTCCTCCCCTCTTCGGCCTTACTCGGACAATTTTATCCCCCCCCCCCCGATCGCCGAGATCGACATCTTTCCTCTTCGTTACAGCCGACAAGGTGGCAGTTCCCTCCTGTACTCGTTGATGAAAATAGACGTCTTTTTCTACCTGGAGTTCCCTATTCTCGCTTAGCCGTAGTCCTCTTCTATCATGGAAGTGGCCGGGCTCGTACTCTTTTGCCACGCTGGAGGGCTCCTTTTCTCAAAAGGAAATGGCATGTGGGGTCACACCTTTTGTATTGCCTCCCTTCGCTTTTTTTTCTCTCGGCTTGCCTGTTTTTCGTTTGATGAAAAAGAACCCCTCTTCCCTCTACCAGCATCGGGTTAAAGACCCCCTAGAGCCCGTTATTCGAGATCCATGCGGTGCTCGTAGTTTTTTTCAGAAAGCGCGCCGATACTTTTTACGTGGTGGACATAAGCTCCGAAACACTTTCTCCTGCCACTGCAATGGAAGAGATATCCAGTTTTTTCCTTTTTTTTCTCCCAAGTCGTGCTTTGAGTTCCCACGCTGTCTTTTTCTTTTTTTTTGTTCTGGGGAGAGGTGTCTTTTTTCTTTCCCGCGCGTCGGGCTCCGGAAAGGCCTCTCCCCTCCCCTCTTCCCGGTGACAAAGCGTCTCCCCCCTTCTTTTCAAACCTTTTTACATTCCCTCGCTCTTTTCAGGAAACCGACATCGAGCTTGTCGCACTCAGCTCTTGAAACCCAGGCCCCCGTCTGTTCGAACATTTCCCCTCGGGTGGGGAAAGTGCCCCGGTTTTTCTTTCCCCTGTCGATCTTGCCGGTCCTTTCTTTAGTAAGGGGGGGTCACCAGTCTATAGGTTAAGCCAGTCCCCCCTTTTTTCCTCCCTCCTGTTTTTGATGACACAGAGGTGCAGATTCTCTTCTCCAATCATGGCGGTTTCCCCCCGGAATCCCCCCCATACTTCTCCCTGGAAGAAATCTCCTCTCTACGGAAATGTGTTCGTACACCCAGTCAAGATTTTCTTCCCTTGGTCGAAAGTTCCTTTTTATGTTTTTTTCCCCTGTCTCAGTGCTTTTCTCCCTTGTCGTGCGGAAGACCTCCCTCCGCCTTTTCTTTCCTGTCCCTTAAAACCTTTCTCTCTTTCTCTGGTCGCAGCAGTAAAAAGGCTTTTCCCCCGTTGAGAGGACTGTCTTCTTGTTCCTTTCCCGTCCTTCGTCCTGCGCGAATTCCCCCCCCGCTTCCCCTCCCCGCGGTCAGAAAGCTTTCCTCCTCCCCCCTGGGGGGAACTAAACCACTTTTCTGTCCTCCCATGACAAGAATGAGGGGTTTTTTCGGACCTGGACGAGAGACGGCCCTTTTCTGTGAGAGGGAGAAGGGACCGCCTTTCTGAGGACCCCAACAAAAGGAAAAAAGTTCTTCTCCTCCGCACACCTTTGAAATGGTCTTTCTTTTCTTTCCGTGAACGGGAACTTCCGCATGAGAGGGCGCTCCCCTCCTCCTGAAGGGCTTCAGGCTGTTTTTTTTTTTTTTCTTTCCCCCCCCTTCCCCAGACCAAACGGCCAGGCCCGTCGGGGAGTACCTCCCGAAAACTCCCCCTCACCTTTACAGCGGGATTTTTCCCCAAGACTTTTTCCTGTTTTTCTTCCCCCCCCCCCTTCCAGTTTCCCTCCTCCCGTCCATATCAGAAATCTCCCCTCCCCTTCCCCCTCAAAGCCAAGGTGGCAATTTTTTTTTTTTACATTCCCCCGAGTTTCCAGTCCCCAACTTTCCTCTTCTCTCCCCGCCCGCTTTCGAGTAGGCGATGGATTTTTTCCCTTTTTTTCCGCTTGATTCCGTATCCCTTGTAGGCAGAGAGGAGCCCTCTCCCCACTCAAAGCTCAACTTCCCCCTCTCTCTCGGAGGTTCGGCGCTCCAGGCACAGAGGCCTCCCCCTACCTATCAGGCACTCCAGGTCCTCTCTTTACATGAAGGACCCTTCTTTCTCTACCGGACAGGAGCTTCCCCCCCCTTCCTGATACCTTTGTGTATTAGCCCTGTGAGGCGTGCTTGTGGAGCTCTCCAATAGAGTTCTTTACCTTTCTTTCCGGTGAGTTACCGGGTGATCTTCCCCCCCCTTCCAAAGGTTCCCACTCCTTCTCTTTTCAGACAAGGCCAAGCATCTTCCCCGGCTTATAAGCGAACCTCCCCCCTCATGAAAGGGCTGAGATGCCCCGTCTTTTTTAAATTTTTTTCCCCCTTTAGCCCAAAAGTCCACCTCAAGTGAAAGACAGGCACACCGGAGTCCATCAACCCCGGTTCTGCTGAGAGGGCCTTCCCTCGACTCCATCGACGTTTCCCGGAGACCTCATCCTACACAACGTAAACGAAACTTCCTTACTTCCCATAGAATTTCTCCGGTTTCTTCGACACAATGAGAGGAGGTTACCTCTCCTCCCCCCCTCCTCCGCGCCGTTTTATAAAACGGCTTCCCTTGCCCCTTCGTCCTGTAACATCCATGAGTATTATTTCCCTCTCCCCTCTGGAGCCTTTTTCCATTCTGGTCCTAATGAAGACCTCGTCTGTCTCTCCCTCCCTGGTGATAGTTTTTTTCCCTTCTTTGCTTCTTTCCTACCTGGTCCCACAAAAGAATTCTCTTCCTTTTTCTAAGAATAACACCGGAGCACTTGTAAGAGCTTTGTCTTTCCCCCTTCCCCCTTCGCCGGGACCTAGACAGCAAGGTTTTTTTGAAAGGACTTACGACGCGCATTTCCTTCTTCCAAGGTCGCCGAAATAACAGAGGTCTTTCTCCCGGAAAGGACCAGAGGTGCAAGCCCCCTTCTCTTTCTTTCTTTTTCCCCGCTCGCAAAGCTCACCTCCTCCTCCCCTCCGCGCCGTCACCGTAAAAAACCTTCTCCCCCCCCCAGCACGCGGAATGGGGCTCCTTTCTTTTTTTATTTGTTCCAGAAACCAGTCTGAGGTCTTACGTGTCCAATTCCCTTTAAGCTCCCCCTTTACTTTCCCCTGATGCCTGACGGCTGGACGAAAACTTTGACTTCTTTTTCTCCTCCGTTGTTTTTCTGTCCTCGCAAAGCTGTAGTCGGTGATGCGCCGGTCGATTTTTTCCCTTCCTTTCCCTTCCCCGAGTACGAAAGTGCGTGTCCCTTTTTCCTTCTCCCGTGACCTGGCGGAGTCGAATTGACTTCCCCATCCGTGGCGGAGCCGAGGGGAAAGAAGGGTGCCTTTTCCCGCAGGGCGACCTTGGTGAAAAGGAGGGACGTTGACTTTTTCGGCTTTTTCCGTGCGTGATGGGCGTGGAATTTTTTTCGTCCCCTTCCCGCTGTGTATTAGGCGAACTTGGTTCGGTCTTCTCTTCCTCCGGCGATGGCTGGAAAGGAGAAAGGAATGGCTTTTCTTTTTTTTTTATCCCCCGGGCAAAAGAATAGCTCTGGTCATGTCGCCTTTCCCTGGTTTTAGTCTTAGAAGTCGGGGCAAAAGCTTTCGCTCTGTTTGGTAAGGTCTTTTTCCCTCCTCCTAATGCCGTGCGGGAGGTCATGTAAATAACTCCCTTTCCCTTTTCTTTCTCTCGTTCGGGTCCTAACGACCCCCTCCCCCCCCCTTTTTAGTTGAAGAAGACGAAGCTCCTTCGGGCGAAGGTGGAGTTATTCCACCCAGAAAGGCGAGGATGAGATGGTAGGTCTCCCCCTCTCCCTATTTCCCTCATTCCTTTTGAGGCCGGAGTTCCCTTCTTTATTTTCTTATTTCTTTTTTTGTCTGGGGGTGTATTTTCTAAGTTTTTCTTCCGTCTATTTTAGGCGGCGCGGACGAGAAGCCTCACCCTTTTTTCCCCCCCCAATGCTCTTTTCTTTCGGTCTTTTTTCCCCAAGGATGAAATAATATAGTCTTCGTGTACGCAGCTTTCCCCTCTTGTCCCAGGTAGAGGGGCCTTTCCTTGATCCCCTGCCGGGCATTGCTGGGACCTTCTTTCTTTTTCCCTCAGGCGTGTAAATGTGGGGGAGTTTGCACCGTTAAGGAACCTTTTCCCTCCCCCCCTTCCGGAAGAGGACCCTGTCATCCCCCTCTTTTTGAGGCTCAACCGCCTCAAGACTACCAGTCCCCCTGTGTAATAACACAAGGGAGAAGTGCCTGAATTTTTTTCCTCTTCGATTGAGATTTCATGTTCATCCCCCCCCCCCCCCCCCCCCAAACCCCCCTCCCCCCCCCCCCCCCCCCCCCCCCCCCGAGACGAGATGGAGGACCCCCCGATTCTTAATGAGCGAGAGAAAATCCTTCTCTTTGCGTTTCCGCTTGGGCGGGCCAAGTTCTTCAACTCCGTGCTCGTGGCAGCTAGGCCTTCCCCCCGTATCGACGCCGGCTCATAGACTGATCTTCTCGGCTATTCTTACAGCCGCACGTTGGCAGGTTCCCCTCTCTTCTTTACCGTTGTGCCACTCGACGCCTCCTGCCCCATGGGCTGGCTTAGCTCAGAGATGGCACGCATTTCCCTTTTGGAGCGTATGCACGCTGTGAGGTTATTCCTACTTCCATGCATTGTGGGTCAAAATTTTCCTATGTATTCCTCGGCCGAGGGGGTTTTTTTGATTTCTTCCTCGGACACTGGCCTTTTGGGAACATCCAAAAAAGCCGGAATTCCCCCTGCAGTAAAGATATGTCCGCACGCTCATCAGGAGGCCTTTTCCCCCCCCCCGGCGATAACTCTTCTTTTTGTGAGAAGAGAACTCCGCTTTCCTTTTACGGGGTGGAAATTACAATTCGGTACGAGGCTCCCTCTGCCATGGCAGAGATTCCCCCCCTTACCCCTCATCTGTTCTATAGGTTAACTTTTTTTATTCTACAAATCCTTTTTTCTTTCTAGCGGCTGAGAGAGGGGTCCCCGTCGATTCTTCTTAGCTCAGGAAAGGACGAGGCTTCTCCGGTCAAGAGCCCCTTCTGTTCCTCCCTTTTCCCGAGGCTCCCCTTCTTTGCGGAAATTTTCGAACAATGCGGCGGTCCTTTCTCCCCAGGACATCCGTTCTCTTTCACTCCTCGTCGACCTGGGACAAAAAGTCCCACAAATCCGGGAAAGCTTTTCTTTTTTCTTCTGGAGCACTGCGGAGATTTCTTTTTCTGCCCTTGTGGTTTCAATCCCCTTTTTTTCCTCCGGGTTTTCAGGAAGTAA
>Ga0179593_1510784_pt1 | contig 14875 bp, 18 predicted proteins | sample CZODoug2_1_08_16_FD_185931 | JGI IMG/M metagenome (GOLD analysis project Ga0179593, IMG submission 185931) | Vadose zone soil fungal communities from Angelo Coast Range Reserve, California, USA - CZODoug2_1_08_16fungal (PacBio error correction) | ecosystem: Environmental > Terrestrial > Soil >... | reverse complement strand
CTCTTCTTCTTTCCTCTTGCCTAATATGAGTTTTGATCTCCCTCCCCTTCCGTTCCCCTCGATCCGTCTCCCATTATCTCCGGAACAAGATTTACACGTGTCTTGATGAGATTTATCCTCTTGATGGACCTCCCATTCAGTCCTTTCGTTCCTTTCCCTTCTTTTCCACCCAGCCCCCTCCCGGATTGCCGGACTTGCACTTTCTTTCCCTTCCTTTGATCTCTTTGAAATCGCTCCGCATTCGCGTCCAATCGTATCCGTGATCCTCAAGTTCCCTGATCTCCAGTTAGTTTAAAAATCTTGCCGCTCAAGTTTGTACGACTTGCCGCCCTTTTAATTCAGCTGTTTTTAAGTGCTAGTCTTTCTTGCTTCCGTTTGTCTTCCGATTTATTCTTTCTCATTCTCCGCGTGGTTTAGGCACCCTTCAGGGCTGCCCTCTTTGGTAATTGTTCACCGTTCGCTTACTCTTTTTGGGCGCCTCGGACCGTGATTACCCCGTTCTGACTCAAGTCCGTAGAAGCCTGCGACTCCCCCTTGGCCGAATTTGACCCTACTCTTCCGTCACTAATCCCTGTTATTGCGTCCTTAGCCGTGCGATCTCACCGCGCGCGTGCGTAATCTCCTTCCTCTGTTATTACGTTATCTTGTAATTCACCAGGCGGGAATTTCTTTTTCGCTTGAAGAATAACTGTGTGTTCTAAAAACCCTTCCTTACTGTACCGTTTTGTAACCCCCGTTCCCTTTAAGATCATTTATTTCTTTTCTCTCCGTTGGACCCTTTCCCATTTTTTGATACTACCACGTCTTTTCTTCCGACGGTCTTTAAATTCGGAACTATGTCGCAAGAGATGCCTAAATATCTCCAGGCCCCCTTTTTGGCTGCCTTTTCGGACTTTTTTGTAGAGCTCTCAGTTTTCCCTTCGCTCCTGAGCGTTAGTTTATCCTTGTTCGAGACATGCTAGAGCGTGGTCGGAGCAAGATATTTGACCGTTCTTTTTTGATTTCTTAGCCTCTTTTCTATGCGGTGAACTTTTGCTCTCTTTTTTAGGCTCTTTTTTTTGCCCCTTGTGTCTGTATGGTTTTCACCTGTTTGTAACACTTAGGTTCAAACATTCTTCCTACCTTGACTCTCCCCCCCCCCTTGTCCCCCCTATCCCTGCTTTCTTTTTTTTCCTGACCGGTTGTATTACCTGGATCCTCTAATACGCCGCTGGAATTCTCTTTTCTACCTTTCTGGCACCCCCCGTCCTCCCCCTGTACCCTCGGCCCCCCTTTAGACTCTAATCCTCCCCCCGGCAATCAAGCGCTTGTTCAGTCTCATAATTTTACTTCATTTTGACTCCCCAGTTGATTCCTTATTGTAGAAGGCTTTATGCCTCTTACCTCCTTACCCTTTCTCTTATGGCACCCTATTTTTCCCCTCTCCAGATTGTCGGCCCCCTCAATGACGAGCGGTTTTCAAACAGACGATTCTTTTCTACTTCCCGCTGAGGTTTTGTTTTTTGCCTTCCCTTTTCCTTTTGTCGACCATTTTAATTGTAAAACTCTTGGAAATTTTTCTCTCCTTCCCTAAAGTGCCAGTTCCGGTAGTTTAAGCTTATTAAAGTGGGAAGGTTGCCTGTCTCTGGCTTCTTTCTTACCCCTGATTCCTTTGGCCTCACTACCCCTCCAACTTGGGCTAGGGGGATTTGGGTTCCACCTGGATATTTTTATTTTTTTTTCAATTAGGGATTCCTTCCCTTGAGACTAAATCTCGGGTGCTTGTCTAGTTAGCTTAAGGCCCCATGCTATCCCGATAGGTAAGGTTCTGTCTTGTCTTTTTGTAGAAATTTCAAAATGTTCCTTCAGCATCTTTCGTTTTTGTTCCTCTCACTCGAGGGTGGGTGTTTTTATCTACACTTAGTCGCTGGGCGTTCTCTGTTTGCGGCCAATATCGATTTTGGTTTTCGTTTTTTTTCTTTGTTTGTCTTTTTTTTTTTTGTTTTTTTTTTTTTTTTTGGGCCCCTTTTATGGAATTAAGGAACATTTCCCTGTGATACAGTTTTGAGGTTTTTCCGCGATCCCAACGGTCTCCGGTAAAGCAAATTTATTTTTTACCACTGAATGACTTCCTTTTTTGGTTCTCTTTCCCTTTTCCACAGAGGCCTCTTCGCTTTAAGGAGGGCTGGTGATGTGATGGCGATTTTTATGCTGTTCTCTTGAGGTAACTCCAGATCGTCCCCCCCCCCCAAAACCCTTCCTCACTTCCTTTTTCTTTGGAACTATATGAGCCCCCACCTTGCCAGATAACCAGACTTTTAGAGATTGAGTTTGTACACCGGAATTTGTTCTGTTCTGTAGCGGCTCCCCCCCCAATTCTCTCTTTCTGATTTCTTAACATTTTCGACCTTGGAAACCTTTTCCGACGGTCCCCCAGACAACGCGAGGAGTCTCAAGAAACGTCTTTCCTGCGTGGTCTTCTTCTTCCTTCCCCCTCCACATGCTTTTATTTCCATTCCACATAGAGCTTCCTTGCTTTGAGATATTTTAGGTCGACATAGAAACCCTGTTTGTAAGGCCGTGCCCTCTGGACTTATTGACTCAGGGAGTCTCCCTTTTTTGTTTTCTCCTTTGCAAGTCTCTTTTTTTTTCCCCCTTCCTCTTTTCCCAGTCTTTTTCCCTTTCCCCCCCTCTCCTGACCTCAGCACAAACACAGGGCAGCCCCGATCTGCCGGGAGAATGCTGATAGACTTCCTTTTCTCTGCCCCCACCCCCATCTTCGCTGTTTTATTCCGCCTTTTTTCTCCCCAATTTCTTTTTTGGTTTCTGATACCTATGTTCCTCTCCCCCTCAGCGCATCATGTTTGACGAACCTCGATTTCAGATAAAATATCTCTCCCCCCCCTTTGTTTTTGTTGTATCTCTCGGTCTCCCCCAGATTCCGTTCTTTTTCTTTTCTGTTCGTTAATGTGAGCTTCCATTTAATGTTCGACCCTTTCCTCCCCCCCCCCCCTTCTCCTGAATTGCTCCGCAAACTTCCCGATATAGAGTTCGACCTTCTCAGGGATACGCTAGGGTCTCCTCCTGTTTCCTTGTATTTCTGTCGAGAGAGTGAACTCTCATCCTTGCCCGCCCCCCTATGTCCACTTTGCGACTTCGACATGAATTTTAAAGACCCCCACGGTTCACCTTTTCCCACATTTTTTTTTCCGACGGGAAACGGAGGACCACAAATTTCATGTTTAGATTTCCCCTGTCTTTTCTCACCCAAATCCCCGCATCTCCCCACCGTGACCACTCGGGGGTTTCGACGAAGATGTGGTTTTTTTTATTTTTTTTTTTTCCATTAAGTCCTCCTTCCCCCCGCTCCTCCCTCCCTCGTTAGGGATCCACCTCCGTGCGTCAGTCGTACTCGAGCAGTCCCCCGTTCTATCATTGTTACTCTCCAGCTCTACTGATTTTAGCTCTTCCTTCTCCTCAACCCTCGTGAACTGGTTACCCGTTAACGCCCATGTTCCCCATGTTCGCGTACTAGTACCCCGAAACCGGGAAGTTTCTATTTCTTTTTTTTGAATTCTCTTCTATTTGCCCTCTCCCGACCTCTCTCAATCCTCCGACCTTTCCCCTTCCCCCCTCCTTCTTACGCTGTGATGCCAAGGAGCCTCTGGCCAGGGCCCCCATAGGACCCTGAGAGTCTTTTTGTACAACCCTACGTTTTCTTCCGGTTCCAGATATTATTCCTTTCCCCCCGTACAAAGAAAATGATCCCACTGGGTCCTGACGGTCTTTCCCCGACCTAATTAATTTTTCTCCTCACGACTTATGTTAAGGCCATTTTTTTAGAAAATAAACTTCCTCCCCCTCTCCTACCGGCTTCCCCCTACTCCCCTTTCTAGGAAGTTTCTACTGCTGACCGCGGACCATTCCGAGGTTCGGCTCATTATTTGCCTCTAACCGATTGTTCACAAGTGAGTGATTATACCCACCCCCCCTCACACCTTTTTTCCCACCCCCCGAGTCCCTTCCTTTCCTTCTGAAGTAATCAATGGTTACGCCGAATCCCTTATTCCGGCACTTTAACAGTTTCAGTCCTTAATATCGGGTGACATGATCCCATCCTCATTCCGACTCCCCCCCTTTTCAGTGGCATTCTTCTAACTGGTCTTATTTGTTCAGCATCAGGCTGTCATAATCAACGGATTTAAATTTTTTATGACATTTTTTTTGTTTCCCGTTTCCTCTTTTGATTCTAAATAAAATGATCTTCTCCTACCGGCCTTCCTGGTTTTCAATTCTGTTTTAACTTGCAGCGTACGAATCAAAAGGCCCTATTTAGTACAGTTTGACTCTGTCAGTCCCCTGATTGCTTGATTTTTGAGCCTGCGCCTTGCCACTGGCGGCCAATTTTTTTCTATATTGTACGCCTTTAATTTTTCCGAGTTTTTTGAGTTTGTTTCCCTGTCCGTTTTTTTTTCCCCCAAGACCATGCTAAACTTGGGAATTCCGGTTTGCTTATCAAGTTGTCATAAAACAAGTTCCCTTGGCGCCTTTGGCAGGAATTTCCCTCCTTTTTTACAATATTCTTCCGTTTCCTGCAAAGTCAGTTAATTACCCCATTTTTTTTGGTAACCACTTCTTTGTAGTCTTGTACTTCACGAGTTTACCACCTCCCGTCTCCCTCGCCCCCCCCCCCCACCCCCCCCCTCATCGACCGCTGGCGTGAAAACTTCCCTCCCCCCCTCCGGTACAACCCGACCAAGACTAAGTTTACCATTCGTTAACTCGCCTCTATAGATCCCTCTCTCTCTCACATCTTTAGCGCTCTTTCCCACCAACCTTAAGAAAAGGGCCATCCCCCAACCGTTTAGTCCAGTTCGATGGTTGGCCCAACTTGGCGTTTTTGTTTCAGCATTTCCTTTTTTTTCCCCCCCCCCCCCTTTTTCTCCTTTAAACTGTTGTTAAGGGTCCCCTGGCAATCCCCATGACGTTCCCCCCCTAAATTCCCATTTTCCCTCCCTCTGTGCCCCCCCCCCCAAGTTTCCCATTAACGGCTTTTTTTTTGAAACCCTACAAGGGTACCCCGATATTTTTGCCTTCATATTTACTAACTGGTCATAACGCTACTTTTTCCCTCCCCCCCCACCCCTCCTTACAGTACCTCTCCGACATGTAGCGTTCCTCTCGCCGAAGCTTTTTTTTCCTCAGATTCTGCTGACTTTTGTGACCAGGGCCACGTCTCGTTTTCACCGTTATTTTTTTTATTAATGGCCAGGTTAATTGCGATCCGAATGTGTAATTTTCAAAGCCCGTTTCCCTTTAATTTCCTTTTTTGTCCAGCTTTGCTCGACGTTCACGACCTTGTTCCTACCCATGGGGTCAATTATTGAGTTTCCCGCTTCTTAACCCTTCCTGAACCTTTTCCTCCCGCCCCCTCCTGACTGGTATATTTTCTTCACTCTCAAGTTCGTTGAGGGTTTCCCAAATTCTTGCCCTAGGCTTTCCCTCTTGCCCCCGTCCCCCCCTTTTTTTCCCTTTTCCCGATCCTTTTTCCTTGAAATGAAGCCTAGCCAGACTTTTTCTCCCCCTGTTCGGTTGATGGAAGCTCGTTCTTATCCCCCTATTTAAATCCTCCGAAATCTCCCCCCATCCATTTGGCTTCCTCACCCCTCCCCTTTTTTGGGAAAAGGCCCAGGTACCCTTCTTGTGGCCACCATGCTTTTTGACCAATTATCATATTATTAAGCCATTGGAAGTATACTGCCCTTCTTGGGCGTGAGTACGATCGGACGCTTTCTCTGCTTTCTCACCCTCCTCTCCCCTCCCGCTTCGGGTCGGAGCCCCTCTCCTCCCCACTCATCCCCCTCAGTTGTTGTTTGTCCTCTCTCGTCGACCTGATTGTGCGAGACGCCGGTGGATCCTGATCCCCGATCGTAGATTATCACCGTTACTCCACAGTTTATATACCCCATTCCTTTTTTTCTGATTCTATCTCAGGCGTTTTTCCTACATCCAAGTACCTGGGGCTTCTCCTTTTTTTCCGTTACGTCTTACAGGATTTCATTCATGGTTTAGACGAAGTTTACCTTGATTAAATCCTCCATCTCCGCCCCTTTGCTTCCATCGCTCCGTTTCCCGCTACATTTTATTGCTCGTGAAGCCTTTACCGCCCCTGTCACAAGTTGTTCCGACGTTTTTCCCTCAGAGTTTTTTTTTTGCACTGTAATAATTACTTCTCTTCTTTCGCAGCTCCCCCGATACTCCTCATGGGCGTTAGGCCCCTTTTCCTCTCCCCCCCTTTTTTAGCGGCCTATGCGAACTGCCTGGAAGGACTCATGCTTTTACCCTGAGCCAAAACCCTCTTCCCCCCACCCCAGTCCGGTCCCCCTTCCCCGGCTGGCCTCTTCCCCTTAGGAGAAGACGTCGACTTCCCTTCCTGAGAAATCCAGTCATCCAGCTTGTATTGGTTTGGAAAAGAAGCACGGTTTCTTCTTTCCTCTCCTGCCTGGCTTCCCTTCGTTCCCTCTCGATTCTCTTTGAGTCCGAGGTCATGACTTCGTGAGAGTTTGCGGGAATTGAGACCAGGGAGGGAATATTCGTTCAGCTCAGAGCTATGACATTCTAGTCGTTTTCTTTTTATTTTTTCTCCCCCCCCCCCCCATCCTCCAATGTGGTACCCCAATTTTTTTTTTGTACAAATTGATTTTCCTGGAATTAGTGTTTTAACGGTGTTTCAATGTTTTTACAAGTTTCCCAAATTTTTTTTTTTACCGGTTGACTCTTTCACCCCCCCTTGCCTTTGCTTTCCCTTCCTGCAAAGTCAATTTGTCCCCCCTAACCTCACCTGACATTCGGTTTGCAATTAAATTGCGGATTGGTTTCCGAGGTATTTCACTTTATTTCCTCTCTCTTTTCATCCCCTTTTTTTCCTGTGTTTGGACCCCATGGAACGCTTGCATGATGAAAATGGACTTAGGTTTTCTCGTCGGTTCGTCTTTTCCCTGTATGGCCACCAGCGGTCGCACCTCGGACCTTTTTTCTCTGTAGCGTAGGTATCTTGTTTCAAACTGGGGTAGTTTTTCTTGCTTAGCCAGACAGGGATTCCACATCTATTTGGGGAATATTTCCTTCCCCGATTCCGCATAGGGTCCCCCCAAAAGTCGTCCGCCCGTTCCGTCTCCCTGATTTCGTTTTTTTTACGTAGAATCAGACATCCCTACGTGTACCCGTCTCTTTCCCTTTCCTTGCCGACGTTCCCCTTTTTCACTCCCCCCCCCTCGCCTACCGAATGAACTTTTTCGCGCGACCAGACTCCCCAAAATTTGAAGCGAGCATCTTGTTTCCACGCTCCTCTTCAGTTCCTTCAGAAGGAATGCATCTTTAATGAGAAGCAATAGGTTTATTTTGTTTCCTTTTCAAGGTAAGGATGAGGTTCCCTGTTATGATAACCTCCTCCCTATTGCCGAACGGCCCTTCCCCTTGGCATCCCGCCAGACCCTTTGAAAAGACGCTCTCTTTTAGAAGGCCCCCCCTCCTTGTTTTTCCGGCCTCCTCATGTGGTCGACTTAAGGGTTTTTTTTTTTTTTTGCCGACCCTGTTTGTTGAAAATTAGATTCCTGCAGTCATTTTGCCTTGAAGAGGCTTCCCCCTTTACGTTTTTTCCTTGATCGTTCTTCCTTTTTACCTGTATTCTGCTTCCCTTTCCCAGACACCGAACCCACGTTTTTTTCTCCCAGGTGTTTTCTCACAAAGGGGTTATATGGTTTTCCCCTTAGTTTTCTCCTGAAATCCCTTTCCTCCTGCCTCCGTTCCCCCCCTTACTCGTTTGCCGGCTTCCTTCCCTCTCTAACCTCCCTCCCGATAGCTGTGTAGAGTCTTTGAGCGACCTTTGACCCTTCCACCTTTTAATTTTATCTACCAATTCCTTTATGTTTCCTTTCCCGACCTTCCAACCCTTCCCCGTACTCAATTTTTCTTTCTTGTGCGGTTATTTAGTTGAGGACCCCAACCCGAGTGCTGAACTTTAATGATATATCTTCTATTGCCCTTCCCCCCAATCTTTCCCCTTTTCCAGCGCGAGTATCAGGAGGTCGTTTGCATGATGGTCGTTTAGTTCTCTTTTTTTTGTTTTTTTTAAAGGCGGATACAGTCTAAACCCCCCCCCCCTCTCCGACCGTTCCGTTTTTGCGACCTATCTGCGCCCCGGCGCTCCCACCTCCTTTTTTTCCATGACTGTTTTTCGTCAAACTCCCACGCTTTTTTTTTCCTGCCTTCTCTGGCTCTCCCTTTTCTCCCCCATCATCTATATGTGAAACTTTCACTGCCTTCTGTGGAGTGAGAGATTGATTCGCGTCCCCGTTGCTTCTCTTTTCTGTGCGTCTGCCCTCTCCCCCACGTCCCTCCTTTCCATCAAGCGCTTTTTTCCCGTTTGAGATCGTTATTTAGCCCCTCACACCCCCCTGTGAAATGGTTTTTACGCCCGTCTTTCCGTCCCGGCTCAAATCCCTTCACCTCCTTACCCTCCTCCCTGTTCGTTGTCTCCCCTTCCTTGTTCACATCCTCTCTTCCCAGAGGGATCGATAAGATTAAAGGCAGCTCCCGTCCGCCGGGCGCCTGCTCGCGTCGCCTGTATGTTGAACCCCCTATCGCTTGGCTCTCCGCTTTTCTCCCCTTCCTCGCGTTTTCTGTCCGTCCTGGCGCGCAACCCCTTAGCTAAACCCCCTTGTATTTAATCAACTCATATGGAAGCCTCTCTCCCGTTTGTTTTGTTTCTCTTATCTGTGGTCTCGTTCTTCCGAACCAGGTATTTCATTAGTTTCTGGATCGAATCGTTTGCGTAAAGGTCGTCAACCCCCCCTTTCTCATTGCTTTCCCTGCTTCTCCTCCCCCTTCCCCCTTTATGTTTCAGCCTTCTCCTTCCTGCCTCTCAGCTAAGTAATTGCAGCTTGGACCTGGGAAGGCTTATGCTTTCAAAAAAGCTTAGACGTACACTAAGAACTTCCCCCCCCCTCTTTTCCCTCTGATTCCTTGCTAAAGAAAAAGGCTCAGCCTTGGTCTTATGGTCGTTCGCCCTTTACCTTTCGCAACGTTTTCCCGCTTTCAACCAACCCCTCCTGTCTTCTCACTTGCGTCTTTACCCCTTTTAACTACTACACGTTAACTCGCGCGTTTTTCCCGTGCTTGTCTGCATTTTATCCGCTTCCCCTGCCCCCTCATTCCTTTTCCAAAATCCTTGCGCTCAGTTTTACGTTATCCCTTTCCCAGCTGTTTTTTTTTAGTCACTCGTTTCATTAGATCTTTCCCCTCTCCTTATTAGCTTTGAATTTCCTCTTCTTCATTCTACTTCCAACAGAGTGAAGGGCCCCCTCCCACTGCCCGCTTTAACCTTTCTGGTGGATCTTTACGGTGGCGTTTAGAAGCACCGGAAGTATTCTTTGGTGTTTTTTCGTATGGCGCCTTTTCCCTTCTCCCACGTCTCCCCCCCCCCCCTGCCGACGACATCCCCAATCACTTCGGAAGAGGCGCTGTCCACGATATGAGTTTCCATAGTACCTTGCAGTCAGCCCTTTTTGCCTCCTCTTTCCTTTCTTCCACGCTAGGATCCTTCCTTTCTAAAACCCTGTTTTCAACTGACGTGTTGAAGTGGTTTTGACCTTCATTCCTGGCCCACCCCCTCCTTGTCCCCGGGCCTTGCGTATCTGCCCCTCCACCGGACGCACTTTCTGCCCCACCCAGCCTGCACGAGATACAGGGAGTTGCAATGTTTCCGAGAGACGCAAAGACTTTTTCTGTGCTCCCATTTTCCTTTTCACTCACCGAAGGAGGTAAAAAGACAGTCCTGGAGTTAGATCCAACTTGGGATACAACCTTTACTTTTCTGTACGTCCGCATTTTTACCCGGAATCCTGCCGATTGACCTGTCCCCCCTACCAGTGGTTCATCTCTTCATATCGGGCGTCTGAGCCACTACCGCCTTGATCCCACTACTTTTTCAGGTAGCCACTTTTTCGTTTTCCCGGCCACTCCCAAGTATTTTTATTCTCTTCCAACGCCTGAACTGTTCACTACGTTATTTTTTTCGGACACCCTTTGTTTCTTACTTTGACCCCCTCCTGGCGGGTCTTTTTTCTCAACCCTGGCCTGCATCACCGATTATTTTTTTCCCCACCTCTTCAGCTTCGCCGTCCCCTCCAGTCCGACTTCCACCCACTTTTTGTGGTCCCAGGACGATTTTCCTTCTTGAGTACTTTTCAGTGACTCTGTAGCGTTGGTATTTCTTTCTTTTCTTGGAGGTCCCTTTTTTTCTTCCCCTTTTTCCTAAGGTGGCCTTTTCTTTTTGTTCCTGATGTGGTGCCGGACTCTTTCCTCATAATACATGGTCCCCCCGCGTCTATTCTCTTGGCCCTGTTGAAGGGGTTCCCATCCAAACCCTTCGTTTAGTTTTCGGACTTTGTAGACGTGTGTCAATATGACTCTTGACCCTGAACCCAGTCCTACCGTCGTTTTCCCCTCCTTTAGACCTCTCCCTTCATACCCCCCCCTTGTTTACCCACTCTCCTCCCTCTCGAGCCCAGTTTGACCCAGGAGAACTCATAAACCTTTTGTTTCTTAACACCCCTACCACTCCTTTCTACCTTTTTCCTTTCTTTCATGTCCCCTTTTCCCTCACTATCAGTCAATTTTCCTCTGATCGAGTTACAGGGAGCCGCTCACCCACCCCTAAAAGTGAAAGGCAACCCGGGATTTATTTGCGATGTCCGGACCCTTTTCCCGAGCGGATTTTCCTTCCATTCCGGGTGAACAGCCCGTCACTGTTTTTTTTCCCGAGTGCGGGCCAGGGCCATTTGACTCCACGGCATTAGCCACCCTTCCGAAGCCTTTCCCTCTTGACCCCCCCCTTTACACCTTTCCCTTTGTGGTTTGAGACTAAAAATGAGCGCATCATTCTTAGCGATGGGTGTTGTCCCTTCCCCCTCCCTGTTTGACTTCCCTCCCCCTTCCCCAGTCCCCAAAACTACTTGAATTCCAGGAAAGATTACCCTAGACGCTGTTCTCCTCGCAAATTTGATGATTGTAACCTCCCATAAGTTGTGATCGGGCATCGGTCCCCCCCAACCTTTCATCGCTAGTGGTCCCCCCAACAGCCTGAGGCACGCGATTTACACAAATGGTTGCGCTTAATGCAGTTTTTTGACAGCGTTTCGCCGGTCAATCCTTCAGTTAAGCCCACAATACCCAACTGGGCGGTTTAGTGCCCTTGTTACAGGATTGAAAATAGTCCTCCCCCTTCCTCCCCTCAATCGTCTTCCCCTTTCCTTCTCCCTGCACTCCCCTCCAAATAAGTTCATTAGACATTTTCTTTACCCTCATGACCTTATCGCTTCGAACCCCCGGAAAGGATTGAGCCTTTTAAATTCGAATAAGTACTTTTTCTCTTCCCTCTCGATGTCCTCCCCCCCCCCCCCTTTTGCGGATCTATTTTATAAAAATCTGGTAATCATCGAAACTTCTTCCATGAAGTTTCCCAAGATTTCCCCCACCCATACTTCTTCGGGGTTCTAAGGCGGCCGGACCCAATATTCTGAGTGAACGATAAGATTACCATCCTCAGACCGCCCCCCCCTCCCCCTGTGGAAATATACTCCCTTCCTTTTTTCTTTGGTTTCTCCTGTACGATCTTGATCTCGTTTTCGGTCTGGCTCCCGCCTTTTGAAAGAAGTGCGGTCGAGGTATTCTACTTATAATAATCATTTTTTTTGTCGAGGATCCTAATTGACATTGGCCCCTCTTCTTTGTTCTCCCGCCTGTTTCCCCCCTCTCTTCCTCTTCGTATATTATCCCCCTCAGAAAACAGAGCGTCGCTACTTTCCCCACCGTTTTCGTCTGGATTTTAGACTGAGGCTTGAATCCAGTGAGGATTTTTAAGTTTTACCCCCCCTCCTTCTTCTGCTTCCACTGGCTTTCCCCCCGAAGTCGGATGCTCCCCACAAGAGGTTTCTCCCATCTCTCATCCCTTGGCTTCAATCCCGTTTTTGATACAGTATTGCTGATTTTTTCGTGCAGTTTCACCCCCCAGACTTTCTCTCACGTTGTTTCCCTTCCCTGTCCTTTTCTTGTCCATTAGATTTTTTCCCAACTGAATGTCCGGACTTTGTGAGTCCAGAAGATTTTTTTCGTAGGTTGTTCCAAGGTGCATCCCCTCCTCTTGATCCTGTCATGCCAATTCCAGAAACGAATTGGATAGGGGTACCGTGAAATTTCCCCCCCTAGGTTCCGGGGGGGTGGGTCTTGGGTTGGGTGGGCGGGGGGTTTATTTTGGGTTTGCCCGTGTGGTGGGGGTTTCCTTGTGGGGGTGGGTGGGGGGTTTGGGTGTTGTTTTGGGTGGTTTGGGTTGGGTGTTTTTTTTTTGTTGGGTGGTTGTTTTGTGTGGGGGGGGTTTTCCCGGCGACCGAGGTAAAAACCAGTTCCTTACAGTAACTTCGGGGCCAAGGTTAGAATTTCGGATAACAAATCTTTTTTTCTCCTAGTTAAACCTACCTCTTTCCCTTTCCTCTTCCGAAAGTTCCTCCCGTCATTCTTCTATCGTTATTTTCCTTTCTTTTCGGGAGATCGAATTTCGATGTAGGAATCTTTTACTTTTCGCTTTTGTCCTTCACCTGCGCTTCCTTTTCCATGGTTGTCTCTAAGCACTGATCATCTCCTATTTCCCGCTGTAGTATCGGTGGTTCTTTCAAAAAACCGTCTCATGTGTCCAATTCTTTTTCCAAATCGGATGTACCTCTGACATTATCTTTTTGTCTCGTTGCTGTTCCCCTTTACAAAAGATGGTTCCCAGGTCAGTGAGTTCCCCCCCCTTAATGCCTTTTCCCCTTCCGATCTCAATTACCTTTGAAGCCCTTATAACTTACAGATTCAAGGTCTTGGGCCATGGATGCTTTCTTTTCCATTTATGTCCATTTAACGTTCCCCAGTTTATTTCTCTCCACATTACGATTTCTTTGGGTTTTGGGTTTGGACCCCCCCAACCCCCCCCAACAAACACCCCCCCCACCCAACAACCGCGACCCTTATCAGTGCTTGTTCGGGTTTTTCTATGCCCCACTCTAGAGTCCGGCCTGTTTTTTTTGATCCAGAGTTTTTCCGATTTACCCCATTTGTCGAGTAGTGTGCTCTTTTTTTGTAACCCCTTTTTGAGTATACGCTCGCTCCTGTGTTTTGAACACTGCTGGTAAATTGAATTCCCACCCGTAATATGTGACAACCCCCATTTTTTTCTTACGACCCTTCCTCCCCGCGCGAACGCACGGTTTACCGAGCGCCATTACTCAAGCTCCTCCCCCTTTGCCCAAGTTATTAATCGGTGACGACCCCTGTTCCTGTCCCCTTCCGCACCGATCCCCCCCCTTGCACTTTCGAGCCTACGCAATAACACCCAGGAGAATTCTCTCTCCTGCCCCTTTTCCTCGTCAAGATTTCACTACTCCTCACTGAACGTCCTGAGACTCCCCTTATTTTGAGTTCTTCGTTAGTTCCCTTGTAGCCTTTTGAATGAATTCTGAGTGTACTTTAGTCACCACCCCTCCCCCCCTCATTTCGAAAGTCCCTTCCCCCTTGGCAGCAAATCCCTCCCATGTTGACCACGCCGGCGTTTCTATGGATACCTCTGCTTCGTGTCCCCTTTCCCACGCCCTTGGCGCCAATCCTCCCACTGAACCCTTTTTCGAGTTCATTTTTTTTTAATTGATATTCCCCCTCCCGTTTGCTTCTCCCCCCGGGACGTTTCCCTTGCCTCGTCTTCGGTTACCCCCCTTCCTTCCCGGACTTACCGACACTACAATCTTTTTTTGCTCCCAGGTTTTCCCTTGTGGCATCTCCTCCAGTTTTGTTTGCCCCCCTTGTTAGATTAACCTAACCTGTGTGATGGAGCGCGGATTCATCGTTTTCCCTCGTCTCCTCGATCTAACTTCCTCTCCTCGGTCTGTCATGAGTTTCGTGGTAAGTTGATGGCGACCGCCCATGGCCGTACCATACTTGATTTTTTTTCAATAATGTCCCCTTTTTTAAGCCTAAAGGAACCGCCATCACCTTTTATCGGGTTGTTTTTTCTTCTTCCTTCTCTTCTTTGGACGCCCCTTCCCTAACACTTCTGGCTGACAGTCCGGCCTCAGCCCGCGGTTAAAATGGCGCCTGTGAAAAGAACGATTTTATACCCCCGTTGGGAATGTGATTTTTTTCTCCTTGCGCTCTTCTTGTGCGCCTTCCTCTCCTAGACTTTTTTCTCCCACCACCCCCTCAGGGTTACTATGCTGCAGCCCCTTTTCCGTTCAGACCCCTTGCTGGTTTCCCCTAGATTCTCCTTGATGAGTACCATGGAGTTCCCCCCTCTTCTTCCCCCTCCAATCGCTCTTTCCTTTTCCCCTCTCTCATTGCTGTGTCCCACTAGTACTGAAGGCCTTTTCTTACTCCTTCGACCTGCTTTTTCCCCCTGAGTTTCGAACCTTCTATTCTTTTGGTATTTGATTTTTATGAATCCGACGCTTCTTTAAAATCCCTCCCCTCTTTTCCCTTGTTCGTTTTCCCGTTATTGTCGAACCCATCGAAAATGACATTGGTTTTTTTTCCTGCTTTTCAGTTTGATACATCCCTGCTTAAGTGGAGATGCTCCTTTCCCCAAGCATTCTCTCGTCAGTGAAAGTCTTTTCTCGTCCCGTCTCCCTCCCCCTCCTCCATGCAGCTTCTACCTCTAGAAGGCGCTCAGGGCTAGCGTTTTCCCTTGTTTTCTTTTCCACCCCTCCTAATTCCCCTTCGTGGGGTTCTGGAAGAAATACTGTGTTAGAGGCGAGTGAATACCTCCCACTTTTCTCACCCCGTTTCCCGAACTCGCTCGGGGAAGAGAACA
>Ga0179593_1368094_pt1 | contig 14875 bp, 15 predicted proteins | sample CZODoug2_1_08_16_FD_185931 | JGI IMG/M metagenome (GOLD analysis project Ga0179593, IMG submission 185931) | Vadose zone soil fungal communities from Angelo Coast Range Reserve, California, USA - CZODoug2_1_08_16fungal (PacBio error correction) | ecosystem: Environmental > Terrestrial > Soil >... | reverse complement strand
AAAGGCGAATCTCGGGCCCCTGATCTTATTGTCCTCCTACTGGGAGTGGGATTCAGCTTCCGATTCACCCAAGGAACTTGAGACCTCCACCTTTTGATCGAAATTCTTCACATTCTCTTCTTACCTCAAATTCCTCTCACTTGTAGAAAAGATGCCGCTTCTGACTCCGAAGGAGTGCTTCGTTCCCCTGACCCCGTTATACCATTTGATTTAAGGCCGTTTTCTACCGGTCAATCTTAAGATTTGTTGGACCCTCCTGGTGGTTTCCCTCGCTACTCACCACACTTTCACATCCCCTTCGATGTCCATTTGATTTTTTATCTTCCCTCCATTGATTTATCGCAGATTCGCGGACTCCAGTCTCAATTCTTCCCCCTCATCACCATCTGGTTGCACCAGGACGATTAATACCAATGAATTGCAAAACTGCCTGAAGCACCCCCACGGATGCGAGTCCTGCCTTACCCATAACGCCACCCCAATAAAATGTCTTTCTTCAGTCTCTCCCTTTAATCACGTGCTTTTGCTGTTTTGAAAAAAGCTGGCGCCCCCCTCCCCGTCTCAGTCATTTTTTCGTAAGTCGCAACGCGTAATTTTAAGATTCTCGAGCGAAGAGGGCCCTTTCCTCATCTAGTGTAGCCTGAGTCCTTGATCCAACATACGGGCTTCTGACCGTGGTTCGTGTCTTCGCGTTGTGGTTGCGGGTGATTCTGCGCAAGGCGACTGTCTCGCAAATGAAAGTAAGCTGTGTGCAGGCAGACCGAGGAGGTCCATGTCTGCTTCGCCAGACACTTGAACGGTCCCTTCGTAAGTTCCACGTAACCAAAGCACCTCTCCTCGTAGTGTTCCTCACCTCATCTCGTCCGAAGATTCGAGTCCCCTTGCCCGACCCCCGCCACATGTTTCAACCCTTCCAGCGGACTTTTCCCTCACTGGGAATTCCCTTCTTCCCCCTTTTTTCCCCTTTCAGTCAATTTCTGGTTGATGTTCGTGGCGTTATTTTTTGCCCTTTTGTTTGAGCGATGGTCGGTGATTGCCCAGGGGAGACAAGGTCACTCCTATTCCTTCCTCCGTGCTGAATCCTTTCTAAAGACATTCTTACTCCAATAGGACGCAAGGCGTGTCCCGGACACTTCTTTCGGTGCCCCTCCTCACTTTATGTTGAACCCTTGAAGGCGGCCCATTTTTTGCCCCGCCTTATTTTACAACACTTGCGTAACCACCCTTTCCCCTTTCCTCTGTCCTTGAGGGATGTTCATATCTCCCTCTAAGTGAAATACCAAAATCAGATTTTCATCTCGGTTTAAGTCAGGCTTTTGGTCTATGAGGCCTCTGTTCCGAAACCCTTAATCTAGAAAGCGCTGATTTTTTCGACCTTGGCAGACATGCCCCGGACAAGAGACATTAGCCTACTTTTACCTTCCGCTCCCCCCTTCACAGTCCGCCGGCCTTTTCTTGTAGAGGAACCCAACCACCACATTTTCGTCCGCCCTGCCGCCAAGAGACATTCTGGCCGTGCCAGCACCTGATCCAACTCCGTGTCCCTTCAGTCCCCCTTTTCTTTTCCATCGGTTTAGCCCAAGTGAACCCCCCCTCCTATCTTTCCCCGATGAGAGTCGTTTTGATCTTTTATTGGGGGAACTACAGACTACTGGTGGCCTTCCCGTCCCCCCTAACTTTCTCCCTTCTTCTCCAACGCAACCCTTATCTTCTCTCCTTGTCCTCGTTCTCGCTACCGTACAGACCCGTTTCCCGCGATAGTTTTGAAATTCAAAGTTGTTAACTCCGATTCTAAGTGGCCACGGGTCCCCCCCCCCTTTCTTTTCCTGTTTCCTCGCTCTGCAATTCTCGAAAAGAATGCCTTTTTCCATTCTGGCCTGGACTCTGCCAATCTCAAACCCTTCTATTCAAAATATTTGAGAGCCCCCTCTCTCTTTTGCCCCCCCTGTTGACCCTCGGACCCCCCCCCAAGCAGAGCGTCCGGCAAATGAACACCGGTGCTCCATTGGACCTGTTTTTTTCTTTCTCCCTTCCCGATAGGTCTGTTCCTCATTTCATTTTGCTTCGAGTCGCTACCCAAAAAGTTTAAATAATAAAGGAGGCTCTCCCCGTCCAGAATCGCGTGAATTTTACGAGCTTTCTTTTCTGCCTCTCAGTCGCTTACTTTTTTCAGAAAATCTTTTCTTCCCCGAACAGACTTTCGCGAGTGTCCCCGGTCCCCCTCAATCGTTCTCTCCGGGAATTCACGCGCAGTCCTGGATTTCTGCTCCTACACTTTTCTTCGAAACTCCCCTTGTGCGAGCCACTCTTCGCTATCAACACTTTTTGGAAAGCCTTTTTTTACTCCCGCTCGCACTGCCCATGCTTGTTTCCTCGTTTTATCTAGACTGCGTAATTTATGGGTATCCGCCCCTGAAAGGACCTTTTCCCTGGAATCCTTTCCCCCCCTGCCTGTCCTGTCGCCCCAATCCTGCCCCCATACTTCCACTTTCCTTTCTCTTGAGCTCCCCCTTCGTCTCCGCCGTAGCCAAAATTTTTTCGAAAGTGTCTCCTTCCGACTGTCCCCCGATGGTCTCTCCTTTTCTTTTTTTCACCCAAATGGATATCAGTCGTTCCCCCCCGACCGAAGTTCTCAATCCCCCTTCCCGTCCGCCAGCCTTTTCTTTTGACGAGTCCGATTCATCTTAATCTCTTGGTCCAGATGTGAAACTTACTCCTTGTTGAATTCCTGAAAAAACCCTTTTTCCTGGTGGACAATTGCCCAGATTGAGTAGTTTGGGACTACCATTTTTTTTTCTGCCGATCCGTCCCACTTTTTTACCTAGCTGACACTTTTTCCCAAAAACTTTTTCAAAGTTCCTGCCCTCCTTCCTTACCCCCGACACCCTTTTTACCCTGGCGCAACTGAGAGTGGTTAATCTCCTCTCCTGCCGCGCAATAAACTCCGGCATATTTCTCATCAATCTTCGGTTCCCCGTCCCCACACTAGCCGTCCTGCTTGGACTCGGATCCTAGAAGTGTTTACTTCCGCTGACCTCCCTTGGACTCGATGTAATCATTTTTTTTTAGAGGCAAAAATCTCCTATTGCCACTGGTCCCCTTTTTCCCCTTTCACCGTAAGCCCGATTTTGAGCCCCCCTGGGCGACCCCCCCCGGATCAGCTTCAAAGTTAAGTCAGTCCAATTGAAACGTCTTTCTCCCTTGGCAGCATCTCCCGTAAACATCCCGCACGCCACAAAAACTTCTTAAGAGACGAGAAGTGCGCTATCTCCTTTTCGGGCTCGCAATTCTGTGGACCCCCGATCAGGTAAGAGGTCTTGATACCCTTGCCCGGGTCGGTTCGCTGAACGTGCTCCCTTCCGGCAGCCACACTACAAAAAACTTTTCCCCCGTACTCCCACCCCCAGCAGGCTTCACGACCCGTTTCAACCACTTGCGTAAAAATTCCCCCAAATGATTCAGACCGAAGGCCCTCATTTAAGATTTTTTTACTTCTTCGGACTTTTCTCCCCCTTTCTGAAGGTCCCTGCTTCATTCGGCGTCGTTTAATCAGATTATTCTGGCGCTGACATCATTGGACCGTTTTCCAATTTTAAGGAGGAACAAATGGACCGCTAACTCCGAGTTCCCTGTGGGGTTTCCTCTTTCCCTCTTGATCACTACCAATGCCGGTGTTCCCTGCCCCGCGCTAATGTTTTTCATTCCTTCAAACTAGAAAAGGGTCGATCCGCATACCACCTTTTTTCTCCCTCTCCCTCTCCTTTTTGAGAATACTTTTCATTCTCCCCAGCGTCAGGCCGGATGGGGAGAATGGACTTCAGCTTCCCACTTTTTCTGGTATGTTCCAAAGTTTCCTTGGGACCCCCAAAATCTCTCTACTTAATAATCTTCCGTTTTTTTTGTTTTTTTGGAGCTTTCCCCTTCTCCCCACATTCTGCCACGGAATGGATCATTTTGATCCTCCTGCCAACCCTTAGGTGACGAACATGTCTTCCTTCGGTACTTTTCTCGGTACCATGGCCCTTTATCGCCCAAATCGCTCAGAATTTTCTGCGCAGCGACAATGGCTCTTTGTTTCCTTTCTACCTCTATGGCACCTTCCTTTCTGCCCCGGTGGCTTCACCCCGGCTTGGGCCTTCTGGCCAATCGTGAATCCTCCACCCCCCCGTAAATTTGGCTTCGTCAATGGATCCTCTTACTTCCGGTCCCCGTGAGCAAACTCGATAGAGAAATAACCCGTCCCTGACTGCTATACCGATCGACCCGAAATGAGTAGCAGTCTAAGCGGGTGTTGCATCTCTATCACGGAAAGTCGGGACTTCGTGTGGAAAGAAGTGGGTTGACCATCCCATGGTTTTCCCCGCGCATTTTTTTGCCACAGGTTCGGTATTGGCCCACCTCGGTGATGAGTGTTGTTTTTGTCTTGCGGCGAACGGAATTGCTAACAGCCAATGTAAAATGGGAGATCGCCACCTCTTTCACCTATCCCTTGCAGTTTTATCCCATGCATTGTCGACCCCCTACTGTTATGCTTTAATTCTCTGCGCGGCTTTAACCTTTTTTGGGGCCCTTGCTGGTCCCCAGTTTCCTCTGTTCCCAACGGACACGGTGTCAATTGAAGATTTGGTTTAAGATGGGACCAGTGTTTGTAGTTTTCCGCCCGGCTCTCTCTCGGCCTTACGTTCCCCTTTTTTCCCAATGGTTCACGTGTCAAGTAGGTTTATGGGTGGTGAGGCCTGTTCCCCTATGCAAAGTTTCCATTGATTTGGAAGATTCGGCTCAACAAAGTGCTATTACCCTATACCCACCTTTTAATGCCCTTCTGGTCAATAAGATGAGGAGTCCAGCGTACATATATTCCCGCTGTGGGCAGGACTGCTGATCCTGGTTCACCCACTCTTATTGTGTAGCCGGACGGCCGGGGGTGTTTTACCCCCCCCTTTTTTCATTCCGAAATGAGTCGTAGTCCGTTTTCCTTGAAGGAGGGACTTTTTTTCGGAAAACCTTTCTTGAAAACACTTAGCCCACTTTGCACGATTGGGCATTCTTCCCCACGAATTCAAAGTGTGTAATTAAGTGCGACACCCCCCTTCCTTTCCTTTCACCCTTGCAATCGATTCAAGGCTGCTCGCAGCGAGCCCTCGCATGTCCAACAGAAGAAGAATTACTTCCATGGTGACGGGACGACTCGGTAGGCACCCGCCTTGCCTTCCTCCATTTGTCCACAATTCCCTGGAGATCCCTGGGACATCGGACAGGATTCCAATTCGAACCAAACTTTTCTAGCTTCCGCGTACCCTATTTGAGCTCAGGGCCAACTTTTAAGTATGGGTTAACTTTTGGCTACAGGACCTAGATCTTTCCTTCTGCCCGGGTCCTTATGAAGGCGGTCCCCAGAAATAGCCGTAGAGAGATGTTGCCTCACTTCGCCTTCTCGTGATTAAAACTGTCCAGTTGTCTAGAATACCATTTTCCGTCAGGATCCTATCCCCCTTGGAGTCGCCTTCAACCCTCTTACTCGACTCTTTTTCCTTCCCGATGGCGATCTTTTCCCTCAGCGAATCGTTTTGCTGGACACCCTCCCGAAGAAGGACAGCTGGCGAGAGAAGCTCTGTACATTGAGAAGATTTTTTCTGTGGCTCCTCTTTTTGCTTTTTTTCCAATGGTGTCGCGACTACTAAGTCCCACCGAAGATTTTCGAACAGACCAAGTTAATATCCAACAGTGTTCCAAGTTGAGAACCTTTGGTTCCTTTTCGGGCCCGTCTTTTTCGTGGAGTTTAGTGACTGAGTCAAATGTTTTTCCCATGCTATTTTTAGCTCACTCTGTGAATATTATGTTTTTTGAAAAGGCACTTTTGCCCTCTTGCTGCATAAGTGACCAAAAGGTCTTGGACTCACCCCCCTCGGAGAGAAGGTCACCAACGTCCCCAGTTTTTCCTAACGTCGACTCGGCGTTAAAAAAAGATCCATTCCTCAACTCTCCGTAGAAGTAGTAATCGTGAACTCATCCATTATCAGCCAGACTGTTTTCGTTTTATAACTCAGTTTTTCTTTCATTATTTCCCACTTCCCCTTAAGCGAGTCCCCCCAGACCCTATCCTTCTCAAGAGAATATCCTTCTTTTCAAACTCTTCGGTGAGTGGTTAAAGATCAAAATTAGATTCCGGGACTAAGTGGATTTTGGAATAGTCATTATCCTTTGGCGTTCCCATTCTCAGATGTTTTGAGTTGTTTCATCCCACCACGGACAGCAGATGATCTACGTTGTCTTATTCCTTGAACAAAACTATTGACTCACTCTTTTTTTTTGTCGGTCATTTCGTGTCTTTCCCCCAAGTCCGCGATTGGTCCTTTTTTTTCGATTTTTTTTTGACAATCTGTCGCAGTATCACTTTCCTTTGACCCCCTTCCGGGCTGAGAGCATTCTACGATTTTTGGGGCTTTCCCGGCCAGGGAATGATGAAACCAGCCTTCCGTCAATCTTTCACTGGCCATTTTTTTTCAGCAAGCTTTTCTCCCACTCCTAGATGCCCCGCAAAGTTAGAGTCGTGCACCTCCGTCCCCCTTTCAAAAAGTTTACGTTTTTCCCTCACTTTGCGTCCTGATTTTCCCCTCCAAGGGCGTTTTCCCCCAAGATGACTCCCGAGATTTTTCTCTACTGAAATGGTATCAAATGTCAAAATACAACTCGATCCCCCCCCCCCATTCATATTTAAACGCCCATCAAATAATTGATGAAGACATTTACAGCTTCAACGTTCTGTCACTTCGCTGAAAAGCCCAACAGACCATGTGGTCCTTTTCGTTGTGACTTCTCTCTCTTGGACTCCTTCTTCCTTTCCGGTACCCCAACATACTTCTCGAAGGGGCGTTTGTCTGTTGAATAGATCAAGTGAGCCAACTATTGGACTAGCGAATCTCCTACACTACGCGGATTGAGGAATCCCTAAGATTACCTTTCCTCTTGTCTCAAGTCGCTTTGCAAATACGGCATTCCCCCCCCTTCACCCCCGAAGACCCCGCTTCTTCCTCCCAACCCTACTTGCCGCTCTCAAGCCAATCTGATGTCCCCCTTTGCAAAGAATCCAGTCTGACGATAGAGATTGAGTACGTCGTTTTCTCCCTTTCCTTTATTCGGCTGTTTTCTATAATTTTTGCCCCGAGACCATCAGGGTTTCCCTTCCAATCCCCCTGAACGGAAACGATGTCTGGACTTCAATATCATGTGAAATGGTTGATGTTTATTTCTCCCCCACTTCCTTCCTTTTCCTGGAATTCCTTGTGTGGCGATAAGTTTTTTTTTGTGCAAGGTGAGATTCCGTGCTGCTTACTTGTTCACCTAATCCAAAGTTACCCTTCCGATTCCTCTCATTCCTTTCTCCCCCTCATCGTCTTTTAGATAATTCCCTGTGGCATCGACGTTTACTTTACATTTGTTTTGAGTCGACAACCCCACCGGATTTTCTATAGTACTCGGAACTAAGTTCCCCTTTCCCATCTCAGATTTAGCACGTTCCGCAGCTTCGATGGCAGTCCCCAGTCCTCTTCTCCAGTCGCCGAGAGAAATGGCTGGATCTAAATTAGATAAGGGCTTGCTTCAAGTGGATCTCCAATCTTTGAGTTAAGCTTCACCTGCCGAACTCCGATCTCCTTCCGAAGCTCGCCTTTCTATCGCAATTTCCCCTTAATAATCTAATGTTCTTTTCGAGATCTCTTCCAGGGCCGCTTCTGAAATCGCGTTTTTTAACCCCTCTTTTCGTCGTCTACCCCAGAAGCTTTGCACGGTGATTTTCCCCTCTTTTCTTATTCTCTTCCGCCAATTTCTCTGACTTCTGGCTCCGAAGCGATTGCTGTCCCCTCCGGGCGGACGTGTACAGTGAATTGATTTTGACTGCGCCGGGCAACGTGTTCCGACTATTCCTCTTTCCTCCTTCTGGTGGCATCGTCTCCTCCAAACCCCCTTTTCCACCCGTCCCACTTCAGTTTTGCAACTTGAGGCTCGAAGAATCAATGCGATGATTTCCTCCCCTTCCTTCGCTTCGGGCCAATGGATTTATTCTGCACAGGACTTATTCCTAACGAATAGCACCTGAAGTGCTGTTCACTGACGTTTTTCAAATCCCTGCCCCCCCCCCCCTTGCCATGCTGTATGCCTTCCTCGACATCGTTTCCCCCTCCCCTTCTTTTTTGAGCCCCCGTCTTTGTTCGGAAAAAACTTTATCCAACTCATCTATGTCGTCCCTTATCCCGAAAATCTTACTTAAGCTTTTCTCTCTTCGCCGCTTTTTCTTCTTTCCGATCTTTTTTCTGATGGAGGCGTTGATCTCCATCCTTTCCCCTCGTCGTTTTCCGGTCTAGATGGTGCTGGGTAATCCTTCTTTGCGCACTTTCTTCACTTTCGAGAACCCCTTGCCTCAGCTGCTGCAGCAGAACTCCCTCTTCGCGAATTCAATGCTTTTTCCCGAAATTAGGTACATGGAATTTTGGCTGTTCCCCGGTCAAACCCCGCAGGATCATTCTATTATGTTTTCCCCGTTACATATCCGTGCTCCCTAAGATGCGATCCATTCCGTCCCCAACATCTTCCGTTCTTTCCCAATTACGAGGTATGCTTCCCAGAAAGTAATTCCGGCTCTTTCTTATCAATCTTTTTTTTCTTGGTGCGTTTCTCTGGCGCCGGGATTGATGGAGTTGACTCTCCCCAGGGGCGCCCTAGCATCCAATTCCGACTTATTTTGATCTCCCCTTTCTTGTCAATCTCCCGCCCAATTTCTTAGGAAACTTCAACTATTCGTTCACCCTCAACTCCCAGACACACACATGCCTTGTCGCTTTTGCTGCTACTCTTCTTAAACAGCTTGCCTTCCCAACAAAAATTCCATTTAGATTGACGTCATTCCTTTGGCCCTCTTTCCTTTTCAATTGTCCCCCAAACTCGGCGCGCTAGATGCCCGCGGGGTAACCAGATGTCTTACTGCGCCGCGTTTACGACAAACCCCGTTAATTCTTCAGCCTTTTTTCAACCAGTCTTTTCCGACCTATCGACCTTGGCCGGCATGCTTTGACTCCCTTTTACCGTAATCTTAAACCCCTTAATCCTGCGCCGGCCTGTTCGAGGAACCACATCCACCCACCTGAGCCGCAAGAGCGGCATAACGCCAATTATCCCGCACTTTCAAGGCAGCTACTTTTTTTTGCCTTCCAATTTTCTCTCCACGGCGAACTAACCTCCTAGTTAACAGATTCTCTTATTTTGACTAATCAGTGGTCTGACAGTCCTTAATCAATCTCTGAGCCCCCCCACTCAAAACTGTCCTTCCTTAATAGGTCTCGATACAGATTCCGCCAGTTCCTCCCATAGCGAGTATTCTCAGTATTTTTTTTTTTTTTATCTATCTACGTGGGCCCCAATTTGTACTTTTAGATATTCAATTTGGGCGTAACCTGAATATCTTTTGCCCTATTCTTCCTTCCGAAACTTTCCTTCCCCCCAAACTAGCTCCATATTGAGGACAACATCTTTCAACCCCCCTTGAAATAGCGAATATCAAGAAAGTCTTTCAGGACCCCATTCCCCGGGTTCTATTCCCTTTTTTTTCTACAGTACCTTCTATATGGATGTTTAATAATCTTAGTTTCTTTAGCTCTCCCTAGACAACCCCCTCAGGCGACAAGCCAGCCTTGCTCATTACATAGCTTCTTCTCCATTGCCCCGCCGAGTCTTTTTGTTCCCATAGTTGACCTCACGATTCGCGCGTTAACCCTGTCAATCGAAAAGTGGAGATCCCACGGAACCCCCACCCACTTTTTATTTTTAAATACTGCCTTAATCTTCTCCTTCAAACCTTTTTCAGCTTTTTAATACCCCGAATAGAAACGGACCATTCTTTCTCCCATAATTGTTATCGACTGCGAATTTTGGGAGCCGCTTTTTGAAAGCTAAATTCCCTTCCAAGTCCTTCTATCTTCTGTCTCCACTCCGAACCAATATACAAGTTTCCCCCTTCGTCCCCCTTCCGCTTCCAATAGTAGGCAGTCCTGTTGGTTTAGATTTTATACCATTAAGATGTCCCCCAGATACACTTTAACTTTTTACCCAAATTTATGTCAGTTTCCTCGGACCGAATACTGAAAAGACTTCCCCCCCCTCCCCTTCATTTTCCATGCATTCTTCTCTTTTGGAAAGGATTGTTGACCATCCGGCGATCACCTCTCTTCCAGCCAGATTTTTAAAATATTCTCTTTTTGGCATTCGCACACCTTGAAGTAGGTTCCCCTGCTTTTCAAGTCTTGTTTCGCCTCAGATTCCTCACCCTGTCCTTACGATGCACTTTTACAAACTTCAAAGGAATTCCATCAGGATACAAGCACCCCGTCCGGAGACAACTTGATCTTGGTTCCCCCCTCAAGTTACTTAAGGAACCATCTAAGGCTTTCTTGGACGCGAGAATTCCTTCTGAGGTGAAATCCACCTATTCTCCTTTAGGTAGCCTATCACTTTCTTCCCCCTCTGGCCACGTCACCCATGAAGACGAGTTCCTTTCCTCTTTCAGGCTGTCCACCCCATACCTTTCGTGTCATTTCCACCTTGAAATGAAATATTCTCTTCTCAGTCGTTCTCCTGACCCCCTGTGCTCAGCTTCAGTTTCCCGGTCAATTTCCCCCTTTGCCATTTTTGTCTTTCCTACACATAAGAAAGGCAAACCCGGTGTAATATTCCGAGAAGGCCTGAGCTCGAAGACCGTCTTTCTCCCCACCTGTCTAGATCCACTGTCCGAATGGTGATTGTGTGGTCAAGATGTTATTCTCCAATTTCCCCTTTCGGTTAGCCCGGTAAGTTATGCATCAACAACCTTAAAAGATCCCCAAATGCCCTTCCTACCTCCACTTGCCACCACGGCGTCATCCAAATGTGATTTCCCCAAATTGGCTTTGGCTACCGACGATCCCTCAACCCCTTATCAGACTGTCCAACTGTCACGGGTCTGTCTCGCATTCCTCGCGTCTCTTCTTTCAATTCTTCGGTCTTTCTCGAGCTCTTTGCTAACCAGCTGCCCTTTCCCCCCTATTCGGAGACATTGCATTAATTTCGTGTTGGTTTTTTCCTCAGCTTTCTCAATTACCCATGCGTGTTGTATCCCACTCCCCTCTCAACCCGGTGTCATCTCGCAGCACCAAGACCTTAGCTCGCGCACCAAATTATCTCGTTTTTGTCTTCCCCTTCTATGCCTTCCCCCAAGCGTCATGCCCTGGTTTTCTCATTCTTCCTCTGTCAACGTTGCATCCAAATTCATTGAATGTTATTCCCTCAATATCTTTCTTTACCTCCGTGGTTTTCTTCTTCTTCTTCTTTGTCCACCCTGCGCCCCTGAAGCTGAGCCTTTCTCCTTCCCCGCCAACCCTTGACTTCTGAAGCATGTTCCCTCCGGGCATGACCTTTTTAAAATGGCCTTCACTCCCCAGGCGGAGTGAGTCAGCATTGGATGAGACTGAAGCTCCATTTCTCGTTTTTTCCTGTGACTTACCTCGATCCACGGCCGTTTAGCTTCGCTTTTTTGAGGAACACCGGCAGTGGTACTTGATTCCCCTCTTTCCTAGTCCAACTCCAAAACTGGAGTGTCTTCCCCAATGGAGCTCATGAATTGACGGTATTCTTCTAAAAGAGCCTTTGAGAAATCCCTAACCTGCTCTCCCCTAGCGCGCCTTTTTCCAATCGAGCATACACCCCCCCCCCCTTTGTGCATCTTGGCAAGCGGAAATTGACTTTCGCCCTCAAGGGTTTTTACTCACCTTCCGCGCCGTGGTTGGCCCACCTTTTTGGTAGGACTGTGTCTATTTTCATCTTTTTTCTTTTTCTTTTGCGGCGGTTACCGTAGCGAAAGAAAAGTGGAAAATTTGAGCAGCTAAACATCTTTCCCCTTTTCTTCCAGGTCTCCAGCTTTTGCCCGACTTCGTATGCTCGCATTCCGCGATTATCGGAACACGTTTTTCCTTTTTCTTTTTTGTGTTTTTACCTCTGCAAATTGACGACTGTCCGCGGGAAACCCTTGACTTTGAGCCCCCTCTTTTTTCGCCCTCCTGCTCGGTGCATCGATCTTTCCCGTGGACCACCTTTTTAAAAGTTGCAACTTGTTCTTTTGTGAGCCCTGTATGAGGTACGATTCTAATCGTTTTCGACTCTTTTTGGTACCCCCCTTCTTTCTCCTCGATCAAAATCGTCACTGCCCCTTCGCATGAGGTCCCCATTAGATGAGGCCTGCCGGAGACTTGTGTTTATGTGCCGGCTAGAACTTCGCTGGTGTCACCCTCTCATTTTTTGCGGCGGCCTTTCCTTTTTGCCTTGCTGTCCGTTTTGTAAATTTTCGTCTTCCCCTTTTTTGATGATTGCGTATCCCCTTTCTTTTTCACAACGACTGCCTCGACGTTGCATGGTCCCCTCCCCCCGCACACCACAAGGGGTGTACGCTAAGTGCGCATTCCGGTCCTTTCCCCATCCTGGTGCCAGCCCCCTTCGGCCCTTCAGGAGCAGGTAACCTCCCGGTCCAACTTTCAATAATCATTCATTGGACACGTGCGGACTGGAAGTCGTTCACTTCCTTCCTTGAACGACCCTTTCCAGTTGGATTAATGACCAGTTGAGATCAGCCTTGGTGACCTCGGAAGGCGCAATTTAGAAACCTTTTTAAAGTTTTCGTGCCGGAGGATATAATATGTGATTCCTTTTCCATCCTGGGCACAACGCAGTTATTGGGGTCGTTTGGGCTACAGGACCTTTGCGAGGGACTTATGCCTTTCCTTCTTACAGTGGGCCACGCAGTTCTCGAATTGACCCATTTGCCTTTGCTCTGCCTGGTAAAAGTTTTGATAGTATTTTCCGTGGTTTTAGACGCCACAGTTGGTCCCAGAAATGAGGACTCTCCTCTATTCCCGATTCCGCTCTTCTACTCTCTCTGGGGAAAGGTAAAACAATTTCCTCCCTTCTTCAGAGCGAGATTGCACGCTCCTATGCTCCGCTTCTTGTGACCTTTAGACGATGTCGTTTCTTGAACTGGTGGTTCCCGCAGTTCCGCGAAGCGCCACTACGATACATCCCCTCCAGGGGATCTCACCCCAAAAAGGGGTGCCCTGAGATGTTTTACTTTTCGTCCTCTGGTCTTGGTGGGGAATTGTCTTTTTCACATTTTTTTCAAATCTATGGGCGCTCACTTTTCCTTTTTTTTTTTCCAAAAAGTGGCAGTCTGGGCAGAAGAGAAAACAGGTTCAATTCACTGCCTTTGCCTAGTAGGCTGAACCACGTCATTTTCCCCGGTCAACTTAGACTATCGTAAAAAACCTTTTATTCCTCCTCTTCCCCCCGTAGTCTTAGATGAATTCTGTATAGCCAGGAAATTTGGCCCCGCCTCCCCTGTTTCTGTGAAACAGTTTTTTTATTTTTTTTTTCCGTCCACCTTCGTCCCTTTTTCCAAAGTCCCCGATCGGATCCCCTAGCCCCCTCGTGCATATGAGGTGGTTCCAGATTTACTTCCCAAATTAGCAGTTTACGTGCTTGATCCGAGTTGGAGGGCCCCTTTTTTCGCGTATTTGTGCAGACTGGCTCTCTTGCTCCCCCAAAAAGGCAGCTGGACTCTCTTCAGTGAAACAGTGCTCAGGCTCTTTTTCAGTGCGATTTCGCCAACTTTCGCCTCTTGGTTTTCAGGAGCGCGTCGGGCAACGTGTTTTATAGACCGTGCCCCCAGTCCCTATAGAGGCGCGCCGTCTTGGGCTTTCCCGGCTGGCTAGACGGTTTCCGCCTTTGTAGTTTCTTTGTTTGTTACGCAAGATTTGTAACCCTTTCTGCGACCCAGGACCCCCCGGCCCCGGGACCGGTGATCCATCCTGTTGGTTGCACGCAAGAGTTGAAAGGGTCGTATATGCGCCAGCAATGGGGGCCCTCTTTGCGGATATCGATGACCTTTCTCAACCTTTACACCGTCAAAACAACTCGTCGCCCTATTCCCACTCCAGAACAGAAATTGATACCGACCTTGACCGACTGTAAGTGCCTTTGTAACCATTCCTTGAAAAGATTGTGCAAAACCTGACTTCTGTGGCTGGACTTTTCCTTTTTTCTCTCCTTCTGCGCTGATTTAAACACCCGAAATCGTGACCCCCTTCCTTTTGAGGCAATCCCCTTCCCGTTAAACAGTGATCACTTCACTGATTTGTGATAGTATTCTGTAGTAGCGCAAGATGCTGCCAGATTCTGGCCCCAATGTAGATCCCAGTTAGAAGCTTTCCTAGGCATTCCCGTCCCCCCCTCCTCTTAAGCTTAGCGCGAAACACCTTCTCCAGACCGTCTTTGAAGATCAAACGCACCTAACTGCGGCCCCCCTCTACCATGACGCGCTCCGAGGATCTGAGTAAGTAGACACGACAGCGCCTCGGGATAAAATTTCGCGCCCACATATGGTTACATCCAAAACATTCTACATGTCAGGACTCCGTAATGTGCGGTGTTTTGGCGTCCTGATACCACGCATCATCTCTTTGTTAGACCACAACTGTTCCTTTGAGATTAAGTTCCGCCATCTTCCTGTCCCAGATCAAATTTGCGCAATTGCATTTTCGAAGCGATTTCTTAACTCTTGGATTTCGATCCGGCAGTGACAATCGAATTTCCTTTTTACAATTGTTTTTCGCCCTCAGACAAGGTCGTCCGAGTCGAGACGCCCGTACCATCAAGATGCTCAGGTAAAGCCTTTCGAGCAAGGCGCTTAGAGCTTTTTCTTCACGTGAGCCTACCGGTAAGTTCTATCACTTTGCGACTAAATCTTCTTTGAATTATACCTCCTGACTCGGCCTTCCCTAAGAAGAGATTTACATCGAAGCGTATA
>Ga0179593_1346222_pt1 | contig 14875 bp, 13 predicted proteins | sample CZODoug2_1_08_16_FD_185931 | JGI IMG/M metagenome (GOLD analysis project Ga0179593, IMG submission 185931) | Vadose zone soil fungal communities from Angelo Coast Range Reserve, California, USA - CZODoug2_1_08_16fungal (PacBio error correction) | ecosystem: Environmental > Terrestrial > Soil >... | reverse complement strand
TTTTCAGTAATCCCCGTCCCATCTTTTTGTAAGCATGACTTTCCGTTCCCCCCCCTGCATCATTTTGGTTTTTCCTTCTCCTTCCTCTCGCAAGATTGACAAAGAAACCCGGGTAGTTGGAGCTTGTAGAAGAAATGGTCCTCGAGTTATCTTCCCAGCCCCTTCCAGAACTTTCAAATCGTTGCCTTGGTTCTTATTTTGGTATTCCCCCTTAACCAGACGTCTCTGTTTTCCTCCTTCTGCGTTGCGTTTACGGTTTAGACCCCACTCTCCTTTTAATCCCGAGTAAGTTACCCTCCGACTATTTACGCCCTACAGGCGTCTGATCTTGTCGCCCTTAATAAAAATCTGAGCTGCTTTTAGCCTAGTCGAAGTCGTTGGACGCCATCCATTCGACCGCTTTGGGGTAAATGCCCTTTCCGGCTGCGCAGAGGTCTGATGGCATCCTGAACCCTCTCCTGTCGTTTGTTCTTCTCTCCAGCGCCTTTGAACTTGGTCTTTTTGACTTCTGCCCCGGCTCTTGCATTCAATTTCCTCTCCCACGTCACCCTTCCCTTGACACCCCGGTGCAGCCTTTTTTCCTCCGGCCTGCAAACCTCCCACAGGCCGGCTGTCGTTCCTCTTTTGTCCAATCCACATGTTCTCTTGAAATCTCCCTTTTGGAGATGGACTTTTCCTTTGTTCCTTTTAAGTTTTGCCGCGACGCCTCCCTCCTTGCCCGCTATCGAGCCGCCCCCCGCTTGCCCTTGGCGCGTCCATAAGAGAAGATTCTGACGATCGCTCTGGTTCCTTGGCTCGGCGCTTTCAAAACCTTCCTTTCATTGTACTCGTTTACCACCTGAGGAGATAGTCGGTTTTCCCCCTTTAATATTTTATGCCCGATATAGGAGATTGGTTTAATGAGTTTTCTCAAGCCAGAACACCCCACCCAGTTCCATACCTCGATGCAGTTTGTCGATTTAACGATGCACGCTTTAGATTTTTCCTCCAGACTGTTCCTCTCGTCTTGCTCCCTTTCTCTGCGCCGCGCTCCCCTAATTATGTAATGGCATTCCAGAACCTCCTTTTTTGTTCCTCCGGCAGCGCCCGGCTCCGGTTGGATTAAGTTTTTCACTTCGTTCTGTACATGACGGCCTCCTCGTTTTTTTCACCCTTGCTTCGGCCTATCCTCGCGCTCCCCCCATCCTGTTGCGCTACCTAAATTCCGAAAGTCTTTCCATTCGGTTGAAATAAAGCAGCCCCTTTTTTAGCAAGAACCATTTTTTAAACGCAAGATTTTCCCCCCCACCCAAAGATTTGTTTCGTTAGGAAGACTGAGCCTGTCTTTTCGCCTTAACTATTCCCTCCCAAACGTTCGCGACTAGGATTGACTCTGATGACCCCAGCGCGTCCCAACTGGCTGTGTCTCTGGGTGTTGCCTTCTGGGAAGGAACCCAGCTGACCCATCCCATTCGCCTATCGTTTAGAGCCCATCCGGTACCCGTTATCGGGTGCAGCCCTCGTTAGCTCTGCCCTTCTCGTCCTTCAAGACTCTGTCCCCCAAAACAAACCCTTCATCAAACAATCGAATATTGCGGCCCCCCCCCCCCCCCCCCCCCCCACCCCCCCCCCCCCCCCCCCCCCCCCCCCCCCCTATCCCTACTAACCTACGTTGGAATTCTTAGCTTTTGCACCCCCATTCAGTTCCCACTCTTTTCTAGTCATTAACTTATTCCGTAGGCCCAATGTTAGACCTCGGTATAGGAAAAAGTTTCCTGCCTTCGTCGGTGGAATCGATGTGCCCCTTTCTGATCCTGGTTTCCGTTCCCCGAGGACCCGGGTAGGGATCTTGACCCAGGCGTTCGATCACTCCCTCCCCTTTTCCCGTGTCACGACCACCGCTCGATTTTTAGTACTTATCGTTGACAGCAATGTCCACCTTTGATCGGATCTCCCCGGCTAACCTCGAACATCCCCCCCGGACTTGGATCAGGGAAGCTGACCCATCACAAGCACCCCACACACTTTCCGGCCTCTTTTTCCCATTCTTATTTCTGCCTTTTAGTATTAGTTGGTGTCCCCAGAGACCTCCCCCTTTCGAAGTTTTTTTTTCCTTGTTCGCAGCGGTCATCTACCCTACTCCACCTTGCGCGCCCGCTCACTGACCGGTGCTTGAGAGTTGTGGAGGAAGTTTTATTAATTTTTTTAACTCTCTACCTTGGCCGATGGAGATTTCTTGTAAGGGTGTTTTGTCACCAGTCCTGTTCTGACCTTTCATTCAGCGCGCTATTTCTCCTCTGCATACTCGCTAGAAGTCGCTCGAGCGTCGCTGGTTTCTCCAGTCTTTTGCACCAGCGCAAGATTAATGACAGCGGTACATTCTAAATCCTTTCCTGAGCGCTCCAAAACCGCAGCCAGCGAACCACCTTCCGCCCTTGCTTCGACTTCTTTCATATAGCTTGTAATAATAATCCTTTTGTTGTTGAGTATAAGTCATATGCGACGGCTCGAGCGGATAGTTTAATTGGGCCCTCCTGCTGTTGGGGGGCTCCGCTCGGATTCTTCGGTGGACCTCCCTTCCCTTTGGTACTCTTTCCATTATTTCTTGGCGATGGTGAAACTTTATTTTCAAAAGCGCGCTCTTCCCTGACGCTTTTGCGAGTTTTGATCGATGCCCCTAACGTCTTCCTTGCATGAAAGAGTGATAGATAGAACCTTTTGCTTCCCAGTCCAAACACTCCCAGTTCAGAATGTACCCGCCTCTCTCTTTGACCAGGTTTCTTCCCGTCTCAAGCCGAAAAGGCCGCCCCCTCTCAAAGCTCGCGACTCCTGGATAATCTTTTTTTTTTTTTACTTAGGTTATCTGGCCCGCTGCTTCTCCGGCCCGTTTGCTCTGCAAGTCTTCTCTGCCCCCCAAGTTCGTTCAGAAAAGACTGACCCCTTCCCCGAACATCCCTTGCTGGTCCACCTTTTTGCCTCCCTTTACCGTTTTGGGTGCTGCGTTGATGTCCCACCCCCTTCCCGCCCTGATCCAGGTGGGACTTGATGTTAGAAGTTTTATTTCCATTTGCGCATCCGATCCCGGGTTTTCCCCTGTTGATTTATTTGGCAAGGAAGTCCTTTCTGGTTGGTGTGTCTTTGCAAAGTCTTGATTTTCTCGCGCTCTCGTCCGATCCAGCGACGTTTTACTCTTGTCGTCCACGGCGCTCAGACAAGGGTCAATCCCTTCGTCCACACACACGTTATCTCTGTTTTTCTCTTCCGGACGATCCTTCCTTTGCCTCTTTTCCTTCTTTCTTCCCTGAACCATCCTACGTTTCCCGCATGTTTCCTCTTGAGTATTGATTCTCTTCCGTTCTGTATATGTGCCCTGACATGCTGCTCTCTTTTTTTTTTTACCTGTCTTTACGGGAGCCGTTCTCCTTTTAAGAGCGCGGCGCTTGAGCTCCTTCCACTCCCCCGATCACGATCCCTTTGCGCGAAAGAGATAGCGTAACGGCTTTGTTTTCTTCCGTGTCCCTTATTATATCCTCTACCCCCAACCAGCCCAGTTTGTTAGCCCCCCCGCTCCATTTATGGATCCATACTCCTTACTGACTCCTCCCTTCTGTTCGTCTTTTTACCTTAGCACTACAACCAGTCTTATTCCGAACCTGAAACCATTTTTTGTTTGGAACCTTTATTTTCTATTTTCATCTGTTCTATCCCATTTTTTGCTGATTGATCAGACCTGATAGCTTGTTCGGAGTGAAAGGTTGGATCTCGCTTCGTCCTTACCTGCGGTGCCTCCAGGCTTATATACAGTTGACCCTTATATTTAGCCCTGGAAGTGGCTCCACTTGCTACCCGCCTCTGATGCCCCGCTGGCCGTCTAATTAGTTCGTTCCCTTGAAAGTGACCGATTTCATGCGCTTGCCTTCCACGTTCGTTAAGATACTTTTCGCCGAGACCGCGTAGGGATGATTTTCATTCTAATCTCCTCTTACCCTTCGGGGGTTTAGGCTGGCGCATCCACTTTTCCCCCTCTTATGGCACTTCGTTTGGTTTCTTTCAAATTCGCCCTCCCTGAACCTCCCAATCTCTATCGCGAATTTGGAAATCGCCGTTCCCCTCCTCTTTTTCATGCCCCACTTAATATTCTCCTCAGTTTTTTCCTCACCAAGGCCAGTAAGGGTTCTACGTCTCCATTTTCGAGGAAACCAGACCAGTCTGAGCGTCCCCTCATCTTCTCGTATGAGGAGCTTTACAATGTTTTTTCCCCCTTTGTGCCTGTTCTTCTTTTAGCAGGTCCGTTCACTTCTCTCTGGATCGCGGCACCATTTCTTTTGAGATACCCCGACCTGCCAGAGAGATTTGAAGATACCCCTTTCTTCGCCTCTTACCTGAGCCTTTTGGCCTTTTTTTTCAGGCCTCTGACGCAAACGACCCTGTTTCCTGGGTACTTCCGTTTTCTAGGCCTGAATATTGGCCTGCTCTCGTCCTTGACACCACCCAAGTCACCCGAGGGCCTTCGTAGAATTGCGCCCAAACGATCGCTCGGATCCCATCTACCGCTGAATAGGTTTGCTTAATTTACATTCTTGTTAATGGGATGGATGGAACCAGTCGAATTCTACATTCTTTTCCTGAATATATTTTCCTTTATGAGTCTCAGTATCCAGAAATTTTAGCCTGACTCCTTATTGCGGGACGGTATGTCCGGGCTATTCGCTGGATTCAAGTCCTCCGAATTTGCATTAAACTCAACTTTCTTGCAAGAATACGAAGACGTTCTGGTTCGTCTATTTGTTACCAGCAGCCAGCACCGACAAGGACAACGATTTGCTGATTTAGGTCAATGTGGAGATGCGAGGTTTTGCGTTTCCTTTTCTTCTCAGTCTCACGAACCGGATGTCTTGTATTAGATTGTTAGGAATGATCGTTTTTTTCAAAGCGGCCCCGCCACTTTCTCTTTGTGTTTTTACCTTTTTTTTTCCGAAAACTCCCTAATTCCCTACCAAACCCAAAGATTAGAGAGTGCTCGATAGAATCCAATCTCTCTCCTCCCCCTCCATCGTTTTGTTGTTCTCGCGCTTTTATTAGTTTATGTCTTCCCTCTTTATTTATTTTTTTTTTTTTAGGATTCTTTCGGCCAAACTTTCCCCCCCCCTCCCTCAAGTGCGGTTCCGGCTTTTTTTTTGCTAGTCCTTTTATTCCGCAAAGACCTGGTTCTTTCCCTTGTCGACGACCTTTCACTCTGATCAAATCTTCAAAGCTATGACCGAAAGAACACACTGTTTTTGGCGTCGGTGTTTCTGATGTTTTCCCAATTCGTATCCGTCTTCGTACGGTTCCCGGCAATTTCTGGTGCATGACCAGTCTTTTGAGCCAAGGAATGCTGACCTAACGAAAATTAAGCAAGTACAGTCATTTACTCATTTCCTATCGCGGGCTGCGTCTCTGTTCGCCGTGAATCATTTTTTTTGTAAGGACCATCCGGTAATTTTCTTTCTTGTCGCAACCACGTCGAGCAGGGTGTTCACTTTTTCCCCCTTTATGAATTTTTTTTGTTATTTTCTTGCCTCCTGCCACATTGCCATGTCGTTATTATGCGCCTCCTCAAAGAGTTGTTCCCACGTTCTGTTGCAAGGTACACCTCGGTTTGCTGCAATCTTTTCCAAGTGACTCGAACTTCCCTGAACACTTTTTAAGCTTTGCTTAATCTGCTGACCCCAATGCCCCGATTCCCCTAAAGAGGAGGTAACCCAACCTTGGTGTTTTTTTTTCATCATCTGGAGCTTTAAACTGCAGGGCCTCATTCCCTTTGCCGGATTTTTTCCCCCCCCAAACGCTTCGCTCAGTGTCTCCTATCTGAGCCTCGAAGTAGAGTTTCCTTGTTTTTCATCCGCGCCTATCTCTCCTCCTATTTTAGCGTCTTTATTAAAATCTTTGGCCTCATCCCCTTTTCCCCCCTTGAGGAGTCTTTTTTTTTCCATGCGCACCGCCGCTGCTTTCATGCCGATCTGCAGATTGTTTCACGAGTTCTTTAGCCCTTCCTCTTGATCCCCATTGTCAGTTTCTTCTCCCGCTCACACCCCGGTCAGCGTTCTTTTTTTTACCGCTACCTGCCTCTGTCTAGATCCCTGTTTTTTCACGTGATCTTTTCCCCCCCGCCGTCTGCCGTCATCGCATGATCTTTTCTTTTTCAGCACGATTATTAATAGGCAGCAGAGGAAGACTCGTCCTTTTTCTCCCCTCGTGCGCATTGTAAGATTGTCTCTACATCCGTTTCTTAGGAAAGACCCTTTCTCTATATACTTAATTACCGCCCGCACGATCGTTGAATCGCGTTAAACTTTGAGATAGAAAAGCTGAAACCCCTCTAACTCGTTCCCTAGGTTTTTGCGTACTCTTGCCTTGTGTTTTTTTTTGCCTTTCCTAACGCTCGAATCTTTTTCGTCGGGTCTGAATTTTGGTACTTATGAGGTGACAGCTCACACCTTTCTTTTTTGTTTTTTTGGATCTTTTGGCAGGCAAAAGACGCTCCAAAGCCTTCGCCCTATCTGTAGTCGCGCCCAATTTTTTGACTTTTATCGCGTTTCCTCTCTCAAGAGTCCCGCCGCCTCCTTGATGGTCGCAGTAGAACCTTACCCCCACCCCCAAACCCAGGTATCGTGCCTACAAAATCCATGAGCTTCCCTAAGTGACTCCCTAAGCTGCCTCAGTTACGCCTGATTCGATTCCGGCGGTTAAGTCCTTATAGTAAGGACCTTATCCCGAAAGCGGTCCCGTGGCTTTGGTCTCGCCCCGATTTTAGAGCCCTCCAGCATTCCAGTCGTTGTGATCGATCGGTTCCGGGCTCTCCTGAGAGCTTTGAATCACCCTCGTCTTTTTGTCCTTGGATCTGCCCTATGCCTCTGAAAAATTCCAGAATTTTCCTTGACACCTACCACCATCTGTACCTAATTGCCTCTCCGAAGTATCCGAAACCTTGAATAGCCCTTCGGCCTCCACTTCCACTTCTACACCTAACCCTTGGACCTTGGATTAAGTATTCTTCATTGTTGACATCACCGAAAACATCAAAGTTTGCCTCATTGCATTTTTCATGCTTTGATTCAGTTTATTTTTCCCTTTTCTTGAATTTGATAATACTAATCATGGACTTCCTTTCAGGTCCCTGACTTCGCATATGCCCCTCCACGGCGCCCGTTTTACGCCCCCCAGCAGCATTGATCAACGTCGGTTTTGGCTCCTGGCTGATTGTGACCATTTAGGATGATCCATTAGACCTTGTCTCTTCTCGCTGTTCTTGTGCACTGGTTTTGGCATGAATTTTTCGCGATGTCTTCAGCGCAGCCTGATGTCGGCATCGATACGAGAGCTCGTTCGATGAGATTGAATGCATTCTTTCAACCATCTCCCCCCCCATGACCTTTACCATCACAGTTTCGAAAAGACCTCGATTCGTAGCCCAACAATCTAGCTGCACACACTTCCTACCATTCTCTCTCGATTTATCTTTTCATACCCGAATTTGTTTTGTGATCCTTGGTCTGATTATTCTCACCCCTGGCGGCATCTGTTTCTATGCGGCTCTTCGAGGAGACTGTTTTTTTGTCCCTACCGAGTGATTTTTATATTGAGATGGTGAAACTGACTGACCTCACCTCCTCTCTTCTCATGCGATGCTGATAGTCCCCGCCATTCGCTTCTATGAGGACCGTTTTAGGAACCCTTTCCCCCTTCCACCCACGGGTCCCAGTTCATGCAATTCCCAGCGATAGCCCCAAAGTTAGAGAAGTTATCAATACTACCCGTTCTTCCCACACTCGACTCTCAACCTCAGTGGATCATCCCTTAGTTTCTCCTCGTTTCTCTGTATCTTTCCGTGCGTTTTGCGCGCTAGAGGAAGTCACAGGCTCGTTTAGACCCTTGCTACCACCTTCAAATTTTTCCCCTTAACTGAAGAAGTCCCCACATGGACACTTTTCATTTCGGCTTGGCTTGAGTTTCTTTAACCACATGAAGAAGACTGTCATACCCCATTTCTTCGTTATTCTATTTGACCCGGGACCATTGGAAGGTCTCAGACTATCATGTCATCCATGGCATTCTTTTGTCGTGAACGGCAATTTCTTTGATTCTAGTAGTTCAAATCTCCGTTTTTTTTTTGTCCAAGACGGGCCGAGTGGCTCAAGTAGAAGTATCAGCCACGTTTCCCTCTTACCCACCCCCCCCCTTCACTATGAAGTGAAGCCGATTGATTGGGCTCCTCGTGCTTCGCTCTACTCCCGGTCTTTCTTTTTCTTCTAATTTCCTCCCAGAGAAGTTGCCATGCCTGGTGAATCGAACCGGTCGTTGATTTTTTTTTTTCTTCTTTTATGCATTTCCCGTCCACTTGATTCTGGTTGTTTTTTTCTTTGTCTTGACGGTTTTGTCGCGCGCCTTTCCCGTCGCGTTTTTTTCTCTGTTTCCCACGATTTGCTGCGCTTCATCTCTGCTTCTTGGGTTGTTGTCTCTTCCTTTTCATCTTCGTTCCCGCCACCCCGATAACCAAGTTCTCCGGCCTCGATGGCTTCCCCCCCCGTCCCCCCCCTTCTCTCCTGCCTAACGATTCGTTACTTTCTCAGACCTTCCCAGTCTTACTGAAACGAAAACACCGGTTTGCCCTCTTTATTTTTCTCTGTTCGATATCAGACCTTCTTATTCCCTGATAAATCTTTCCTTTCGGTTTTTATCGTAAACCGTATTTATCGCGCTTACTGTCCTCCTAGTACCTCTTCTCATTTCTCGATTTCTTCTCTGGGCGTCACAATGCGTACCTAGAAGCGTTGCACGATGCCGCTAGCGTTTGCTCAAGGACCTTACCTCTTTCCCGTCCCTCTTTACGCAGCGTCGTGAGGCCTTCTTATACTCGCGATAATTACGTTTCATCTCCTCTTACCTTCGTGTCGCTTCCTGCCGCACCTCAATAGCCTTGATGGCCAGATGGGTTTGGTCCTTTTTACTGACAAATCTACCGTCCTATTTTCCCCCCCCCCCCAATAAAGATCGTCTCACGCAGAATCGGCGTTTGGAGATTTACGACCAGAATATATAATCTTTTTTAACCTGCCCAGTCAGTTCCGTTTTTTTTTTGCAGGAAGCAGGATATGACAAGATAGATGCCCTCTCGACCTATAGGATTGTTTTCCCCTCTCCAACCCGTCGTGTATGCTACTATTTCGGTGACCATTAGGCGAGCTTTGTGCTTTTTATCTCCTCAGTCCCCCTTTTTTTTTTTATAGGACACCCCTAGCCCTCCTCCCCGCCTCGTTCCCCGGCTTGATTTAACGAACTCTGTCCTGCCGCCGTGCCTTTTTCTTTGAATCGATTCCGCCCATGTAGTGTTCAGGGGAAGTCCTTTCGTAGGAATTGAATGCTTTTCCTCCCCCCGTCCTCCCCTTTTTCCCTTGAAACCCCCCACATCCGCCAGAGAGAGCGGTCTCCCAGAAAGTTTTTGCCGTATTTTATTAAAAAGATGAACATAGGAGGATTCATTTCCCCCCCTCGTAGTTCTTCGGACCCTCATCCCCCCAATTTAGGACCGTTCGGCCTTTCGGCCCCTCCCATTCTTAGTGCGCCCCAGATCGCCATCCCCCTCCTTTTTTACCTCATTGTTTGACGGTAATGACGTTTGGATGATTCTTTTTATTTCCCTCTTCCGCAATTAGAGGAAGAACCCCTTTTGCAATTTTCCTTCACCTCCCCCTGAATACGGTTTGGGGCGAATTGCAAGAGCATCCGACCCAAGATGACAACAGATTTGCTTTTTGTCATTGCTCCTTGTCTTCCGTTTGCAAGGTTTCAGACCTCCCGGTTGTAGAAAAAGACTACTCTAGACATGCTCTCCCCCCTCCCTGCCCCGAAACTTCCTTTTGTGGATATACAGGTTTTTTTTCTTACAAAGAATAAGTTTACCCCACCCCTCTATATCTTTCTGACGAGCGCATAACAACTCATATATTTCCTCTATCTTGTTGTGATCTGATTTTTCTTCGTGTTTGGGGTTGGTTGTGTTGTTTTTTTTTTTTTTTTTTTTGGTGTTTGGGTTTTTTGTTTTGTTTTTTTTTGTGGGTGTTTTTGGTTTATAGTGACTTCCGCATCTATCTTTTTTTTTGAGTCAAGGTCACCCAATTCCACCCGTCATCCCAGTTGCTTTTGAAGCCTTTCCCTTCTCCCCTCTCTAGATTGATCTATGACCCCATTTTCACATACGGTATCCCTTGTTCGTCTTAAATGGAACGAGTTCTTTTTTCACCTTTACCTCAAGCTCACAATCGTTTCCTTGGTTTTTCGGGCTTTTTGGTTTATCCCCTTCGTCCAAGCTTTCGTATTACAGTTTACTTTTCAATTATGTTGTTCCTCTACGCTGACTTTCGGAAGAACCAAGAGTCCTCAGTACCCTTCCCCAGGAAATAGAGGACCCTCTAGGCTCTTGCATTTTTTCTCCCTGACTTTAAATGCGGCTAGTTTCCCGGAAGGCCTCATTTTTTGGGATTTTTTGGCCCCTCAATCCCCTCTCGCAGGGGAACGAAGCCTTCCCCCAGTGTTATGATGGCATTTTTTTACATCTTCATTTCTGTTGTCTCCTTCTCTATACTCAGAGGGTAACTCTGATGGTTTTTTGCACATTTCCCTCCCGGAGTCGGCTTCCCCCCCTTACTCCCAGAAGGCCCTTTCAGAATTTGCTCATTTCTTTTCGCAACATTCCACCTGCCGGCTTCATTTTCCCGGCCGTACAAAAAGTGCGTAGAAGGCAATTCTCGGGTCTCCTTTTTCGGGCCTACGTTCCTTGCTCTATGGAATGTGCACTTCTCTGCCCTCACGCCTTGAAGTTTCTCTGATGATTTAGTCATAATCCGCAAGCTTCTCTCTCACATGTTTATCGAGCGTTCTCTCCCCGTTGGAATGTTTTGCTGTTCCTTCAAAAAGATAGTCATTGTAGTCAATAGAGCCTCCTATTTTTCTCCTCCTTCTTCAGATTTTTTCATGAGGCGATGTAAGGAGATGTACCCAACCACCCCCATTGTCCATCTTAGCCTGCCTTTATGCCTCACGTTGTAAGAGTACGCCTCCTAAATCCCTCCCGGTTTCTCTCTCTCTTCGTCATCCCTTAGCTAAGTCATTTTCCGAAGTATAGCGTCTTTCTTCAGCCTCTTCGCGATCGGGCCGATTCCTCCATGGTCTCCGTATAGGCTATTTTCTCCGTCGATCATCCTTATTTCCCGCAGTTGCTAAAGCTTACGCGACGATCATCCTTACGTCCCTTTTTCCCATCAGGATGTCATCATTTTTTTCATAAAGCAGCTTTGCTATTCTAAAAAGAATTGCCCCCCGTTACGTGGTTTGAAACCAACATATTGGTTTTATTTCCTCCCTGGCTTTTGTCTGCGATCCCGATCCCTGTAGCTTATATGAAGGCCCTTACCTCTCGCCTCACCCACCTGGCTTGTTTGTTGCGGGGTGTGTTCGAGCTCTCTGGAGGAACTCCGAAACCCTCCCTTCCGCTTTGTTAGCCTCAGCCCAGGATCTATAGAATGTCACGAGATCTCTCCGGATTTTCCCCTTCTCGCCGCCTCAAGAAGATGAAACACCTGGCATAGGACTAAACATCTGCATGCTCCCTCCTATCCCGATTGCATTCCTTCGTTGACGCTCTACCCTGAGTTGTTCAAAGTATTAGAGTACCATTAGTCCGACCCTCTGACCTTCTTTTCTCGCCTGAACCTTCTCGATCGATCGCTTCTTGTGCCCATATCTTCAACGTTTCTTGACAGGAGAACTGCCTCCCCCCGCGAATTTGTTTTTTGATATAATAGTTCTGCCCCATAAAGCCGAAGGCCACTCCCCCCCATCGTTCCCGTCCTGATCTGATCGGTAGTTGACCCTTACAAGGCCACGGATCTTATCTCCATTCCTTTTCCCCACGACCCCACTAGTTGAATGGATAAGGTAATGTCAATCATTTCCACCCCCTTCCATTCTTCGTCCGCCTTTTGCACATTCATTTTTGCGTTGCGGTTTTTTGTCAGCCAGGGTCATCACTCTCTCCTTTTACTTCACCTTCGAAAGGACGGCGCCGGCATTTTCTACGCAAGAAAAGGCCGAGACTCTAATCTTATTCCACTTCTCCTCTTGAGCCCTGGAGGTTTTTGGTTTTAGTTTTTTTTTGAGAAAGGTACCTTTCGAGGCCGGGTCTTGTGAAATGGGACGTGCTTGTTTGTCCTCATTTTCTACTTTGTCTTGATTAGCGATGTCGGCATCGATTCGAAGCATCTTCTGCTACGCTCTTTTTCCCAGTTGTTTTGCCCTTCCCCCCCCCTCTAATTCAAAGCTCCAACTTTAGAAAAGTTTTTCGCAGAGACCCCCCCCCACTCCCCTCTCCACCCCCGGCAGCCCTTGATGCCTGGTTAGAATCTATTCCCTCGTTGTTGTTGTTGAGAAGAGCTTCGCCGGCTCTATGTCCTTGCGGCTTTATGTTCGATGGGCGGTGGGTTAGTCTTTTTCCCTCATTTGGTCGACTTTGGTGAAATCCTCATTAATATTGGAGATGGTTCCCCCTCCTCTCCCCTTCTTCGCAGCTTTGACGTTTTCTTTTATCCCCTCTGAACTTCGGAACGCGGCATTTTTCTCCCTCTGCCCAAGTCAACACTGAAAGTTCAGCGGACCTTCCGATTTCGCCCTCGATCGACTCACCAAAGGCTTTGAGAATTTGGAGCAGACCGGCGAAACAATCTCCTCAGATTCGCCCCCTTTTTGTATAGTCTTCGCGTCTCTCTGTGTATTCTTGCCTTTAGGCGGCCGCTCTGAAGGAAGTAAACGGCTCGCCCCTTTCGACCCCTTCCCCTACGGTCCCGCCGAGCAACAGAATGAAAGGGAAATGCCTGCGTTTTCCTCTCCTTTGTTTTTCTGCCGTGATGTCCCCCCTGTTTGAAGATCCCCCTTTTTTAGTTTTCTGTTCTCTTTCTTGACGGCGTTGCCGATCCATTGAATTGGCTGTTTGACCATGCGCCGGACTGGTTGGTAGTGACGGCAAAGCTTTATTGGTCTTTCTCTAGGGCAATTCCCTGACCGACGCAGTCGTTGGTTCGCCCCCTTGCCGGATAGACCCAGGGTCACTCTCCCACCCCCCGATTGCCTATGAGTTTCCTCTCAGGATATCTACCCTCCTTTTCCTCTTTCGTGTTTATTCTGCCTATCATTCAGGTTGAAGCGGGTGCATAGCCTAGGCGTCCCCTTATTCTCTGCGTTCGTCGTTCCCTGGGCATCTATCCACTCTTTTAGTCCCAGGATTTTAATGGTTTTCCCTTTTTCTTTACTGCGCGCGCCGTTAAGAGGGGTGTATGCTTGTAAAAGCCCCCTAAAGATCCCCTTGGCCTTGCACTCCTTCTGAGGCATGGCTTGGGCTGGGCTTTTTGTTTTCCTTGTCCCTCAGAGCGCGTCCAAGCCCAGACCACCATAGGGTTTCCCTCCTGCCCTCTCTTTCTCCCCTTCCTCTTGCGTGTCCCCCCGAGTCCCCCCCGAGTTCATTCAGACAAGAAAAATTCCATTCTTTTCCGGCCACGAAAAACATCTTTGGATCCTTTCGATTCTTTGTCCCTATCGCCATCGCTTTCCCCGCGCTTAAATTTTTATCTGTTTTTCACCTATTGATCTTCATTCGAATCCCACTTCCTTTCACCAGTTGAGTCTACCCCTTCGAAGGACGAGTGGCCGTTTATCTTGAGACAAATGCGCCCTTCGCCGCCCGTTTTCTCGAAACGTAAGTGCTGACTTCCTGGTTCCCTTAATAGCTTCTTCCTTCATCGTCCTTTTGAAGATCACTTTTGCCAAGCTTTCCTATCGAGGTCTGGTCTTTAGGCGACCCGACGTAACTTAGTTTAGATTTCCCTTCCCTGACATCCTCCTTCGTCCGCCTTGGTCCGGTCTTTCAAAAAACCCCTCCCCCTATCATTGCCCCACCCCCCTTATCGTCCTCTGCGATCAGTGCGGCCTTCGCACCCCTCCTATCCTTTTCGTATTCCCCCTTCCCCCCCCAGTCCGGGACGTTTGAATGACAGAATTTCTCGAGAACTCTTATTCGAAGAGAACCTTCTTTCTCTTTCCAACTTCGGCTACAAGTTCAAAGGTTGGTGATCTCTTAGTGTTGTTTTTCTGGGATCTCTTCGCACAATTCTGCCCGGACAAATCCCCCTCACTTTTTTTTGCCAGAACCCCTGTTGGATTTACCGCCTTTCCCTTTCTTCCCTTTTGTGGCTTTTCTTTCGCCCTTCTCCAAAGGTTCCAAAAGGGAAGTTTTTTTTTCCTCCTGTTGCCCTTTAATTCTCGCGGGCGTCTCCCCCTTTGAAACACTCGTCCCCCTCTTTCCTTATCTCCTCCTAACCGTCCATGCGGGTTAAGGATTCATTCCCCGCCCCGTCCCTTTCCTTCTTTCATTTTCCGGGTTTGACGGGAGGATGACAATCCCCGGACCTCGAATTTGCCCTTCTAGATGCTTCGGATTAACAGTTCCCAGATACTATCTCTCTTTCCTTTTCCTTCCCTGGATTCTTCGCGCCGGTCTTTTCTTTCCCCTTCCCGGGAACAAGTTGGCAGCACTCCATAAGCCACATCGAAGTCCCTGTTTTCGTTCTTTTGACTCCAAAGTCTCCCCTTCATCCCACTGTGACAACCCCCCGATTTGAGCTTTCATTTCAATTGAGATTTCAGAGGGGCTTCGTCCGTTACGACACTGGCATCCTTTCGTTCTTGTCCTTCCGATCGCTTCTGCGCCCCCCCGTAAAAACTCCTGACACTTTTGGGTTCCCGTTTTTTTTCCTCCCCCTCCTTTCTGTCCTAACCACTTTTTAGATAGCCGATCTCACTGAAGAAA
>Ga0179593_1296982_pt1 | contig 14875 bp, 19 predicted proteins | sample CZODoug2_1_08_16_FD_185931 | JGI IMG/M metagenome (GOLD analysis project Ga0179593, IMG submission 185931) | Vadose zone soil fungal communities from Angelo Coast Range Reserve, California, USA - CZODoug2_1_08_16fungal (PacBio error correction) | ecosystem: Environmental > Terrestrial > Soil >... | reverse complement strand
CCCTCAGTCTTTATCTTTCTCCAACTTCCAGTCCCTCCACTCACGATGTTTTCTCCTGTACTTTGTTTTTGACCGTTACATTCAGGAGCACCCGCTTTTGCCCCCCCCAATTTCCCCTCTCCCCCAGACTATCTGCCACCCGTAGCTAATTTCCCTTTTTAGTGCTTGTATGGCTCAGTGAGGTCATCCTCCTTTTTGAGTAAACGCCCTTGAACATGACCTGTTCGTTTGTTTGGTAGCGTGATTCTTGCTTCCCCCAGCCGCGTCTCTGCCGATAACCTCTTTGAGATATCCGATAAGATGTCTCGACTTTCCCCGCGATCATTCCTTTTTCGTATTTTAGAATACCTTGCTCCTTTCTCGAAACCTCACCAGCGGTTACTTCCGATGCAGCTCTTTGGTAATTCAGCCATTCCTTTTTTCCTCGAACGCGCCCTTTCAGTCACATGACGCCTTCCTTTCTTCTTTTTTCCCAGCTCATACTTTCATCTCCAGAAGAATCCTCCCGATTCTTTTTCCTCTATCATTTGAAGAACCGACGGTATCATTCCCGATCCCCTTTCTCACTCGTTTCCATCTCTCTATTTTCAGTTCTTCTTTCCAGAAAATGGCCTGTTGCCTGAGATCTCTTTCACTATGAAAATGAGATTCCCCCCGCGACGATCTCGGGCCCTGCCCCCCTTCTCCTATTTATTTCTTGGAAAAGATTTTCTTTTTCCAGTCTCCCGAGCAGTTCCCCCCTCTCGAGGCCCCCCCCCTCCCCAACCTCTCTCCCGGCTTTCTTCGCGCCTTTTTCCCCTCTGCCCTCTCCTCTCCCTAGAGCCCCAAGGCATCCCGCATCATTCACCACCTCTCCCTCCCCCGTTCCTCTTCGCTGAATTGGTGTTCGGCAGCGGCGACTAATGCATCAGGCTTGCTATCCGCGCTCCGTGGTCTTTTTACCAGAGTTTCAAAAATTCTTGCCTTTCCGAAATTGCTCCCAAGAACCGACCTTGCCATAAAGGGGATGACTCTCACGTATGAGGAGTAATTCCCCGTGCACCGGTTTTGACTTCAGGCTCTTCACTTACTCTACCTCTCTATTGATACTTAGTTAATTTTTTTGTCGTTTCCTTTTTCTCGCCCCTTTTTTTTTTTCTTTTTTTTTTTTTTTTCTTCTTTGGTTATTCCCTGGTCCTCCCGCGTCTCTTTGATGTGAGAACCCTTTTTTTTTACGACGATTTTCTTGCGACTCACAGTCGACTATTTTTTTCCCTCACGTGCGGTAATTTCCCCGTTATCAACATTTCGATCAGTTTCTCTCCCGCCAGCTTTCCTCGCGAAGGGTCGTAAGTCAGTAGGTCAGACCTTATCTTAGGACAGTTTCTTCCCCTCGCGTTTTTCCCCCCCTCACCGGCATACGTTTTTTCGTCCCTACAGCCATTGGTACCCCTTTTCTCCCTGAACGGAAGTCAACTTCCACGTCAACGAACTCCGTTAACGATGAAACAAGATCAGCCTTTTTCCTCTTGTTGTTGGAGATCGCTCGGCTTTGTTCTCCCCGTCCTCAATGGGTTATCTTTCTGTAATTCTGACTATATCTCTGCGATTGCGATAGATCCCGCGCTTTCTTCTCGGTAATGCACTTCTGACTCATTCTGTTTCACTCCGGGCTCGGTCCTTCCTCTTTTTCCCTTAGAAGCGTATTCAACCGCCGAGAGGCTTTCTTCACCCTTACCTCCCTCCGAAGAGTACTAGGACCCCTCTTCCAATTCCGGCAGGGTTTTCCCTATCCGATCCCCCCGCTCATTCGTCGTGCTCGACATTTGCCCTTCATTCCGCTTTTGCTCCTCCCCCATCCGCTTTTCTGTGCCAGCTTCCAAGACCCTCTTCCCTCCTAGGGCCCTCAAGCATGTTTAGCTTCCCAGCTTTTCCATCGAGGTGGTGGACTTTTTTTTAGCACGCCGTCCACACTTTCTTGAAGGTTTCGTGATTATGATTCGTTCTTGGTTCTCGGGTCTAGCCAATTCCCTTTCTCCGATTCTAGCAAGCTCTTTATGGGTCCTCCTCCTTCATCGTAGGCGTTTGTTTGTGTTCTGATCACTTTGCCTGTTTCAGTAGCTGTCTTTTTTTCGTTTTCCCTGCAGAGGTGATGCTCATTCAACCCCCGGTTTGAGTCGTTTGGAGATTTTGACCTTATTCCTACCCTCCGCTCTTGTTGACGATTCTTTCCGTATTTTTGTATCAGTTTCGTTGCTTTTTCTTCCTTTTTTTTCTTTTGACTTTCGGCTATCAATCCTCCCCCTCTGGACGCGGCATTTATTTTTTTTTCCACTAGACCATCGTAATCGTTTGTAGAATGTTCCTTTTGTCGCGGTTGCGGGGAAGCTTCGCTTCTCCTGTTTCTTTTGTGCTTTTTTCTTTTTAACCGATTTTTCCCATCGCAGACACGAGCAGGTTTATGCCTTTGTTTTTCCTCGACCCGTTTGGTGCGATTTTTGTACAGTCAACCTCTTCCCAACTCTCTTCCTTCGCCCTACTTTCGACGGACTTTCTATGACTACGCTTTTTCTTTTTCTTCCAGAGATCGAGTCTAACCCCTCTCTGACGAGAGGACTTAGGACTTATTTTAGATCGCGATCCTTGTCCGCTTTGACAGATTCTTCAACGCTTCGACTCGTTTTCAGTGCGGACATTACTATTTTTTTCAGCTTTTTCCCTAAACCCTTAGAGGTCTCTACTTCCACTTTAATCAGTGAACCGCTTCCGGATTAGGTCTCGAGGGTGTCGGACTTCAGGTGGGGATAGGGTAATTTTCTGGTGACCGTTATCGTTTTCCTTTCTTCCCTTTCCAGACTTTCCCTTTCCCCAACCCTGGCGGGTAGTGTGGCTTCCTTACCTACGAATGCTTTTATTTTTTCTTCCTTGCTTTTTGATTCTGTCATAGGCCTTCGATCGTTCATCCTCTCCCCCCGAAATCTTGCCGAGGCCAGCTTTTTTTTCTGAGGTATCTACCTTCTAGGTATTCCCTTGGTCCCCCCCCCACAAGGGTAACGTACTCGACCCATCGCTTCCTCCACCTCTGATCTTTTCCTCTAACCCCGAGGCTAGGTAGATGTGACTCCTCCTGGAAGCTAGAACGTGGCGTTCGCTTGTATCATGATTAACCATCAGATTTTCTCTCGTTAAGTCGCTGTGAAGTGATCTCTTTCTGCAGTCGTATCGCAGATATACCAGCTACTGCGCTTTATCTGGTGATCGCTTGCGTCACGGAAAGTGGATGTCTTAATACTTTTCTTTCCTCCCCCTAGTCGAAGCGGCGAGATTTATCTTTCCCCTGCGACCCCACCGGCGCCAACCAACCACTCTTTCCTCTTCCAGAGTAATTTCCTGAGAGTAAGATGGCTTCCCCCTCTCCGACCCTCGCCCGCCTTTTCCTACTGAGTCTCTCTTTCTGCTAGGCGGAATGTGCGATCCGATCCCTTTCTTACCATACGTCAAGTTTGCTTTTCTCCGTTATAGGCAATTTTTTCCAAATGTGCCCGTCGTTTCTCTCGATCGTTATGCAGAATGGACTTTTATACCCCCCCGATGTTAGAAAGTACCACCCTGACATCTGCTATTCGAGACCTCCCCTTTTCGTCAACATCTCTTCAGGAGTTTAAATGAGACTGATAGCCCCACCCCTCCCCCCTCTCCCGTTTTTTAGGCGAGTTTTCTTAACCTCTAATCCCCCCCCCCGGTTTTTTCCCCCGCAAAGGTGCTCAGCCCTTACCCCTATTTTCCACCCCCTCATAGGCTCCTAGCTCCTCGTTTGTGGTTGTTTTGCCTCCGCAATGATTTTTGATAGCTGCGCTTTGATTTTTCTTAGTTTCCCCAGTCAACCTTTACATTTTTTCCCACTAGCCCCCTCCTTTGTAGGATGTTTACGTTTCGTGCTCCCTTTCTCTTCGAGCGCAATAGCTTTCCTCAGAGACGCCTATCGGGAGTGATTCCCGAGTCCTCCTACCCATTCCGCGTTTCTCCGGTTTTGCATCGACTTTCCGATGTCTTTTTTTATTGAAGGCCCCCTCTCCCCTCCCTAGTTTATCCGCACGACTTGAGTTCTTGGCCTTTTTCCAGAACAGACCCTCTCGGTCCCTCTGTCCCCGTCTTCCTTTTCTGTGCCCGTGCTTCCCGTGCCGTTCCCAGGGGCAGATTCTCTTTTTTTTTTTCAACACATTCTTCCATTCGTTGAAAGAGGTCCCATGTTGTGGATCTCCCTCTTCAAGTTCCAGTGCCGCGACTCGTACGTCCCTCACCTTCTCTGATCTTTCTTCCCCTCCAGTTTATTCCGTCAGCCAGCGCGAAGCCTATCACCGAACTCTCCCTGTCCCGAAGTTTTCACGACTTCACCCCTCCTCCTCAGATCTTTCTCTTTCCTTGTTGTTTAGATCATTTTTTTTTGTTGCCTTGAATTCGAAGGCAGTGAGATGGGTCTTTCCTTCCTTTTTCCTTTTTGCGTCCTATTTCCCCACTGCTGTCTCTCGCCATTTTCTCCGGTGTTTCTTTTCCTTCCTTTTTTTGTCTTGCCCGTCGGTACGCGGCTCGGTCAGGACGGCTCTATTTTGAGACTCTTTCTTTTTACATCTCGGCTGTTTTCCCCTTTTCCCTCCCTCCCAGTTTTTGAAGTCCGCTTAATCTTCTCTTTTTCCATATCTTCTGGTACTTCAGCCCAACTTATTCTCCTTCTTGATATACTTTTCTGCGCGTGTTTTCCCCTACAAACTGGACATTATTTTTTTTTCAACCCAATTCCTGCCCCCCCATGTTCGTCCCTTGGCATCATCCTCGAGTTCTTCTTAGGAATTCTTTTCTGATGCCTTACTATAGAAAGATGACTTTTATAAGGTTTTTCTGATCCTTGGTTTCGTCGCCGTTGTTTCCCCCGTCCTTTCCCCCTTGCCTCTCTCTAGCTTTTTTGTTGGGTGATGGCTGTTTTGAGTGTCCACCAAATTGTTATGGCCGCCGTTTTTGTCATGAGTTGCTCCTTGGCGGTTGCTCCCTATGCGTTCTCGTCTTCTTGGTCTCCCTCTTCCTTCTTCCTAATTATGCTGGGGATTGAGCTTGAATCGGCAAGTTGTGATTAGCTTTCCTCATCGCTCGTGGGTTGCTTTCTCTCCTCGTTTTTTTGTCATTTTTTTTTTTTTTTTTCCTTTCGGATCTCCAAGTCCCGAGGCCCGTTAATATATTTAAGAATCCGCGTAAGCAATTTCATTCTCCTTCTTTTTTAGTCGCACTCTCTCTGACTCTTTTTTTTTTCTTTCCCCCGTCTTTCGATTCTTTCTTCTCCCCTGATACTCCCAAACCCGAGTCTGATGATGATTTTTCATCCGACTCTGGGAGAAAAGTCACACCCTTCCCTCGACGTTTTTCTGCATTTCTCTTGTCAGGCGCCTTCCCTCCCTTCCTTGCTAGTGACTTCGCCGACGCCTGACAGATTTTTACTCTTTTTGAGAGGAGAGGCGGGACAGAATCTCTCTTTTTTTCAAACTCTCTCAAGCGCTACTCTGGTCTTCCGTCCCCCTAGTGATAATTTCAAGCCAACATTCCATGTTTTCTCGGTGAGAGTCAGGTGTTTAGACTTTTTTCTTTTCTCGTTTGACCCTTTTTTTGTCATGTGCTCTCGGTCCTTTGCTCATGTGACTACTCAGTTCCTTTTCCCCGATGTATATTATCTTGGAGATGGTTAATTTCCTATAACTTCACTCATGGTTTTATCTCTCTCCGGTTGCTCTGTAATCCGCACGCACTGAGAGAAAGTAGCCTCCAGGTCGATTTCCCCCCTGAGAAGGTCCTCGTCTGTGTGACCACAAGTCGATCCACCGACGATCTCCTCGTGCTCCCACTTCCCTTTTTTACGTTTCCTACCTTTTTTTCTATGGTTAGATGTACTAATGAATTGCGATCCTCCCCCTTTTTCTTCCCCTCTGATCGCTCTTGTAACTGCGGCGAACGTACTCCTCTTCTTGAGCCTTTCGATCGATATCCTCTAGTGAGCTCTCAGATGGTTTTCTCTTCGAAGCTCTAGTCCGATTCTATCTTCTATTTTGTAATACGCATTTTATATCAGAGTTTGCCCTTTCGATTGTCTGCCTTCTTTCCCTCCCTTGCCCCCTTCGAAACATCTCTTCGTCCTTCCTTAACAGTCAGCTGCCCTCGGTGCGGCTACCTCTAAATACTTTCTCTCCCGCACAGCTGAAGTATAAGCTACTGAGCCCCCCTCCTGCTCTACCCCCCTTCGAACACGGTTACGTTCTGCTTCCCATTCTTTTTTGCAAGTATAGACCCGAACTCTTGGTTTACCTTTCTGTTCTTGGCATACTGCCTGATATCAGCCCGCCCCCTCTGACGGCAAACAAAAGTTGTGACTCCTCAGCAGTACACTGGAGTCCCTAGTTCCTTCCCTCTTCTCATCTCCCCCAAGAAAAAGTTGCCAGGAGTCTTTTTGTGCGCCATCCTACTCCTCCTCACATTTGATCGGGAGAACCCCTCACCCACGGTGCCATCCTCCCCCCTTTTTCACACCCACGATCAATCACAGGTTCCCCTCTCATGTTCTGTTATGCTCAATCGATTTGAGCTTCATCCCTTCCTTTTCTTTTGACCCCCACACCACCTTCCTTCTCCTAAAGCCATCTCCACCATAACACCGAAGACTCAAGGTATTCAAGTGAGTGCTAGCCTTCCCCCTGCCCCCTTCGATTTTTCCAGCGCTCTCCGACCGACTGTTACCCCCTCGTTGGGGCTTAGAGTTTTCGTGCGCCCTCGCGCGACATCTTTTTTTTTTCTCTTTAATTGACCTTCTCGCGCTCTGTGTCGTGCGAGGCCCTTTCTTTTTTCCTTTTACAGGGTCCCTGCCTCTCCCTCTTGATCGCCAGTTATTCCTTTATTTAACGTTAACCCAGGCTGACTTTCCATCCTTCTTTCAACAGCCTTTAATGTTCTTTTGCAATCTCTGGGGTCTTTCTCTCCCGAGTACACCTCCTTTCCTTCTTGCTTGTGACCTGAAAATACTGTGAGAGAAAGACCCCTCCCGAGATAAGAATAATGTTCCCCCATTTCTCTTTATCACGTTCCACCTCCTTGTCTCTCATTCTTTCCGCTCTACCTCTCCCTTTAATTCCCTTCTTGATTTTTTTCTTCTGTGGAAGATCCTCCTTGTTCAGTGTGAGGTATTTAAGCCCTTCCTTTCTACTCTTCTTGATTCATGCCAATTCTTGTCGTCTTCCATTCTCTATTTTCCCCCCTTTCTTATAGATCCTCTCTTTTAGCACTGACCGTCGGGTCTTCCGGCATCTAATAACATTCTGTCAATGCTGATTTGTTCCTTTCCCCTTTTTCTTTCCAGTCCCATTTCTTTTCACGCCGTACTGTCCGTCTTGCCTCCTTGAGGTAGTCCCTCAGATCAAGCTCTTTTTTTGCTAAGCGCTCGGTGAATACAACGAAAGGTTTGTTGCTTCCTCGACCCGCGCTTTCTCGATCTACCGGGCCTCCTCTCGCGTTTTTCTCCTTCTGTCCTTTTTTGCGAGGTTCCCTTATGCTGTCATGGTATACAGGTTGTTGTCTCTTTCTTTTCTTCGTCGTGTTTTTTTTTTCGGTACCCTCGGCAACCATAGGCTTTCTTCTCCTCATTCGGAGCGAAGAGGAGGTAAATTGTCTTTAGTGGCTTCTTGTTTAAATATGTTTTCCCCTTTTCTTTCTCTTTAGACCACGGGACGGAGGGTCCTTTTTTCCTTCCTTATCGGTGGGAGCTTGTGTTTCGATCGTTTCTCTTTTTCGAATGTGCGATCGACATTTCTGCATCCTTTGTTTCTTTTCCCCGGTGTTGTGCATTTTAGTAGTTTTCCTATAATTCTAAGGGATATATTGTACCCCCTTGTTTCCTCTCCTACGATTTTCGCCCATGATAGGCCTTTTCTCTCCGCGTTTTTCGGGCCATCCTTTTCTCCTGAAGTTTTGCTTACGGCTTTAGAGTTACCCCTCTGAATCGCGTGGTTTTTCTCCTTCTTCCTTGTACTCTCGATTCGCTTTTTTTCGAAGTGACCTCCCCCACATGCTCAAAGGATTCATAAGTGGAGGATGATCCCTTAACATCGCTTCTTGTTTCGCGCTCGCTCCGCGACCTGATCGCTCTTCGCCTTCCTTTGAGAGAGGATTCGGCAGATAGCCATTCTTTTTTACATAATATGATGAGCTTCCCTCCTCTCCTCCTGAGTCCCCCCATTATCTACTCTCTACTTTTTTTTTTAACCCCTACCTCCGTATTAGGTGATTGTTTTTTTGAGATTTCTTGAGCGTTTTGCAAAGTTGATACGGCCCTCCCCTTTCCTTTCTTACCCGGCGTTTTTGCCCAGGTCTCGGCAGTGTGCTGGGAGCGTACTTCCCCCGGCATTCACTCTAGAGGTTGTTTTCAGTCCGGATGTGGTACAATGTCCCCCCCCTCCCAATTTTTCGCCCTCCTTCCCCAGCAACGCCGAGTCCCTCTTCTTTTTACCCCGGTAACGTCTCCCTTTTTTAAAATCACAAAAGACGCAGACGATGCCTTCCCCCCCCTCCTGCCCTTTTGAACCTTTTTCGGGGTCGATGAAGGAGACTACTTCCGTAGCTTGTTCTTCCGCTGGTTGCGTCCTCGTCCCTCTCTTGTTATTCCGCCTCCTCCAGCGTGAATTTTTTTTCTGCGGTTTCTTGTCGCGCCCGCTAATAGCTATCCTCTCGGCATTTTTTTAGCCGACTTTGATAGCCTTCCCCCTTCTCGATTTAGTTACACTTTCCTCCTCCCCTTTCCTAACCGAGTCTCATTGTTTCCGCGAAAAGACAGCCCCCCCTCATTATCCGTCCCCTGCCTTTTCTCTTTTTTCGTGGTGGCTCATCACAGGTCCAGTTCATGAAATGAGTGTAGGCACCGTGTGAACCCTCTTCCTCCCTGATACTCTTTTTACCCCTTCTTAGTCGATCCGGCACAGTCTTTTCGGAAAATCGTCTTCAGCTGGCGGATTCTGAATCAGAAAGAAATTCCCCCCCCTTTCCTTATCCCCCATCCCCCTGATTGCAATGTGTCTTGAAAGCCCTTTTTTCTTATTGCGCCAGATCCGAGAAATCCCGAAAGCCGCGCGAACTTTAAGCGCGACCTCCTAGCCGCTTCGTTTACCCGCAATTTTTTTTCTTCTAGTTATCATTTTCCCCCCTATAACTCTCAGCTTTGATTCATCCTTCCTTCCGACTCCCCCCCCTTTGATCGATCGCGTTGTGTTTCAGAGGGATTTCCCAAAACCGTTCTTTCAAAAGCCACGAAAAGCCCTCCCCTTTCTCCGACCGTTTTTTAAAGGTGTTATAACGAGCCCCTTCCGACTGAAAGCAGTTGAGAAAACCTGCTTTTATTCTTGTCTTCCCTTGCCCCCTCCCATGCGTTTGCTGCCTCCGATACCTTGACTCTTGGTCTTCTTCAAAGAATCGCCGACTTGATCCCCCCCCTTTTCTCGCCCCTCATTTTCTGATCGGGACCAGGCCTTATGACGTGCCTGCTTTCTTCCCTTAGGTCACTTTTTTTTCAGGCGCCTGCGTTTTCGAGACAAGAAGTTCCCTTTTCGCCTTTGATGTTTTCCTTTTTGGTCCTCGTCGCCGCCCAGTCCTCTTTCCTTGGAAGTGCCTGCGCCGCGTTTCTAAGCCGTTGACGAGACCTTGATCCTCCTTTCTCTCCTTTCGCCAGGCCTCTGCCCTTCCCCCATGCCGATATCCTTCCTCATGGGCTCTTCTATTCAAAGCTCTCTTTAATCACTCTTGAGATCTATCTGATATTCGTTTTTTCCTCTTCCCATTGGCGATTTTTTTCGTATGTTCTATTCTTTTTCCTAGCCTGACGGCTTTCCTTGACATTGATGTTGTTGAAGCCTTCCGTACTTTGGATCTTAGAAATCCTCATCTCCACTTTCCGCTCCGGTCCCTTGTTGACCTCTCCGTTGCTGCTTTACTTCCCCCCACCTCAATTTCAGCCTCCTTTTCTGCTGATACATCTGAGATTTCTATTTGATACCAATCCCTCTGTTGAGCAATGGAGATACTCTTTTTTCCCCTTCATCCCCCCCTCTCTCAGTTCCGCATTCTTTTAGGGTTCGCAGAACCGCTTGATGTAATTTTTTTGAATTCCCCTTTCTAGATGGTCTCTTTTTTGGTTTCTCTTTTTTAGTGTTTGAGGAACCCTTGTACCCTTTTCTACCCTTTCTTTCTTTCCGTTCTCAGGGGTCGTCGTGGTTTCTTACCTACACACGCTGATCAGTCCTTCTTGACGCCGATTTTTCCAAATTGTCTAACTGACGTTACCTTTCGCTTTTTCATGCTTGATTTCTGTCGGGCGCCGGCGGTCTCTTTGATGGGAGATTTTGCGTAAGGCTAGACGTATTTTTCGCTTGGAGTCGTGCTCTTCTCTTTTCTCTTTCCCTCGCCGCTTTCCTCTGCATCGGGTTTTGCATCTTACCTTGTCTTTTAAGATTATATGCAAATTCTTGAGCCAGGGAGAGGTGATATACTTCCCCTCCTTTCCAGAAGTCAGCTTTCTCCTTTCTCTTCGCTCCGGTTTTGCAATTTATTCGGCTCTTCTCTTTTCCCGAGTTTGAAGCTATTTAGAGATCCACCCGACGAGTGCCTTCTCTTGACTTTTCCATAGTTCCCTTTTTTCGACTCAGGCACGAACCTTATCGTAATGCCTTGGAATAGTTCACGGGCCGTCCCCCGGTACTACTCCGTCTTGCCTCTCCTTTCTTTTCTACTAATTGTCCCCTGTATCTCGGAGCGATAGGCGGAATTGAAGGCGAACTCTTCGTACACCTCTTTTTTCCCGCTTTTACACCTTCTTGGTCAGCGCGTCCTAACGCTCTCCGTTTTTCCTTATCCTCCTGATAATTCTCTCCCCCTCTCCGTTCAGATTAGTTCCTTTTTTCGATGGTAGACAGTTCGTGTGGGGGCATTTCTCTCGTGATTTTCTACCCCTCCTTTTTTCTCCACTGGGTTTTCCTTCCCCTCGTGTGGCGGGCTTGACCTTTTCTCCTCAAAGATTGATCTTTCTAAGACTACTTTTGTTTTTTTGATTTATGTAAATGCCCCTCTCCCTCCTTCCTCTCCTGCTTTTTTGCCGCCCCCCCTTCTTTCAGATTCCCTTCTAACCCCCGAAAATTTTTCTGAACTAGCAAATCGCGTCCTTCGTCTCACGTTTTTCTCCGAACGCGGTAGATGGTTTGTATTTTACTTCTTTAGACCGGTTTTCTCTCTTTTACTGATAGTCCCAGCTTACGATGTAGGGCTTCTCGAGTCGTTTCTCCTCCCTGCCTTCTTCCTGCGTCCGTTCCTCTAGCACCCTCTACCTGCCCCTTTTGATACCGATCTTCCAGAGCTTTGTTATTTGCTCCTATGCTGCAGTGTCTCGCTCTGTTGCGCTGTAAAAGAAAGGCTCAGAGGGCCTCTTCCTCTCTTTTGCCATTGTCCCCTGTTTCGCCCCCCCCCCCCCTAGGCCGTTACTCATAAGCAGCTGCGCGCGGTTGCTGGCCCCCTTTTCCTCGCAGCGCTCCCCCCTGCGCGAGATTCGGTGGCTTTATGCCCTTCTCTCCCCCTGCACTACTGGAGTTTAAAGTAAGTCTATTCCCAGATGTTTAGGCTTACTTCCCCTCTCTCCCCTTCCGCCTTTGCGAGATTTCTTTTCATAGCCTCCTCTCTCGGCTTGCGCCCCTAATCCTTTTAGATAAGCTCTACAGATTTCCTTCCCCGTCAGCAGACCCCCCGATCTTTTTTGTTTCCCCCTTTCCCACGTTGCGGTCGAGTTGACACTTTTGCGACCACGGTACCCCCGCTCGTTTTCTCCCGCCAAGTTATCCCTCATCTCCTCCCCAAAACGCTCATCCCTACGCCCGAGCCGTTTCAAAGGCTTCTTTTTTCCCTCCCTCTCCCTTTCTGTTCTTTGTTGGTTCTCGAAAACTGCGTCCCTGTCCCATCCAAAAACTGCTTTTGTATAGGGTGTTCTCCTCGCTCCTTCTTTTTCCCCCTGCTAGCGCTTTATCGCCGACATATCTTCTCCCCACATAGATTTTCCCTTAGACCTCCTCGTTTTTGGCGCGTTTACTTCCCTCTTTTTTTTCTTGACCGTTGAATCCCAGAGCGCCGCCTTGCCTTTGATGCCGGTCCTTTCTTGGATCCTTTCCCTCTCCCCCTCGCCGAATGTCGAGTACGGCGCTTTTTTTGGTTTGTGCGTAGTTCCCCTTTTCTCTTCTTCCCCATGCCTCGAAGGTGATGATTGATGCCATTCTATCCTTTCCGATTGATCATTACCGCGCGACGATATTACCGAACTAGATTTTTAGAGAAGAGTCAGCTATATCCTTTCTCCCTCCTCCCGATTCCCCCTCCTTCACACTAACGCGCCTTTTCGCACTGTACCTATCCCAAGATACCTCTTTCCTCCCATACTTTTCTTCTAGGAGTGGTATCTCTTTAAATCTTCGCTTTTTGATTCTATTTTTCCCGTATGTTTTCAGCTTTTTTTTTCTTAGGAGGTCCTTCCCTGTAGATTCGAGTTTGTTTGTTTAGCCTGTCCTCCCTTCCCCCCTTTTTCCTCTTTTCCTTTCATGCGCGTCCTTACTCGAGCCTGATGCTGTGCTCTTCTGTTGCTGTCGCCAATTACCTGCATAAGAGCATACTTTTTTCCTCTCCTCTTCTTCTCGTGTCTATGTTCTCCCAAGCTCATCGCCTTGCTTCATTGTTCCCCCGAGCGCGTTTTGAACTACCAGATCTCTTCACTTGCGTGTTTCCAGATGTTCTGCATTCCCATCTTCCTTTCCTCCCTTTTTTCTCCTTTCCCCCTTTTCCCTCCTGGTGAGTAGCCGTTTGGCCGTGGCTACTTCTTTGAAAACTGTGCGTTTTATCAGAATTTTTCCTTTTTAAAATCGAGGTTATTCTACTTTACCTTGATTGCTTTTTCGTGTTTACTCCCTTCCCACCCTTTACTTCTCCTTAGGAAGTAATGATCTGGCTGCTACCTTGGAGTTGTGCCTATAGGATCCCTGACTTTTTTCTCTCTTACTTTCTTTGAACGTTTTTTTCTTTCTTTTGGTCGATTGCGCTCGTTATGCTCGCAGATGCTTGTGACGTTTTTTCTGTCTGCGGCCTTGGTCATCTTTCTGTTTTCCCTAATCGTGTGTTCTCCTTTTGGGCGGCCAATCTGCACTTATTTGACCCTTTCTTTTCTTTTCATACCTTCGTAACATCCTTCCGAACGACGTTTCCCCCCCCCCATGTTACCGGAGAGGGGTTAGTATTGTCTCCCGCGTCGGAGAGAAGTTTATGCGGGACAGCTTTTTTTTCTTCTCCCCCACATCGCGACGCGAGTCTGATGCTGCTGTCACTTTTTCCCATCGATTTTCCTCCCCCCCCCCCTGATGAACTACCCTCCCTATATCCCGCTCGCTGATGGATTATGAGTCAATTGTTATTACGATTTATTTTGAGCTGACCTCTCCCCCCCTTCTCCTGATCTATTTTTATCTGCTATCCCCTCTTTTTGTCTCTTTTCCTTTAACTTAGGCAGACGTTTTTCCCCTTGCAGAGTAACGTCTACTCTTTCATCTTCTTCCCCTCTGCTTCCCTTTTCCTTTACTCCGCTACATCTACCCTTGAGCTGTTCATCTCCCCTTTTTTTGGTCTTCCCGACTCTCTTTTAGTCTTGGTCCTTGGGGTTTTTTTCAAAGTGACCTATAGACCCTCGGGTTTTTCCCCCCCTCTCTTGTCTCTTCTTTTTGCTGCCAGTTTACTCTCTCCCTTCCTCCATATCTTACTCTCGTGTTGGATAAGTTCCAAAATGACCCCCCCCACTTCTTCTCTCCTCTTTCCCCCTCCCCTCGAGTCGAAGGATTTGCCCCTTTTCTCTTTTTCCCACAGGTAAACCACGAAGTCGAAACACGAAATTGACTTTTTTTTCGCGGTCGATGTTCGTATGAAGTTTTCGCTTAATTGATTTCCGTCCTTTTGCTCATGCTCAGTTTCTTCCCCAGATCCTAGTGTCGCGATGAAGACGCTCCCTCGTTTGAAGCGATGCTTGGTTTTCCACGGAATGCTCGCCAAAGTTACTTTTATTTACGATTTTGAGGAAGGTTCTCCTGCGAGCGCAGAGCCAGTCTTCCTAGTCGTAGCTGACCCTTACTATTTTCTGTATCATGCGTGCCTATCCTCATTGTTCTTTTTAAGTTCTTTACAGTCTCCCTCGAGCATTCATTTCCCATCCTCCCATCCTTCCTGCTCTGAGCCTCCGTTCCGATTGCAGCGGCCCGGCCTCCCATTCTTTCCCCCCCTCTTCATTTCTCGCGCTTGTCTGTCCCTCCCTTTTCCTCTTAAGCCCATTTCTTTCGTGAAAGGATGTCGTTATTCCTCCCGCAAGGTGGATAATTTTCTTTTTGGCCCTTCACGCCCATTCCTCTTCCCTTTTTTTTTTCTGCTAACCAGCACCCCCCCTGATCCGAGTAGATAGTCCTCGTAACCCACGAAGGAGCTCCTCTTCCCCCTGCCCTCCACAGCTTTCCTTGTCCTAGGTTGCGCCATCCCGCTCTTATCCGACTCTTCCCCACTACTTGGAGTCCTGAGCAAGGAACAAAAGCCATCGGGCCGACGTAGACGATTGATTTCTCCTCACCCCCCCCTCATTCTTGCGAACAGGTTCTCCCTTTTTTCGTGTATGCCTAAGATAAGTCTCCAGCCAGAACACGACATCTTTAGACTTTTATAAACGCGTGTCGGAAGAGATACACGGCTTCCCTTTTTTCGATCATCGACCGACTTCTAAGAGAGGTTTTTTTTTTTCCTAGTTATACAATCCTCTTTT
>Ga0179593_1692343_pt1 | contig 14876 bp, 28 predicted proteins | sample CZODoug2_1_08_16_FD_185931 | JGI IMG/M metagenome (GOLD analysis project Ga0179593, IMG submission 185931) | Vadose zone soil fungal communities from Angelo Coast Range Reserve, California, USA - CZODoug2_1_08_16fungal (PacBio error correction) | ecosystem: Environmental > Terrestrial > Soil >... | reverse complement strand
CTTTTGTCTTCTTCCCCCTTTCGGTGTGTGGGGCGTCCCCTTTTTTTTTTCCTCCCCCTCCTTCCTCGACATGATAGGGGGCTAGCTGCCTCTTCTTTTTTTTTTTTTCCTCTCCCTCCTTCCTGGGTCCTTCTTGTCCCTGTCCGAAACCAGGGACCGGATCCGTCCCCTTTCTGGTCACAGATCATCGTGGTTCTCTTTTTTTTTCAGTCTCGTCGCCTCTGTTTACTGTCACGAGGTTAATCTACCCGAAGTGGCTTTTCTCTCCCCCTGTACCGGAAGGCTGACGGCCCTTTTTCTTCCCCCCTCTCCATAATCGCTGCCCGATTTGTGAACGAGAGTACGCCTATGGTACCCTTTTTTTTTTCTTTTTTTTTTCCCGCCCCCGCCAAGACCGGTCTTCTTTCTTTCCCTCCTTCCCTCTTCTGTCTTTTCTTCGTTTGGAAAATACTGAGACTTCCTCCTTTTCCCCCCTTCCCCTTTCCCTCTTCCCCATAGGGCCGGTAACATTGCCACTTTTCCCCGCCCACGTGTTTCCCTTCCCCTCCGGACCATTCCCCCTCGGGCTCCGACGCGCGAACCCTTCTTTTTTTTTTTTCCTCCTCTTCTCTTTTCTCGAAAAACGTTGTGTGCCATTTTTTCTTTCCCTCCCGTTGTGATGGCGTTTTTTTCTCCGCTTGTCTCGCAAAATAGTAGACCTCTTTCCCTTTTCCCTCCCTTTTTTTTTTTTTTTCCGAGCGTGAGATTTTTCTCCATACTTTTTTCTTTCCGGGGAAGTTAGGCATGACCTCTTTTTTTCTCTCTTCCCCTTTCCTCAACGAGCTATTCGGAAGTTGTTTTTCTTTTTTCCCTTTCTTCCCCCCTGCTCTCCATATTGCTCCCTCTAGGTTGTAAGGAGAGAGCTTTTTCGTTCCTCCTTTTTTTCCCCCCCTTCTTTTTTGGTGTATGAGAGAGCAAGTCGACGTACTTCTTTTCCCTCCTTTTTTTTTTTTTCCTTTTTTTTTCCTTCTGCGATCTTTTCTCTGTTCTTTTTCCTTTCCTCTCGAGCCGCATAACAAGATATCGGTGGTGGATTTTTTTTTTTCCCCCCATCGAGTCGGACCGGTACGGAGACCCCTTCTTTTTTTCTATCCCCTTGATCTTTCTTGTCCGAAGAGTTTTCCTTGCCGGGTGGCCTGGCTGTCGAGGAGGTGTCCCCTTTTTTTTTTTGTGGTGAGGATATTTCTCAGCAAAGAAGGGAGTTACTCTCTCCCCCCCCTTTCTGGTTTGATGGGAGAGGGTAACTCCTCCTTCCTTGTCCATCGTTTCCTTTTCGTTCCCCCCTAAGGAACTGAGGCTTCCTTTTTTCTTTTTTCCCGTTGGTGAGGACGATCTCTTTTTCTTTCTGCTCCCTGATTTTCCCTCTGGAAAAGCATCCGCCTTTATGTCGCTGCCCCTTCCTTTTTTTTTTCTCCTGTCCCTTTCTTCGAGCACCTTTACGCGTCCTTTCCTTGTGAGAGGACGAAGAGTTCCCTTTTTTTTTTCCTTTTTTTGTTTTCGAGGGCCATCGGGCTCTTTTCAGAGGAACACTCTTCCCCCGAAGATTGTCCCTTCCCCCTTTTTCTAGGAATCCGTCCTCAAACCTTTCCTCCCCCTTTCTTCCCGTGGTGAAGAACTCCTCTTTTCCCCCCCTCTTTCCCCCAAAGATCGATGGTGGAATGCTACTCCGTTTCCTTTTTCCCTCCCCTTCCTTTTTTTCCCTCCCCTACAGTCTGTATTCTTGTTTATTTGTAAAAGGTTGGATTTCCCCCCACTCTCTTTTTCTCTTCCGGAGAAGACAAGGGCCCCTCCCCTTTCTCCTCCTTTTTCTTTTTTTCCCCTTTGCTCCTTTCTTTCGGTAGGCACCCCCTCTTTCTCCAGCGAGGAGGCATGACCCTCTTCCTCCCCTTTCTTTCCCCTCCGAATGTTCGCTTCCCTCTAACCCTTCTCTTCGAGATAGAAGAAAGGATTGCCCCCCTTTTTTTTCTCCCCCGGCCGACACACCGGGCATACTCCCTTCTCCTTTTTTTCCCCTCGTTGGCTCTTTTCCCTCAGAAGAGAACAGCGACCTTCCTCCTCTTCTTCTTCTTTTTTACAAGTGGCGGAGATATGCCTTCCCTCCCCCCTTTTTTTTTTTTCTTTTTCCTAGACCTTCTCCGTTTCTCTTTCCCCTCCTGAAGTATGCCATTGTAGGAGCCGTGGACTCTTCCCCTCTTTTTTCCTCCCTTTCCCATCAGCGGAACGAGCCGACAGGACATTGTTCTTTTTTTTTTTCTCCCTTCCCTCGGGCTTCCTATTCTTCCCTTTCCCTTGCAGAGAAAGATATACCCCCTTATTTTTTTTTTCCCCTCACCAGGAAAGCTATCTATTTTCATCTTCCCTGGGTTTTTTTTGGGGGCTTTTTGGGGGATCTTTTTTTTCTTTTTTTGATGTCAGCTACTTTCGTTGAGTCCCCTCTTTTAAGAGAAGAAAGTAGCGGTCCTCCCCCCCCTCCCCCCTTTCTTTTTCCCCCCAAACAGATCAGACGAGATGCCTTCTTTTCTCTTTTTTTGTCAAGTCCTCATCTTCCCCGCACCCTTTCCCCTTTTTTTCTTGTTGGGAATAGGATATACGCTTTTTCCCTTCTTTCCCTTTTCCCCCCCCCCCCTTTTTTCTTTTATATTCTTCCCTCCCGTTTTTTTCTCTTTAGATAACAGAAGAAACGGTTTTTCCCCCTTTTCTTTTTCCCCCCTTAGATCTCGAGGACCCCCCCCCCCTCCCTCTCCTTGCGTTCCCCCCATTCCCCCCCTCCAGGAATAGGAATAGGCCCCCCTTTTTTCCTGCTGTGGAAGATTTTTCTCCTTTCCGACCTTTCTTCTTCTCCCGATGATGAGCCAAGAGGCCCCTTCCTTCTCCCCCTCCTAAAGTGGAAACTTACCCTCCCTTTGTTTTCCCTGCTCCTTTTCCCTGGTGAGAATTTCCCTTTCCCCCCTTCCCCCTCTGGGTAAGAGTGATAGGCATTTAATCAGCCTTTTTCGAAAAGAGGGGATTTCCTTACCCCTTCCTTTCCTTCTTCCTTTCCCACTGGTACATGTCGGATCGGGAAGCTGCTATTTCTTCCCCTTTTCTTTTTTCTTTTTTTTTTTTTTTTCGTTTCTTTCTATAGCGGAATCGTACACTTCTCTCCCCTTTCCTTTCCATGGGACAGGAAGGGGATTTCGCTGTTGATCCTCCTCCGTAGGAGGAAATTAGACCTCACCTCTTTTTTCTTTTCCCTCTTCCCACCCAAGTGAGGAACTTTCCTCTTTCCTTCTTTTTTTGCTGTCCTTTTTCGATGTTTCCCCCTCGCAAGAGCTTGGATCCCTTCCCCTCTCCCCCTTTTTGTTGTCGGCCGGGTCGAAGGCCATTCCCCCTTTCTCCTTCGTCTGTCCCTGACTTGGTCGAGAACGCCGTCTCTTTCCCTTTTTTTCCCGGGAATGTTTCCCCCTATAGGGCCTTTTGTAATGAACCTCCCTTTTTTTTTTCCCCCCCCCCCGCCTTTCGAAATCATCCTACCCCCCCCTGCGCCGAACCTCCTCCTTTCAGACCTCATCCTGATTCCTTTCTCTGAGAAGTAAGATAACCTTTTTTTTTTCTTCCCTAAAATTTTTCCACTTTATCCCTCCTACAGACTGTATGGAAATTAATGAGCTCCTTCTCCTTCGTGAAGAATGCCCCCTCCTCTTTCCCGTCGAGTACTTTGTCGGCCTTTTCTTTCTCTTGTTAGTGAAGGAATTAATAGCCCCCTTCCGTTTTTTTTTTTTTCCCTCTGCTGGTGGAACGCTTTTCCTTTCCTTTTCCTTTTTCCGACTTCTTTTCTCGCGCCCCCTACAAGCTGACCTTCTCGAAACTAGATAGAAAGTAGACGACTCTTCCTTTTTTCCTCCCTCTCCCATGAAGGCGTAATAGTAGCCCTCCCTCCTTTTTTGATTGTGACAGATCTCTTAGCCCCTTTTTCCCCCCCCCCGGTCGTGAGAGGGATAGTATAACCAAACTTCTTTCTTTTTTTTTTTTTTTTTTTTCCCGCAGTTATTCGTGAAGATGTTAAAGTGCGCCCTCTCCTTCTCTCTTCTTTCTCCCCCCCAAGACTGCTCTTTTGACCCCTCCCTTCTTTCCTCCCTATACTAAAAAAAAAAAGTTAGACCAGTCTCCCCTTTTTTGGTCCCCCCCCCCTTCTTCCCCCCCCCCTTCACGACGTAAAAAAGATTAGCAAGACCAGTTATTCATTCTTCTCCTTTTTCTTGTTATACGGAACTTTTTCCATCGCTGTCCCCCTCTGACAAAAAACGTCAAAAACTCTCTTTTATTTTTTTTTTTTTCCCTTCCCAAAAGCGACCCTCCCTCCTTCACTTTCCCCCCCCCCACCCCCCCCCCCCCCCCACCACTTCTTTCCCTATGAGGTTTAGGCCCCCTTCTTTCCGCAGACGTGATCGCAAGGGACACACCCTCTTCCTTTTTTCCCCCCCTCCTTTTCGCCCTTCCCTGCTCCTTCCCCTAGATGTGAATTCACTGCCTTTCTTTCTTCCGGTGATTTTTCCCTTTCCCCAATGACTTCACCTTCAGAAGAGATCGTTTATCCCTTTCTCTTTTTTCTTTTTCCTTCCGAAGTAAACGACGGGATACCACGCTTTTCTCCCTTCCCTCCTCTTCCCCCTTTCTCCCCCCGTCCCCCCAGATTGTTACTATATTTTCTCCATACTTTCTTTTGTGAGAAATATGGATATTGCTGTTCTCCTTCCCCCCCAATCCTCAATTTGTTTTTTCTGTTGGTGATTAGAACAAAGGTGAAATTTCTACCCCCCCTTTTTCCCCCGTAAGATTAGTAAGCTCTTCTCCTCCCCCCTTTTCATTCTCCCTCTTGGGACACCGTTTTCCCCCTTTTTTGGACAAAGGTGGGATGGGGAAGTAGTCACCCTACCTCTTCCCCCTGTTCACGGCATCCTTTTTCTTTCTCCCTCCTTCGAACCTTCCTGTATCTCAGAGGGTCAAACTCCGACCGCCGTCCTTCTTCTTTTCTTTCTTTTTCTTTTCCATACCCAGACCGGGGCTTTGCTTTTCCTCTCCCCTTCTTTTTTTTCTTCCCGCAGGTCACAGTTACATCGATTTTTTCTTTTTTGGGCCGTACCTTGGCCGCGACCGTCCCTTTTACCCTTCCTCTCCTTCGGTCAATTGTCCTTTGGCATCACCTCACACTTTTCTTTTTTCCCCTCGCTTGAACAAAGAGACGGCTTCTTTTTCTTCGCCTCGCCCCTGCCACCTTCATCATGTGAAAATCATCCTTTTTTTTCTTTCTACGGGAAATGGTGTAGGACGTCTCCCCCCCCCTCTCCCCCCCATTTTCGGTCTCTGCCAGCACCCTTTTTCTCTCGCCGGCGAGCCCCGAGAAGGTCGAGTCAGACCTTTCTCCCCCCCCCCTTTCCCCGGGCCGCACACCAAGCCCTTCTTTCTCCCTTTGTGTTGTTGAGAGCTCCCCCGTGCGGTTTTGGTGCGGACCGGGATAGGACAATTCCTTCCCCCTCTTTCTTTTTTCTCGCCTGAGAGAAGGACGAGGGGTGCCGCTTCCTCTCTCCTTTTCCCCTCGGATCTTTGATCCCTCCGACCTTTTCGGATCAGATTTTTTTTTTTTTCCCTTATCCATAGTGGTGAGAGCGTCATTCGCGGCCTTTCTTTTTTTTCCCTCTTTCCGCTCTGTTTATTTTCCACCCTCTTTTTCCTTCGCAACGAAGTGGGAGGGGATTTCCCTCCCCTTTTGACAGGAAAGCTCTCCCCCTTTTCAGCCATTTTGGGAGAGGAAAACCTTTCTCCCTCCCCCCCTCTTCCCTTGGAAATAGAGTACCTCCTACTTTTTTCCCCGGGGACCCCGACCCATTCCTTCCCCCAAGAACAGGTATGGGTAGGCTCCTCCCCTTTCTAAGAGATACCCCTCATTTCCTTGGTAGGAGTTTGACCCTTTATCTTTTCTTCCTCCATTCCGGTTAGCTAAAAAAGGGCCTTCCCCTTTTCCCCCTTTTTCTCTCCCCCCCCAGCACACTTTTTTAGAAAGTCCCCCCCCCTTGTACAAAGAGGGGGCTCCCTCCCTCTACATTGCAGTTGGGAGGGATGCGAGAGCTTCCTCCTTTTTTTCTTCAAACCGGTTCTTTTTCAACTGTTTTCTGGAATCCCACTCCCCCTTCTTCTTTGGCGAGAATAAGAGAACTCTTTCTTTCCCCTTTGACGTTCTTATCCCCCCGTCCGCCTTTCCCTTTCTTCCTTTTTTCCCCGCGGCTGAGATGGAGAAGAGGGTAGGCCGTCTTTTTTTTCTCTCTTTTTCGATCAGGCCCCGGAGTCCTATAAGGAATACACCTCTTTTCTTTTTGGGGCTCAGGGGTGACAACTCCCCTTTTTCCCCCCTCCCCCTTTTCTGCATTCCCATCTCATTTTTTTCCCCCGAGAGATGTATGGGGCGACACTTCCTTTTCCATTTTTTTTTTTTGGGAGAGAAAGTCGAGTAAGGAGGTTTTCCCCCCTTCCCTTTTCTCCCTTCTGGATCTACCGTTTTTTGGCGTAGGCAGATATCGTCGATCTTTTTTTTTTTTTTTTTCGCCGCATAAAAAGAGCGGTGGTGTTTTCCTTTTTCCCATAACGAGTCTTATTTCCTTCTTCCCTTCCACCAGTGAGGAGGTAGATAAACTCTTTTCTCTTCCGTTTTTTTTTTTAAGTAGTGACGGTTTTCCTTTTTTGTTTTTTCCTTTTTGTGCCCTTTCACAGTTGATTTTTCCTTGGGAGGTGGTTGAGAGATTTTCCCCCTCTCCCCCCTCTCTTTTCCCCCCTCCGAGCAGTAGGGTTTGCTGGGCTCTTTCCCACCCCTTCCTTTTTCCTTGAACAGACGGAAAGAAGAAATGCGGTCTTCTTTTTTTTTCAAATTCTTTTACTTTTTCTCTAGTCTCCTTGGTTCTTTTTCTCCCCTCGTGCAATAGGTGGGAATAGAAATCACTCTTCTCTCTCCCCCCAATGAATAAGAAGGTGTAGAGAAGTACTTCCCTCCTTTCTTTTTTCCTCTTTTTTCTCAGACCAGTACCTTCCTTTTTTCTTGAGGTGCTCTCTTATCCTTTGTTTTTTCTCGCTTGGAGGTTTCTCTTTTCTTTTTTCCACTCTTTCCTCTTCCCCCCCTTTTCCCTTTTTTCCTTCCCCCCACAACGTGCGTTGACGAGGGAAGCCTTTCTCCCCCCTTTTTTTTTTGTTCTTACCGAAGAACAGGTAATCGACTTTTCCTCCCTTCTTTTTTGCATGAGAACATAATTTTCCCTCCCCTTTTCCTATGTCATAGGCATTCCTTTTTTTCTTTGGGAGGTAGTAAAAGGTTGGATTGACCACCCCCCTCCCCCCTCCCCATTTGAGAGGAAGGGAGCATCCCCATTTTTCTCTTTCCCTTTGGCTTCGTTTTTGTCGAGGAGGGGTTCTCTTATTTCCAAGAGAGGGTAGACAGCTTTCTTTCCCCTCTCCCTTCTTTACCCATTTTCCACCCAACCCCTGTTAGATGTGGGAATTTTTTCCCCCCATTAGAGGAAGATATCTCTCCATTGCCCCCCCCCCTTGTCCTGGATGAGAACCCTGCTCCCCTTTTTTCCCCCTCCTCTCCGGAGAAAGCGCCTTTTTCCTCTTTCCCCCTTTCCATGCCAAGCAGATCTGGTTACCTTTTCCCAGTAACTCCTGTTTCCCCCCCCCTTCGGTTCTTCGATCTCCCCCTTTCTGGCTGATAGAAGGAACTCCTTCCCTCCTGCACCCTTTTTCTCCTCCTCCAATTAAGGTAAATGGACCTATTCTTTTCCCTTTTTTTTTTTTTTCTTCTCCCCTCTCTCTACATCGCCCCCTGCATCCCCCCTTTCCCTTTTCCTAGCCGAAATGGGAAATGTTCTTCGCCTGCCCTCTTAAAGCAGAGGAGGCCCCCCCTTCCTCCGATGCTCCTCCCTTTTTTATTTCTTTTTGGGGTCGACGTCCCTCGCCTTTTTCCCCTTTTTTGTCTATAAACAGTGGACGGCTTTCCCTTTTTTTTTTTCCTCGTAATCCGGTAGGTTTTTTTCTATCGGAATGACGTCGAGTATCGCCCCCCCTTCCTTCCCCCCCCCCTTCTCGACGCCGATGCCGATTAAGGCAGGTGTTCTTTCTCTCGCGCACTCACTCTGGTTCGGTTTTTTTCCCTTTCCTCTCTCAGTGGGCAAACGGCATCAGCCTTCCTTTCCCCCTTTTTTCTCTCTCTCTGTTCATAAGAATCCGTTTTTTTTTTTTTTTCTCTTCCTAAAGCCCTCTGCAGAGTAAGGCTGCTTTCCTTTTTCCCTTCTTCCAAGAGGAAACCCATCTCCCCTTCCTTTCCTTTCCTCATACTTTACCCTTCCCCGGTAATCGCATCGGACTTCTTTTTTTTTTGTTTCAGAGGTGGAGGCTCTCCCCCTCTCTTTTTTTTGCAGTGCCCCGCCCTTTTTCCTTTACTCTTAAATCAAAAACGAGCCTTCTCTCCTAGCAGGGTTTGATAGGCTCTTTTTTCCTGTTACTTCGCCAAAGTTTTTTTTTTTAAGAGGTGCTCGTCATTCCTTTTCCGAGGGGAAGCAAGCTCTTTTCCCTGGTTCGGCCTGTGTAGCAAAATTGTCCCATTTTCTTCTTTTTTTTTCCCGTCGGCTCGGGCGATTCCTCTACCTTGCCTGTTTCCTCCGACAAGGGCATAGTCAGGGCTTTCTTTTCCCTCCCTTAGAAGAGGTGATGAAGTATTGCCTGGATTTCTTTCCCCCTGTGTGAGAGAATTCCCCCCTTTTCCCAAGTTAGTTAAGTAGATCATGACCTCTCTTTGTAGGGAAGGTTAGGTCCCCCTTTCTTTTTTCCCCAAAGCTTCCGACTCTTGAGTGAGTTGAAGGTGGTTTTTAGGTCTCTCAGTTCCCATTTTTCCGTTAGAGAGATATAGGTCCTCTCCTTTCTCACCCGGAAGACACACTTCCTTCCCCTTTTTTTTTCATACATACTTGAAGCGGTCTCCGTCCGCGATGGGAGACCCTTCTTTTACCCAAAACTAAGAGCTCCAATTTTTTTTTTCCGACATAGATAAGAGCTTTTTTTGAGACGTAAGCTTCCCCCCCCTTTTTGGTTTCACCTTTAAAACGACCTCCTTTCCCCCCCTCCTTCCCCCCCTTCTTCATGGAAGTTGGACGTTACTGATTCATCCCCAATTCCCCGGGTACTTCTGATCTTTTCGGCAAAAAGGGACACTGCCTTCGCCCTTTCTTTTCTTTCCTCTTCAACTTTAGTGTGTTGGTAAAGAGGATGGTGGCCGGACGGGTTCCCTTTTTTCCGAATGGAATCTAGGGTCCCCCCCTTTTTTACCCCTCTTTATACCTTCCCGGAAGACAGTAATGGATTTGCTCGACGCCTTCCCCTTCGTACTAGTGGCATCCCCTTTCCTTTCTTTTTTCGAAGCTTTTTTCCCAAAGAGTGAGAGGGATAGTCCTTCCCCCCCCTCCCTTCCTTCCCTTTTTCCCCTCCGCAAGTTATTAGTGAATTTTCCCCTCTTCCCCTGATCTCGTTCTTTCCCATCGAAAGCAAAAACGACTGGCGCTTTTCACCTCAAGGATGGGATTATGGACCCTCTCCTTTTCCCCCCTTCGGTCCACCCCCGGGATGGGTCCCCCCCCCCTTCAGAAAGGAAACCTTCCCCTCCCTCCCGCCCTTTTCCCTGAATCTTTTCCCCCCGCAGGAAACCTGTCTTTTTTTCTCCGAAAGGTAAGAATCTCTCTTGTTTTTTTCCCACTCCGAGTGACCCTTAGGCTAGAAGAAGACTTCCCCCACCACCCCTCTTTACGAGATAGACGCCTCCCCCTTCCTTCCTCAGATCGCCCTGTCCACCCTTGCCTCTTTCTCGCCCAGAAAAAAATCTCCTTCCACTCCCCTTTTCTTCCTCGCTCGGCCGGAAAAGAGAGTGCTCCTTCCCAGTCTTGCTTCACGAGGTTTGGCTTCCTTCAAAAAAATGAGCCCCACCACCTTCTTCTTCTTTTTTTCTCAGGTTAGAGGAAGAGATCCCCAACGTCTCCTCTTTTTTTACTCCCTCTTCACAAAATTCTTCCCCCCCCCCCCCTATAACTGGCCCCCCCCCCTTTCCCGTCAAAGATGTGAAAGGTAGTAACTAACTGTCTACGAATGTGCTCTCTTTTCTCGAAAAATACCAAATGCGGAGGAGTGGGATTCTACCCCCCTTTGCCTTCCTCAAAGTTTCCTCCTCTTTTCCTCCCTTCTTTCGTAAGATATAGAATAAATAAAAATGCATTTCGTCTATTTTTTCCCCACCCCGTGCTCTCCCCCATTCCCGATCCCTCCGATTTTTTTTCACCTGCCGTTCTTTTCTTATCTATCCGGTCCCCTGCCGCCACCCCTCCCTTCTCCTACTTGTGCCTCTTTTCCTTCTCTTTTTAACTCCATTTCCTCTCCCTTTTTATTTCCGCTGTCTCTTTTTCTATATCTGCTTTTCTTCGCGTGTTTCGCTCCCCCCTACCGACCCTCGCCTCCGTTCCCCTCTTTTCTTCCCTTCTCTTTTCCTTCCCCCTATTTCTCCACCATTATCTCCCTTTCCCTGCACTTTCTCCTTCTTTACGTCTTTCCTTTTCTCTCCTCCGCCCCTTTCCATCCTTCTTTGGTTCCTTCACCCCATACTCTTCTTCCCCTGTCCTCTACCCTCTCTCCTCCTCTCCTCCCTTTCCTCTTCGCTTTCTTTCCCCCTCTCCTTTTCTACTCCTTCTTCCCCCCTCCTCCGCCTTCGCCCTTTCTATTTTCGGGTTCCCCCTTCCCACTCGCCCCCTCTCCCTCACTCCCATCTTCTCTTCTCGATCCATCTTTCTCTCTTCTTCCTTTCTTCCTATCTCCCTCCTCCCCCTTCCCGTTTCTTTTGCTTCTTGTCCCCCCTCTTTTTCCTTTTCTCCTTTCCCCCTTGTACTTTACTCTCACCCTCCTCCACCTCCTCCCTTTTTTTCTCCCTCCCCTCACATTTTTTCCTTCTCCCTTTTTCTCCCCTCTCCTCTCTCCGTTTTCTCTACCCTCTCACCTCCACCCCTCTTTCCCCTCCACTTTCTCCTCTTCTCTTCATTCCGTTTTTTTCCTTTTTTCTTCCCTCTCCTTCCCTCTCTTTTACCACCATTTCTCCTCCCTTTGCCCTCTATTCCCTTTCCTCTCCATCCTTTTTTTTCGGTTTCCTCCTCCTTTCTCCTCCCCGCCCTTCTTTTTCTTCCTCCTTAACGTCCCCTCTCCCTCCTTCTTTCCTAGCATTCTTCTTCCCCCTTTCTATGCCTCTCTTTTTTCTCCCCCTACCCCCCATCCCCTTCCTACCCTTTCCGCTCTTCCCCATCCACCACTCCTCCTCTCTCTCTTCCCAATCCTCACCTTTTCTTTCCTTTTTTTACTCTTCCCCCTTTCCTCATGCCCTACTCCCCCCCTCCCCCTTTTTCTCATCTCTCCTCCTCCACCCCTTTTCTCCATCCCTCCCTTTTTCCCTAGCTTTCTTCATGTTTTCCTTCCTCCTACCCGTTTCTTCTATTCTCCCCTAATGTTCTTCTTTTCTCTTTCCTATCTCCCCTCCCTATTTTTCTTTCCCATCCCTACTTTTTTCCATCTGCCCCACTCCCCTCTTCCTCTGTCTCTTCTTCCTCTTCTCTTCCTCTCACCCTTCTCTTTCCTCTCCCCCTTCTCTCCCTCCCCACTCTTTCTCACAACCACCTCCTCCCTCCCCTTCCTGTCTTCCTCTCCTCCCCCGCTCCCTTCCCTACCCCCTACCCATCCTGTTTCCTCTTCCCCTTTTCTCACTTCAATCTCTCCCTCTATTCCTATTTTTTTTTCTATTTCCTCTCTTTCCCTTTTTTTCCTTCAACTCCCCCTCCTCTTTTTTCCCCTTATTTGTCACTTACTCGTCTCCCTTTCTTGGCCCTCTTCTCTCACCTCCTTTCTTTTTCTTCCCCCCCATGTTCTTTTTTTCTGGTTTCTTTTTTTTTGGTCCTTCTCCACGACCTTTGCAATGGTAAAGGCCAGATGGGGAGCGACTTCTTTTTCTCCGCGTCGAAGGATCTCAGCGTCTTTTCCTGTCCCCTTGATCATAGGGCGGACGGAATACCCAGACCTTTTTTTTTTTTCCTTTGAAGTGTACAAGAGGATGTTCCATAGGCCTTTGTGTCCCCTTCGACATTTTTCCCTCCAATTGGAATAAAAAGGGGACTTTTTCGCTTTTCCGCTTTTCTCACACATACAAAACTTCGGGGACTCTTCCTCTTTTAGCGACGAGAGGAACTTCCTGCCTTCCAATAGAGAGAAAAAACGAGATCAATGTTCTTTTCCTCAGCTTCTCTTTTTTTTTAGGAAAGGATAACGATTTTTCTTCCTTATGCCCCGGGCAAAATAGGAATGCTCGAATTCTCTTCCCCTTTTTCTTGAGATCAGGGCATTGGTACTATCCTTTTCCCTCCCCTTTTTATCCTTCCCTTTGTTGTTGTGTGTTTATAGCTATCTTTTTTGCGGAAAGGGATAGGACCACGGCCCTTTACTTATGGTTCTCTCAGGAGGAGGGTGAGCCGAGACCTCCGTCTTCCTTTTCTAGGGTAGACACCAGTTTTTCCCAGATGGCACCAGGCCCTCTCTTTCATCTGAGGATCGTTTTGTATGGAAGATAGTTCTCCTCGATCCTCGTCTCCTTCCTTTTCCCCTTGGGAGGTGGATTGCCCCCCCCCCTTCCTGCTCGACGGAAGGCACTTGCTTTTCCCCCCGGTCGCCATAATAGAAAAACTTCTCCCGATCTGTGACAAGAGAGGTACCGCCTCCCTTTGCCCCCTGCTCCAAGCACACGGTATGGGTAGTCCCCTTATGCCAGCGCCTCCGACGTGCCCTCCTGTCTTTTTTTCCTATGGATTTTTTACTGTCCAATCAGGAGGTTCGCTTCTTTTCCCCATTGCCAATTCGTGTGCCGAACTCCCCCCTCCTATCCTCGTGTCCAAAGAGGGTCGCCCCCCTGTTTCGTTTCTGTTACCTTACGGAATCGGACGGTCTAGAAAAACCGTTTTTTTTTTTTCGAATCAAAACTCCCTCCCTTTTTTCCCCCCGAGACCTTTTTTTTCCCCCACATAGTAGACAGTGGGGATACCGTGTCCCCTTTTTGATGGTAGTCAATTGGTTGTGTACAGCTGATTTTCTTTCAGTGACCGTTCCGTCCGGACGGCCAGCTTTCAGCTCGGCCTCTCCTATCCCCGAGATCTTCGGACGTGGGGGGGCTAATGTTCCCCCAGAAAATGGGCCATCACCTATCTCCCCCATCCCCCTTTGGAGGTTCCTCGCTTGTTGGGGGAAATTAGGTGCCTTCTTCCTTTTGTCGGGAGAGCAAGGAGAGTACGGTTTTCTCTCCCCTCGATGGATAATTTCTGCGTTGGAGTCGATATAGTAGAGATGGGCGGTGGGACTTTTCCCCCCCCCTCCCCCCCCCCTTCTTTGTGTTGTTTTTACGAGTAGGGAAAGGTCCGGAGCACCTCAAAGAAAGGTTGCCTTCTTTCCTTTTTGCTTTTCAGCTGTGAGGGTGGCTTCCTTTCGTTCCTTTTTGCGCTGGCTTTTTCCCCAGCACCGGGTGAGATGGTCTAGGGGTTTGCGTCTTTAGGTCCGAAGCACAGAAGGAGTGACCGCCCCCTCTTTTTTTTGGCCGCCTACCGCGATCCGTTTTCGTGAGGTGAACAGCTTTTTTTTTTTTGCCCTTTTTTCCACTCCTCTCCCCCCGACGTTCTGACGAGAAAATCGCAATCGGTTTTTCCCCCTCTCTAGCTTGGAAAAAAGGCCTCCGCTTTTTTTCCCCTCTTCCCCCGTCATTTGATCTTTCCTCGAGCAAAGCCATTTTTCTTTGGAGCGAGAGTTCGGCTTTTTTTTTTGGTCTTTTCACGATGCAGAGGACCAGTCGGCCACCAGCCCGCTTCCCCCCCTCTTCCGGAGGAAGCCGTGAACGAACACGGCTCTTTTTTTTGCCTTCCCATTTCTCCATTTCTTCCCTCTTGGCAAGATCGATGGTGGGCATGATAACTCCCCCCCCCCAACTCCATGAGAGATGACATGAAGTTCCCCCCCTGCCTTCTGTTTTCAAAAGGTTGGCATTGACCAACCCTCCCTTTGTGAGAGGATCGGGCCTTTTCTCATCGTCGTTCGCAGTCTGTAGGAGGGGTTCGCTGATTTAGGTAGCAAAGAGAGGAGGGCAAGACCCCCCCTTCCCTTCCCCCCCCTCTTTTTCGCTGCGTGCTCGACCAAGTCGCGGCCGTCTTCTTTATTGCCAACCAGTGCACTTTTTTTTTTCACACAGGAATGAATAATCGCATGTCTCCCCCTCCCTTTTCCTGGACATGCATTTTTTTTCCGCTGACCGCGTAAATGGGGTGGGACAATTGGCGGTATCTCCACTGTAGGGATGATAGCCGACCTCTTCAAGCTTTCCTCTTCTCCCCTCACTCCCCCCATGACGTAGAAATGGTAGGCGCCGTGGACGATTCCTCCTTTCTACGACCTCCGCTTAATTCTGACATTGTGAGGAGACGCCTACTTTTTTTTTCTCGAGGGCTGACCCTTTTCCTCTCCCCCCCCTCCCCACCAGGCTTTGGGCGCGTACCCGTCTCCTCCCCTTTCCCCTACAACGCTGGAAGGTCGTTTTTCTTTTTTTTTTGATTCCGGCCTCGGGGGCGCTTCCTTGAATGAAGCGCGGATCGCCCCCTTCCCTATGCCCAAAGATAGAAGCCAGATGCCTTAGGAGGGGGGAGGGATTTATCCTCTCCAAAGAATTGTAGGAGGGGGGGCCTCTTTTGCCCCCTTCTTCCGAAAAC
>Ga0179593_1670795_pt1 | contig 14876 bp, 19 predicted proteins | sample CZODoug2_1_08_16_FD_185931 | JGI IMG/M metagenome (GOLD analysis project Ga0179593, IMG submission 185931) | Vadose zone soil fungal communities from Angelo Coast Range Reserve, California, USA - CZODoug2_1_08_16fungal (PacBio error correction) | ecosystem: Environmental > Terrestrial > Soil >... | reverse complement strand
ACATCTATTTGATCCGTTTCCGATCTTAAAAACTTGTATCTTCGTTTCTTTTGGGAAAACACAAAGGCCTCCCCGCACTAATCGGATGTCCTTCCCCCCCTTCCCTTCCCTTTTGCAAAGCCTTAATTGCTTACGAAGACCCACAGAAAAAAAGGGGCACACGCCACCACCGTCACTGAAAATTCCCTTTTCCGAGTCTGAAGGATGCCCAAGGGCTTGCAGGTCCAATAAACCGTACATCCCCCCATCTCCCACAATACGGGGTTTACTTTCATGACTTAACGATCCTCTAGCCCCCACAAGGGACTTGGGCTCTGAGCTTCAAATTCTTTCTATTGGAACCCTCGCATAATTGGTTGGACTAATGCATTTCTACGAGCTTTGAAAAGAGATCAGAGGAACCCTTCTCTTTTCAGTTTGATCAAAAATGGACCCCCCCCCACCGAGGAGGGACAGGGCTACCCCAGGGGTTGTCGTAACCCGCACTTTAATCCCTATGTCTCGTAATACCCTGGGTCCTTTGTTTCTCCGGTATGGGAAAGTTCTTTTATCCATACGGAACATTCTTTTTAATGCTAGCCCCTTGAGACTTATTTTTCAGCCCTTAGGCTGTTTTGGAGAGGCGCCCATTTCCTAATTTCCTTTTTCTCCTAGATCTTTCTAAACTATGGACGTTTTTTTTGGCTATTTTCTTGGATCGCATACAATTTGATTTTGATAGATGGATTTCCAAGGTTAGTTCCCTGTGTTTCCCCCCAAATGGTTGGATGCCCATCTTGAGACGGGGAGTTCTCACCTAGTCATTGAGCTTTTTGCCCCTTTTCGCGTATCCTGAGAAAAAGAGCCTTCCCCCCCATCACGAGGGTCTTTTGGCTTCCCTCTTAGTTTCTTTTCCTCCCCCCCTCCTCGATGCGTCCTTTAGACATTTGTCTAGTTCTCGCGCGAGCGTAATCATTTTGGAGTTGTTACCTGCCCACTAGTCTTTTTATGCGGCAGCACCGGATTTTTGAGGATGCGCACAGCCCTTTTTTCTTTCCTCGAAAATTACCCCCCCATGGTTCGTCCCTACTTCTTATTTTCCCCCTTTGGTTCCCTTCCTGAGGAAGTGAGCCCGGTATCATTCTTAAACTGCCTGATCTCCCCCCAAACGTGCATGCTATCCTGTCGTTAAATTCGGACCCCTTAAGTACCCCCCTCTCGAGTAATGGAAGTTGGAAGAAGAGTAGACTACGTTGAACTCTTCTCTTGCTGAAATAATATCTTCCAGTCGAAGGTTCCCCCTGACCAAAACCCGAAAATGGGAACTTCTACTCTCTTTCTGCTTTCAGGTCTTTTTCTACTATTAACATACCGGGGGGACTCTTTTACTGAATATTCCAGTAATCCCCCCCAAAAAACGAATCGATGCATCCTTTTTCAAGTGTCCAATTTCCTCCCGAGCTCTGTGCTCAATGCTGAAACCCTTTTTTTCGAAGGCTTCTTCGGTAGAATTCTCTTCTTGAGTCTTTATTGTATGCCGTTGATTTTATGTTTATTTGACTTTTTCGGAAGCTTGAAATCCCCCATCTACGGTCTATCTTGTGCCTCCCTGAACCTTTCGTCTAAAAGCCTTACTTCGCGTATTGTCCGGTTGAAAATCAGGGATGTGCATGAGTTGGCCTGTCTTTTCACTTCGTTGGCCTTTTCTGCCACGGCAGAGAGAAAGAGTTCCGCATTCCTGCAAAACCGATAGTTTAAGTCTACTTATTCCCTCACTTTTTTTTTTAAATTCCGCGAGAGGGGAACTCAATTCGCCGGGGCTTATTGGACATGCGGGCGATGCCCCTGGGTCGCGAAATCTTCCTTGCGAAAGAAAAACCCCCCCCTAAATTCTCTCGGCAATTTCGTTTAACCGTCCGACGATTTTCTCTCCTCCCATCCACGGGGGATGCGATGGGCCTTTTTGTGCAAATAACCTTGTTACGTCGGGTCCCAAACGAGAATGTTTCGGGGGCGGGCGAAACACAGTCCACCCCTGACTCTTCCCTTCCTCCTTCTATCAACTAGATTAGCTTCGCGGTGCTCTCTTGAGCCCGGAAAATTCCGACGATTTTTTCCCCCCCCGAATAGTCATTTTTTGATATTTCTTTTTTCATCCATTCTTTTTTTTTTGGAGATCTCTGATCTTTCTTACTGCAGCGGCAAAAAACCACCACGGGATTAGATGGCACTTGCTGAAATTCAAATTTTTCCTTTTTTGTGGACCGATCGAAGAGGACTTCTTTCTCCCTACGACTCCCCCCCCTGCGAAGCCCCTCACGCAGGTTGTTCCAGAAGCTTCTTCCTTCCCCCAAGTACCCTTTTTGTATTCTTAACCCTTCGTCCTTCCTGGTTCCAGTTAATTTCGCGTCCAATTGTGGATTACCAAATCTTGCATGTTTCCCTTTCCGATTGTGAAAAGTGGCGGGAAAGTGCAACTTACCCCCTTTGCTTCAACAAACGCCCCCGGCAGTAGTAGTCCAAAGCCGTTTTTTTTTTTTTTTTTCCCCCCCACACAACTTAACGTTTTTCTTTTTGGACAAAAGACAAGCCGGGCCTCGAGTGCGGTCCGTGGGCTTCCCCCTTTCTGACTTTTTTCAGACGGGCCATCTACCTGTTTGCCCTCTTAACTCTGTGTCTCCTTTCTTCCCTGAGGCACAAAAACCTTGCCCTCCCATTAGGGGCACTTTTTTTTTTTCTAAACCCCAAACAAACAAGGACCCACTCAATGTCAACCCTTCTTCGGAACCGAATAAAGCGGCGAAGTCGCAGTTGCCGGCTCATTGTTCCCACGAACCCTTGGGCAACAGTCCCACGTCCGCCTCCTGCGATCTTCCGGCGTTCTTCCGTACACACTCTCTAACCTTTCAGTCTTTCTCTCGTTACTTACCTTTAAAGAATACCCCGCAGAACCAGGACTTGCTCTTTCGATTCCTTTCTGAAAATTGTGCTTCTCACCTGCTTTGTGCCCGCCTTTTGTGGTTCCTACTTTCTGAACAGAATATTCGCCACCTTAAGCTCGATTGACATCTACCGAGCCCCTTGCAACCCTTTGGGATTGGGGGCGAGGACACCCATGAGGTTTGCTCTTGCAACAGCCGCGTAATGGTAATAGTATTTTTTCCATCCGCCTTCTTTAAACTTTCCCTTGTCCGGGTCGGCCCTCCAGGACTTCTGTCCGTTCTATGGGATTTAAGTTTCCCAGACATTGAGCTTTCTTTGTTTTGAGACTTTTGAAATTCCTCCACTTCTACCTGGCGCCCCTCGAGGACGGGGACACTTTCGGGGGTCTCCCTTCTATTCGTCGCTCTCATTTGCTGATTCAGTTAGTGAGGCTCACTAGGCGCCCTTTTTTAACATAGGAAAAAACCTCCTGTTCTTCGCCTTCCGGGCTTCTCCGATCTGTTTATTTAAAATTTCGTTCCTGAGCCCACACGAGAACCTTCCCCCTTCAGGTCTTTTCTTCATTCTTCTTTTTTTTCCCTTTTGTTTGTTTAGAAGAGATATGCCTGAACACACTGGAGGGGATGGCGTGTGATGGTCTCTTTACCTGCGGCCCGAGGAAGCGCCCAAGGGGGCCCGGAACTAGATGTCACCGTTTCGTTGACCCCTACCGGTTTTTGAGAGGATGGACCTTCCGGGCGAACCCCTTTCCCTTTTTCCACTTTACCCCCCAACACCACACAAAAAAAATTGGGGGGTCTGTCCTTCCTGCGATAGCCTCATTTCTTTCCTCCCCTTCACTTCGAAGTGAAGAAAGGTAGATCGGGCTTGCGGTCCCCCACAACACAAACTTGAAGAGGACTTCTCTCTTTTTGTCACCCTCAATCTTTTACTGGAGGGATTGTAAGAAGATGCTGTCGTAAGTTGCAAAGGTATAATTCAAGTAAGCAGGCGCTTCTCCAACACGATGAGTATAAGTAGGTTTGGCCCTTTTCTGATGTACTCGACTGGCGGGGGGACGTTTTTGATTTTCTTCCTCAGTTTCTTCTGGACTTTCTTTTTTCTCACTATGTGGAGACAGGGGACCAATCATAAAGAGATTCGAAATCACTCCTTTAAAGTATTGCTCGGGTATTCAACGAGGATCCTTCTGTCAAGATTGATTTTTTTTCTCTCTAAATGGTCGGGCTTGCCCAATTTTCCCCCCCCATCTGGCTGCGATTTCTTGGTTTTTTCCTATGACTTTCTTTTACCAGGGCCATTTTATTCTTTATCGAGGCCCTCGAGGTGAACCCTGGGTGCATGAGTTCCCCACCATTCCTCAGTTTGATCGAGCTTCTTCTTGGTTGCGCCGAGAGGACTTTATAACGGTTCTTTTCGGGGACACCCCCGGATAATTGAGGTTATCCGGCAAATTCGTGTGCTGAGGGGCGCGAACCACTTTTTTTATTGGTTCTTCCGTTCAATGTCTGGGGGGGACCAGGGGATTTTGGCACTCCTTCGAACACAGCATCCGAATTTTCTGCAAGTCCCAACCCCACACCTTTCCTTGGCGCTCTCCAATCTTAGCCCGGCGTATGACCTAGACTCGTTAGAAAGACATTTCTGACCGTTCGTGTTGAAACTAAACAATGGATCGGGTCTTCTTTTAGATTTCCACACAAACGCATTTTTCTTTGTCCCCTCGCCCCCTTTAAAAAGGGACTGCGTGAGGGCTACAAAATTTCGGAGTCCGACAATCTGCCTTAGTCGCATCGTCCATAGTCTTAACCTGCTCCCCCTTTTGTTGAAAAAGGCACCCCGGCATCTGACTATTATAGTTTCCCTTCCCCCCGGTGTTCTGTCATCCTCTCCTCTTTGTAATTTGTCACAAAACGAGATCAATTTCAGTTTGTTCTACCCTCTTTAGAGCGAACCATCAGTACCCTATTTTAGGACCGAAATTGTGTGGCTGTACCTAAAGAAGGAGTTGTGGGGAGCTCGCGTTAGGAATTCAACAAAATTTTAGAGTTTTCCTTGCCCTCTTTTTTCTCTGAGTATTTAGCTGTCCCCTTAATTAACACCTTGTATTTCAAAATGTCTGACCCAACGAGATTAAGTAGCCCCAGTCCTGTGTCAGACCCTAAACCGGGGGGTTCGTCTTAACCCCCCCCAGTGGTTAACACTCTGAGCTGTCCTGATCCTCCTTGAAACCCTGGGCATGTTCATCGCCTCCCACAGCCCTTCTGCGTCGGTGCAGTAGACGTTTTAGATCTTTGCTCCCCCAAAGTGATGCATTTCCTTGCGACTCGAGGTTTGGTTTCCCGAGAGGCAACTTTCCCCCTTCTCCGTCGTTTTCCCAGTTTGTCCGCCGCATTGCTTTGAACTCCTTCCCCTTTATGTTTCCTTTGTGGGCAACCCCGTCTTTCTCCGCGCGACCAGGCCGAAATTCCCCCTTTCAACGAACAACACCCTGTCAGGCTTTTTCAACAGACATACGATCTCCCTTCTTGTATCTTCCCCCAAAAAGAGAGTTAGTTTCCCCAACATCCCTCGGGTAACCCTTTATGCTTTCAGGTTTCTAATGATTAACTCAACTTTTCCAATTCTTCTTTAACCAATTCTCCGGTGCAAATTTGAGTATCCCCATCTTTTCCGGCGCCCCCATGTAGTTAATCCCCACCCTATCGGAAAGCATATTCAAAGCCTAACCCACCCTCCTTTCAATTAAGGGACACCGGGCCCACGGGGTGGTTTGACAACCCTTCGGTGGTTACGAAACCTTGCGCCCCATTGGTTTGTGGGAAACTTGTGTTCGTTATTAGACTATTCCCCCTCTTTCAAAATAGTGACTTTACTTTCCTTCACCTGCCGTGAAATTTTGGTCCGAAGGATTGGACTTTTTAGGAAGTTTCGCCCTTTTCCTGACTTTGAGGAGAACTTCAAGAACGTTTCCCCCCTGTTTGCCAAGTTCTTTTGCGGTCACATCTTTTTTTTCAACCAAACCCTTTTCGGCTCTGCTCGTTAGGTTGTCAACACATTGATGGATAGTTCTTTTAGCAACGAAGTTCGTTTCTTCCGACTAGAACCCCTCCTTTTTAGACTCGTTCGTCTACTGAGGACGCCGTTCGTCCTTACTGCTTAGAACCCCCCTCTTGTACTTACGTCTGCTTGGTGGTCGGTTTGAATCTTTTTCCTCCTCTTTTGTTTTGTTGTAATGATTTCAGTGCCCCCAAGAGGGATAGGGGGGCCGAGTTCTCTTTTACTCATACGTCTCCCCTCTCCCATGGAGTGGAAGAAATCTGATTGACCGTGCGTGGGTCAAGAAACCATTCATTCCTTGGTGCATTCTCATGAAGTGTAGAATTAGAAGTCGGCAATTTTTCACAGTATTCATTTTGGGTCTGGCCCGAAAGATCTATAATGTAATCAAAGAAGGTTAACCGTTCCAATTTTTTAGAAATTGTGGCCGTTGACATTGAGTTCTCCTTCCCAAAAAAAAACAGCTGTAAGAACTTCCGCCTATTAGTATGCACAACGACCAGACTCATGTTTATGGCGGAGGTGCTTCGAGCGTCCACACTAAACCCCCCCCCCCGGCCATCCAGTCTTCCGCGATCCTTCCTGGCAACGCCCAACTACCTGGCGCCCACCCCTCTCCCATAACTCGCTTCTACTTCCCAGTTATCACCCGATACCTGGGAAGCTTGCCAGCCCGCCACTCCACGCCCCCCCCACCCTCATTCCCGGGAAACCACCTTCTCTCCAGCTATCGACCAGGCTCTGTCGACTTTCAGCTAAAACAGAGGTACCCTTAGAACACCAAATTCACTCCCGGTCCCCCCGCAGGTACCACGCCGGAACCCAGCCAGTAATCCACACACCCTCCAACCCAACTCACTAAACCTTACCCCCCCCCCCCACCCAACCCCTCAGGCGTTGTCCTGCCCCGCAGATATCCCCGGCGTGCTAGAACGTCACGGCGCTGCGTGAAAGCGCCGAGCACCCTCGGCTCTTCCAGCCCGACCCCTCGGGGCCCATACCGGGTAGAAGACGTTGACCCGGCCAGCCAAGATCCTGGTAGCTCTACCCAACTTGTACCAATGGGATTTTGTGAGGCAAATAGAAGAAAAACAAATGAACCAATATTTCGATTTAAAAAGTTCCGGTGAGAAAGCGGGGTAGCAAGGCCTTGATCTCTGTCTTTCTTATCTTCTTAAGGGGCGACTGGTAAACGGGGGTCAAAATCCACCACGCACCAACGGACACTAGGAAACGCCGACGCCCGCAACGGCGCCGCCGCCCCCCCACCCTCCGGTGAAGCCCCACGCGGCAACCCGGCTAAGGCCGCTTGCCCCCAGAACAGTAGCCCACCACATTCAATGTCCCTCGGAGTCTCAAACCGCCACCAGCCGAACACGGCTCTTTATTTCGACCCCCGCTCGCCGCATCTCGCCGAACCCCAACCATGACAGCGACCCAGCCCGCGTCACGCCCATGAGCCCCCCCCCGGAACCCCAGAATCGCCCCGACGAGGGGACGACCCCCCTGTTGACTCAGACTAAATTGCGCGGGTAACATAACCGCCCCCAGTGCCGCCGGAGAGGGAAGAGCTGGAAGATCCATTTTAGGACCACCCAAAAACGGACTTACGATAGCGACGAAGGCGAAGAGTAAAAGCCGTGAGAACAGGACTCTAGAAACCCTAAGGAGGGAAGGAAGGTTCTGTTTTCAATCTGGATTTCCTTTTTTGGATCTACAAGAGGCAATGCTTTTCTATATAACAACCAAATAACAGGAGTGGAGCAGGGATTCCAGACTGTCGGAAACTCTAAACCTCCCCTGCTTCACCGCTCCGCCTCCGCAACCACCAACCTCGTGTACTAAACCCTCCCCCCACTAACCCCCACCCGGCGGTCTACTTTTACCTCATGACTCGAAGAGTCCTGCACCGTAGGACCCCCCCTCATCCTAGCCTTCGTACGACACTCCCATCTGCCACAACAAACCTCTCTACTCAACGGACCGCCCTCGCCGTGCACGAAGTGGCTTTTTTAACAGTCCAACCAAAAGATTCAACCCGACACGACGCCCTCTGACCCCACACGTCAGGATCTTTTCCCTGGATAAACCCTATTCAAAAAAACGACTGATGATTACCTTTCGAACCTTTCTCTAGAAATACGATACTTCTAGCTTCCTAGTCTGCAAAAGCCCACTACCCCTACATCACCAACAGCCAACCCCCAGTGAAAAAAGTTCGCCCCGCTGACTCCAACAAAATAAACGCCCCCCCCCGCTCCAACGATCGGCAATGAAAAGGCCCTTTTCGAATCTCCACCCGGCCCCCCTTAAAGCCAGCGGGCCTGCCTCCGCCCAGCGGGCCCCCCCCCTACCTCCCCTACCCAGCCCCGCAGGTTCGACCCCCCTTTCCCGAACCCCTTTTTCGATGATTTTCCAGGTGATAGAGGGAGGATCCATCTACCAGTCTCGCAAAAATACTCACCGACCTAGCCCGGCCCGAATCGTGTCCTCACAACTAACCATCTTCTTTTGAAAATGAGAGAAGGCGTCCTCGGGGCCTAACGAAAATTGGCGCCCCGTCCCAATAAAAAAACAAAACCCTTTTTTTGGTCCTCTGGGAAACCAAGGTGACTGTTTTTGCTGGTTACGGGGCGCATCCTACCGCGTCAATCTTCTCGCCCCCTGACCCCCTCGTCCGGGGAGAAGGAAGCGAACGCCCTAAATCCCCCCCAATACGTCTACCCCAGGTCAAGGGTCTACCCACCCTCCGCATGAGCCCCCCCCCACACCCCTCCAACGCTCCCATCCGACCTCACTTAGCACTGAGCATACCCTTCAAGGGTGCAGGCTTCCCTCTCAGTTAATCTAACCTGGGCGATACCGGGACTCCTCAACTCCCCCACTCCCACCCCCACAACATTCCACAACATACACTACGCACCAACCACTACACCGTTACCTTTGTCCCCCAATCCTATCTCACCACTACACCCCTCACTCCCCCTACGTTGCGAAGAGCACGAAAAATACCCACCGACGTCCAATCCCCCGCTCAACGCCCCCCCCAAACCCCCCTTTTACCGGCCCCGACTCCCACGAAGCCCACTCATTAGTTCAAGGTCCCCAACCCCACCGCGGAGTTTAACCTCCCACGAACACTCCTCCCCTCCTTCCCAACACACACCCTTTGTAATCCCTCCCCCCCAACCTTTCCCTCCCCTCCTTCACACTTCAACCACCCCCCCCCCTTCCCACCAACCTCCCCAAGCCACGCCTTTACCTATTTACCCCCCACCTCTACTCATAACCCCCGCCCACGGAACCGCCCCACCCCTCGATCACCCCCATCCCTTCCCCTTCTCACCCCTCCTTCCCCCTGACCCTCCCGCGCACTCCCCCACTCCCGAAAAAGGCCCGAAATAGCTCCATCCCGCCGCCAGCATGGGGACGACCTTAGTCACAACAGCAACAGGAGCCATGCACTGTCTGAACCGCGTTTCCTCATGTTCGACTCCCTCTCCCAACGCCGCATCACCCTCTCCCCCACCCCCTTGCCCCTGTCCCCCCCCCCCTTCACCACCCCTCCCCATCCGTCCTTATCTCCCTACGCACAAACCCCTCTCCCGTACTAAGTCCGAAACTCCACCCTCTTCCCACACCTAACTCCGTACCCGTCGTCTGATCCATCCAACATTATCCCCCCACCCTACCCCCGAAACACCCGGCCTTGTGACACCATCTCGCCCCCAACACTACTCTCAAAAGCGACCATATGCACTCATGCACCGGTCCACCGTGATCCAGCGAGACCTCACGCCTGTTGATCCGAGGTAGGAGCCCACTAGCCGGGACCGACATACGATTTGAGGTTCCCACTGGTTTCATCCCTCACACGTCTTGCACCTTTACCTTCCCGGAGTGCCATAAACAGCACGGATCAGCTTTATCCCGCCCCGCGACCACACACAGCGAACGAATACAAGCCGCCCTTCAGGACTCACACTGCTGTAGGTCCCCCCGGGAAGTCCCGTACCCCCGCCCCCAAAGGAACCAGCGCTGCGATCCCCTTCATAACCCTCCCAAAGCACCCCCCCCCTTACGACCGACCACCCCTCATGCACCCCTCAGATCTCCGCTCTAAATCCCGCCGGGCCCCGACCCCCCAAACACGACGCCCCTTTTACCCCAAGTAGACGCCTTCTCCTCGAGTGGGCTTCCCCCCTTCCACCCCTCAAATCGCCGCCCCCGTCCGTCCCGCATCTCGCAGGGGACGGCTTAAAAAAGCTCCCTTCCGATTCTATAACACGCGACATATTGCCCAGCGACACACTCGCAAAACAGGGCATGCGAGAACGAAAACCACCTTTGTGGACAAGGTCCCCGCTCCGCCCCCCGAGGTGATATTGGCAAATTGCCCTTCGTCACACAACCTTGCCCCTTGGCTACTTGCCGGCTTCATGGAACGATTTAATGGGGTCCCCCTGGATTATGCTGGGCGAAACTTCTCTTGTAGTGTTATCTCTGCCCCCTCTTATCTGTGGTGTGAGATGGTGTGTTTTGTGCTCTTCTTTTTTTTTTTTTTTTGTTGTTTTTTTTTTTTTCTTCCCTTTTAGAAATAGAAGACACGTCCCTCCCCTAATTGAATATAAGGTTTATGACCCTGTGTCCCCATGCTTGAGACTGCCAACATGCAGGGTTGTCTGGGGAAAACCCCGGTCCTTCCTGGGGAGGTAGATATCCGAACTAATCCGCTTTAAACGTCTCGGTTGGGGGGTTGGTTTTGGGGCGAACCCCCCCACGTCGTGGGGGAACTTCCTAGGCCCCTCGACCTTTATTGTACGAATGTAACTAATCTTGAGTGGTTCTCCTTAGCACTCCCGACTTTACCTGGGCTATCTTTTCCTTTAGAAAAACAGGGACTTTTTCCGGATAATAGGAATCTTCACTCCCCTTCAGGAGTTTCCTTTTCGTGCGGCTTCACTGAGCTTCTGTTTTTTTTTTTTTTTTTTACAACGTTTCCCAACCTTTCCCCGCAACAGGGTCTCCCGCATCGGATCTCCAGCAGAGAGTTCTTCTTCTGCAGCGTGACTGCTTTTTAGAGTCGCGTGAGTGCATTCCTATCGGTGTTTTTTCTTTATCTCTTTTCATCCTCTCCGTTGTTGATCTTTCCTTTTTTTTTACCCGAACAACAACTATCGTCTTCTTGTTTTATAGAAGAGACTCGAAAGCATTTCGCCGGCGCGGGAAATAACCCCTTGCCTGACCGCCTCTTTTTTTCTCAGCCGTTTTTTGTCTCTTGGCTTTGAATCGTGAGGGCCCACGACCCTAACAATTCAAATGGGCCTTTGACTCTAGCAAGTAAATGCTGTTCCGAGGCTTTGATCGAAGTGCGACCATGGTATTTCCGGCGGGAAGCCTCTCACAACAAGATTTCTTTCACAATTCCTTCGGTAGTATCCATTAGGGAAAAAGAATGGTCTTTTTTTTCAGGAAGTAGTCGACGACGTGAACAAAGGAGTAGCTCGAAAATAAAAGCAGGCGTTCCCAAACCAAAACCCAGGGGCTTCCGTTCCATTTCTTTAAATTCCTCCTTAGATTCCCTCTTTTTGGTGCGCTTATCCCCGCATGTCCCAGCCCTGCGTATCGGTCTCCCTTTCCTAACTGATTTTCTCAGCGCCTTCCTTTTCTTTTGCCACAGAAATGATATGTGGCTAGTAGGTTGTGCTTCTCGACCCCCAGAGCGACCTCACCCTCGGCGCGTGCCACCAGACCCCCCACCGCCTTCACCGTGCAGATTAGTTTACCCTGCCCTTCTTTAGTAGCGGCTGAGGCGGTGACCCATAAAGGATCGTTCCATGTGGTTAAATCCTTTTGTTCCTTTTTGCCGGATACGTAGTTTTTTTTCCAGTTGGCGGGCACGTCTTTCCGGATCCCGAAGTTGTCTGGACAAAAACACGGACTTCTCCCCTCTTGGAACCACATTCCCACGGAGCAGAGAACTCGAGGATACCTAGGGCTGTTCCGGAACTTTCCTCCCTTTATGTCATCGCCACAGCCCCATTTCCTTGTTCGATAACCCCGGTGATAGGCTGCTATCCGTGAACGCCCGGGACTTCATCTTGGTTGACTCCTCGATTTCGATTAAACAATGAAGTGGGGACGGTCAACCCCCTTCGCGGCCAATTACGCTTTGTCAAAAAGGAGAATGTTTTCGCCTTCCCAACCCCCCAAAAGCCTGCGTTTCCTTTTCGCCCATTTCGAGACCAGATTAACCATTAGAGACCCCCCCCTCTTTTCTGAGCAATTCTCTAACATTGTGTGAAAAACCTATTTCCTCCTTAACGTATCCCTTCCTCCTCCCCCTTCCCTTTTTGTATGAGCTCGATTGAAATTGAAGTTGCGGTTGGACCCCAACGTCCATTGGACGATTTTGCACTTTTCTGTCATGGCGCGAAGCGTATCCCTTTGCCCTAAAAGACGGTTTAATTACCACTGCAAGCGGTGGGAACGAGTTTCGCTTTTCCTCCCCGAAAAATCGTTGGGTCATTCGTAAAACCACCGCTCCGAGTGAAGTCAATCTCAGGGCATGTGCTCTACGAAATTTTAGAATAAGGCAGGTCGTTCCCAGTGGCCGCAGGATGACCAAACGGTGGGGTTTCTTTGGAAACCCCCCCCCCCACTTGGTCATGGGACTAGGATGCATAACAAGTGTCAATCGGCGCCATTTACGTACACAGGCCTCACCGCCTTCCCCTCCTTCTTTTAGCGATATCCGCTACCTTTTCTGTGGGAAGACTTCCTTCATATTTCTTTTTTTGCCGTAGGAGGAGTTTCTCCTGCGCGGTCCTCTTAACACCCCCCTTATGGGTGCAGCCCTATATTCTCGCAAACGTCCCCCCTTCCCCCATTCATGGGGGGCAACCACCCTTTTTTTAAATCAGTCCTGAACTATCAAGAAAAGGGCGGTTCCCGGAAAAGGGAAAAGCATTTGACATAGATAGCCGGTGGAGAGGGCAACGCTTAGCAAATTTACAAAGCGAATAGGCCCCAAGCAGTTCTCAAGTCTTCCCCCTCTACACGACCACTCTTTTCCTGATTATTGAAGAGAAAATTTTTACCTCCAAATTGTTTCAAAATTCAGGGCTGGAAAGATGGTCCTCAAGAAAAAGGATCAGTTAAAGACCTGAAAATCTTACCTCCCCCCCCCCATGGAAAAAAGCTTCTTCAAACCCCCTGGGGTGAGTTGGGCCTGTAGTTGGCAAATGGAGGGTTTTAAAGACATTGCGTACCCCCTTGAATGAGTATTAATATCCCGCCGTTACCCCTTGGTAGGAAAGGGTCCCTACCAGATTCTTTTTTTCTTCAAATGGACGAACCTCTGCATGAGAGAGTTAGTTCTTTTATTTACTTCCCGACTTATACCTGGCGCCCCTCGATTAAACCATGAATTCCCGCTAATCCGGCTTGGGCTAACCCATTTTCCCTCCTGGGGTACGAGTTGGCTTGCCCCACGAAGTTCCTTTTTCCCAGCAAATAAAATGGGGGGTGGATGCCAGATTTCTCCCGGAAGTGGTTTTCCCTTTTTTTGGGTTGGGGGTGAACAAATGTTTTTTTTTGTTTTGGTTTTTCGGTCCCTAACCTCAGTTTTGTTATCTTTCGATGTAACCCAACGAGGGGAAGGTCCCCCTCTCTTTTGTATCTGTTTCTTTCCATTATTTTTAATCCATAACTTGTGTGTGTGAAGTCAAAGCTTCGGGATTGGCTCTTCTTTTTTTCCTTCCGCAAGCTCTGTAGGAATGGTTTGACGAACTAGCGATGTGGGTTCTTTTTCTTTTGGAGCGACGTTTTTGATGCTTAAAGAAGGGGAGTCTACTTTTTGATGCTCTCAAGAAACAAACTTTCTTCCCCCCCTTCAAACTGGTTTGAAATTCCCTTATACAGACGTTAAGTCCTCCCCGTCACGTCCTCTCCTTTTTTCCGGTAGATTTCGGGCTCTTCTAAAAACAAACGACGGCCATCTTTTCGGATTACTATCAAAGAAATCCCCATTTGTGAACAGGGATTCTTGTTGGTTTTCCCCTGGGTTTTTTTTGAAAAGTTCCCCTCCACACGTTCAAGGAGGATCGCCTTCTATTCTTCCCCGTTACGCAGGTTTCACCCCGCAGGGGCGGGGAGACCTTGTGTGGAACCAGGGTCATTCCCCTCCCCCCCCCCCCCCATCTTTCAACGACTGGGGGTTTCCCTGATCATCTTTATACCTCTTCATTCTCGTGCCCCACTTTTGCATTGGAGGGGGACTTCCCAACTTCGCTCCACGAGCAATACGCTAAGTTTTGGTATAGTAGCTGGGGCCCTCTTCTTTCTTTAGCAGAGTTATTCTTATTTTTCCACTGAAATTGAAATCTCCTCTCCGCTCCTGTTCTGTCGCTGACAGTGTTCCCTTAGCGGCTGCCCGCGGATTGTGTTTTTTCAGGAGAACTTGCTCCCTCTCCCGATAGCGTGCGAGGCCTACTTTTTTCCGAAATCAATGCGTGAGATTTCCGACTGGGAAAAAATTTCGATTAGTAGGCTCTCCTCATCGTGGTTTTGCTCTAAAGGAGAGAAAGGGAAACTCTGTATTCTTGTTAGGGCTCCCCGATGTCTCGAGCTCTTTGTTCTGCTCTCGCAAACTTCAGGGGTCCCAGACAAAAAGTTGTATTCCTTTTCAACTGGGGCGACGCTCGCGTCTACCTCCGGGATGTACTGAGGCCTTCCAAAATTCCTGAGGACGGCGGTTTAGGCCCCCCTAGATGGGTTCCGGCCGGGCGAAACCCATCCACGCTCGGCAGTCGGCCCTTTTTTTTACCCCCAAAGAGTGTTTCGTGACACAGAGTGATGACAATTCCCTCGAAACTCTTGTGCCACCCGCCCTT
>Ga0179593_1614508_pt1 | contig 14876 bp, 21 predicted proteins | sample CZODoug2_1_08_16_FD_185931 | JGI IMG/M metagenome (GOLD analysis project Ga0179593, IMG submission 185931) | Vadose zone soil fungal communities from Angelo Coast Range Reserve, California, USA - CZODoug2_1_08_16fungal (PacBio error correction) | ecosystem: Environmental > Terrestrial > Soil >... | reverse complement strand
CCCCCAAGGACTACTGACCGACTCGTGAATGTCTCTGTCTGAGCAGCTCCGTCTCGTTGCTTTTTTTTGTTGTCAAGGAAGTTCCGAGCGCCATCAGGGTCCCTTTAACGGCACGTTTTTAGAGGGGCCCTTTTACCCCATGCCCTTGTCGCGCGGCTCTCATTCGACGCCCCCTTGTACATCCCCGCTAGATGAGCTGGGATATAATAGGCTGCGAATGTTTTTTTAAGCTTCTCAGATACTGTCCCATGCTTCGATCCTGAGAATGAGCTTCTGACTCCTCGCCCCGAGTATGCGTGCCCGAACCACGGCGATTACCTCCCAAGATAGCGTTTGAGTAGCTCCCATTTGGTACTTCTGCCCCGGAAGCTTTTTTGCAGCTACGGGGTTATTCGGTTTTATCGTCAAGGCCGTACGTCCCCCCAATACGATTGCCTCAATTGTCCCCCTTTTCACCGTTCCCCACTGGTGCGACCCTCCTCATTTTGCCCGTCGGTTTATGGTACCAGAGTGACCCCCTAAAGCAAAAAGATTCCTACTAAAGATCATCGGGTCAGGGATCTGGACCTGACGCCCTTCGTGTCTCCGATCCAGTATGTTTCGCCTGATTGCCCTCAGAACTTGCCGCGCAATTGACCTTTTCCGCTTCCTTTTTCCTCTTGCCCCTGACCAATTACTCGAGCGCCCCCGACTTTTTTTCCCCCAAAGCGCCTCCGCAATGTTTGGCATATCCGGCCATTTTAATGTCAACGTTCCGCCGAAGAGCCGTAATTCGCTTTTTGACCCTCCCGCGTACGTCGATCCCTCTACTTTTTTTCCCCCCCCCCCACTAGGCTTTTGGAAATAAGCTCCGAAGAGCTTCACGATTTTTTTTCTCCGCTTTGGGTTCCCGTATACGCTATCTAGTGTCAGCCGAGTCTCAAAAGTTTCCCCTTTGATACACGATCTCTCTATACCTGCTAGTGCCTCTTGTCCGTACAAGACCTACCGCAGCCCCCCCAGTACCTGCATGGATATCGTTTTGGCGTAATCGCTTTTTTCCCCCTATTTTTTTAAAACGTTCCTTTCTTTCCGGTATTGTGAACAAATTTTCTTCCCTTTATTTCTTCGTGAAAGGGATTCACTGATGAACTTTGAAATGAGCATTTTGCCCTTATGCTGAGGGCCCGACTCTCTCTCGAGGCTTGAGAAACCCCGATACAGGTTGGGAAGGAGTCCTTACTGGGATACGCCCGTCATTGTACATGGAACTTAGCCTCGAGGCTTGCTTTCATGGGCCGATGAAGGCGCGCCAGCATCCGTTTTCTTTTGCCGACACCCGGATTCGTCACGGGTCGAAGTCCTCGATCCGTGCCACGATAGCTCTGCTAGCTTACTTCTTTGTTGGCTTTCGGGGCGTCCCCCTATTCGAGTTAGGTGTTATATCCATTCTCCTTACTCCCGTCCTCGTTTACCGTCCGCCATGGCTTTCGTTCCCCCCACGCCTCGCTTCCGCCGATCGCCCTCTTCTTTGGGATGGGCCTTGGCTGCGCAGCCGTGTGTTCAACGATGCGGTGACGTCGCTTTTCCCTTGGGTGCCACCCCACACACCGGGGCTTTCCCGCGCTTGGTCCGTTCGACCTTTCCCCACGGGTTAGCTGCTTTCTACTTTTGCCGGGGAAGGCTGCGAAGTGGGCTCTCGGTTCCGCGCGTCCCCCCATTACTGCTGTAATCGGGAGCGCGATCCCGCTTCGGCTTTGAGAATCGCAATTCATTCAACCTTCCTTATCGCGCATGGTTGCATCCTCCCCCTTCTCCCTCCGACGTGAGGCGGCGAACGGTCGTAGTTCGATGCTCTGCCCCTGCAGGCAGCACCCAGACCTGAACCCGATCGGGGAGCGAGACATGGTGCAGTTTCCGATCATTTAACGAGACCGCTCTCCGATTTAGCGCCGATGTGATCGTCGCGCCAGTCGTGGATTTTCACAGCCATCCCGCATCTGATAACATAGACGCTTCGATCGACCTCACTTTTCATTTTATACCCGCCAGACTCGGCCGCAGCGCGGCTGCCTCCATCGTCGCTTAGCTCCGGATTCTTACGTTTAATGTCCGGGGCCCCCTCTCTGCACTCGACAATTTATTTTTGTCCTTCCCCCAAGGATGTCTGATCCTCCCGCGGTTAATATCCCATAGGCCGGAGCCTCTTTTTTTTTTTTTGACCGCCTTTCGTGATTTTGCCCCCCCCCCCTGAGGTTCCACGGTAGCATTTGCGCGCAAACCGGGTTGGAGGGATCTCGCTGTTCCCCTTCTACGATCCCTAGGTCAGAAGTTCTTCGGAGTCCCACATCGCAGACCTAGCCCTTTTTTGTCAAGAAGCCCTACTACACTATTTATCGTGGAGGCGATTTGCACGCTATCGACGTAATTTAAGACGATCTATGCTTTTTCCAGAGTTTAGAGCTATCCAAAAGACCGTGGGCTCTTTTATGTATTTTCCCTCCGCTCTCCGGCGCTTTTTTTTTGAAGCGTTGAGAGGCATCGCGCCAAGGCTATCGCTGCCGACGTCGCGCCCGGACCTCTCTCCGGGCGGCATCGAACATGCCCCCCCATTTTCCTCCGATCCCGAGGCTCCCCCTCTCTACGCGCCGGATTTAGTCGATCCCCCCTCGGATGAGTTTTTCGATGGTGACGATCAGAGGGGGGCTACGCATCCCCGGTGCCGCACCTTTTTCGCAGCTACTCGATTCAGTAGCCTGTCCGCTCCCCCAGACGTTCTCTTCCCCCCCTTGCACGCCGTTTTCTGGGCGTTTGTTCCGCGTTTCTTTGGCTGTGACGAAGGGCTTGGCTTGCGATTTTAGCAAGGCCCTTCCAGAGTGTGTTCCCCCCCAGCCTGTCCTGGGTGATCCCCCCCAACGGGGCGCTTTTCTTTTTGACCTCGACGCCGAACGCGTCGATAAAAGTGATGGCTTCAACCTCGATTTGGGAGGGCTTTTTCGTGCTCTCTATTTCCTGGGGGGCGGGTCCCCCCGTCCAAGTCGGCACATGTCAGGCTCTTCCAACAACATGAGTCCGCAACCCTGAGTTTCTCTTCCTTTTACGATGCCATCAGAGAGCATTCCCTTTGCCCCCCGCAAGCGCTATAACGCCCCGCTGCCAGTATTGACGGCAGCCACCTTACCTAGCCTTTTAAATGACCCCCCATTCTCAGATTCACTCCTCCAGTTGTGTGTTTGTTCGTTTTTCAGGTAGGATGAGAAACGAGTAGTTTCGTTTTCCGGGACCCCCGGAGTGCGGCAGGCTTCGGTTTATAGGGGCGGTGCCGTCCCCCCCCAGGCGCCGATGTCGTCGATTTTTTCCCCTTTTCTCCTAGGAGTTTTGTTACCCAGCACCCCCGAACGCCTCATGCGATTTTTTGATGGATTGCGCCAGATTTGGTGCTGAGGTTTCCCCCCCCCCAGCCTCGAGGCGGCAAACGTTGCCTGATAGACGCTTCTTTCCTGCCCGTGCTGGAGAAGCCCGAACCCCACTCCAACCCCGCGTTGTTCGCTCCCGCCCATGCTTCCGTTGCACCAACTTATGGAGGGCTGGCCCCGTTTCTTAGCCAAGACACGGTCTTTAAAGCCCCGAGTACACGCCAAGACACCTCGCTCAAACAACCGGCGTCACTCGGATTCTGTTCGGATTCGAAGGAATCTAGTATCGAAGGTGGCACCAACGCCATGCCCCCTTCGCGATCGTCCTGCTCCGTTCCTAAGCGAATTTGACTGATCTCTCGCACGATTTAAACCCGAAAATCCTCCCCCGACGGCGGCCGGCGGCCCCCCATCTTCTTTTTTCTGTCAGCACTGATTGGCCAGGGTGTCGACATGAGATTATGCCGCACCCCTGGAGCAAAGAGCGGGCTCTTGGCGTTGGGAGCTCTCGCTTCGGACCCGAGACCGGTGTACGCAGAGATTGCCGCAATTTTTTTTCGTAGGCACAGAGCCCATCATACGACACCCTTTTCCTTCTTATCGTGCTGTGAGAGCGAATCGTCGTCGTCCGCCGCTCAGGTTCCCCGAATGATCGATTCAGATATTTCCACGTATTTTAAGTCGTCGGATGCGGCTCTTGCTCCCAAGGCGGCGGATGCCTACTCGAGGTGACTTCTCACTATTTTTCTCTTGCCCATGGGCAGTCTTACAAGCAGACATAGATTCCCTCCCCCCCAATGTGTTCACTCGCTATGACTCGCCAGCAGGTACCCCGTTTGAATTCTCGCGGTAATCTTCCCGCATAGGTATTGCATTTTGCAGGCGCAGGGGAACCCCCAGTTCCGCAGGACCAGGTTCTTGGTCGGACGTATTATGAGGCTGACCTGTAAGCATGCGATTTCCAAGCAGGTAAGTAGTCCCCCGACTGAGAAGCCGACTCCGAGCCCCGATTATGCGTAGCCAAGCAGAAATCCCCGAGGACCTGAGACGAGATCCCCGACTCTGGTCACATCGTCACTTAACTCCTGCGAACGTTTTTCCCCCTATTCGATCGTCAACGGAAGAGACTGTTCTGGCATCGAAAGGCCCTCCCCATGGAGTCTCCGACCCGTACCCCCGGACACGTGTTCGCTCGCTTAGACAAGCAACGGGAATCCCTAGAATTCCAGCCACCCCCACACAACCACCCAGGGAGCAGTTCTTTCTTAACCACCGAAACAGACGACATGTCGCCGCCCCCTAATCGGCGGCTTAGCCACAAGGTCGCAGTTTTACGACGCTGCAGTGACGGACACCGGTTTCTGATAGGGCCGATTGGTTCTCCGTCTCCCCCCCACATTTCTCCCGGCGCTATTATGCGGCATCAAGTACTAAGAACAATCCCTACCGTTAATTGCTACCCATTGCACCGAACCAGGGCACAACCCCCATTTATTTCCCAGACTCCCCGGCACAGGTTGGGCCCCTTCATTGCGCAACCATTTTTTGTGTCACGTTGCCTAGGAAAGGCGCCAGCCAGACTCTTTAGCATTTTGTCACTCATAGAGGTTCAGCCTTCCAGGGCGCCCCCCTCCTGCCATCACGAAGGCTTTTGCACCTTTCTTTAATTCGAGCAGACGAGCGTTGAGCGTTTTCTTCTCCAGCAAAATTCCGGGTTTTCGTTGACCCAAGAAGCTTGACAACCCCTTTCCTACCCACCAAGACGACTCACACGAGCAAGGTGAAGAGTCATTTTTCAGCTCCCCTGTCTGTCGGACAATCTTTTCCTCCACTTCCTACCCAACTTTTTCAGTCGACGCTTGTTTTCAAGTCGAAGAGGTCAGGACCTCCAGCTTGAACTCCCCGTCTTGTGTTGCGTCCCCCCCTTATCGCCACCATGCGTTGTGGGAGGTTTTCGGAAGGTCCACGAATGCTCGCGTCCCATTCCATATCCTCACGTTGCCCCCCCAATATTTTAGACTTTTGCTCACGACGTATGGAAGCTCGTCTATCGACCCCGCAGGCTAACGCGCATGGCTCCGGTTGAAGGTCCGGCTATCCCCTGCACGTTCCTCTATCGCTTTGCTTCCCCTTACCGGACTCACGACGTTTCGCCCTTTCAGCGGGCCAGATCCTCCTGTCCCGACCCAGGCGGCGAATTCTTCTGCGGGGGCGTCGTGAACCCCCCGAGATCTTCCCCGCTTATCCCGGGAGTCGATTGTGCCTGACTCGCCCTATACAATTGCGTTCGCGGCTGACTTTGACCCCCCTTTTTAAAGATACCCTTCTCGTTACTCCCAGCAAGACCCCGTCTTTTTGATTCTCCTCGGTCAGATTAGGCCCCCCAGGTTCTTGTTTTGGATGCGTCAATCTAAAGTGCAGGCGCGGCGCCAGCAACATTCGGTTTTTGGCTTCGATTCGGTTGTTCATCCCATGAATCCCCACCCTTTGTATCAACGGTAATTCATTCCCCCCCCCCCCCCAAATGCTTGCTCTTTTCGGCCTCTTCCTTACGAGTTAATTTCAGGGTCCCATGGTGGTGTTCGGGTCCCAATTTTTTTTGAGATTTTTTTTTTTTTTCAAGGGGAGGTCTGCCTACCTTATTTCGCCCTTCCCCCTTTTTCCGGCGCGATAGGTCAAACCTATGCAGTCCCCAGCTTATCTAGAGCGCCAATTTCGGGTTTCTTTTTTTCCCGACAATTTCCCGGGCCCTCCACCTCCCGCTTTTTGCGGGTCTTGTCACTATCTCGTTGCGGCCTTACGTCCCTGCTTCCCAATCGTATTTATTTGGAATTCGTCGCGAAGCCTTACCCTCTCACCGGAAAAATTCAGCCGTAGAAAAATTGCCCCTCTGCTCAATTTGGCCCTAAGAACGGCAATTTTTTTTTCACGAATTTGTATACTACGAATGTCTTCTCATCTTTTTCCCCTTTGGTCCCCTTCCGAGCCGTTTTGCAGTCCAATTACCTGACTCATTCCCTGGAAGTCTCCTTAGGCGCGAAGGTTAGTTGGGCTACTTTACATCACTGAAGCCCCCCCCCTAACTCTGAGTCACTGCTGATCTATTTCCTCTTTTTTGGACGGAGTGCATATTTCCAATGAGAATATCTTTCCATTTTCAACCGGAATGCCACCCTCTACAGATGCGTTGTCACCTTTTTTCGGGAACCATGTGATGTGCGCTTCCCAGGCCCCAACAACCCAACCAATGACCTCCTCCTCCAGCTATCCCCGTAGTTGTCCACTCCTTCATTCCTTCTCTTTTTTGGTCCTTTTTTTTTACGGACGATGGCTATCCCCCTTCCTCAATTAAGTAAAGGCGTTTCCCGTCCCGCTTTTGTTGTGTTTGAGGAGCAGTGCCCCCTCTCCCCAATTGATTCAGTCCCTTCCACCCCCCCATGTACTCACTAGAAGTTGCCGAGGGATTTGCTTCACGATATTCCCTCTTCTTCTTCTCTCAGATCTCCCTTCCCCCCCCCCACTGGTTGTGGTAAGGTACCCTTTGCCCTGAGAGCGCACCCCATTACAGGTGTCCCTCTACCCCGCACGGTTACCTCCCCGCGTTCACGTGCCTTTCGCCCGTTCTTTTGCTCTCCATTCGCCGTTTACATCGATTTTGCAGATCCCAGTCTTGAGCTGGATTCATCTCTGTCCTTTTAATGTGAGAAAGCTTCCCCTTCAGCTCAGGGTCCCAATTCGCTAATTTTTCCCTCCCAACCTTTGCCTCTGCTTAAGAGTTCGACCCCTCTCTTTGCGTCCAACCCGGCATAAGACCTGACTTCCTTCAGCTTTATTCTTGAGGACCTTGGAGGGACAATTGTTAAGTTCATTCCCCCCCCGCCCCCCCCCGATTTCTACCTTGCGTGGGCGAATTGGCTTTAGATAGGCCCCTTTTCCCCTGAATTCCCAGGACGCCTTTCAGACCCCCCCCTTACCTTTCATAAAGTTTTTCCGGACGCCCCCCCCCCCCCCCCCCCCCCCCGAACCCTTCTTGGTGACATCCCCCTCACCCTCATTTGCAGTCGTGGTTCAATCTCATGTAGGACCCCCCACCTGGGATCAAACCATCAAGAACCCCGAAGCTTTACGATCGAATTTGATTGCTTCAATTTTCCCCCTGCGAGAATCAATGAACGCTTACCCCTATCATCTTTTTTATCCCTCCCCCCTCGCATGCCTTCCTCTCTCCGAGAAAAGGCCACTTAGAGAAATTTTTCCCAAGTTTATCAGCCCCCCTGACGAATACCCTGACCCTTTCACCGGCCGACAACTCGCCGACATTCATTGGTGCCTCCCGTTGAAGACAAGTGTGTTTGACCCCGCTCCCCCCAGACCCGCAGCCCCCTCTTTTTCCAGTTAAAAAATTCCCCCCCTACCGCGCGCCTTTTCTCTCCCGGGACCCCTAGGATGTCCCTTCCCTTTATTCCTTTCTAGTTGATGAGATCGGTACTCCCCCCCTTTTTTTCGGGTCAAGGTATCCCTTATCGTTGTTCCCCGAAGCCCCCTCCCCCCCCCTTTCGCCCCCTCTTTCTTTCCAACCCACCCCCCTTTTTTTTTCCCGTTTGCGGTCTTTCTATCTCGTTTCACCTCACCCCTCAGCCTCACGTCGAGGCACCCCTTCCCTTCCTCCTTTTTTTGCTATCCTGGTCTTCAGAGCTGCCTCCTTCCCTCAGCTCCTTCGCTTTGAGTCCTGTGCCCACCACCAAGCTTTCGTCTCCCCCTCCAGTTCTGTTCTGATGAATCTGACTCACCCTCAACGTACGTTCCCTGATTCTTTGACACAAAATCCTTGTAGTCTATTCTTTTTTTTCCTAGAGGCAGTCCTTCATCGGCTCTCCTTTGTCAAACGTTAGTCAAACCGGTTTCACCTCTTCTGGTGGAACAGTTCTTCACACGTGTCTGCACCTCCCTTTCTTCCCCACCCTTTTGCGTTGGACGTCCGCCTGGTTTCCCCTCTTTCCCTCCTTGTGCACGGTATTTTGCAAGCGCCCTGCGAGTAAAGGTCCTCTTTTTCCTTGCTCCCCCCCCCCCCATTCTTGAGAACGCTTTGTCCTTACAGAGATTTTCCTTTTCAGACATGACAATCTCTTAAAAGTTTTCCTCCTTTCATTCTTTCTTCTCCTTTAGGGTTTATCTCCCCTCCTTATACCCAATTATCAAATTAGATTTTACAATTCCTCATTGCTTCATGGTCAGAACCATCTACTCTGCCCCTCATAGCAGTCCCCCAGTCGAGTTCCCTCCCTTCTTTTTTTTATGTCCGGTGTATACTCCAGTCCCCCTTCCGAAGTTCGGTTTTTGATTTTCAGCGAGCCTTCCCTTTAGGGAGCCCTCGGGATCCCTTTTTTAATGCCCCCTTTTGTAGACCATGACCATTTCTTTTTAACCTTGTCCCGGGGACTGTTCCTGCAAGGGGTTTTTGCCTGTTTCTCCCCTCTTCCCCGCTCCCCCCCCTTCATGGCTTTGACCTTCGTACGGTTCGTTTGCTTGAATAAGTGCCATAAGAGAGACTTTTCCCCCTGACTTTTTTCTCCTATAGTACCACCTAAAAGAAAGTGTTATCGAGATACCAATTTTACGCAGAGGAAAGCTATTTTCCCATTTCACCCTGACCTCCTCCGAGGGGCTAGGATAAAATAAGGTTATGTATTTCTTAGAATCAGCCCCAGTGGAGAACCTCCCGCCCCGGCAAGTCATTTTTTTTTTTTTGTTTCTTTTTCTTTTTGGGTTTCTTTTTTTTCTTTTTTTTGTTTTTTGTCTTTCCTTTTTTTTTCTTTTCCCCGCTTGAAACCCCCATGGCCCCCTTTCCCGTATGTCTATCAAGGCTCCCCTTCCTCCTCTCCAACGCGCCGCGCCTCTCGACGCTAGCAACACCTTTTTCCATTTCGGAAGCCCTATCACCTCCCTCGATATTTTTCCCCCTTTCTGATCTCACTACTGAAGAGTCCCCCCCCCCTCCATACTCTTCCGTTCCTCTCTACCCCACTTCCGACCCCCACCCTTAACTTCAGATCTCCCCCATGCGGCACCCCTTATGGCGGTGTTCTTTTATTGTTTTTCCCCTGCGTTATCACGAACGTTCCCTCTTAGCCTCTGTGAGGATGACATTCCCCATTGCTTTTAGTACCCTTTTACGTCTTCTCCGATTTCCAGGTGTCCTATCTAATAGTCACACCGGGTACATGCAATGCTTTCTGCGCATTTTCAGGAGGGACCCCAACCCTAAAATGCCATGAGAATAGTTTACCCGTCCTAGCTGCCTCTCTTTTTTCCCAAAGAGGTTTATCTGGTTCTATCTATTGAAGTCTTGAAAACACCCGTTTCTCCGTTTTTGTTTTGGTCATCCTTTTTTAATTTTTTTCTATGTTAGCCTCGGTAGGCCCTTCCCCCAGCCCTTTTTTAGTTTCCCCCCCCGAACATGGGAAATGGATGGACCTGACTCAAGTTGTGCTCCAAATCTCTCCTTTAAAACTTTCCTCCTCTTTATACCCTTGCTTTCGAGTAACCCATCCCCTTCCTGAAGAAGCCCCCTTTTTTGCGGTCTGTGTTTCCATTTTTCCTATAGTTTCCCCTTCCGTGAGCGTGCTTCGGACACCCCCCCACAGTTTATATCTTTTCCTCCCCGATTCTATTTCTGTCTTTTTTCCTTTCCACTCCTATTTTGGTTTTTTTTTAATAGTTTCAGTTCCCCTCTTCGAGGGACCTGTCCTCCAGATATATTTGCTTTCCCTGCCGATTATTTCCCGGCTCCTCCCTCCCTTTCTAATTTTTTTGTTCTGCACTACAAATTCCTGTTGCCCCCAAGCCTTTTCTCCAGATGAAAAGATTGATTACCGACGAATTCCGAAGGATTTCGACTACCCTCAGGCAGAGATTTTGCTTTTTTTTTTTTTTTCGATTTAGAGGACACCTTTTACTGGCCCTAGAGTTGTTTTCCCTCGTCCTTTTTGAGAAAATTTTGAGAACATGCCCCTAGAGTAGACCCTCCTTTTTCTGAAGCCTTGTTGGTTTTCTCCTCTTGGTAGCTGGACTCTTTTATTGGCGAGTTTTACCCTCCCCCAGGTATGTTTTGTTTGTTTTTGTCTTTGTTTTTGGTCGGGGTTGCCCCCCTTCAAGTCTTTCCCCCCTTCCTGGCGGGTGTGTGTTTTTGGCCGCAAGCCCCCTAGGCCCCTCTGTGGTTTTCCCTTGCGTGAACAACGCGGTTTCTGTTTTTTTTTTTTTTTTTCCCATCCGTCCGGCTTTCAAGGTCAGTGGTTCCAAAGAGGTATGAGATCCCCAGCTTCTGAGTACCCTCACTATATTATTGCTCTAGTTTTTTCCTACTTCGATAGTCATCTCTTGTTCTTCTTCCCCTCTTTTTGTACGACAAGGCCCCCCCGACAGAACCGGTTTCCCTTTAGTGAGATTTTGGGTGATGGGAAACCCCCACTTCGTGATATCTTTCCTTGATTGTAGTTCAACCTACCCCTACTCGTAGCCTCTTTTTCCTGTGTCCAAAGACTGGAATACTGTGTCTGCTGAGACTTGAGGTCGTCCCCCTGACCCTGCCCTTGCTTGGGGTTTTTGGTGCACCCGAGTGAACCCTTCCGTTGGAAAGGTTGATACCGGACCCTCGCCTTCTACAAGACCCACGGCCAGGCCTTGTATTTACAGACTGAAGGACCTGGATGGCATGTTTTTTTTACTACAGTATCGTCGTTAGGGCCCGGGGGGGTGTGGGGGGGTGGGGGGTTCCCGTTGTGCTGAAATGCACAACCCTCTGTGGGTGTACTATGTTTGTTCCATTCCCCCCCCTACTCCTCTTGTGTTGTCGCTCTTGTTTTCCCTCGTGTAAAGCCTCCTTAGGCCCTTTCGGTATCCCATAGGTATTCGTACTGATCATTTCCTAGGGCGCCCTCCCGGACGCGCCAATCCCTTTGATTTTCTTAGGCGGCCTTCCAAGCTGACTCGTGCTTTTCCTGCGTCCCTACAACACCCTTTCCAGCAGGCATGTTTTCCCCACGATCATTAGACCTTTTCTTCTTTTCCCCGGAGAGCCGCTCACCTTCCCCCGAGCGCCCCACGTGTCCAGGCATCCACTCTGATAGACGACCTTTTCCGACCAGCGTGCCTAGAGACTCCCTCACTTTTCCTGCACCATCCCCTGTTTGTTCCCCTCTTTCCCAATGAAATCCGCTTTCTCCACCTTCATATGAGGGTCTCGTCTCGACCTCTAAATAAAAGTCCCCCCCTGGCAACCACACACCCCCTTTCAATCCATTCAAGTCTTAAACGCAAAAACGGGCGTCACCTCCCTCCCCGTGAGCTTTTTCATAATACATTTTCCCCCTGTTGCCCGGCCCCCTACTTTCCTTTTTCCTTGCAAGAGCTCTTCCCCACTGACCGCCTGCCCACGGATCCCCCCGCCCCGTTTTTTCTTTTTTTTTTTTCGTGTTTTTGTGGGGGGGGCATGACAAAATGCCGCGTCTCAGGTTCTGGCCGCCTCCCTTCTTTGCCCTCCCTTGCTTTCCAACTCCTGTTTTCGATCCGCAGTTTTGGAGCGAACCCCCTCTCTCGTCCAGATATATCTTTGTGCTCTTTTGCACCTAGCACGACAGCCTGATCGTTTGACGCTTGTAGGCCAGCCCCCCCTCTCCTGATCTGCTTGTTCAGCCTGCACCTTCCGAGCTATAGTCCACTTTTTCCCTCATTTCTTTCAATTTACTCCCCCAGACACATCTCTCATTTTTTCTCGGAGTCGTAGCCCCCGAGGAGGTTGAATTTTTCTCCCCCTAGGAACGCCTTTCGCCCCTTTTTTCTTCGGCCCGGCTTGCTAAACAGCTCATCCCCTCTGCCTCAAAAACTTTTTTTTTGCGCGTTCCGCTCGACCCGCCCCAGGACCCTCCTTTTTTTTGTTATCAGCGCCTCGCCTAGGTGCATTTCATCTTTCTTCCCGCCCCGCGGCCAACTCCCCCTGTCTCCCCCCCGTTTTCCCAGGGGGATTCTGTTTCTTTATTTTTCATCTGACGGATCAATTCGCCCCCTGTCCCGTTTCACTATCGTGGTATAGAGACAGAATCGCCGCCCTTCTTCGTTTTCCCAGACCCCTCCGACACAGCTCGGAATTAGATGCGATTATGAGGGTATTTATTATCAGGTCGTCATCCGCCCCCCCCCGGCGACGTCGTTCGCGGGCAGTGACCTTAGTGTCCCCTCCACTTTGATTTCTACGTTCGCCTTGTTTTCTAGAATCGCGACCACGGTCACCAGGTTTTTGCGCGTCCAGCACCGCGACATCGTCGGGCGCCTTTGCCCTCGGTGCGCGAAGCCATCGGCGATTTACCAATTTCACGCCCATAGGCCGTTTTTTGCCTGGATAAGCTTTCAGCCCGCGGGAAACGTGTCTCGATAGGATTGTGAGCCTGAGAGCCCCCGCCAGTTTCTTACCCTGAAGGTAGCCTACGAGCTCGACTCCTACGTCCCCCCCGCAACATCCTCCCCTTCTTGTTCTCTCCTTCCCCCATAGACGAAGACCACCTTCGCTTTTGACGTCCCCGGCCACCAACGCCCTTCAGCATTTCCCCAACTGTTGCGGCCGACGTGTCAGCCAGTCGCGCACGGCTTTTCGCCTAGTACCCCCTTCTCGAACACCATCGGATTGGGGGGTACCCTCCAAGGTGTCCACCAACCATGGGCCAAAAGATTAGGTTCCGACGGCTTCTTGCGCGAGGGAAATTTCCTATCTCTGGTACGCACTAACAGCAATGGATTTACAGAAGAGGACAAAGGAGGAACCTGATGACAGCGGTATACGCCAACGACGTAAGAATCTTTTCTGAATCCCCAACAGACCAACCCTGCCCCCGGTGACGCCTTGTGTCTGACGCTGCTAGGGCAGATAGCCCCTACCCTCCCCCCCGTAGCCTCAGGTTTCCCTATTTCTTTTTTGGACCTTGTTAGATCGTTTGTCTGCCCAATACTCTTTCCCTCCGAAGATTCTTTCTTATCCAGGGAGGTCTCCGCTCCCATTCTTGGTTGAAGTTTGGCGCTTTCCCCAATCCGCCCCTGACCTGCTTCCCCTCAAACATTGGCGACTTCCCTCCCCTTTTCTTTTGGGCGAGGTGCTTTCGTCCCCCTGCTCGCGATTATCCATTGCTTTCTGCCCGTACCACCTTGTCCCCAATATTTGTTTGCCCGCACTCCGCGATTAGCGCGTAGACGCCCCCCCTTTTTACGTGAAGAACTACAAATTTGCTCCTTTCCCGCCATCCCTTTTTGAAAGTTTAAATTTTGTTTTTTGTGGTTTTTTGTTTTTAACCACCCCTTTTGTCCCCTTTTCATTTTTTTTCCTTCTTTTATTTTTTTTTTTTCAGGTCGTCCCCTTTTTTACGTCTCTTTTATTCCCTTTCACTTTTCGCATCTATTCGCCCCCTTTCCCCCTTCAACGCGCCGGTGCTCCCCTATCCCCGAGACTAAATCGTTCAAGCTTGACGGACTCTCTTTTCCGACCCTATATACCCCACCATTTTCTCTGCCCTTTCTTGAGGCTGCCGTTTTGTACTTTCTTCCCCTACCACGAGATAGAAGACTTCTCCCTTCTCCCTTTCGACTGAGATCTTTTCCCCTTATCGGTCTTTTTTTGAGTTAGCTGCTTTCCGTACCTTTTTCGTACTGCAGAGATTCTCTCTTCCCTTGTCCTCCCCCCCCCCGACCCCGAGTCGATTCCTGCTCTTTTCGTCATTTTCCCCTTACCCCCAGTGGTTTGTCTCGGGATGACGCCGTGCCCTTATCCCACCTTTCCTTCCCCCCATTGCCTTAAAGTAGGCTCCTGCGCTTTCCTGCTTTTCTTTGTTTTGCCCCCCCCGTTTTCAGCCCCCCCCCTCCAGAAGTGGCGGGAAGGGCCTTCTGTCATCCTTGGTCCGTCCAGCCCCCATTCCTCACCCCTCCCTTTTTCACTCGACACTGTTAGAAGTACAAGCTGTCCCGAACGCTCCTGGTTTTCCTCCCCCTCCTACTCTCCTGAGGAATCCCACAGAGAGTCACCCCCTTTCTGCCCATCCATCCCTTGTTCTACTCATCTTCCTCCTGCAATCGGCACCCCACCCTATCCCATTCCCAAACCCCCCTATCGGTGCCGCTTTTTTCTGCCGCTGTGCTCCCGTACCCGATGCGCGCTTCTCCGAGCCTTCTCGTGCTGCTGATAAGGCCCCTCCTTTACGCGCTCCCCTTCCCCCTTTTAGTTAGCCTCCTCCGCCCCGCTCCTCCCCCACCCCCCCCTCCTCCATCGTCCTGGTTTCTCCCTTCTCCCGGTTCATCCCCTGTTTGTCCCCACCATCTACTTATCCTCCCCCTCTACTATCCTCCCTTCTCCCCAGGGTGTTCCGACTCCATCGTCGAAAGTTCCCCCAGCCGGATTAATGTGCTTAGTCCTCATCGACCCTTTTACTCCCGCCGCACACTTCA
>Ga0179593_1527400_pt1 | contig 14876 bp, 17 predicted proteins | sample CZODoug2_1_08_16_FD_185931 | JGI IMG/M metagenome (GOLD analysis project Ga0179593, IMG submission 185931) | Vadose zone soil fungal communities from Angelo Coast Range Reserve, California, USA - CZODoug2_1_08_16fungal (PacBio error correction) | ecosystem: Environmental > Terrestrial > Soil >... | reverse complement strand
TCGGGGTCTTTTTGGTTCCTCATCCCTCATGCTTGATAAAAGAAGGTGATGCTGCGGCCCCTGCCATCCGGTCGTTTTTCCCCCGGGTTCATTGTAGTGCTTTCTTCCACAAGCCCCTCCCTCAAGCTATTTCTTTATAGTTCCTTTCCCTTTTCTTCAAGTCGTAGAGGCGCCGTCCAGTCGAACTACTCGTTCATACGCCCCCCTCCCTCCTTTTTTTTCCCTCCCCCCAATATAGGTTAGAAGCTCCCTCTCCCCTCAGTCTGCCTTCGAATCCTTAAAGTCTCCCGGGCCAGCCCTGCTTGTATAGCCGTATTCCCTTTTTTAAACTAGGCTCCTTCTTTTTTTTTAGTCTTCTGATCCTCCTTCTTTCCGGCTGGACGGCTTTTTTTGCGATTCCTTTCTTTTCCTGAAGATCGCGTCTCTCCCCACCTTTTCAATCCCCAGCCGCCCAAGGGCCTTTTCCATTAGGAGTTGATGTTCCTCCTCCCTCAAACCCCCTTTTTTTGAGTCTTCCCCTCGTCCAGCACGACTTCTTGAGCGCAATTGTTTGATTCCTGCACCCCCCGTTTTGTTGAGAGCTCAGATCTTCTTAATTCCTCCCCTCCGACACTCTCCTTCTCTCCGTTGATATGCAGTCTTCTGCCGCATTGTCGGCAACAATCCCCTCCCCCTCGTCGACTCTCCTCGTCAAGGTACCCCCCCTCTCATCTCCAATTATCCTTCAAGAGTCCCGTCTCCCAATGATCCGGCTCGGTTGGACATTTCCCGGCCCTCCCTTTCTTTTCCCGAGTCATGATCCCCTTCCCTTGCGAGTGCTCCCCACCTTGAATTTTTCTCTTCAAGCCTTTTACGACTCGTGAGGAAGGCCCTTTCCGAAAGAGAATCCTTTTCCACTCAGCCCCTTCTTTTCCCCTCCCAAGCTTTCTTCCCCCCCAGAATTCCCCTAACTTAATTTTCGAACTCGCCCTGCAATGGTAAGAGGAATCTGGTTTTAGTGCTTTCCCCCCTCAAAAGATTCCTTTCTGAAGTTCAAGCCTCTGGCAGGCGAACGCTGCTTTTCGATGTGTCTCTTTAGGGACTCCCTCCCTTACAGATCTCCTCCTCTTAAGTTCTTTTCACATTGTTTTACCCCTCTCTTTTCCCCCCCTTCCACCGGGCCGCTCTCGCCCTGCGAGATCGAGACGCGTTCTCCCCTTCTTCTCCTGCAACTCTTGAGGGAAGACCCCCAGACTCTCTCTTTCTCACAATATTCGTAATCGCGGGTTACCCCCACGGAAAAGAGTTTCTTTGCCTCACACCACTCCCCCTGCCCAAGCTTTATAGGGCCACCCTGAAAAGAGGGGAGACACCCCCCACTATCCCCTCCTTCCCACATCCTCCTCCCCTCCACTCCCCCCTCCCCCCTACCCTACGCTCTCTACTATGCTTCCCCCTACCCGCTCCCTCCTCCTTCATCCGACCACGTTCCTCTTATCCCCCCCCTTCCAGTTGAGATCTCTTGATGAGCATTTCTTTATTATGCCCCGCACACCTCATTATCCTCGTAAACCTCCCCCCCCCTCCCCCCCCCATTACCACTCCCACTCCCCCCCCCCCCCCACTCCCCCCCTCCCCTCTGGCCTCAAGTGCTAAATCCGCCCCCCCCCCCCCCCCCCCCACCCCTCTTCTATCCAGCGGCAATTTTTGACGTTGCTCTCTTCCTTACCTCAGACTCCTTTCCCCTCCCGTGCCCCGAAACCTCCTTCTCCTCCCGAAACAACCAAGAGTGTTTAATCCAGCCCTCACCTGCGCAGTTTGGACCACCGTTTTCACCCTCCCCCACTTCACATACAAATTGTCAAGGCACTTGGCCCGGTTCCCCCTCACGCTTTGTGAGTCCCTTCGGGGGTCCGGGTAAAGCGATCCACCTTTCCCTCAGAAAACGTTCCTCATGCGATCACATCCGACCCCCACCTCCCTTTTTACAAAACCGAACCGCCCCCACTGCCTCCCTTTTCACCCTTCCCCCTGGCTTCCCGAAAGTGTCACTCTGTAACATCCCCGCCACAATTTGCTTTCTCCCAAGACCTCGTAGACCCCCCCCCTTTTTTTGCGAGGCCAGCTCCCCCCCTAGCGGGAGCTTAATTGCTATTAGACCTTTTCGAATTTATACCTTCTAAAGAGACTCTTATCCTCCCCTCTTTCTCCCCGCTTCCCCCCTATGTTTTTTTTCTCTCTTCGTCCCCAAATTAACAACTTTCTAGGCTGATCTGACGCCCCTGTTGACCCCCCACCCCTTCCAGTTGTTCCCCCTGAAAGTTTCCCCTTTTCCCTGTCCTGCCTCTCCTCAAACCTCCCCCCCCCCCAAGCCCAGCTTGCGTCGAAGGCCGGATTAAAGCTTCCTCTTCCCGCTTCTGACCCTTTTTGGTCTTTCCCCTCGTCGTGACCACCACGACTTCACTGTCGCGTAAGTCGTTCTAGCGCCCAGCGTCCCCTAGTCTTTCCTTTCTTTTCTCCACAACCCTGTTTGTAAACCTTCCTCCTCCCCATGAGTGCCTTCCACCTTTTGCAAGTCCTCTCTCTCTTAGCTCAACATTTTGCGGATAGCTCACTTGCCGACAGACAGCATTCTGTCGCTTTTCTAGGTCGCGCTTTGGCCCCCCCTTTCCAACCAACGAGAGCTTTTGCAAGATCTAAGGCTTTTGTTCTCTCCTGCTACTAAAAGCAGTCCCCCCTCGAAAGAGAAAATACCTTTCTCCCCCACGCCTGATTTATACGACCTCTCTCTTCCTCCCCCTAAAAGACTTCTTTAAGGGTCTCTTTCCTTTGTGTTTTTATATATCTTCTTCATTTCCGTTTTTCCCCCCCCTTTTAGCGGAGTAGGATCGGCTTCGATTCTTCTATCGTGCGCAAGGTGGATTGGAGTTCAATTTTGATTTTCTTCAGCCTTCCCCCCTGGAGTCTTTCTCTGAGGAGTCCCCTTCTTTTTTCTTAAGATTTCCCTCCTTTTTCGGAGCTTCCCTCCTCCCCCCGAAAAATGTCATTCTGCTTTGCACGGTCTTTTGTTTCTAAGTACAATGTCTCCTTCCCCTTCCCAGAGGAATTGATTTTCTGATGTCCCCCTCTTCCTTTCTTTGAGCTCAGCCCCCGGACAACCCTCAGATGTCGAATAGAAGTCTCTTAACGTGATGCAGTCTTCTCCTCTGTTCTCGGCTGCGTTCTTCTTTCTCTAGGAACCTTATACCCCTGAGCTGCTGGGAGTTGCCCTTTTTCAGTTCCTCTTATGGCCAAGAAAAGCCTACGCAACTTGCCATCTTTTCCACTTATTTGCGTTTTTTTCAAGGAGTTCTTCAGTTTTTCCTTCTCCGGAGAAAACCACCTTTGATTTGCATCCCTAGTCCGATAGGTCAGTCCTGGAGATGGAGAAATGCGATGTCCATTCCTTGGGATTTATACTTCCTTTTTAAAGATCCTTTTTCCCTTTCCAGCCCCCCCCTATGTTGCGCGATGGAGTGTTCCCCTCCTTCTCACCCTGCGGTTTGGGTGTTTCCCCAAAAAGGCTGTGATCCCGTGTGCAAGTCTTTTCCGTACTTGAAGTCCCTAAATTTCTTTCTTTCTTTTGTGTTCAGATTTTCTTGGCCATCTTCTTTTGTTGTCGGTCCAGCGCAGGGATACCAACTTCCAAGGGCACTCCTTTTCCAAGGATCTTCCCACTTGAGACGCTTTGTTTTCACCCTTTCCCAATCCCATGAAAGGGAAACACTTTTGAATGCTTTTTCCCCCTTCCCGACCCCTCTAATCCTTTACTAAGACCCCCCTTCCTTTAGTTTTCGGCTCGTGTGACCGAGGTTTTTTAGTACCTCAGAATCGAACGGTGTCGCCGAATTGGTACGGTTTCCGGGTTCGAGTACTCCGGGTTTTCTTCAACCATCCTTTCGTATTCTTAACTTTGTTTTGTCAGCTTCTTTCGGCGCGTATTCGCACTTTGACTTCCACTTGTTACTTTTTCATCAACGCCCTTGGTCATCGGTTCCTTCCTTTCTTTTCCCCCTGAAAATTTTTGTTTTTTTTTGTACCCCTCTCTTGGACTCTTCACATCCGGTTTAATTGAGCTCAAGACTTTTTTCGGCTTGAATTTTTTTTTTGATTGCAGCAGGTCCTCTGCCGAGCGTCTCCGTCTATCTCCCTAGGTGATTTGGGATCGTGAGGATCTCTTTGCTTCCTAATACTTTTTCTGTTGGAGTGTTGCCAGCCTTCCCCCCTCGAATCCCTTTCTTTCGCTTTGCTTCTTTTCTCTCCCGCCAGGCGCCCACGGCCGCCATGTGAACGTTTTGGACCTCCTAGTTCTTTTCCTCCTTAAGCACATCCAGTCCCCTTTCTCCCCCCCCCTTCCCGGGCTTGCGACTCTTTCCCGACTTTCGTTCCGTTTTTTCGAATACCTTCCGTAGAGTTTGTAATAGGCTTTGCCTTCGGATCTTTTCCTAACCTTCCCTCCTTCCCCAAGGCTTTCGATCGACCTCCGACAGGGGATGTTTCCTATCAGGCTTTTTTTCTCGCCAGATTTCATGTTTTTCTTTAAGCGTCAACCCGGCTCCCCCTTCTCTTCTGGTCTCGTTCGTCCTCATGATAATCGGATTATCATTTGGTCACCTCCGCTCATTCTACCCTTTTCCCCTTTTCTTTCGACTTAAGCTTTCCTCTTCCCCCCGGCAAGAGTGCAACGTTTTCGCATGAGAGAGGCGTTTATCTACGCCCACTTTCCCCCCCCCCTTTCAGACGGAGTCCCTTCCCTTCCTTTCAGACCTCCTTGAGCGTCCCACCCTGTTCTGGTCTCCCTCTTTTTTCATCCTTCTTTTCCCATAAGAAGTGGTTGTTTGTTTTTTCGAGATGACATAGTCGAACTCACTTGTGCGCGTTTTTTTTTTTGCTCGCTTTCCCTTTCAGATCCTCCCCAATTTTTCCTATGCCGTCCCTCCCCTTGCCGGCGCTCGCCCGCTTTCCCTACAGCTCAATAATTTTCTTTCCCTCCCCGACTAGTCCTTGTCTTTTTAATACCCTTCCTTTCACCCAAGTCAGAGAGTCCAGCAAGATGCTTTTCTGAAAACCTTGCTTTCTCCCGTCCTCTTCAGTTTCAAGCCTCCCTGCGCTGTAAAGTCCGGAGATGCTGATGAACCCCCCACTTGTCCCCGTCTACCCCTTCCCTCCCGTCGAAGGTCTTCTTTTCTACAGTCCGTGTTCCCTTGAAGTTATCTGATGTCCCTCCTTTTTCCAGGAAGCTTAAATTCTCCCCAGGTTCTGACTGATCTTTACTGGCCTGTGTCCGCCAAGGTGGCGCTCCTTTTCGAAGCCTGCACCAAATCTTTTCCCCCCCTTCCCGTCCTTCAAGAGACCTGTGCTTTCTTGCCCAACACATGCGTTGATGCTATTAGACCCTCCCCTCTCCAGATTCCTTGTTTCGTGTTCGGTCCCCCCTAGACCTCACAGCTACCGGTTTCTATCGCTCAGGATGCATTTTTAGTTTCTCTGGCCCCCCTCACCTTCCTTTTCCCTCACGACTTGCAGCTCTCGTCCATCGCGGGTCCTCCGCCAATTGCCAGGGGCTTGCACCCTTTCCCTGAAAAAATCCGTACTTCCCTTTACCCTTTTTAATTTTTTAAAGATTTGATGAGTTTTTCTTTCCCCTACTCCTCGGTGTCCGTTTATGACAGCCCCAAAAAACCTGTCTCGGTTTCCTTTGCGTTCCCCTTTTACCCCTCCCCAAGCCCCCTTCTCAGAAACCTTTACTCACGAGGAACGAGTTCTCCACCGCTTTTCCCCTTAGACCGATTTTCTACGCTTTTCCTTTTTCTAGGTCACTTTCGCGCCATTTCAGGGCAGTTGCCCCAGGGCTAAACCCAAGCCCTCCTTCCATGTTTAGGTCCCCTTTCTGAATTACCCCCGTTAGATACCCGGCCCCGTACTCTTTTCCCTAAGCAAAACGGATCTCTTCCCCGAGTCTCCCCCCCCGACCGCACACCCCTTTCCTTTGCATGTGGCAAACCTTACCCTTTAAGGTGGGAACGACAGTTTCCTGGTCTTTATCAAACGACAGTTCCCCAAGTCTTGTCTCTTCCCCTTTTTCGAATCCACCATTTTTTTTGAGACCTGGTGTATCCGTGCAGCAGATACTCCTTCCTGTGGCAGTTTATTAGAATATCCTTTTTCCTTCTCTCCCCCAAGTTTCCTATCTGAAGGCGATCTCCTCATCTGACAGCCAGATATGGGTTTATTCGCCTGATTTGCACATCACTTTCGGGTCTCTTCTCCCCTTATGTGCCCAAAATGCCACTGATGTTTAAATAGGCCAAACTAGCTGCTTTACCCAAGCTTTCTGAAAAATCTTCGTCCTTTCGCTTCCTTCCTTGCCTTTAATTCTGAAACATTGTGTCTTCCAGAGCCGAGGCTTTGGATCTTTATGACTGCCCTCCTTTTTCCGAAGTACCTTTTCTTCTGACAGAGTATCCTCTTTTTGATCCCTCCCCCCCTTCCGAAGGTTTCCTTTCTTTTATTCCACCACCGTTTTACAAAGGAGATGACTTTCAAATGTTCTGATGCTCGCTTTTTCCCTCTTGCCCTAATATCCTTTTTTTCCATGGTTTTTCTTTTAGGGTAAATCTCTCACCTCTAGAGACAGCACTTAAGCGGCTGCGACACAGGGATTTCTTTCCAGTTGTGGTACTCCCTCCTTAAGCCCCCTCCCCCCTCCCCCCCTTTCCCTCCCCCAGCTCCACTCCCTTGCATAGAAATCGCTCCCTCTACTCGCCGCGACACGATCGAATGCACAGGGATCAGGATATCCTCGTCCTTCCTGATTTCTGATCCTCTTTTTTTCTTCAAATATCCGGCGAGCTCCTCCCCCCCTTTTTTTTCCCCTCCTTCCCTTCTGGCTCTTTCTTTTTGTTCGTGAATCCCGAGTCCCTCTGAACAACCATGATGGCTCGGCGCCCCTGGAGAGACAAAGGCGAGCGCTTTTTGGCTTGATCGTCACGATCCCCTCCCTGACGGAGCGGCGGACCCCCTTTCCTTCTGTCGATGCTTTTTCCTTTTGATGAGCGATTCCTCCCCTCCTGGACGAGCCGTCGCTTTCCCGGGAGGTGGTGGACTTCTCCCCCTTTGCACGGTCCTGTTTCTCCTTTCGAAGTCCTCCCCCCTCCCTTTTTGCTCCCACCAGTTGTTGTCGGACTCAGTCGTTTTGCCTCGGCGCGGCCTTTTCGACCCGCAGGTGCAGTTGCCTTTTTCCGCTTTTTTTTTAGGAAAATTTATATCTCTTGCGTTTTTTAGGCAGTTTTTCCTCGAATGCAATGAATTTGGTGTCATTGGGGGGTTTTTAGGCGAGATGGTCTTACCGAGGTGTGTGCGACTGGCGTGGGGTGGAGATGTGGTCATTGTCCTTTGGGTCGTTTTTCCAAGATAGCATATAGGAGACTCTCCCCCCCTTGGGTTCTTCCTTGGTCCGTCCTCTCGTTTGATTTCCTCCTGATGAAGAAATTCTTTGTGGTCTAATAGCAATTTTTGCGCCCCTGAATCTTTTGGAGGCAAGTTTCCGATGGTGGTCTTTCCCTCTTTAGTGTTCCCCCCCTTTCCCCCGCGGTTTTTTTTTTCTTTTCCTTGAATGGGATATTACAACCTTCCCCCGTGCAACTGTCGTTTCCCCCTTTTTTGCCATGCAATTTGCAGGTTTCCCAGATTCCCTTGAGCGCCTTTTTTTTGTTTTCTGCGTCCTGGTTTTAAGGGATCTTTTGTTAGCGCCTTTTACATCCCACCCCCCTTGAAGCTTCCGTCCCCCTTGCCTTTTCCCACCGTCCTTTTTATTCCGGCGCGGCCTTAAGACACTTCTTGACGTGCTCCAGGCTTCCTCGGCGAGTTGAACGTTTTGTTTTTTTAGTCGGAACGGGCCTTTAACTTTCTGCGTTTGCTTTTCCGTAATAACCCCCCTTCCCTAGGACACGTGTTTTTTTTTTTTCTTTGTCTTCCCAGGGAGAGGCGCTTTTCCTCCGCTGATCCGTCCCCCTTTTTTCCAAATACCCTAATTCCCTTTTTTGTCCCTATAGGGAAGTATTTTTTCGAAATCCGTTTGTCCTCCCATTTTCTCCCAAGCGATTCAAATCTGTAATTTCTCCTCGCTCTTTTTTGGTGTCCCTGCATTCTTTTAAGGACCCCCCTGCAGCGGCTCTACCTCCCATTGAGCGCGGCCCGGGATGTTTTGCTTCCCGTCCGGACGAAAGCCTTTTAGATGTGCTGGCGGTCCTCCCCATGGCGGAGAGCTTTGACCAAGAGGCCGTGGTGCTTGGGTAACGTCTCTTTTTCCCACGGACGACTCCCGATGGTTCTTCCTTTTTTTTTTTTACGTCTTCCATCCCTTCCTTCTCCCCTAAAGCCCCTTGATGAGAGGACCAGTCCGTCGCTTGGGTCAGTATTTCGTTCTTAGGTCAGCCAGCGTTGCCCCCCTCTTACGCTGAGGTTCGATGTCCCGTAATCTCCCTCTTTTTTCTGCCCCCTTCGCCTAACGTCTTTACAATTCTTTTCCCCTCTCCCCCCCTTAAGCCGTGTGTGTCCTTTCGCTGCCGTCTTTCTTCCTTCCGCGTGTCCAGATCTGCCGCGACGGCTTTACCTCGTTTTTTTCTTTTTCTTTCAGTCCCCACATAGTTTTCCTTCTTGAATCTTCGGTATCTCCCTTTTCCCCCCTGGACCCCCTTCTTTCTTCTTCCTCTTTGATGCCGTTTTTTTCCAGCGGGCGACTTCCCCCCACCGGCCCTTTTATCTTGTCTTTTTCTTTATTGAATGTCGGCACCTACCCTATCCGGCCTGAACTCCCCCCACCCTCAAAAGGCGCGCGGTATGATGTTCGCCCCCTCTTCTTTACCCTCAGTTTTTTATGAGATATCAAAACACCAGGATTGCGCCTTGGTTTTTTGAGGCCACCACGTTTTTTCAGCTAGCGATAGTTCTTTTCCTCTTCCGTTTTTTCAATGGAGTCCGCGATCCCTTCCCCCACTTCTCTTGGTTTCCTTCCGGCGGTCATTCTCCAAACCCCTCCCCTCAAGAGCCGACCTGTTCCCTCTGATGGCCTTTTTTTTCCCCCCCCCAATGATCTCTTTTCACGTCCGAGGACATGAGACCGAAAGCTGCCTTAATCTGGGTTCACTCGTCTCATTCTTCTTATTGCGCTTCCTCACTGGAGGCCTATGATGATGACCCCCTTTTAGGTCCGTACTCCCCTCCCCATTTTTTCCCGATCGTCGTCCTTTCCGGCGCATAACCCTGTTCAGAAAGAACAAGTCCCACTATTTTCCCCGAATTCCTTCTTGCCCTATTGGTGAACCTCCCCCCAGCCCGAAATAAGGGTTGCCTCCAGCCCTTCCCTTTCCCGGAACCCAGGCTTTGTTTTTTATGGTTTTGGCGTTTTTTCTCCCCCGATAAACCTATTACTCTGCTTGGCACATGGCTTCTTTTTCTTAGGTTCTTTTTGCGCCTATGGCTCCTTTTTGGTCGTGCCGCAATCCTCATCCCTATTCGCCTCTTCAAGGTCGTCAAATGGTGACGCGCCCATCCGGGCCTCTCAAAGGTGTCTACTCTTCCCCCTGTTTCCCGCTGAAAATCCTTCCCAGCCGAGATGAACCTCATGCTGTCTATGTAATTTCGCTTCAATTCTCTTCCAAAAGAAAAGGCATGACTTCAGTGAGTTGGGACTTCCCCCCCCTCAATTATCTTCAAAACTTTTACGATTTTGATGCGATACTGTGTCCGGGTCCCCCCACTGTATGGATCCTCCTGTAGCCTCTGGTTTCTCCAACCCCCCTTAGATTTCATCCATGGTTAAAAGCAAGTGGTAGTCCTCCCCACCCCCCCCCGTGACATTTGGTCCTTTCTGACTCCCAAACCCCATTTAAATAGACCAGCCCCCCCTTTTTTAGCCATGGTTTTTCCCCCGTTCCTTCCCGGTCACTTCCTCCCCAAAAGGACGTTGTGGCTATTTTTTTAAAATATCTTTTCTTTTTTGGTCCTTTCAAGGCCCCCCCCTAGATCCTTTCCTCCCAGTCGCCACTTTGAGTTGCCCCCTAACAACAACTTTTTCCCTGTATTCCCTCCCCCCCCCCCTCATAGTCCCTCGAAGGTGGTTCCCCTTTGCACGGGGAAGTTGGTATCCCTCAATTGTGGCTACGACCCCCCCCTCCCGGTTGTTTTCGTCTTCTGAGTTTCCCCTTCTCTTCCTAGAAGCACCCATCGTTTTTGTAGGGTACTTTCCCATCTTTCCCTAGGCCCCCTTGAGCGGTCCCCTATTAGACCAGCCCCCCCCCTCAATCGTATTCCTCTGACTATCTCGGCCCGCATCCTTTTTTTTCTCTTTTTTATTATATTTTCCTTTCTTGACAGTCTCTTCCCTCTACTCCTGTTCTTAATGTGCCCAAACCTGGAAGGTTTCCCCCCAAACTTTTTGTCCCTTGCTCGTTTTCCCCCCCTAAGCCTTATCCACTCCCACCTTTCTGAAAGATTTGCGTCTTTCAGCTTTCCGGATCACGCTCCCCCTTCCTAGCGCATGCTCTTCTCTCCTCTCTCAAGCCTTGCCTCCCCCTTCTTTAGGAGGGACTCGTCTGCTCGATAGATCGGGTTCTAGACTTGCAACCCCCTTTCCCCCCCCACCCTCCTTCTGTATCTCCGCCCAGCATCAAAGTAGATCATCCTTTCGTAACCGCCATTTCCTTCCCGGGACATTTCTGGAAGTCCCTTTCAATTCCTTCTCCACTCTAAAGGCCTCGCTGCCTTGTCGCGTTTTTGGAGAAGAGCATAAGGTGTCTTCCTTTATCCCCCTTTTCCCGGCACTCCTGAGTCCCTCTTTCTCCCCCTGACGTCCCCTCCTCTTCCTTTCCGAGCTGGTCTCCTCCCTTGATAAGATCTATCTCCCCTCACTCAGTTTTGTTTGTTGTTGTTCTTCCTACCGGTTCTCCGGCTTGATTTTAGGGAGATTCTCTTTTCCTTTCTCGTGTCCCTCTTTGCTGGACTTCTTTTTTTTGTCTTTTCTGAGAAAACAAACTGTGGCGAAAGCATTTGCTCTTCCCCCTCGCCTTTCTTGTATCCGTTCCTATATAGGTTCCGGCAAACTTTTCCTTTTCTCTCTCTTTCGCCTTGTCCTCTCTTTATGTTCCTCATGTTGATGCTGGACGAGCCGGAATTGAGAAGGAGGGTTACCTTTCCCAACCCCGGCTGTTCTCTCAGATAGCTTGCTGCGCCTCATTTCCCCTTTCAGTGCTCCCTTTAGGCACGGCCTCGGCTCTTTGAAAAAGAACAGGTTCTCCCGGCATATCTCGGAACGTCACTGGTTTTAACTTGTGGCTTTGGTCGTTTTCCCCCTTCCTTCCTTTTGAAATCCCCTCCCCCGCAACTTGCCCTTTTATTTTAAAACATTCAGTGCCCCCTTTGGGCAAAGGATCTTGTCGCCCCCACTATCTTGGCCGATCTACGCGTTTCCTAAATGTCAGAAGCGACGGATTTTGAAATGCGATGAAGAAATTTCTTTTTTTTTTCTCCCTCGCCATGTTTCCTTTCGGCGTCCTGATCTTCCCAACAAGTTTTTTTCCTATACTTCTATACATAGGCTCCCCCTTTTTTGTAGCGCCACAAGTGATGGAATTCTTTCCCGGGGAAAATTTCGTCCCCCCCCTGTGTGCAATTGGCTTTTTTTTTATGATACCCTGTTGGGTGTTCCTTCTTTTGGGCGATGGGTTTCTTCAACGTTATCCCCTTTTACCCGCTGGGAAACCCAAGATCGAAGCGTTCGGCACTTTTCCCCCGTTGATGTGGTTCTTGGTGATTTTTCGTTTGGGGCGGCCGTGAACGCTTTCCCCAGTAACGCGGTAACTTTTACCGCTGCGCCCAGTTTACCCGCTTTGAAACAAGTCGCGGACCTTTCCCCCTCCCCCCCCCCAGTTTTTCTCCCTTGTTGCGTTCTGTCTACGTCCCTTTAATGGAGTAAAAATACCTATTTTCTGATTAAGGTGACCAGGTTTTTCCTACATGCTCTCAGATCCCTTCCATCACATCCTCCTTTTCAGGTTCTTAAGTACTGTTTTTTTTTCTTTTCCCCCCTGGAATTCAAGCCCAGGCACTTTTTTTGCTAACGCCGAGAACTCATTCACAGTCTCATTTTCGCCGATTATGTGTGATTTCAGCTTCCATCGTATCTCTCCCTCCCTGTCCCGGTTCTCTTTGCGTCCTTTCCCCCAAATGGAACGACCCCTCTAAAGACCGAATTTGCGCTCGTGCGGGCCCGGACTTTTAGCTCCTAGTTTTCCTCCCAGCAATTCTCTTCCCCTCATGTGCCCGGCCGCTTGGTATCAGTTGTGCTGGAGAGAGTTCCCTGCACTCGCACTGGTGATCCCGCAAGGTCTTCAGGTCTTTATCATTCTTTGAGTGCCGGGCGACCGTTTTTTCAACCAGAGGACGCCCCCCCGCCTATTTTTTATTCTAGGCTTCCTCACTTGAAGGCTTCCTCTCCTCGCGGCACCATTCTAGACAATTCCGGAAAGGTGTGTTTCAAATCTAGCGCCGGCATGATTTTCGCCTTTTTAAGCTACTTCCCTTTTTTTCCGGGAAATCTCTGCACTGCCTTCTCTTTTTCTTCTTTCAAACTTCCTTTCATTTGGTCAATCCACTTGCTTCTAGTGAACTCGGCTCTTTTCTTTGATTTTGGCCGAGGACTGGCTCACTTTGACAAGTTCTACTTCTGAGCGTTTCGGAGTCCTTCCCTTTCAGCGCCCTCCTCCAAAACCGTTGGTGGAAGCAACAAGCCCCCTCCAAGGGCGCGCCCCCAACCTGGTTCGTTTTGGTCCCTAAGTTGTTTTTTCTCGGATTCTCCCCTCCAGCTCGCGAGACTTTTGGCTCCTTGGCTCTTTGCAAAAACGGTCGATCTGAGATCGGATATGCCGGCTTCTTCCCGCCCGAGTCTCGTCCATTGCCGTATTTGGCTTCTTCTCATCCCCTTTTTCGCCAACATCCATCTCAAGAGCTCAATATCACGACGTTGATTGACCAATCCTTCCTTATTCAATCGTCAGGGCCCTCGTCATTTTTTCCCCTCAGGAAAGAGTCTCCCTCTATCCCCCTCTATGCTCAAGGCCGGCGCCTTGTCTGAAACAACACCCTGTGGATGCACCCCTCCCCCTCTTCTGAGTCGTGCTCTGTCTTTATAAAGCTTTTTTCTAACAAGTAATTTATTTCAACGTGAAACTTCTGCGGTTTCCTCGGGGCGCCATATTACATCAGGTCTTTTTGCAGACCTTTCGGTCCTTTTCGGAATTTCACCCTTTTTGCGGGAGATGAGGCAGTGATGCGCCGCCCTGCACCCTCTGGCCGCCTTTTCCTGGCCTTCTTTTTCTCTTCGCAGATGCTGCTCTCCTTGGGATAGGCCCGCCCTTGACACCTTAACCTCGGTCGTTACATGGTGAATCCCCCAAAGCTTCCCTTTTCCCTGCTTTGCTGAGATCCCGGCTGGTCTCTGCCTGTTCCTCCTGACAAGGCAGAGATGAAGACACCCGTCTCTGGTCCTCCTTTGGTGGTCCCCTTTCCAAAACCCCCCCGTCCTTCTGGGATTGAATTGCCGTCTCTTCCTCAAGTTACTCCCGATTTCCCCCCCCCAGTGAAGGCGGTAGTTTTCAGGAGGTTTGGGGATAGTGTGAAAATTTTTTTGGAGCTATTCCCCCCCCCCCCCCCCTTTTTCAATACTGCTTTACGCCAACCCCCCCCCCCCACAACACTGTCGACGTGATCAGGAGATTATGTTTTTTCCTGAACGTTGTTCCTTTCTCCAATACCCCCTTTCGTTTTCCCTTCGATTTTTCCCCCTTTCTTCACAACCCCGCGGTTCTCAGAAATCTCGGCGAACGGTGGAGGTTTCCCCACCCGGGACCCCCGGTCCTTTTTTTCCAAAGACCACCCTTCTTTTTCTTAACCGCTTGTCCTGGTTTATCACGCTTCGATCTTGGATTTTTTAGCAAGGAGGGAATGACAAGCCCGTTTTATTTTGCCTTCAGCAAAGCGTTGACCTCCCCCCCTGCTCTTTTCCTGTAGACAATTATCCCCAATCCCCAGTTGCAATCGTGTTCCACCCCTTCTTGAATTTGTCACTCCCTTGAATGTGTTTTTTCTAGCCCCCCCCCCCCTGATGGATAGGCCCACCCCCTTCGCAGCCACCATCGGTCTTGCCTTGGTTGTCGGTTCCAGCAAGTCTATAACTTGTCATAGGACACTCACCCTCCTGACTCTCTCCCCTTTTTTCTCCAGTACGCTTCTGACTCTCCCGAGATCGATTGACACTCTCCTTTTCCGATAATGTTTGTTGTTCTTTTTTTCACCTAACCTTTTACGCCTCTGCCCCTCCTTAAGTTTAACCTTTCAAAATATGTGCAATTTTTTTTCTTTATTGACAAAGAATGAGAACCAGAAAACGACCAATTCCCCCCAATTTTTTTGCGACTTTTTCTATATGCGCTTAGCCCTTTTAATAGTCCCCTCCCTTGGACCGTGCAGACTAAGAAATGACAGCAGGTAGAGAAGTTAGACTCCCCCTGATCATTTCTTTCTTCCCGAACCGTAATACCTTCCGCCGGCTCATTTTGACGACGGCTAGATCCTTCATAAAAGTTTCGGATCGACCTCTAAGAACCATTTGTCCTTTAGAGAGGAATTTTTGCGCGATTCTTCTTTCTAGGAGACACGATCTCGCCCCCGGCCGCTCTTCTCCCCCGAGCAAAGGCGTTTCGTCTCTCTGTTTAGAAGCTGCTGCCAACAGCTGAATCCTGAGAAATTTGACTCCCCTTTCCAGATCTCATCGCGTCCCGATGGAGCCGTAATTTCTAAAG
>Ga0179593_1469827_pt1 | contig 14876 bp, 16 predicted proteins | sample CZODoug2_1_08_16_FD_185931 | JGI IMG/M metagenome (GOLD analysis project Ga0179593, IMG submission 185931) | Vadose zone soil fungal communities from Angelo Coast Range Reserve, California, USA - CZODoug2_1_08_16fungal (PacBio error correction) | ecosystem: Environmental > Terrestrial > Soil >... | reverse complement strand
ACCCGCCCAAGTTGGGGCGTCGTGTTCTCGTTGAATGGCGGAACGCGTTCCTCTGAGCTTCCCTTTCCTCGACCTCCCTTCTTTCTGTTTACCCACCTCTCCTTCCGGTGATTTCTTTTTTGTCAAAAATGTCGAAGACGGATTCTCGTAGGAACGCTGGTAACCAAACTTTCCCCCTTCGTCCCTCGTTGAGGGTACGCCTTCTTGTTCACGTTGGAGTTGTTTTGCCTAATTCTTTTATTCTTCGCCGCGCTTTTGTGAAACGTTGATTGTGCGTGGGTTTTTTTGCAATACCTTCCGGTCCCTCCTTTTTGCTTTATCCCTTCGATGCAAACGTGACGGCGCAACCCGGGCGCTGCTTTTCTGGTTTTCTTGTATCACCCGTCTCCCAACCTTTTTTGCTCGGGGTGCGTGGTCTCTCCCTTCTGATTGACTGCTCCCTCATGTTTAATTACACCCACTTCTCGGGGAATAGTAGTACCACACAAAACCCACCAATCTTCCCCTCTCCTCGTTTTCGTGGTGTCTGTATCCAGGACGGCGACAGTAATGCTCCCCCCCCCCCGGAATCACCTCCCGCAAATGTTCCCCATTACCTTTTTTCCGTGATGAATCCCCAATCTCGCTCTTTGGGCACCGTAACACTTTGCAGCTAAGTGGATAAGCTCTTTTTTGGCGCACCATTGTCACCCTGTGGGCGTCCCTGTTTTCCTCTTTGGACCCATTGCGGTTTGGATACTTCAAGAACAATTTCCTTCCGATCATTCTTTTCCAACCTTGCTCGCTCGTTAAGCAAGCCTTCTTCCAATAGGGACGTTCATCTCCTTTTGCTGGTTTTTTCTTTCGTCTGTTCCCTCCAGATAGTTCCAAATCGAGACTGTACTTGAGCAGTTTCAATGTCATTCCCCTGCAGCGCCATCAAACTCCTTTTTGTTGTATCGGGCTCTTTCTTCGCTGTTCCGACTGTGCTTGTCACCCCCTTTCAGAAGCACTCCTAGGACTTTTTTCGCCAGAGCGCCATTCCGTCCAAAACGGCCGGCCCCCCACATTCCTCTAGTGACGGAAGTTTTCCCTCACCTTTTCCGGACCACGTAGATTCTGTCCAAGCCTCTCTACGTTTCCGTCCTGTCATCTCCCTTAGGCTCGTCCTCAGAACGCTAAAGGCCCTTTGATGGCCGCCACGTCCGCCCTCCTTTTTTACCTCTTTGTTAAAGGAAGACCCCCAGCCCGTCTATTGACCACAAATTGCCGTAGACCCTGCTTAACCCTCTTCATTGACCATTACTGTACCTCCCTCTTGACTTAGGCACCCTTGTTTCTTCCTTCTTCTTGCTTAATCCCGATCAGTGCACCCTGCCACAATTTTCGGGCTCGCGCCCCTTTTTTATCACCAGACACAATCGTCCTCCTAGAGGAAACCTATTTCACAATCAAGTTCCAGTCCAGTCCCTTTCCACCTGCGAAGACCCCTTTTGGGGCGACCCTTTCGCCTTTCATAGTTTTCTTGCATTCCACGATTCCCTTTCCGGTGATACCGCAGCTACTTCCCCTATCTTCACAAATCCCCCAGTCGAACTTTTCTCGTTCGCCCCACGATTGGTTCTGACCGCCCCTGGACCAGACATATTTCCTACCTTTTCAGTCGCTATCCCCCCCCCCTGCCAGCGACAGCGTCCCTCTCCTCTTAATCAACATGTTTGACGGCAGACTGACTGCCGCATAGCAACACTCCTTGCTTAATCCTCTTGGATCCGTAATCAGTCCTCCTCCAGGGCTCTTTTTTTTCTTCCAGTCCATCGTCTTTTTTGGCCCCCACTGAGATCCCGCGCATTAAGGGAAAGCAATCCTTTCTCCCCCCCCCCCCCCTTTCTCTGACCTCTGATCTCTCTCTTGCCTTTTCCCCCACTGAGAGAGATCGTTTAAAAGAGCCGCCCCCCTCCGCTGGTTGTATCCTGGCTGCTTTCTCCCGCGTTACTGAGCCGAGAGACTGCTGCTTTTTCCCAACCAATGGACGCCGGTGAGCCCCCACCTGCATTCCTTCGAGCCCAAAGGAATATGCCCCCAGCAGTGCAGTTTGCCCTGATTTCCGCTCATCTGCGCCTTCCCCTCTCCAACCTGTTGCTGGTTTCATCCTCCCGGGTTTTCTGGGGCGTACACTCATCGTATTTTCATTGTTTTTCCCCCCCAGCGTATCCCCCAGTTGGAGCCGATTTACCCTTTCTTTTTTCGTGCCTAATCTATCTGTGAATCGCACGGACTTTTTTTTTTTTTCTGATTGTTTGACCTCTTTGATGTGGCCGAAAAAGTTCTCCTTACCCCCCCTTGATGATGACCCTTTTTAGGTTTGTCTCGTCACTTATTGGTCTTTGCAGTCCTTTTTTTTATTCGGTGATCACCCTTTTGAACCGGGCAATTGCTAGTGTTTTCCTTTCCTCCTGCAAGCCGTTTCCGACGAACCACACCTTGGACTACGAATGATTTGTCCATCGCTGGGGTTTTGGCCCCTGCTCTTTTCCTTTTTCCTTGTTCTCTGGCAATTTTCTGGTCCAATCGTTTTGTGAGTCCATTTCCCTTTACCCCAGATTCCTTCGTTTTGAACCCCCATCTCTTCCCTGTGTACTCCCATTTTTCCGCTGTCGGTTTCCTCAATCCCCCGTAGTAAAACCTTTGTTTCTTGGATGATTGCTTTTGAGCTATACTCTTTTTGTTTTTGTGAATCCTCTTTAGCCTTTTCATTGGAAATCTTTCTGTTCCCTTTTTTTTGCCGGTACTTCGAACATGTATTGGCAAGCCTACAGGAGATTTATTCCTTCCTTACCATATTTTCTCCCCCTCTACCCTGCCACGAGAGACCCCCAAAACCTGCTTTCCGAGCAGACTGGGACTGCATTTCTCAATTGATCGATGTTTAGAGCGATTCTCAATGTCCCATGAGGCGTGGACCCCCCAACCCCCCACCCCACCCCCCCACCCCCCCCCCCCCCCACCCCCCACCCCACCCAACCCCCCCACCAAACCCCCCCCCCCCCCCCCCCCCACACCCCCCCGAGCCAGAAATCAGTGAACAATGATCTTTATGGCTTGACTTTTCTTAACTTGCGCCGTGCTTGGATTTCCTCTTGAGCCCTTTTCTGATGAATTGACGAATTTTCCCTTCGCCCTAGCACCCTCATCTGATTTCAGTAGGAGGCCCCCACCCCCCCAATTGACTCCCAAAACATTTATTCGTCCACTGATAATTGTGTGTCGCGTGCAAAACTGCATCCCGAATTTGCGTGAGACACTGGTTCCCCCCTGATTCGGTTTTTTACATTTTCCTTTTCTAATGACTTAGACGCCTCCCCTTTCCTTATTTTCCCAGTCCACCTCCTACTTGTTCCGCCCCCCCCCCCAATTCGTCTTTTTTCTTTTGTCCTAGAGAATCTAGCTTTGAACTCATTCGCATTTCCTGCATCCCTCCAAGGCATCCGCTCCCCCTTTCGACGCAAAATTTTTGCGACTGGATCCCAGCCTGCCAGTCGCCCCTCAGAGCCCTCCCCCAGGGGGGTTCCCTCCCTCAATCCCCCCGCGCCCTTCCTCCTATGCTCCAAAATCGATTTCCAATCCGCGTGACGTTTCACCTTAAAATGTCCCCGTCAGTCTTTGGTTTCCCCTCGCTTGGATTAACTTACGTTGCATACCCCTCTTTCCCTCTTAGCACCTATGCTAGAGTTTTCCCTGTCGCTATGTCGGGAGCTTTCAGGCCGTCCCTAGCAGTGTTGCTCCCCCTCCCCACTTCACGCTGCCGCGAATCCTCTTTTTTCTTATTCCCCCTTCCCTCACCAGTTTTTTTTCTTCTTATACGCCCACTGGGGGCGTACTCGACGCTTGAATTGCGAACGCTCAACTGCGCGGACTGTCCTGGACGTTCCCGGCAACCACAGCACACCCCCCTCCCCCACACCACCCCCAACCAACCCACCCCCCTCCCCCCCCCCCAACCCCACACACCCCCCACGAGAGGTAAATATACCCCCGTTTTCGACACTCCAATTTCCAACTCACCCGACTTCCCTTCCCCGTGGTCCACTGCAGACGCATATGCCAGAAACTTTTTTCTTTTGCAATGCGTGCGATTCGTTTCGCCCCTGATAGTTATTCCTTTTCACAATGGCTTCCAAGCTCGGTTGATCCCAACCTGCGCGTTGAAGGCCTACTCTTGCTATACTCGGATTTGACTCCCCTTGCTGTTTTGCGTTGTACTACTTCGGGTTCCGGTATTTGCAGGATGTAGGACGGTCCCTGCCACGCGCTTTCGTAGTTCTTTCTGGGGCTTCGGTGAATCATTTCCCTCCCAACCACAATTTGTGGCTGTGTTGGCCAGGCAAGTCTGCCCCCTTCTGGATCTTATTCTTTTTTCATGTGTCAACCTTCTCTGCCGTAACTTCAAGGCTCTTCACCACCAAAATACTCACTCCACCTACTCGTATGCTGGCCGGAGTCCCAGTCCTTGTACTCTGTGCAGGGTCTCGCTCCACCCCACGTGTGTCTCCCCTCCGTCCCCACTCACACACGAACAAACACGTGATCCCCACGTCCAGAGCAAACCCTCTGCCCTTGACTTCTCTTGAGCTTTTCCCGTTTTATTCACGCTGCTCACCTCCTTGGTTTCTGACGTGAGACTCACCCCTCCTGCATTTTTTTGGATACACTTGGAATTGTGGCCCCCGCCCGACGGTAAGATTTTTCCCCCTTTGGACGTCGTCGCACAAGGTGACCCCGGTTGTGATTGATACCCAGACCCACGATCAGTAGACGTCTGTCTCCAGCATTTTTATGTACAACTGCGTACCCCTTTCTCCGTCAGCCATAAGGTCTTGCGTAGCCAACACCTATACCCCATGTAAGTCCCCCCATCCTCCCCCGCCCACGAGATTGATTCTAGTTGATCCTTTCGCTGCCTCACATCCCCGGCTGTGACAATACTGATTTAACTAGACCGTTCAGGAGCAATTATCTGCAATTGCGACGCTGCTCGCAGAACGTGTGATGGTTTGTGCTGTTCCTTTCTGCTATTGCGGGCTCTTTCTCCCTCATTGACTTCCCTTTCAGACCTCCGTATCTAAGTCTCCCCGTTGTACCCGGAGCGCATCCTGCCTTCCCGTCCACACTTCCGGCCCAAAAGTCTTGGAGCGTCCTTCAAGGTCGGTTCCTAAACCTCTTTCCCCGTAGAGAGCTTTGCAACTCCCCCCTCATGGACTCTCTAATCCATGTGACTCGGTCTTTCTTCTGAGATCTGACTCACGCATCGCACCCCCTCCATATCTTGCTTCCCACAATGAGCCCCGGCGCTTTTTTCTGACAACTCCGATATGCTAAGCGGCAAGAAAAGAGACTCTCGTGAATCTAATGGCACCCCTGTCCTTTGTCCCCTTCATGCTGATGTCCGTGCCCAAGATGACCACCACTTTCCTTCTAATCTGAGTCGGCCCACTTGTTTTCCTGGCTTTCCTTGACCAGCCGTACCTTCACCCCTGCGCCCCATTGCCGGGCGGACGCTTCACCAGATATATGTTCCTTCCCAGTTGCTCCTGCAGTTAGTCCCCTCGCTCTGTAGAGACGCTGGCCCCTCGAACGGCACGGAAGTTAGCCGCTTCCCCACAGTTCTGCGCATCCACATTGTCACGCGAATGATTTTCTCTTCCCCATGTTCCATCGCGCCAGCACGTGGGTCCGACCCTCTTTTACCCTTCTTCCTCCTTCCAGCATGATGTCGTGAGCGACCCCAACCACAGGGACTCCGTTTTTTACCCCCCTCTGGAGTGGACTCCCCACGTCCGACAATGTCCCAGGAATCAGAAGACTGAGTCGCAGTCCACCATCCCTCGTACATATTTCAGATGGATCCTCGTCTCGGCGGTAGTAGCCGATTTTCTCACTACGCTCTTTGCGCTAGAAAACTATTTTCGGTCTGTCGGTCTTTTTGTCCCCCCATTTCACCTAGCTTCTCAAGTAATCTGGGAGTGTCTCTTTGTTTTGACATCTCCTTAGTCCTCCTTCCACATGCATGTTTGCTTCCTTTCTCCTAGCTTATCGCACAGGACGCCTTATATTTTCTTTAGGCTTTCTTGGAACCGGTTTTTCTTTCTGTCTTCCTCTCTTTTTTGTTTTATTTCCTAACGCTCTATCCCCCTCTTTGACCGCCGACTTCATTGTTTGACTTCATGGGCCGCCTCTCTCAGACCGGCATTTTTGCCCGCCCCTCGATGTGACCTTCCTTTTAAAAGCCCCACACACCCTATGGTTTCCACGATTTATAGGTCCAACAAGACTTCTTCTTATTTTGCCCCTCTAAGCAAGAAGCCGTGCATTTGTCTATTACTTTGCAGCGTCTTTTAGGTCCGATCCCACTACGTGCCATATACCCTTTCCGTGTTTTCCGGATTTTGGCCCGCTCGGCGTATCTCTCGACTCTCCCCCTAAGTTTCCAATTTTTCTTCACAGTTGTGTGTATGTCCTCCACCGTGTCCCCCCCTGCGGTTTTTTTCTCTTCCCCCCTTTTTTATTGTCCCTCTTCGTCCTTCTGCGTTCTCGGGATTCGTCACCGTCACATGTTTCGCAGTTTCTTGTCGGCAGAGAGCGGCGTCCCTTTGGTTCCTATTTCTTTAACCTTCCGTCTGCTTCTTTGTCTGTTTCGTTAGGCCACTTCTGGGCAGTTCCTTTGTATGCTCTTCCAGACTCTTTTTCCTTTTATATCGGTTCTCACCCCCTTGGCATTCACTCCATGGTGGCAGCCGTGTCCCGTCTATTGACATCCTGACCGAAGCGTCTCCCCCCCTCCCTGAGACCCCCTTGTTGCAAATTTTCGCCGAGCCTTGTGTACATGGTCGTTTGCGCGCCGTGCAGATTGTTCTCTGCAATTGGTCACAGGGACTCCCAACGCCGCTCTGATGGTCACCGGTCTTCAATGCATATACTGGTTCCCCCCTGGCAAATTTCTCTTCTTTTTATAGTTGTTCTTACATTGAATTTTTGGCTCGTCTGATTTTTTCTGCTTAGTAACCCAGGTTTTCCTTCCTCACTTCTGGTGTTGTGCTGGTGATCTACTCTCGTGGTCCTTTCGTTTGTGTTAAGCATCTATTTCCCGTCACGTGCTCGGCCTCTTTTTCCGGTCCTTTTTTACGATTGCCATGCGTCCTCTCTTACCTTTCAGTATACTATTATCTTTCTTTGCTCAGGGCAGTACCCTGCACCGTCCCCTGACCGGTCCCTGACGCATTTGCCCCAGCCAGTTAGTCACACGAAGTAGCCTACCCCAAACGTCCTTTTCCCATGCCATGCTTCCGGCACCCATGTTCTCGAAACTTTTCCCGCGTTTCTCCTTTCTCTTGGCAGCTTTCGGTACCGGGCCTCCCTTCCCCTCAATCCCCCGTCTCCCATAACTTGCGCTTTTGCTTTCAGCCTCCTTAATGCTCGACGGATTGCTATAGGCTTTCATTTTTCTCTGGTTTCCGCCAACTTCTCATATCTGACGAATTTTTTTCCGTACTGCCACACTCTGACACCCCTTTTTTATATACCCTGCCCGGCCCAACAGTTTTCCCCCCCTTCCTCTCAAAAATATGTCTTTTTCCCCCCCCTTCATTTTGCTCGCTTTTTGTGGGCGTCTTCTTCCCACCGCGTGCTACCTCTTAATTGCCGAGTCTGCGGTCAAAGTTTTTCACGCCGGTGGTTCCTTGTGTTTTGCCTTATACGATGTTTCAGTTGCACCTGGACTTGTAATGCGCGCGCCCCTTCTTTTATGACACTTCCTGCATACTTGATACAGAATTGCCCTACTTCGTCCATGTAGGTTTTTTTTTTCCACGTGGACTTCTTTCTCCTTCCTTTCCAGCGCTTTGAACTTCCTCGGTCTCATTTCAATTCGTCCGCCCCAATGTCACCCGAGCAAATGTTCTTCGATTTCCCCGAAGCCCCCTTGCCCCCCTCAGCGCCGCCAGGTTTTTCGGCCCCACCCCAAATCACGCAACCCCCCCTCCCCCTGCTCAAATCGGCTTCTTACAAAATCTTTCTATTGCAGGATCGTACCCTTTTCAACCGCTCTCCCTTTTCCCGTTGTTTCAAAGAGCTTGGTTTAGATAAATACCGTCTCTCTGTACGGTTTGTACAAACGCTCGACCCTCTTCTCGAGTTTCTGTCTCGTCATGGCCTGTTTTTTTCGCTTAAGCCAGCTTTGCTTTTGCTTTTACCGCCCCTTCCCTCAGACCCCGAAAAGAAGCAAGTGTTTACTTCTTTTACTTCCTACTACCGGATTTTTTCTGTGGCTTTTCCCGACCGAAAACTTTTCTGGTGAGTCGCGTACTTTTTAATTTTCGCGCACTTCGCCTTAGGGTAGAGAGTCCCCTTGCGCTCCTCCACCGAGCCCAGTTTTTGATCTCTTTTTTCAAATGAGAAGTCCGTCTTCTTCGAAACAGCTGCGGTGTGCGAAACACACCAGTCTCCGCCCTTTGGGTACTGATCCTTCTAGTTCCTCGGATTTGTAAGACCCCCCTGCCCTCTTTCCTGCCTACTATGTCAATGCTCGGTTGTGCCTGTTTCCCTTGACGTCGCAAACCCTGGAGTGCTCTTCTTTTGGCGCTGGGCGGTGAATAACGTAGAAACACGTTTGCTCGGGACGGGCTCGCTTTCCTTTTTCTTATCCTTCCTAGCTTACTTTAATGCCGCCGGACTTCTCACGCCACCCTCCACACACCCCAGTCAATCCTCTGCTTGCGGCGGTTATGTCCCATTCGCCCTACTGCGCGGCCGTCCTATTACCCCCGCCAATGGAACAAACCTTGAACCTCCTTTCTGATCGACACTTCCTTGTGCTTTCTTGTTTGTCCACTCGACCAAGAAGAAGCGCTTTATTGTAGCTCCATGGAAAAGCTGTTGCCGCGGACTTTAAATCCCTGATCACAATTTTCTGGCTGTGCTGACTTTAACCCCCCCCAACACATTGTCTGTTACGAGCAGCATTTGAGAACTCGAGGTATATCCATCACGATTAATTCAGGAATTAATTTCCTCCAGCCGAGAATTGATGTTGGGATTTTCTGAGTCCTCCAGCACTCCCCGTCTTACCTCAACGATTCCCCCCTGCTATATAGAGTTCAGCAAGTCCTAATCGCAGGCGGTCCTCGTCCCCGTTACATCTGTTGTTGTTACTAGGTGAATCCACAGTCCCTCTGTCGTTGTGACGTTGTCCCGGTGAATTATCTTCCACTCCTTATTGGATACGTGATCGCTCCCTTCCCGTAAAAAATGCTTGCCTGCAACTCATTTTCACGAGCGTTCGTTTCTTCTGTTCCAGAAAAGCCTGGCACACGGATCGCACTCGTCCCAGCATATCCCTCCTTTTCAGTTTTCCCGATCCTGTTGACTACTGTATGTTTTCTCTATTCTCTCGCGAAAGTATGAGGGACTCTCACAATGTCCTTCTTTTCCCGCCACCCATTTTGTCTTCATTTTTGGCCATGTCCATCCACCCGCGGCCTATCTTGACCCCAGTCCCTAAAAGAGAAAAGTTTGTCAAGTCTCCTTTTCCTATCCCCCCCCATGTCTAAATCTTGCCACGATTCTTTTCACAATTTTTTCCCCGGTGATTTGTGATCTTCCCTTCCGACCTTGTCGCACCACCCCCTTTCGTTTTCCCGACACGTGATCCCACCCCCTCGCCAACCGCTATTCCTTTAGGAGAACGTGCATTGGCTCCGTCTCACCAAAAAGCTCTTACTGAGTTCGAACTTTTTTTTTTACCGCTATTCCGGTGCTATTGCCTCCAGCGGACTCCATCGCCCTTCAGACGTGCTATCCCTCCCGTATTTACTTTCTGCCTGCCACTCTCACCGGTCCGAATTGATTTTTTTGATTGCACCTTCCCCCACGTTGTAACGCCCCCTTTTACCCGCCAATTAATCCTTTTTCGAGGTAGCGGACAGAAATATGGATCCTCCTTCCAAATTCGCTTCCTCATTACTGAACGTGTATAGACAACCCATTCCATGCTCTTTTGCCTCTTCCTTTTGGCCTCCCGTCCCCCGTAAGTATCCGTCCGCCAGCCTTTGTTTCTTGTCCTATCTGCGGCCCCAATGCGCGAGAGACCTCCCTCCAGTTGACTCCAACTCTTGGATTTGTCCTTCCGATGTTCCCATTATCTCTCTCTTTTCCCTTCTTTCAATAATTGTTTTGTCCTCTTTTCTCCCCCCGCTTATGGATTACTTTTATCGTTTCGCGCTTTTCCGTCCCTCCCACATGACTTCTCTTTTTCAACCCCCCTTACGCATTATGCACTCAGCCATTTACTGCTTTCCGCGAGCCAACTTCACACCTTCCCATCCCTACTTTGGCATTCTTTTTTTTGATCGTCCCTGCCTCGCAAGCTCATATGTAAGGTTTCAAGAAACCTTTTCGTTATTCTCTGCTGGCTCCACTTTAAGTGTTACCTCTACCCATTGCTTGTCGTATCTTGTCTTAGGAGCCTCCCCTTTCTTGCCCTTCTTCTTTCTCCCAATCGTTTCTCTGTCGTACCTGTATATTCTCCGTTTTCAGTGTTTCTCGTATTTCTTTCCTGTCTGTTGACTTTTGATAAACCTCTGGTCCACCCTGTCCCCCTCTGTTTTGTACTAGCCGAGTCGTTTGTCCATTTTGGTCCTATGTCCCCCATTCTAGCCCTCCTTACAGTGGTCAACCCTTGATCTATGTGCGCTTTAATATTAAGTTGTTTTATCATTTTCGAAACCTTGATGCTTAGCCTCGCTTTTCTTCTCTCTGCTAGTCCCTCTCCTTTACGCTCCTTTTTTTTTGACCTTGTCGTCCTGACCACACCTCTTGTTTCTCTTTCTCCCGCATTATCGTTCTGTCATCAAGGTTCTAACCACCCATTTTCCTCCGCTTTGGTCAAGTTGTGGGCCCTTGCTCTTGCCTTCTTTTTTTCTTCCCCCATTGTATGTGTCCTCTTGCGCTTCACTGGAATCAGATAGTTCTCTGAACCAATGAGCCAACTTTCCCCCAACTTGCCCCTTGTCCACCACTTCTCAGTTCGTCCGCCGTAGTGATATGCCATCGTTTCTTCTCCGTAGGGCTCTGATTTGGTTGCTTTTTTATCTTCTTTATTGGGCCCTCTGTTCTCCTTATTTCGGCGTGTGATTAGAACCTGTTATTTCTTGTTGTAGCGTTATTTTTTTTTGCCGTTTTCCTTGACATCGTATTTGGAATCCTTATGCTACATCGACTTGGTCTCCCTTACCCCTTCTCATTTTTCTTGTTATCCCTTCATTTCTCACTAAGTCGTTTGCTACATGCTCCTCCCTTTTTCGTTGAACACCACCCCCTTTCTGCCCGATTTTCCTCGCGCTTATCCTTGTGTCTCTCGCTTTATTTTATCTCTTTCATATGCTATTTTTTACTGCTTCCTAGCCAGCTTCTTGTAAAGAGCCGCCTCTTCCCTTCGTTTGGCATTCCTGATTCCTTATTTGCTCGCGTTGTTTTCACGCACCCTCCTCTCCTTTTTTTGCACACCTGTTCTCGACTTCCCTTTGGTTATTTATGCCTCACAGCAATACTGCATACTATAACTGTTTCTTTTGATCTTTCCCTTTCTTCTTCCACAAATCTGTCCGCGCCCACTGTGATGCCCCCGTTTTCCCCCCTTCGGCCATGATTTGGCAGCTTACAACGTAAGTTTTTTGTAATGTGCCTTTTCATGTTCGGCTATGTCCAGGCACACAGGCGTGTTTGTTCCTGTTGTTTTTTTTACATGGATTTTGTTCTATTACTTTATTACCTTTTGCCGCCCTTCATGATCTACACAATTAACAAGATATATTGTTAGTTTCTTTTTGACTATTCTGTTAAGTTCCTCAGTTCGCCAGTGACCTTCCTCTCTTCTTATTATCGTACTCCCTTATCAGGCTTTTTTCTTACCCATATTATTACCCAACCCGAGCAACTTGTTCGTCTCACCTGTTGTATTACTCGCTTCCCCTTCTCATCATTCAGCGCTCAGTGCCCGGTTTGGTGTCTCTTCCTATGTGAAATTTAATCACTTCAACACTGTAGACAGTATTATGTATGCTCCCTCTACCTTCTCGTCCCTTATTTGTTCTTACAATCCTCTTATTTTTCTAGTACCAGGATAGTACACATCTCCACCACTCCTCGCCGGTAAGATTCAACCCCATCGCTTTTCCTGCCATCCCCCCACCCCCTAAGTATTCTAACTTTTTCAAACGAGTAGTTCATTGCCTCTATCCTTATTTCTCTTCTTGCATGTCCGTGCGCGAAGTCCCCCGTGACAGAGAAGTGACGTTCCCCTCCCTAATCTTACCCCTTCGAGGCGTTCTTGCGTTTGACTATGTTTTTTCTGACTCTCTTTTATCCTTTTTGTGTTTATGATGACTCTCGCCCTCCCCTTTTCATTTTGGGCATTCGCTGTACGCGTTGAACTTTCGTCTCGAAACTGTGATCCTAGTATTCCCTAGTCCAGCCTGCTCCGAGCTCTACACCGAGCCTTCTTGCCGTTTGCCACCCTTGAGCCTCCTTATTCCCTTAGGCAAAGATCAGGGCCCCATACAAATCTCCCTTTGCCTGCGTTTTGCCTTTTCTATCCTGTAGACGCCGGATTTTCAGTTCAAAGCACGATTTGAGGAATATCTGTTCGTCCGCGTTTTTTTCGTATTTCTTTTTTCTTTTGTTAAGTTCTTTTTATGTTAAATGGACGTCTCCCCCCTTTTGCCGCTGATTTTGCGGACGGGCTTTCATATATTCGTCACACACGTGCCGTATCTGTTTTCTTTCCCTCTCCTTAGGGATCCTTATCTTATTTGCTGAAGATTAAACCCTGCGTTTCTTACCCTTTTTCCCATCTGCTCCACCATCACATGACCTCCTATTTCCGCCTTCGTGGCTGCGTGTCTTACATATAACCTGCCGCAATCAGGGACGAGTCACTTTAAGGCGAACGCGTCCCCCGCAGTCTGACCCCCCTGTGAACGCATTTAAGTCGTCCCGCTCATTCTCTATTGAAGTTCAGTTTATTGCATACTCTTCCTTCCATTGACTAAGATTTGGAACGACCCACTCCCCATTTTTTCTTTGTTCCTTTTGATAACCCTTTGGAAAGCCCTTTCATCCCCGGATGATCCCCTCCTTGATTGGTTCGTGCTTCTCCTTGTCAGCAAACAGTATTTTTTTGCCGTCCGATGCAGCCTTGTCAGAACCGTTCCATCTAGTTCCTGCCTCACATTGAGACGCCAATAAGGAATTTGCTCCCCCCCCTCTCTTTGTCAGTTTTTCTCCTCTCGTTAGATGGGCTTCTCCTCATCTGCGAAAATGAAGCTTCTCCATGTTTTATTCCATTTATAATTCAGGCAGGAATCCTTTCCATATGCAAGCGGTTTGTCAGTTCTAATGGTCCGGTCTCTTCCCCACCTACTTCCTGATTACATTAGGGTCGTTATTTAATAAATCTTTACTGATTTCCCAGTAGATTTATTCTGATCCCCCCCCCCAAACGCTGCAGGCCCTCTTTTCCGGATCGACGTGGAGGTATTGTTTTTGCCTTAAAGTGGTCCCAACCCTTTCCTCTTGGCCAATCCCATCCCGCTTACAGACCCCTTTTCTTTCAGTTCCTTTCCTGAATCGTCTCGCGCACAAAGTTCATTTTTCTTTTCACCCTTTTTCTTATTTTTCCTGACCAAGCATTTTTTCCCTGGAAAGACCGCTCCGATTTTTTTGTTACCATCCCTTTCCTATCCCCGCCTTTTTTTCCCCTGACTTTTAGTGCCACATGCCCCTGTACCCCCCCCAGCAGTTGCGTAGTACAATTTTTTTTCTCTTCTTTGCTGACATCCGCGCGGATCTCATCACCCTCTCCTTGTTCTCACCCCTTGCTCACCCGATAAAAAACCGCCTTCCTTCCGATTCCCACGCCCCCCCACATTCCGAGGACCCCTTTTTGAACCGTATTTCAAACTTCGCTTCCCCATTTTTTTAGACTCGAACTTTTTCCGGTTTAACAGACGCCCGCCTTTGTCGCTCCAACGAGAACATTTGTGGACTAAACCCCCCCCCCAGCCCTGAGTGTCATTAGTCCTCTCATTTTCAATCCAAAGGTAAGAGAATATTTCCAAAATGGAGGAAGACAATGGAGTTTGACCATTCCCTGACGAGATGTAGTTACCCCCCCTCCACGCGAACCTGGCTTTTTTCCCTTCCATAAGGTACGAGGACTGCAGATCTTGACTCCTCCCCTCCCATCCCTGGCTTTTCCTTTTCCCAATTATTGGGCCTAATACTTCCTGGTGACCATGTACGTTTGTTTCTCTTCCTTCTTCGGATGTCTCGTCCCAGGGTGGGGGGGGTCGATCGCCTCGCATGAAGCCGCACTCCCTTCTTTTGCGGACAGCTGTAACCTTCTCAGCTTCCTCCTCTCCCGTTGTTTGATGATATATCCGCTAACCTTGCGCCACCTCAGTCTTTGACATCTCTTATTGAGCGCCTTCCCCTCCGCACTCTTCCGGTCTTGCCCCCCCCCCACATTGCAGACCCAGAGCCTTCCCTCCCTGATGATGTGATGTCCCCTTGAATGAACTTTTTCTCATGCGTTGTCCTTATCCCCTTACCGCGAAGATCTGCCGGGTTCCCTTCTCTTTTTTCTCTTCGATTCCCCGCGGCTGCTTCTGAGGGTTCACAGACTATCGATCGTCCCCCTTCCTTTCCCCCCCAGGTTCTTTTTCCCTTCCTGTGATGCCCCCGCTTCTCTTCCCTTTCTTGATTGTCTCCAGTAGGATGTTTCCTTTTACCGGGCTGTCCCCTCCTGCCCTCTCTTTTTGCTGGAAGCGGGCCCCTTATCTTTA
>Ga0179593_1423272_pt1 | contig 14876 bp, 15 predicted proteins | sample CZODoug2_1_08_16_FD_185931 | JGI IMG/M metagenome (GOLD analysis project Ga0179593, IMG submission 185931) | Vadose zone soil fungal communities from Angelo Coast Range Reserve, California, USA - CZODoug2_1_08_16fungal (PacBio error correction) | ecosystem: Environmental > Terrestrial > Soil >... | reverse complement strand
AACTCCCCAAAAAGCGTCCTTCTCCCCCAGCGCCCTATCGCTTCAGTTTTTGCCTCTTTTTTCCCCCTAGGAGTTGTCCCCTCCTTTTCCTTTTCTCCCCCAAAATATCTTCCCTATGAACCCACGTACCGAACCGTAAGGACCCCCCCCGATGGCCAAGCTGTTTTCTCCTTGACAGTGCTTCCGCTTCGAACGTTATAAAGTTCCCTGTCACCCCCCCCCCTTCGGTTTCAAAACTTTTTTCGGACGCGAATTGATGAAGAGCGATTGGTCGTCCAGAGCGGCGTCTTTGTCCTAAGGAGACCAGGAACAGTTGTTCTTTCTCGTCGGTTGTCGGCAAACTGATTTGAACCCTTTGACTTCCCCTCGACGAAATCTACTTTTTCCTTTCTCTCCCAGATTCAAGTAGCCCGGTTTGGCGCTGAAGTCATATTCTGTAAACTCGTAAGCTTAGTCGTCCTCCCAGGTCTTCCCCCATTGCCCCCCCGACCCCGAATCCGCTAAGTTTTCGTGGTTGCCCAGCTTTCTCCCTATCCGATACTTTTTTGCCCCATTACTTGGGGTGGCATGGTAAGACCTTGGACCATTCCCTCCCATGCGGACCCCCCGCCCAATTCTGATAACGGGTCTCCTTGCTGTTCCCCTTTAAAGAATCAGCTCAAGCTCCCCCCCCCAGTCCCAGAGTCCTTTCCTGTTAATTCCCCTATTTCGACTTTATGTAATCAGCACTAACGTACCCCTTCTCTCCAATGTAGATTCGACCCCCCGTTTCTAGGTGTGAGCGATGAGCAGCCACTCCACGTCCGAGTTTAATAAATCTTTCCTTTTTAACTTTTTCAAGTTGTTTTGTGTTTGCCACTTCCGGTTTTCCAGTTTTCATAATCCCTCTTCTATTTTGTAAGTTTCGTCAGTAGACAGTGAGATAAGCTCCTCTTCCATACGCGAGAGTGAGTTTAGTTTGTCTCTTTCACACCACCTCGATCCCGTTCTTTTGTCGTGTTTTTGGGAATCTGTTGAAACCTCCTCTTCCTTCTTTGTTGACTCACTATGATTTTTTCCAGGGTGGGGCAATTTTTCCAGGCGTTCTTTGCGTCAGCGACTTTCGTCTTCCGGGCGCCATTTCTTTCTCTTAGTGGGTCTTGTCCTGATGCACGTGATCTTCCCCGTACTTTTATGGTGACTCGCTGGTCGCCCTACACCTTTCTCTCTTATTAGTAAGTCCCAGAATGTTCGCCTTCGATCCCCACCTTGCCATCTGACCTTTTTTGTTCTTTAAATGACTCGATCTCCCTGTTTTCTAAGGAATGATGGAAATTTTTCTATGAGAGGAGCCGGGAGTCGTGAATACTCACATGGCAGTTTCATCCCCCCCCCCCCAAACCGTCCATTTGACAGTTTGTCCGTGGGGCTTTCTCCCATTTTATTCTCTGTTCCAAGATAATTGATTCCACCACTTCCCCTTCTCCTATTTCTTGGACCCTTGTTTCCCCCGTGCTTCATGCCATTTATGCAACATCCGCACGGGGAGATGGTTTTTGCTCCCGCGGATGTATGTCGAGACCTTTCCTTTGGTTTTGGCCGTCGCCGCAGTTATGAGTAAAGACCCGCCACACCCTTTTCTTTAAACGACCTACTCCCCCCTTCCCTCCCCTTTTTTTTGGTTGGGGTTTGATATTGATGAGTTGAATAACGGCAGGAGACGAAGCCAGAACATGCCCTCCTCTTTTTCCCATTACCATCGTCCTCCATGAAGCAGGAGGAGGTGATCCCAGGAACAATCCACTCCCATCTTATGCTTCCCCTTGGTCTGTCCTCATGATTTTCCCGTAAATGCGTCCCCCCCCAATTTCGCGCGTGACCAACGTTAACCCCGCCGCTTCCCCTTCTTTTTTATGCACCGTGCCATTCGATGCTCCAACTTGCGGTTCTTCATTTCTTCTTTCTGCCCACCTTTGTTCCTTCCTTCCTTTCACCTAGATCGAGATACTCACATTCATCCTTTTTACCGGGGGGCGGGCGGGCATTCCTTAAGCAGGCCAGTCGTCTTGGAGTACTAATCGTTTTTTTCGACCCAGCGACAACTAGTTTCTCACACTTTGCAGTCATAAAAACCCCCGCCCTTTAGCAACCCCCCCTTATTGGTGCGCACACCCGAACCGTCGCGCAAACGCTTCGTTGCCAGCTTGCCCCGTTCATGCTGGGTGCGGTCTTTCCGAGCCGGGGAGCAGTTAAGTGAACCACATCTCTTCCCCAAAACCCCCTTTTCCCCCCTCCCTTTCTAGAGTTCTTGGTTTTTTTCCTCGGCTCCGCTGGAGGATCTGGGGAATCACAAAGCTGCTCTCGATTTGCCACCTCCCTCTCACTTACACATCCGATCGGGCTGTAAGGTCACGACAACTCACGTGGCTATCAAGTTTCCCATTCACTTTTTTTTTTTAGTGGATCTCCCTCTTAAGTTGTCTTTTTCCGTTCGGCAGTTTCGCAAAAGCATACAGAGGAAAGGGGTTTATCTAGACCAGAGTGATACAATTGTGATCCCCGAGGGAGGTGGGATTACGTACCGTCACGGCAGCACTCGTTTTAAATTTACAGTCACGCTGCTGGTATACTGAGATCCTTTTCTTTTTTTCCCCCTCCCTCCATTATCTTTGATCGAATTGGCAACACGGATGGGCCGCTGGAGGTCTGGCCACTTTTTCTGAGCAGGACCTCCCGTTGTGTTGGCGTATAGTTAACTCTCTTTCCCCCCCTTGACAACCCCCCCCTCCCCCCTTCTATTCTTCGGTGTCCTTTAATCAAGATACTTGAGAGTAAGCTTCACTTAATGGTTTTTTCCTAACTGATGGACTGCGCCAAGTCCCCCCATCGACGTCTATTAATTAATTCTTGTATTGTTTCGGTGGGGACCTTATTTTTCATCTCACCCATTTTTTTGCTTTCCTCCAAGGAACTTTTATCAGTATAAAGCTCTTCACTTAATTTGACGCCTTCTCCCAATCGTTGAGGACTTTTCTTTTGTGGCTAGTCCTTTTTTCAATTCAAGTTAGCATCAATCCCCCCCTCGCTAAACCCATTGGCAATAATTTTAATGTACATTTGGACTGCTCCTATTTTTTATCTTCCATGGCAAAACTATTTTTTGGCGGTTTCCTTCAATGTAGTTGCCCCCCCTCCCTTTCCCCCCAGTAGTCCTGCGCGCCATGCGGAGGGAGCTGAAGCATACTGGGGAGGTTTCTCTTTTACCTCCCCTTTTTTTTTTTGTGCTCGAAAGTTTTCCTGGCTAATCGCTTTCATGTCGTCAGAGCTTTGACGATCTTTTTGATAAGTCTCTTTTTTTTTTCCCTTCCTTCCCCTTCCCGACCCCAAACCCCCTTGATTACCGATATCTGTCAGGCCGAATATCTACCCGGCCACTATGATTTCCCGCTGCCTTGAAGGATGTACCAGATGCCCTAACTGTCCTCCCACGAGCTCTTTAAACAGATAAACATCCTTTCTTACGGACCCGCCCACTTGCTTTGCCTCTGAAGCTTATGTGCCAGAAAGGGACGATAGCCTTGACCTGTGTTTTTCTTCTTCTTTTCCCGTTTTGAACCATTATTCTTCCCCACACGGAAAAAACTGAAGATAATAGCATCCACAAGTATCTTTTTTCTAATATCACCTTATTTTTGATTTTAGAATCTTATGACCCCTCTTCAGTACGCATTATCCTCCCCTTCCCCTTTTTCTTATATTGCCGACCCGCGATTGCGGGGAGGTTTTTAAGTGGAATACGTCTTTTCTCGATGACGATCCGAGGCCGACAGTAAGGAACCGAGGTTTCGGCCTTTCCGAACAATTTTTTTCCCCCCTCCCCTATTCCCTGAGATTTCAGAAGCCCCGATAGGCGATGGCTGGAGTCCCCCCCTTTGACGCCAGCTCATTTTAACAAGAAGATATTTATGTCAATCCCCTTCTGTTTGCCAGTTTATAGAGAATTCCTTTTTTTCCCCTTTCTACTACTTAGCACAATGTTCGTTGCTCCCTTACCACAACACTCTGATGGATTTTCTTTTGATCTCTTTCACCCCTTCCAGAGCTCCCTCACTCAAATTTCGGGTCCTTTTTCCCCTTTCCCCCATGTTTCGAGACGGTGTTACGGTGGCGCTCACTCTTGATCGCGTTGTCCTTGATCTAGTATAACCGAGAGCACAAGAGGAGTCTCTTCTTTTTTTCCCCTGGCAACCCCCCCCTTTCCCCTCTCTTAACCTTTTTTTGAATTTGTTTTTTCTTGGTTGGCAACTGTGGTTTCGTCGGCTTCGACTATTTCCGCCCCCCCGGCAGCGGGGGCCGTCAAGGCTTCCTTTTCCCCCTCTCTCTCCTTGGATAATGGCGCAACATCTTTGGCTACCGGAGGTTGTTTACTCATGACGTGAGCGCTGTACGTTTTGTGATCCTGTTGATCTGGAGCCGCTTTATTGATGTTTCGGTAGTCAGTCCTACTTTCCTTCCATATTGATAAAGCCCCTCTTCCCCCCGGAAATACTTCGATTGTTGCCTGATCTCGATTTTTCCTGTTGGAGCGGGGAGCCCACTATCGTACTGATTGGCCGAAGATGATAGAAACCGACGTTGGAGCCGTTAGTAAATTTCACTTTGCAGACAAACGTAATGATTCATCCTCCTTCCCCCCTTTTTGGGTTCAAGGTGATTTTTTTCGTCACTTTCCTTGGTCATGGAGATGATTTTTGGTGCGCCGCAGACAGTTGTCTGAGATCTGTATTGGTTGTTACCTTTTTAGTCTTGTCCTCCCCAAGGCTAGGGTTTCTTTCCGTTCTAAAGCTTATGGATCCTCTACTGTGGTTTGCCGGCCCCGCACACCCAGCGACCCCACCCTTCTTTCCGTGGTCCTCAACCCCCTCCTCCGTTTGTGTGAGAGATTAGTTTAAAAAGTTCGGAAGGTTTTTGAGGATTTACCTTCAATTAAGGTTTTTTGCCAGCCAGCAGTACTTGGGCTACCATCGCGGCCGCATAACCAGCCAGTGAAGAAGGCTGTTCATTTTCCCCATCCCCCCCAGATTTTCTTCCCCTTGTTCTCGATTGATGCCTTAGAACCCCTCTCAATCCCTGGTACAAACGATCCTGACGATCAAACGTGGAAGTCGAGATAAAGGACGTTTTCTTTGCACCGTGTCCATGACGTATTCCGTGCGGGATATTAGTGTCCAATAAGTTCCTTTCCCCGTCCGCTTTTAAAGTTACCCCTCTCGTCTCTTTTCAGGTCAAAATTTATCGAAGGACGGGGGGGTGGTCTAAAAAAGGTTTTTTAGAGGAAGTCGGGATTCCTCAGGAACCTTCTTTCAGCTTCGGCATCACCTAGGAATAAATTATTGGGAGCTTCCTTTCCTCCCGTCCGTCCCCAAACAGACGGTCCTCCCCCTCTATTTGAGCCAAGAAAGCTAAACAGAGGCATATTGACCCCTTGTGCACTGACGCGGGCTGGTAGAAAGTCCGAGTCGCCTGGACCTTTTTGCAACCGATTTCCCCACAAATAAGCTTACACCACAGCACGGACTCGAGTTGGTTGTGCACAGTCTACAATCCTCCCCCCAGGCTTTTTCTGGATGATGGCACCGTTTATCTCTTTCTGACGATCCAACTCGATTTCTCTTAGGAAACCCTTCATTTTCCCCCCTCACAATCAGACTTTTCCTCCCCTTCCCCCAATTTACCCAATTAGCAAGGTTCCCCTGCTCGATGTTTCTGAGAGAAAGCCGAAAAAGCCACAGTAAAGCTTGTGGTTTACCTCTTCCGGAGCACTCCCCCCCCTTCGTTTCTTTCGCGGGCTTTGTTTCATGGACCACCAACAGTCTAAGTACACGGCAGCAAAATTGTTTCTTAACATTTACCCCTGACCTCTGTCTCTTGAGCGCTCGAAGTAAGTTACCCCGCGTCCCCTCAGTGGACTTTCCTCTTTCGATTTTATAGTTCCCCCCACGTGGAGACGGTCACAGAGGACAATGATGGGGGGACATGATATATGTCTCTATGAAATCGATCCCCCCCCTCCACAGCTGGATTAGGAGGTATGGGTGCACTGAAGACCTGGTCCTTGTCCCCCCCTTTCCCCTAGTACGTCTTCCCTTTTTTCAGACTTGACTGGCTCGAAAAGATTCAACCCAGAACGTGTGAATCCGATTTTTCTTGATATTGTCGGGTGGGGGAAGTCTTAGAAGTTTCTTTTTCGACCTACCCCTGACGGCCTACTGTCCCCCCCAATGTACTTCCCTTGACTGAAGTTAATTCACTCAGTCATTAATAAAGTCGATAAGGACTTCAATTCGTTTTTTCCAATCCTGGTTGATCAGTGGCTTTGGAAGGACCTTTCCCATTAGTGAAGACCACCTCCTCCCTTTGAGCCACTTGTCATACATTTTTGACGTTACTGATTAGGACTGTGTGCTACGTGTCTCATATGGTCCACTCACTTGTCTTCTTTGGGGAGGTTATTTAAATTTGCGTGTTAACCACTAACGCCACATCGTTCTGTATCGGCTTAGGCGCTTAGATGAAACGCTATTGGGAGTTCTCTATCCTCTCCTCCTCTTTTGCTGACTAAATCCAGCAGCGTTCATTTTAATATTCCCTCCCCCCGCATGTCGCTTTCTGGAAGTAGGTGTCATAGAGTTTTTTTTGCCATTTAACAGTCTCCCCCCAAAAAATAAACAATTCTATACCAATCTGTAGGCTACGTCCTTTCCCCTTCTCGGGCCCCCCGCTGTTCCCCTTTCCCTTTCCTATGTCTTTTGAGCGCCTGTCAAAGAACTCTTGGGGAACCACAACGATATCCGGGCCTACTTGGTCACGCACTTGATGGAAGAGACGCTGGTCGGTCAATTGACCGGCCCGAGGAAGGTCAGGCCTTTTTTTTCTTCCCTGGTTCCCCTCTCCCCCCCCCCTTCTTTTTGCTAAATTCCCCTTTCTTCAATGAGATCCCACGTCGTATTTGGTTGTTGCGCTAGTAATATTATGTGAAAAGATTCCCTTACAGTCCCTAGTCGTCCATTCCCCTTTCTCTTTCCTTGAACAGATTCCCACTTCTCGCTTGGCGGTGGCCGGGGACTCAGAGTTCGCGAGACTGATCGGGCCGCCCCCCCCATCAGCGCCCCCTCGAGACAACGTTGTCACAGACCATCCAGCGACCATATGCCCCCCCCCCCCCATTCTGTACTGCTGGTTTTCCAGACGGGAGGTCTCACTGACTCCTTCACTCCCTTTAAGCCGTCCTTGAATTGTTAAGAAAGAGGTTCCGCCGTTCTGACTTCTGAACCGCTCCGGATCGACATGGTCTCCTCCGCTGGCCCCTCCCTGAAACCTTTTCCTTTTTCGTCTGTGCGGATGAGCTCGCAGACACGTCGAGATTCCCTCCCGATGGAAGTGGAACTTAAGGCTTCACTTAGAGTTGTCACGGATTCCCTTCGGTTGCCGCACCTCGATCGACGTGATCTTCATTTCGAGACCCCTCTCGAGCCTATGAGTGCACTTCTTCCCCCTATCGAAGTTTTATCTTGGTTGGATAGGGCACAACCCTTCCCGGTTCCCGTGCTTGATACATGACGATTTGTGAAAAAGTAATTTTATACTGCGGCTTTTGTCAATAGGTCCATCCCTCCTCCCCTGCCTGGCCCTTTTGGTAACCTGAGCCGGCTTTGTTGCGCAGTTTCTGGTGCAAACACACACACTTGGTCCGGCGGGTTTCCGTTGCCTGCTGGTTGAGCGCCTACGAGTTTTTGATTTAAAACCCCCCTCTTTAGTCGTTAATGGAGTTCTTCTACTCTGGACGAGAATCACCGCCACCCCACTGGCGCCTCCAAATTGCCTGATCGATCGATTTGCACTTTCCGGCGACCTTGAGCTGTCCTTTGAATTGTCTGATGATTTCTCAAAATCCCGCACTGGAGTTTTTTGAAATCAATTTCACTTTTTTCAGCCAAAACCTACGGAGAATTACACTTGTAAGTTGCAATTCAGTTGACCATGTTATTTGTTGCGCCGATCCGATGGACCCCACGTTGTTTTGATTGTGTTCACTTTTTAATTAACGACCTTTCTTTCTTGAGGGAGGATGACTCGTATGTCTTTTCTCCGTACTTTCAATGGATTTGTCTGCCGTGATGGTCAGCTCACCCCGTCATTTGGAAAATATATTATCTATCTCCTCTTTTTTTTTCTCTAGCGGCGGTTTTCCCCTCCTCCTTTTCTGATGTAAATCACGGCCCGACCAAGTCGTACTACCACCCGCGGTCGCCTGCCCTTTCGTCCCCTTAGGCTTTCCTAAAGCCCCGGCGATACACAATCCCGGTCTGCCGTTACCAAGTTTTAGAATTATAGGCCTCCCCCCCCGCTAATCCACTTCCCCCAAAACTTACTTTCACCTTTGTCTAACCAGGACACACGACCGCTCAATGGACGTTTGTCTGCACCGGCCATTGAAACTAGCTCAATGGGGTCAGTTCATATCTTTATTGCCCATCAGACGGTCTTCCACAGGAATCATTCAGTTTCCTTCTCTCTTCTTTCAATTGGTTCCAGATTTTTTCTTCTTCCTCAGTTTCTCTTTCCAGTCTCGAGGACAATTCTAATCAGCGGTGGGACCTGGCATCACAATAGGCTCACTAGTTTTCGACAACTTGAGCCCAGTCACCGATACAACGTGAATGTTGTTTTCAAGAATTCGATGTTTCCCTCCCACCCTCCTGAAGGGAATCTGCCCCCTTGTCCTGCTGCGTTTAGCCGCCCCAGCGCTTTTTGACACCAACTTCATCAACCCAAAACCAAGATTCAACGGTGAATGTTTTTAAGTTTTCGTCCTGGGAAGAGTCACTCCCTTGATATAGTTTTTCCACCTGCCTCTCCCGACAAATACGATTTCCCGGAATGCTACAACCGTCCTCCAAATGCCATTTCCTCCCCAATTCAGAAGGGAGTGATTCGATCGAGGATCTATCAGAAGACCCAGAGTTTGAACTTTTTGGGGTACTTTCTCTCCTTCAAACCCTTTTTCTACGGACTAGGGAGGGCGGACTTCATGACAAGTAAATCTCAGAACGGACACCACGGTTTTTCCTTCGGACGCTTCGGTATAAGTTGAGCTGTAGTTAGCCCGTCTATTAGAATGTAATTAGTTTTCCTTTCTCTGTCTTTCCAAAACAGGTTTTTTTCTTCGCCCCCCCTCTCACCCCGATTTGCGCTGATGGGGTCTTTTTTCGATGGTCATATTCCAGCCAAACATTTCTCCATTAGATTTCGGAGGTGGAAGTGGCAATCGTTCATTGCACTTCTATTAATTGTCATAATAGACTGCACTCCTCCCCAAGTCCCCCCTTACTATCCGTGTATTGCCTAAATTTGCTTGCTGTCGGTGGGTTTCGCTTTTACTTCCAGTGTTGAATAGACACAGTCCGAATAGTGAGACCACACCCGGTCCCCTTCTCGTTTTTCCGTTCTAGTTCATCTACCTCAATTGTCCGGGACGGCCCGACGTTTTTCAATCCTGGTTGCGCTGTCTATTCCCGTTCGCATCTCCATCCCCCGGATAACCGGTTTTCGCAAACTCTTTTCCCTCCTCTTCATGTTTCCAGGATTCTTCTGCCGACTTTATCGGTAATATGGCCCTGTTTATTTTTTGGATGTTAAAGAGTGAAAAAATAACTTGATCCCCGATCCAGACTCTCTGCGCTGTCATGCTTGGCCTGGGCGATTCAAGTTCTTTTTACTTCCTTTGTTTTTGCGTAGTCCCCCAACACTCTTTTCCTGTCCCTCCTTCCTCCTCCCAGAGCGCATGAGCGCGAGTGGAAAGATTTAAGTTCTGTCCTCACATTACGTCCAAAACTTCAACAGTGAGTTGCCATCAGATACATACGAAGCGAATTCCGTAACCACAGGTACCTTGTTAGTTTTTTTTTTTTTTTCCAAAGCTACTCCTCGAAGCGATTTTCTCGATGCGTTAAGGGAACTTCCAAAGATGCAACGCCCCAACTGGGGTAAAAAAAAGATCAGGTCCGGGACTCGCCCCCCTTCCTTGTGGCCTAGAAGAGAATTTTCTTCCAGAGTTCACTTTTTATTATAGGGCTTCGAAAGGACCGTTGTGGCCTTGGTCGGTTGTCGACCATGATTCTTTGCCCAGGACTTTCCCCACCGACTTCCCATAGACTATCCTTCCTTCCTTATTTCCCCTGCGTCCATGGGTTGAGCTCAGTTCATTGAAACCGGAGATCTTCGTCGTCAATGCCCAGGTCTCGATTTCCCGCCGAATTCTGGGAGGGGACGTTGAAGGTTTTCCCTACATTTTCCTCCTAGCCCCCTCTTCTCTTCCCTCCCATAAGAGCGGGTGGGCTAAACCCTGTCCAGAACGAGCACATCCTTATAAGAATTCCCAATCGATACGGCGGTATAATTTCCCCCCATATGATCTAGAAAATTCCTCTTCTTCACTGTTCAGAGATTTTCGAGAATGTAATTGTCATTTTCCTCCGAGCACGTGAGCAAAATGGATTCAGTCTTCAGAGTACCCCCCCGTTTCCTCCTTGTATGCTGTTTTGACAGTAACTCCCCTTAAGTAGAGAGCCAATACCAATCCCCCTTGTTTCCTTTCCCTTTCTTTCCCCCCTTCTGGCCAGTCGAGTTGTTCCCGAGTTGCCGCACCTCGACTATTTTTGTTTTGATAGTCCGATTAAAAATCGTGACGTGAGTTTCACTCTCCCATATCCTCGAGGCATCGGGACCCTAGGTACAGTGCCTCTGAATCTTTTTTTTGTTCACAGGACTCTTTTTTTTTTCCCCTTCCGATGATTTCCAATATGACTCGCGAGTCCAGTGCAGCTTGCCACGGAGTTCTGTTTGACCTGATTTATTATACTTTGTCGTTTTCCCCCTAACCTTTTCCTCCCCCCCGGCGTGTTGCAGTTGCACTTTTGCACAGTTGGAGCGCCCCCACGAGGAGTTTTTTACTTTATTCCCGCGGTAGACACCGTGATATCCTGGATTCGTACTTTCCCGACGCTGGCCCCGCCACCTCTTTTACCCCTTCCTCCTCCTTCTATTGAAATCTCTCGATAGATTTTTCGGAAGAAAGGTGAGCCGCTTATTGGCAAGGAAGCTGGACTCGACATTACCTCACTTTTTGAATACTTCTGGAAGGTAGCCCCCCCCCAAGTCCCCTTTCTCTCCTTGCTTCCAAGTTTGGTCTTTTCTCACTTTTAACCCTCTCAGTTGACCATGGATTTGTGCCGAATCCTTTCACGTTGAAGAATCTGTATTTTACATGTGTAGTAGGACGCCTTTATCACAGCATGCTTCTGGCTGAGTCTACCTCTGATATTGGTTGGTGTATGCCCCTCCCTCTTCCCCTGGATGGTTTCCCCCTAGTTTTTCATGCACCCTCTCTCTCTTTCTCCCGTTTTGTGAGAGAGATTGGTGACTTACGAAGGTTGTTGGCTGTCCCAGAGCCTGCCCTCACAGTAATCGGATCCACACGGTTTTCCTTGTCCTGCACCCTCCCCTTACTGAATGATTTTTTTCATCAATTTCTTTTTACTAAACCCAGCACAATAAACCATCCTTTCTGCAGGACAATTTACGGCGTTCACCAACGTGAGAATCCATGGCCAAACGGAGTTCGACACGAACCTTGACAAAACAGTGGATTCCGCGAGCCCAACATGTGATTTTCCGTCATTTTCGACTCCCCCCCTCTCCCCACTCTGTTGGACATTCTCCTCATCTCTTGACCCCCAATGACGGCCATTTGCGCTCTCGGTCAAGTTTGACCATCGATCGAGATGCAAAACAATTTCATAAAGTTCCCCCGTGCCGCGGTGGCTTGGATCGAAGTTTAGCTTAGACATTTCCCGGTTTTTCCCTCCTCCTTCTTTTTTTTTCTCCCCCTCTCGGACCAACCAACCTTCTTCCCTTTGTCTTTGGAGCCTTTGCAGGTCAACGTCGCCTTGTTCCAGTGAATGTGTTTCGCCCGAGGTCAAGAAAGTCGCTGCTCTCCCGTTGAAGCTTGCTTTTGGTTTTTATGGACCCTGTCCTTCTTCGTCAGCCCGCGAAGTTTTCCATCTTTCCTTTTGCACATTCCCAAAACCCGTTCACGGGACTCGAGGTCTGTGTCCCTATCCCAGCCCCGCTTCCACGCTCTCGGATCTTCTCCACCTCCTAGATTTCTCCCTTCCTAAAATCCCCACCCTATCGGTTTCGGAAGGTTCATTTTTCCAAACGAATGTCAGCCTTAAAGCACCTTCCAGCATTTGTAGGGATTTCGCTCGAGGTTGCCTTTCGATGAACAGCCGCACGAATAAATATAAAACCCCGGTGGGTCCTTTCCTTTTTCCGCCAGCGGTCACATTGTGATCGGCTTTTTTCTTTTTTGTTGATTATGAAACCCCCCCCCCCCCTCCCCGTCAATGAAGTCCCCCCCTGGTCTTAACATTCAAGGACTTATAGCGAGATGTCGCGTCTAAAGCGTATATCATGGCCTTCTACTTGCGGATGGTCTTTTACCCGTTCTCTCCCTTCCTCCCAGCCCCTTTCTCTTCTTTTTCTTTTGCCGACTGGATCGCGAAATCCACTTTTCAAAAACCCCGACAAAGGGAGATTAGTAGTTGGATCGTGGCAATCTCAGACCTGGCCGGCTACTTCCTTTCTCTTAAGCCATGACTTTCCCCTTCCCCCCCTTTTTCCCCCCACCCAAAACCCCCCCTACTTTAACCACTATCCTTGTCGGTCTTTTTCGTTCGAAGCTTTATACATGTGTCAGAAACCGACGCCAGACCACACGGTCCTCTCAGGTCTTTCCCCCCCTTCCTCTTGACGACCTCATTCCGTGTTTGGTCGGTCCTTCCAGGATATCGTTTTTTTTTTCCAATCATTGGTTTTTCTTTTCTTCTTTTGGATTTCGACGGACAAACGTCTTCAAGCGACATTGAATTTAATCTTTAATGTTCAAGTGGCCTGCCATAAGCTTTATCGGTAATATGGCACCTCGGCTGTTACCATGTTCTTAAAAATTATTTCCCCACCCGATCTTCCTTCATACCCCATTGAGAGTCCATTCTTGCGTCTTTCGGCGTTAGAATGAATGTATCTTTCCTCCTAAGTTGTTTTTGTTGAGCATCTTCCAAAAGATCTTCAGGCTAATCGACGCCAGCCCCCTGCATCCTTACGAGATGGTCTGAATATATTTTTTCTTTCCCTTTTCTCTTTTCTACCGAAATTTAACTTCCTCCAATAAAACCCCCATTACTCAACAACTCTACCCCCAGAATTCACCCCCCGTCCCCCTTAAAAGATTAGGCACAGCTCCTTAATGACTCCTTTATTCTTTCCCCTAAAAACGAGCCCTTTTTGGGTCCCCCAAACGATACTTCCTTCCGTCTGCGCACTGTGGAAGAGAAGTGGGCCAGAGTAAGGGTGTTAACCAAGTCGACTTACCCGGGATTGGCTCGGTGTCTCGCAAACATTCTCTGACCCCCCGACGTGAAATAGACGTTCAGTAAGACTCCCCCTTTTTTCATTGTTTTTCCTGGAGATTGTTCCCTTTCACTTTCTAAAACGGATAAGGTAGTAAGGTACTCTTCTTCAAGTTCCCCTTTGTTTTCTGACCCCCTCTCCCCCCCCGAGATTCGCTTGGCGGGGAGGTGTTTCGCTATTTTAATGTTTAAAGACCCCCCCCCCCATCATGTTGCCCCCGTTGAGAGTTAGGTCCTTCTTCCGAACCCGTGTAAAAGAGCCCAGCAGGCCCCGCCTTACCCTTCAATTACCCCTGCTAGATACGTTTACGTGCGAAACGACGTCAGCTCAATCTATTTCCATCCTTTTAATGGACCTGTTCAAGTTAAACCCAGCTTTTTCTCCCTCTCTGATTTCCCTTTTCATTCCTCCTCCCTCCCAGTTCATAAATTCGCTGGCGCCCCCCGTTTTCTTGTCCCTGTGAGGTCCCTTCCGCACGGAACCTCCACGTCCTCGAGAGATAAACTTCCCTGCGGGAACTTTTTTTGCACTTTTTCATTTAGAGGTTTTTTGACCTTCCGGTTCCGCATCCCCCTCGATGTAAAGTGATAGTCCTTGCTGGAAAATCGAGACATGCGTGACCTTACAAGATCTCTTTCCGTAGATTTTACCTTCTCCTTTGCAAACCCATTTAATCTATCTTCCTTTGAATATTTCTTCGGAATGTCTTTTTTTTTAAACACCTAAGTGCTAGGACCTGCGGCTCGGGGTGGGGGGGGGGTCCGAACTCCTCCTAGGGCGTGGTCCCGCTCTTCCTGTGTTTTTCCCGTCGACAGCTATTCTTCTTGCTACTTCGCCAATTCAAATTTGGCCTCTGGTGAATTTTGAATTGTCCGTTGAGTCTCCTAGTAAGAGGGATGGGAAGCCAGATTAGTGCCACTCTTATTAGCCATTCGATTTCTTCCCCCTCTCCTGTCCTGACTCAATTAGATTCCCTCCCCCCTCCAATGTGTAATTTTGTGATGATCGATTCTTCCGTGGAATATCAACTTTTTTTCTCCACGGATGCAAGAACATGCTCTGATTCTCCCTGAAAGAAAGTTGGCTGATATTTCCCCCTCACCTGCCACCCCAGGTGATACAAACTTCTCCCTTTTTAGCTCGAGGATTACCTCGGTAGTCCTTTGAAAATTCGTTGGGACCACTTCTCTCTTTTGTGTCGCACTTTTCGTCATTCGAGGAACACGTTGTCTGCAGTATGGGATTGGATTAGTGTCGTCTGCCTTGGACCCCGAATTCTGTTTTTGCGTCCCGAACACTGGCCCTTTTTATTCCGCTTCTTTTCTGCTGGTATGGATCGCCGAGTTTGTACCTTAAACCTTCTT
>Ga0179593_1690960_pt1 | contig 14877 bp, 12 predicted proteins | sample CZODoug2_1_08_16_FD_185931 | JGI IMG/M metagenome (GOLD analysis project Ga0179593, IMG submission 185931) | Vadose zone soil fungal communities from Angelo Coast Range Reserve, California, USA - CZODoug2_1_08_16fungal (PacBio error correction) | ecosystem: Environmental > Terrestrial > Soil >... | reverse complement strand
TTTCTGGATTCCAGCTCCCTCGACCCCTAGTGTGTAACCTAAAACGCAATGATGAAGCAAGAGTCTTTCTAGCGTGGCCCTCTTAGCAGCCCCTCCTATGTTTTCCTCCTCGATTGGTTGTTCGACGCCTAATGTTTTGAAGACTTCGTTATTCCCCCCCGGGATGTAGTTTGCAGGTTCTCAGCTTTGTTCCTTGCTGAACCTTCTTATTCTTTTCTCGACGTCCTCTCTACCTTGTCACCACAAAGTAACGGACCCCCCCCAGGGCCAATGCCATTTACTCTTTTTCTCTCCCCTCCCTCCTAACTAAAACACCGCTCTACCAAACCTTTGCGTTCACCAGACCTGTGGCCACCCGGGCCGGAAAGCCCCGTATCCCTAAGTCATCCCTGACAAGGCTACTAGCATCACGTCCCGTACCTGAATACACGCTGGCGTGTATTACTGTCGCGTAAGATTGACTCACTTCCCCCTGTATGTCCCGACGTCCAACGCAATTAACGGCAGAGACACCTTCCCGGAGGGACGTATATTTTAACCGGCTTTCCCCAACGTTGCCAGGCTCAGCTATCTTTACCAGCCAGGTCAAACTCCCTGTCCTTTGTGAAATGAGCCACGTAATTTATTTAATTGTCTGAAACACCATGGTCATCTGAGAGGATCCTCTCATAATTTTTCGAATTGGTTACGACCTCTGTCCTTCCATGAGCTTTTACTCCCTCTCCCCTTTAGAAGTGATTAATCGAGATTGTTGTGCAGGCTGTCTCTGAGCGATTTATTATTATGTTTAGAGGATGAATTATAGTTTAGTCTCGTTATAATACTTTGTTCTTGAATAACCTACGACCCCATACTGTGGAGACTGGTAACGGTAGGTCCCCACGTTCGGGAGAAAGTGCTGGACACACCGCCTTTCCCTGTGGGTGGTACGAAAAAACACACTATCGCTCTCAAAAGCACACCCAAAAGATGATTGAAGGATCTGAACTAACGGAAAAGGGGATTCAAAAAACTCGGAGAGTTCCCCATCCCATCACCCCGTAGAGCCCCACCCCCTCATATCCCCTCTACGCGCCGCCCCCCCGTTTGGCCACCTCCCTGACACCATCCCAATCCCGCCCTGGCCAGTCCACCCCCCTCGGCCGCCCCCGCTTCCGCCCCCCTCGTTTACTCAAACCACGTTCCGTCCCCTCGCTCCTCCTCGCCCCCCCCCCGCCCTATTCTCCGCTTTCATCTAGAACCCGCGAACGACCCGACACGAGACGCTGGCCTCTACCACCTGCAGCCATAATCAGCCCCGGAGGCCTAGTTGCCTGTCTTTTAAGACCTGAGCGTGCACCCACTTCCCCCTGTCGCGTGTCCTTCCTTGACTTACCTGCTTTCTGTCTCGTTTGCAACACCATTCCTGTCCTTCTCCCTTTTGCCGCCCACTCGGTCGCTGCGGTATCTCCCCGATATGTATTCTTGTTTCTCTCTGTTCCTCTCTTCTCTTTTCCCTTTTCTTCGCATAACCCGCGCCGCACAAGTTTTTTTTTTTTTGTCAAGTTGTGGTTTGGCCTCGTCGTGGTTGTTCCCGGCTGTACGCCTTTGAAGGGCGCCCCCCTCCTCGTGCTACAGCAACCCCATTCATATTTCTACACCCGCCAGGCTGGTATCGGCCGGGTATCTCCCTACCTTTGGTGAGGACCCTGTACCCGAAGGTCTGCGACCCCGCCCCCCCAACTCGGGCTACTCCTTCCATGTGGGGTGGCGACTTCTGATTTGGGGGGCACCGACGGCGGCTATTCGTACCGTGACTAACTAGTTGGTACCCGTATTTACGGAGGTTCTTCTCGTTATCCCGTCTCCCACGTCATTTGCTACTGTAACGACGTGCCGTCCTACTTCCCGATCGGGTTACTCCAGCATTCTACGTGCGGACCGCTAGTTCCTCCTTCGCGATCCGGGGGATATTCGACGACCCTCCCGTGCCTCCCCACTCGTTGATCTTTTGGTCTGCTCCCTCGTGCTGACACCCACGTCGGGGGGGGGTGAAGGGTTGCGCCGGGGGGGGGGGCGGGGGCTGCGCGGTGTTTGTTGGGATTCCCATAGAAGGGGGGGGTGGCGGGTCTCCCCGCTCCGGGGGGGGGAGGCACTTGGTTTGGGTGTTGTGGATCACTAACTGGAGGGCGTGGCGCAGGCACCCGTGGGGTCCAGGAGACCTCGGGGGCTGTGGGGCTTGTCACGGTTCTTAGAAAATAAAGCCCGGGGGAGGGCCGTTGGGGCCGGTCCCCGTTTAAAGCCCGCGGGGGGGGGGCCTTCTCACCATGGGGGCGGTCCTTTGAGGGTTTTTGAGTGCCCAGGTCTGCTGGCCGTAGGCTTGGGCCCCTGCGGTTTTCTGGGTTGTTGGGGGGGGAGGGGGTCCGGTTTTCTTGGAGCCAGGGGCGCTGTTTTCTTTGGGGGTGTTCTGTGGGAGTCTCGCTGGGGGTGTTAGTGCGGGGGGGTTGGTGTGTGCTTTTTCTTATAGTTTGTGGCATTCTTGGAGGATTTCGTTTGCCCGTGAGTTGGTATGAGCTTCTTGTGTCTTAGGGGTTTTTTTTTGGAGTGGGGTCGTTTTCCTTGGGTTTGGCTTTTTTTTCTGGGTTGTTTTTGTTTGTTTTTTTGTTTTTTTGCCCTCTTTTTTTTTTGTTGGTTTTTTTTTGGCTTCGGAATCCTAGAAGGTCGTCTTTACCTCGCAACGTATTTCGAACTTTTTGGACCTCGATGCGTTGCAATCCTCCAGACAGGAAGACTCTGTGATGCCATGTGTCTCGCCTACGCTTAGCTTAGCGTCCTCCCGGTCTCGCAGGCCCAACCCTCCTGATCGTTCCTGAATCGCCCGACTTCCCTTACCGAAATCTCTTTGAAGCGAAATTAGCGACGAATCATGTTTTCCCCCTCCCCCCCTATTAGTTTGTGTTGTTTTTATAGCTCTTTCTTCCGATTTAGAGTCGCCCGTTAAGAAGTTGAATTTCAGTTAGAAGTCATAGTTCGCTTTTCCCCCCCTTAGTCCTATTCCATCCGTAAAAGGGTGGTGAGGCCAGAGTGTGAGTCGAGGAGTTTTGAATTTTGGGCGACCTCCCTGAATGGAATGCGCCCTCGGCATTACGATCGATTTTGACGCTGCCGTCCCTTTAACACGCACGGGATGTCCGACCCCGGTCTTTTGTTTTTCTTCCCCCCGGTAACACCTGTGATGACCTCAGCGAGTCCAGGTCAAAATTTTTCCTTGTCCTCGGTAAAGGTTTTTTCCCCCCTCAAAGTACCAAGCACTTTCCCTTAACGCTTCTCGATCCGGGGCCGGTCCTGATCCTTTGCAACTCCCCACCGATGAGCTCCCACCCCCCCCACAAGGTGTTTTTGCCATCCACCCAGCCACCCCCAACTCACTCGTGCCCGCTCTCGGTTGTGAAAGGGACTGTGAGCCTGGTAGCGTCTGGAGTCCGGGATCGTAATCTTTGTCAGACGGGTTGGTCTTGCCCCTGCTTAACTTTACGTAGGACCAAGTAGTTTTTGTTAGAGTGTGTCCCTTGCTCTTCTCCCTCTAGATTTGTGGGTTTCTAATGTGTTGCCAATAACTGTTCTATTTCCTGGTGTTTGTGCTGCTCCGATTAACCCTCTTGGCCCTCCTTATATACTTGCCCACCGAGTGGTTTAGGGATAGTAATTCCGATCTCTGAGTTAAGACATCTCCTTGTCCTCCTTTCGCCGCGGAAGTTATCGCCCTAGAGAAGGAAGAGATCCTTCCCGAAGCCATTTCCAGAATCATGTACATCGCTTTCTTTCCCTCCGACATGTGCTCGAAGTCTTTTCTCACGAAACCCAGTCCTCATTAATATTCGCCAGGCGGCAAGAACAAGTTTCCCATCCTTTTCCCTCCGTATTGAATACGAATATTCACTGTGTCCTATTAGGAAACTATAGTCAAGCGCGCAAGAGTATCTCCCGATCGTCCCTATCGGTAGCAGGCCTTTCGGTCGACGATGCTCCCCTTTCCGACGTAGCTTCTTTCTCCCACGTTCCTAGCCCTCTTAAGAAGAAGACCCTTTCCCTGTCGTGGAGAAGGAGTGAATCTCTAATGTATCCTTGTCCCTGGTTCTCCCGCCCTTTTAAACCCGACCGACTACCTAAATATCTTTCAGATACTTTCCCAGCCAGTTCTTTCCCCGAAGTCGACTGCCGCAAGAGGAAGAGCCCTGATTTTTTTTCCTTTTGACATGGAGTCCTTCAGAGCTATCCCTCCCCCGAAGTCCGGAGGCCTCGATTGTCCTCATGTATGCGGGACCTGCGAGAGCCAGGACCCCCGCAAGGAGTTAAGAACAAGCTCTCAACGCTTTTCCACTGTAGTTAAGCACCTTAGTCCCCCTCAGGTAGAACCCTTTGTCCCCCCTTGCCTTTCTCAATATCCCCCGATGACGTTCCCACGCACATACCTTCCCCTACACCTTTCGCTCCCTGCATTATCGATTCTTTTTTTTTTCCCTAATAAGAAGGTCAACTTCCAAGATCTTTCCCCCCCAAACTCTTGACGCGGAAACGCAGACTTGTCCACTCCTTTGAAAAGTTGACTTTTTCCCGACATCCTTGTTCTTCTCTTCTCTTAAGCCTGATTTCCCGAATCTCGTCCCGGATGGTTAGTTCCGTTGGCAAAAGTAGGGGGTCCGTCTATCACGAATGCGTTATGTTCCCCTCCCGGCCTTGCAACGGTCGATTCGTCCTTCGTTGTCGGTCGTCCTAATGTCCGACTTCCTTTTCCTTCGACCCGCTTGGCGGCTTGGGACCGCAGAGAGAAAGAAGTTTCCAGATCCTTTTTGCCTCCGCGGTCCCCCCCTTCCTTGCCGAAGGATCAGTCTGCACCCCTTAGCTCAATTTGGTCGGTTGTTGACCGCCCCGGGTCCCGACTTCGTAGGCTTGGTGAAAAGGTTCTGCTCCGGAATAGCCCCCTTCGTTTCCCCCCCTAGAGAGTACACTTGTGTTGGTTAACAAACATGCCGCCAATGTCGCACGAATAATTGCTACTCGACCCCCTTCTTCTTTTGCACTGCGGCATTCCCAACCCCCCGATTGTAGCCCTTCCACAATAGTCCCTCCCGAGGAATACGAGGTTTACGGTAAGGAGTTTCTGTTTTTTTTTCGGTTCGGAGTCCTCTTTTCTGAGGAACTTGGCCCTGATTCCCTGCGGTCCTTCCACAAATTTGCGAACGGCATGACCTTTTTTTAGATTACCCCCCACCGCCCGGGCGTTGCCGATTACGTCTTTTTTTGCCAAAAAGCCCACAATCCATCGTCGCCATGTCGTCTCCCCTGAAAATTGTCTAGACGCTCTCTCCACCCCTTGCATACCGTTATCCCCCTCAGTACGCGTTCCTGGTCGAAGGCATCTAATCGGTCAATCTCTGTTGCCTGAGGACTCGATCCAGTGTTGTCACACGACCTTCCTTGACCCCCTTTTTTTTCTCTAAAAACGGAAGTTCATCGAAGAGTTGTCTCTTAAATTTAACAATAAGATTCAAACAGATTCCTATCCGTCCTTCTACAGAGAAGTTCCCTCCGAGTACTTCGACCCCTCCCTCCCAATTCCCTTCTCTTATTGATGGAAAGAATCTTCTATAATAGTGGGTGTCCGATGTGGTTTTTGTCAGTGGGCATCGAGGATCCTGACAGACCCCTCCCAGTTTCCCCCCTTGGTTTCTGTAAAAGTGCGAGTTATGAACTTCTGTCGCCGTCCGATAGCTCGCTGTCGCTTTCGACAACTCCGGAATTGAAAATACTGGTACCGCACCTCGGGTGTGCCGAGTAGTCCGTCTTCTCTCCTTACGCAAGAAGTAGTGTGTGTCTTACCTTCCGGTACAGTTCTCTATTTTCTACAGACCTCTTTTCTATCCCTGTTGTTTGTTCTAGATTTCCATGAATTCCCTTGGTCAGAAGTACCCAAGTTCAGGGTCGCTTTTATGAAGACTGACCTCCCTAGGGCCTGCGGTGTCCTATCGAGCGTTAAGAGAAAACGAGCCCGCCCCCCCTTTCTCACTCCCCTCCCTTTAAGGACGCGCCGCGGTTTCTCTGGACCTTGGACTGCCGTCCCGCCCCGTCCTTCTCTTTCATTGGTCACAATGACCGTTGAACCAACTAGGACCATGCGCAGCTTCTTTCTGCCCTCCCGCTTGCTCCGTCGGCCGAGGTAGTATCTTTTGACAGTTCTCGCCCACCTTTCTGAAGTTAGGATTTCCATTCTGATCGTATTTTTCCCGAGGTTGCTATTTCCATGACAGTGTCTGATTGTCCTTTTCTGGAAGGGGATTCCTTTTTTTTCACAGTAGTCCCTGTCCCCGCAGTTCCACTACCTCCGGGACCTTACGATTCGGAGACCCAGGTAATATTTAGCGACGGAGGACGTCGAAGATCTGTTTTTTTTTGATTTTTTCATGGAGACCAGACAGGATGTTGGGACGGTGGTTCTAGTAGACTTAAAAACTTCAACCCCTTTTCACCACTTTTGTTAGAAGATGACGGGACTTTCCTCCAAGAAAGCTAACTAGGACTCCGCCCGGTTTTCTTTTCCTCACCATAATGACCGTTACCGGATTTTTGATCTAGTTCCTGAGGAGATTTCCGTGTTCTACTGCACCCCTCCCCTCTGTGTGTTTTTGGTTCTCCCCTTCCCTCCTCGACTGAGCCATTCTGGCCCGTTTTTCTTGACCCATCTATTTCGGGTTGTGGTTCCTACAGTCACCCCCCCCCCCATCGATCAAGACGCTTTAAGGAATCTCTCTACCCTTTCCTAAGATATTCCGCAGAGTAGGCGCCCTTTATTTTGAAAAACAATCACTACTCTTGCTCTCATACCGCAATTCTCTCCAAGCTGCAGTGTGTGAGTAAGGGCTTTGACCCCCTTTCCTTGCTCTCCGCATTCCCCCCCTGGAAGTTGGCTGTTCCTTAGGAATTACTCTTCTCCTACATGGACGTCATCAGGTCAAAGTGTTTTTTTTTCGCATCCGACTTCCTTGATAAGAGGAGACCCCCCTAGACTCGTTATTACTGAACTCCCTGTACCAGGGTTTTCTACGCAGCCATGTTCGAGATTACCGTTACCCCTTTTTTTCAACTTTCTCATAGAAACTATCGGATCTCGCTTGTCCTGAGTCTCAAGTGGCCGACGCATGATCATTAGAGGTTCCTCCTCCTTTTGTGTTAGGTTTTTTAGTACTTTTTTTAGTGCTTGCCACGCGCCTTCGGCACCTTGTTTTCTCTTGCGTGAAATCTCCTGTACCGTAGCATTAGGGCCCGGAGGCGGTGTGGGATCGCCACCGATCATCTTTAGGATGACGCAGGGAGACCGCTATTTTGAAGGCTTTTATACTTTTTTGAATCCCTTACTGCCCTCTTCCTCTTCTGTAAGAGAGAGATCTGGCTCGTTTAGTAAATTGTTCCCCTCTCAGATCTAGTTCCAGCACGGATCCCTTCTCTGCGTTATCATTCGTGCTCTCGCGGCGCCTCTATGTAGGTTTCTCCATGATTACCGTAAATAGGAAGCTTTATTTTTTCTTCCGTCTTCTTCGTCTCCCCGCCTTCGTCAATTATTATTCTGAGAATGACCCCCGATATGTCTTCGCTCTTGCCGCCCTTTTTTCGAGCGACGGGCGTTTTGCGCCTAGCCCCCTACCTGTGATCAGTCCTTTTCCCTTTTGATTCGTGTTAGCGAGACCAATGGCTAATTGTAGAAACTTCTGGCGAGAGACCTTCCCCCCCCCCTGCAACTGCCTTCCTCCTGTTAGGAGGTTTATCTTCGAGAAGCTGCCGTTCGAAGCCGTCGCAAGCGCGACCGTCGCCCCCCCCCATGAGCTGCTGTTCATCATCTGAGTAGACACTGGCTTACCCCGGTTACGGTCTCGGATTTCTTTCCCATCGTGTTTTTTTCTTTTGTAGTTCTTATCGATCTTTCCCCCTGACTGAGAGTCCGAGTTCCTTTCCCTTCCCTTTGATTGCTCTGTCTCGCTATTAGCGGGCTGATCGAACTGCTGTCGGTTTAGGTCTCCTACCAATTCCGTCTTTGTAGTACTCGATCCTCGCTTAGTTCCTTAAATCAAACGGTTTTTCAGTCCTCTTGGTCCCATCTCTTTAAGAGGCTTCAGTGCCGGCGCGCCGCCAACACGCTTCAAAAGTCTTTTTCCCCCCCCTCCCTGAAGCTCACCGACACCGACCAGTCTACCTTCCTAAATAGAACACTCATCTCCCCCTTCACTTGCATCCAAGTTCCACCGGCCTATTAACCCCCCGATCCCGGTCCCCCCGATCCGTTGGCCAAAGGACTTAATTTCCCTCCCGGCGAACTTTCTCCTGAGAGTGGCACTTTTTATCTTTTTGGCGTTGCCCCTCGCCATTGATTTTGGGAGAGTCTAGTTTCGTTCCGGCAGAAGTCTTTTGTTTTCTTGCTTATGAGCAGCACGCTTGTGTACCATTTTTGTTGGCGAACTTTCATTCTCCGTAATTCTCTAATAAGTAGGTTCGCTTTTCGGCGCCGGTAGAGTGTGGTTTTTCCCCGACCTTAACCTTCACCGTTGGTCCTCGATGCGGCCCCCTCATAACAACCTGATTTGTGACTCCCCCGCCTGTTTTGTCTAGCCTTGTTTTCGCGACCGTCCATAATCTTCCCTCACCACGCCGCTTTCTTCCCAACCCCCTGGACTGCTGATCGTCGTCCCCGCCTTCCCCCCTTAGGCTGTCCGCCACTTCGGATCGCGGAATTTGGGCCTTACATGTCTCACCCTTCTTTCTACTCCCCCCCCCCCCTTTTTTGTTGTTGTTGTCTCGCGATGTTGTCTGAAGAAATTCTTCTCCCGAAATTACTGTAAGATTTCTTCCATCTCGCGTGAATTTCCCCATCCGCTCTAGGTGGTGGGATGCCAGATGTGCTCCCTCCCCGTTCTTCGAAGAATTGGTACTTCTTTTTTCCTACATCTAGCCCAATTGCCTTCCGTGATGCAGATCTTTTGTATCTCTAGACTACTTAAAACGTGGTTCTACCCTCCCTGTCCAATATTATAAGGATGCCTGTCCCCTTCTCTTCCCCGTAATTGGGTACCCGAAGTTTTTTTTTGACCTCTCGATTCCCAGGGAGAAACAAATAAGATCGTGACGAAATCCCTTACCCCCCTCCCGGACATCCCGTCAATCTTCTGGTACAGAAGGAACCCTTTTTTCCCCCCAACCCCCCCAATGCAACTCCTTTTTTGACTGCCCCACCATCTCCCGACCGAACCTCTTTGCCTCTCCTGGACCGGTCCCGGCGTCCTGGACTCGAAGTATTTGATCCTCTCGTTGAAGGATATCGGTTCCTTTTTTTTTCTGGCCACCTCTGGTTTCCCTTCCTGGACAAGTTCGATGGGTTGTCTGGTGAGTGCGTGATGTTTTTCGTGTTTACTGGTGACCCTGTGAAGTTGGTTCCCTCTTACCTTTTCATTTTTTCTGAAAAATTCAGTCCTTCCACCGGGAACCCTTCTTTCTCGAATTTATACCAAGTCTGGTTTCTGCTTTAGGTCCGGCCCTTGCCTCGGATTGACCCCCCTCTCCAGGCCGCGGGTTCGACTGCCCCAAAGTCCTTTTCGGCAATCTCTAGCCTGGCGAGCTTACGTTTCTTTTCGCTTAATCAAGAACCCATCGACCCACTGACGTCCTTTCTAATTTCAGCCAAAATATCAGACGACCACCCGATTCAAAGATCGCCCTTCCTTCCCTATCGCCAAGGGCTATCACTTGCTGGCCTCGTATTAAAGATATCCGACTCATTGTCTTGGATCGTCCCCGCGAGCCCCTCAAGTAAATTTTAGACCCGTAAAAGTCCCTTGCCTGTAGATTCGCCGAGTTTCTATTAGCCGAAGCCTTTTCCAAGCGTCAGAGGACCGGCTTCTTCCACTCAACGTACATCTCCCCTTCCCGCCCCCCCGACCAAAACGCTCTTTCGCTACGGACTTTTTCGCCAAGGATTCGAATCATTCATGATCCCCTCTGGGTCCTCTGAATCACAACGACTCCAGAGTTAGAAGCTCTTTCTTCCAAAGCGAAGTTCCCGCGTGCGAGTAATTCCGCACCAAAGAGTTTTTAGGCAGAGGTCTCCGCCCCTCCTTGTAGTTACACTCCGCCCCCTTTCTAGCCTCGAAGCGACTGGTTTCTGCTTCCGGAACCACGAGACTTGGATTTCGACGCGGATCGAGTGATCCAGGAGACAGAAAGGTTTTCCTTTTCAGATCCCCCTGTAGCTGTACTCGCTATTTTCTCGCGCCCCCAGACAGAGCCCCCGCACCGTACGATTTCACTCGTTGTCCGTCCCCGGCTAGACTAAGTGATCTTAGCCCCATCTACATGGCAGAAATTTCATAGTATCTCCGCACTTAATATTTCCCCTTCCCGAACCCCCTGCCGCTTTCCTACAGAAGAATACCCCCCCTTCATCGATCGACCGATTATCATCAGTAGTCAACCTTCCCCCCTGCGCAATTTGCCAGGCAGCTAGACGAATGTTTCGGCTTCTTTCCTACGTGGACCTGCAGCCTCCTCTTCTAAATGCGCTAGTGGCCTTTTCCTGAGGCCTTACAGTTCCCTCGACTCCCTATTTTCCTCCCCGGACGGATGTGGCACCGGCCCGTATTAGACCCTTGTCAGTCCACAGTTTCCTCGGACCTCCCTTCGAGGGCAGACCCCGCGGGCAGCGCGGTTTTCCCCGGGTTTTTCCCCCCAAAAACCTCTCTTTCCCCCCCAAATAGCCCCTCGAGAGGACCGTCATCTGTCCAAGGCCCCTCGACTAGTGACCTCATCATTCTCGGAATGAGGAGTTGGGTTCCGGCGGTTGCGAGTCCTTTAATACGCCGTCGTTGTTTTTTCCCTGTCCTTACGTGCACCAAGTCGCGATCACCGAACTTTTTCAAGCTTTAGAATAAGCAAGAGGCAGAGACGACTCCTTTTCAAAGAGCGCCCTCCTTGGTCCCGTCTGGGTCCTGAGGACTTTCCCAACCCCCCGCTTTTTTTCTTATGACTTCCCTAGGAGTACCCCCAGCTGCCACATAGTTTTATGCAGACAGTCCCCTCCCTGTACGTTCTTCCGCACTGCTTTTCTTATGTTAAGAAATAGGGTAAGCCAAGTAAGTCATCTCTCCCCCTGTAACGGACAGGGGATGTATTAGCCAAACCCCCTTTTTTGGTTTGGGGCGGGTCCCCGGTTTTTCTCGTTCTCCTCTTCTTTTAAAACTCCATAAAAAAGGAAGACATGGCCATGTGTCATAACGGTACCTACCCCGCCCTCTAACTTCACTCGAATTTTCGAATCTCCCTGCCCGTACGTAAACTTTTTGGTTTGAGGATGGTAGCCTTTTTCCTGTTCTCGGCTCGGAGCTCGTCGCAGAAGTCCTCCCCTATATGCAGAAACCAAGGGACCAGACGTATTGCCTTTTCTCTTTTTGGCTGCGCCAAGATCCAAAAGCCCTTCCTCCAATGTCAAGACTCCTACTTCTCTCCTTTCCTCTGCAAGTCGCTACTACATCTAGCCGGACCCGATCACTTCTTTTCGCTCCTGTTTGCGGTTTTTTTTGTCAGTGTTGACGGCCGAAATTAAGTAGATTCCTCGCCCCTCTCCGTTTGCCTTCCTTCCGAATGCCACCGCTTTTTTTTTCCTGAAAGGAGTTTGAGTGTTTTGCCCCGATCGCTGCCTCTTGGTTGTAACGAGTCGTTTCTAAGAATTACCTAGGTGTAGAGTCTTCCAGTCCCCCCTCTTCGGCTCCGAAGTACGTGTGTTTTTTTTCGACCGGCCTTCCAGGTGTAGGGAATGACCCTATTTCTACTCCTAATTCCGTTTGTTTTGAGAGACCTTTCTCCTTTCTAAAGTGGTGCCCTGACTTCTTTTAGCGAGCCGGCCTTTCGTTAGTCTCCTCCTCCCGAGGTATGCAGTCCCGGATTTTCTCTTACCGTCCAAAGTCCCGCGAGGACGCAACTCTCCCGCAGTCAGGGAACCCCCGCTCCGCGTTGGGCAGGTTTGTTTTTTTTGGGCCCGGGTTTGTCTTGCCGCTGCACCGTTTCGCGTTCCTCATATTACTGTACGTCCCCCAACACGACACCACCACTCGCCAAAAGAGGATTCTCCTCTTAGTCCTAATACGGTCGACACACGGCTCGAGATTTAGAAATTTTCTAGAAAGTCTAGGACGTCTTTACTTTGTTCCTTTTGAGGCGATGTGTCTCCCAGGCAATAGAACAGTTTATCCTTACTTTTTTTCCCTTTCCGGTTAGGATCATCTCCCTTAATCCCAGGAAAAGTAGATCCGGTTTACCTCCTTATGCTGACCACCCCCAGTAGTAAAGCGAAATAAAGTGCCACTCGACCCCTTCTTGGCGCTCGAGGATCAGCGCTGTTTGTTTTGGATATGGCACTGGGCCCCCTGCGATTCTTTTGTTTAACGACTTACCCCGAAGTACAAAAGGTCTTTGAAGCAGATCATTCCAGTTTCCTCTGTTTGGCGGACGCTATGCGCATTTTTTTGCGTTTCCCCTTTAATCGATGTCCCCAATCCTCCTAAGCCCTTCCTAAACCAAGACTTCAAGGTGAGGGTTCTAGATGATATTCCTTCTGGAGCAGTACTTCCACGTAAATCTCTCCCTTTTCACCTCCCGTGTCGATTTATCCTTCTTCACTGATTCTCGCGAGAGGACCGCGTGCGGATGAAAATTTTCTCTCCTAAGTTTTCCTGCGCGGCATCCGTCCTGGTTAACTTCCTTTCCCCTCCCCGTTCAACCCTCCAAACCCACATCCCCTTTCAAACCCCACACCGTTCGCTCCTCTGACGTCACCGTCGTTCGAAAACCCACAACGGCTACTAGAATCCTCTTCCCTTTCCCCCCTTTTCTTTCCCGAATGCCTGGCCAAGTTTCACCTTCTCGTCGTTTTTGCGGATTGAGTTGAATAGCGCCCTAATGGCAGTCTGTAACCCCCCCCCCCTCGTCGGATGCGACGAGTCGAATAATACATGTCTGATCCAAGTTCCCATTTGTCGCTGACGTCGCACACATTTGCAAACCTTTAAGGCTTCCCCCCCCTAGGTAGATCGGCCGCCGACAAAGCCCTATCCACTATAAATGCGAGCTTACCCTCCGTACTCGCAGAACGTTTTCGTCTTGTCGGGGTAGCAGGCCCTTAGATTCTCACCCCCTTCTGTCGCCTCCGGGATTTTCGGTCGTCACGATTGAAGACATAGTTGAACGGTCATTCTTTTTTTTTTTTTGCCACTTTGTTCGAAAGCAAGCCGAAGACCCCAAGACTACATGGCTAGCCTGTTTTTCGATTTTAATAGCAGTTCGTCGAGAATGCAGATGAGGGATGGAAAGAACGTTTTTATCCTTTTTCCTGATATTTTCCTTTTGGCCAGTCCCGACGCTGCGCTGTCCCTTGATCTGGCTTTCAGGCGGGTTGGGTTTCGTGGGCTAGTTGTAGACCCTTTGAGGGCGCTTTACCTAGCTCGCTCTCATAGGTCCCAATTAGTTTTGTTTTCCTCTGACGCCCCGCCCTTGCTCGTGTCGGCTGGGATGCCGCATAATGACAGACTACCTTGTACGCCTTTTTCTTTTTTTCTTCACTATCTTCTTGTCTTCTTTCTCGCCTTTTTCTTTTCGAGATCTGATCTCTTCTTCGTTTTTCTTCTTCCCACTGAAGTAAGCTATTGCGTAGGCCATCTTTCCTTTTCGCGTCCCGCGCGCCGGGTCCCTTTCGTTCGGGTTCCGCGACGCCTAGACGGGTGTGAGACGATATTAGGTCTCGCAATAGTCCCGACCCTCTCAGCCCCCCACCCTCTTGTCCTGAGATGGTCGTTTCGTTTCCTGTGCCACTCTCGGATTCGATTACCCCCCTTTCGGATTAGTTCATGCACCTTTCCCCCCCCGCTTCTCGTCGCTGTGGCGGGCCCCTTTCCGGTCCTCGTAGCAGCTCTGGCTCTTTTCTGTAGTCTTTCTTCTATTCTTTTATCTTGCACCTCACCAGCTCCTCTTGTATACTTGTCTATTGGAATCCGGATATAGTACGATAGAACTCCCCCTACACTCCCTCTCCACCCCTTGCAGAGGCCGTACCGAAAACGCCGTCTTCTTGCGTAACCCGAACTTTTCACCAGGATTCCTTCTCCCCCCTGTCCCCCACCCGCGTGTGTTCCAGGCGCCGTCAAAGCTAGTGAAGCTTAAGTCCAGTGCCGGCGACCCCCCCTCCGAGACACAGCTTCACCGGGCTAACCAGAACGAATTCCCCCTTCACCGACGCGATACCGCGTCCAAGAACCCTTGGCCTCGTTACCCTCATTCCCCATGGACTACCCCAACCCCCCTTTCCCCCCCCTTCCACTCTGGTCCAGGAAGGAGATCTCCATCCTTTCCTTTACTGACGATATTTTGGCACTGTGTTTCGAGTCTGTGGCACTTACCAAAGAAATGGCTGCGGGGGGAGAGTCTGGCTCGTGCAAGCGCACCGAAGATTTTCTGTCCTTTCCTTCCGCATGCAGCCGCTTGTGGGAACGTGCAGTTCGTTTCCCTTCCCCGATAGAGTTCCTTATTTTTTACACCCGCTCCCTTCTCGCATTCTGTCGAAGTTTCCACTTTTAGAAGGTGGTGTTCAACCTCCTTTGTCGAACGCCGGATGTCAATTTTTTCTTCGAGCTCAACCTCTTTAGTAATTCCCTTCTGAGCGTGGAAATGGTTCGCTGCAATTCAGACTTTCCCTCCTCTAAGAGCGCTCGCCTTCCCCCCTACCCAACAAAGAGGACAGGTTGATCGGCCCGGCTGGCTTCATTCTCCCTCGGACAAGAGAACTAAGCGTAACCTGTCTCCCCCCCCCCA